>VMBT01000192.1_pt1 | contig 41320 bp, 44 predicted proteins | sample 4404301 | NCBI WGS metagenome assembly VMBT01 (sample SAMN12238535, study PRJNA552566) | marine metagenome | isolation source: Coastal seawater | place: USA: coastal Georgia, Sapelo Island | collected 2008-08/2009-08
ACCAGATTGTCAAGTGTAATAAAATCCATAAGGCGTGCATTTTTAGCAATATTACGATAGCAAGCCGATAGCTGCGAGGTGGAGATGTCAAGACAGAATATCACTTGTGCTATTCAGCATTTCGCGGAATGGTGTTAATTTGGAGAACATTGTCACAGCAACTAACAACCGATACTATTCTATCGGCTTTTGATAAAACCAGGAGTCACACGGTCGAATTAATCCAATTTCTGGAGCTGGAAGACATCAATGCACAGCCCAAGATATTTGTGAGCCCACCTAAATGGCACCTGGCTCACACTACGTGGTTCTTCGAGGAGTTCATACTTAAAGATCAACAGGACTACATGGTTTTCGACCCGAACCACTCATTCTTGTACAACAGCTACTACAATGCGGTCGGCCAGCGGGTATCAAGAGATAGGAGAGGAGTCCAGACAAGACCAACACTTGAAACCATTCTAAAGTATCGTGAGCATGTGGACAGAGCTGTGAAGGACATCATCCGGCATAACAATAGGGATCGAGACATTATTGAGTTAGGGCTCGCCCATGAGGAACAGCACCAGGAACTCCTGATCATGGACGCTAAGTACATTCTGGGGATACAGTATCTGCAACCTCTATTTTGGAATAAGAAAAGGACCTCACCGCAAAGCGCGGAGGAGAAGCTTTGGTTAAGCATACCTGAGGGAATCCAGGAAATTGGGTTTGCCGGAGCAGATTTCTCTTTCGACAATGAACACCTAAGACATAAGGTATTGGTACATGAATTTGAAATTAGCCCAGATCTCGTATCCAATGGAGAGTATCTCGAGTTCATAGAATCTGATGAATACAATGATCCACTTCATTGACTGGATGAAGGGTGGGCGTGGAAAGAGGAGCAGAAAATTCGCCATCCTCTTTATTGAAAACAAGGGGACGGCATATGGCATGAGTATCAATTGAGTGGGTTATCCGAGTTGGATCTGAGTGCTCCGGTGTGTCATATCAGCTATTATGAAGCAGGCGCATTTGCTTCCTACAAGGGGATGCGACTACCAACGGAGGCAGAATGGGAGATCGCATCCGATTCATTCCATTGGGGAATGCGTTGGGAATGGACCAGTAGCGCGTATTTGCCTTATCCAGGGTACAAAAAGGCTCCCGGAGCTGTGGGAGAGTATAATGGTAAATTCATGGTGAATCAGAAGGTCTTGAGGGGTGGCAGCGAGATCACTCCTAGCGGGCATTCCCGAAATACATACAGAAACTTCTTCCATCCAGAAATGCGTTGGATGTACAGTGGGATAAGATTAGTAAGGTAAAGATGGAAGAGAAAATCTCAGAATTACAAGAAATCGTGAAGGGGCTGAAGTCAACCCCTAAACGCATTGATTCCAGATATTTCTACGACAAAAGAGGGGACAAGATCTTTCAACAGATCATGGCCATGCCTACCTACTATTTGACGCGATGTGAGATCGAGATCCTAACCCATCATTCGAAGGACATACTTGATGCGATGGATATTGGAACTGACACAGTTGAGATAGTAGAGTTGGGTGCAGGAGACGGGTCTAAGACCAGTATCTTTCTTTCTGAACTGATCAGGACAAAAAAGGAGTTCGTATACAAGCCGGTGGATGTTTCTGAGAACGTTTTACGAGAGATCACGGAGAGGATGAAATTGGCCAACGTGCCAACTCAACCCTTACAGACCACATACACAGGAGCCATTGAAAAAATGGCTTCCGGAGCAGCCAACCCAAGGCTGGTGATGTTCCTCGGATCGAACATAGGAAACATGGAATTGGACGAAGCCAGGTCATTCGTCCGGGATCTGTGCGAAGTCATGCAGAAGGGAGACCACTTGCTCATCGGCCTGGACATGAAGAAAGACCCGGAGATCATCAAGGCCGCATACGACGACCCTGAGGGCATCACCTCTTCTTTCAACTTAAATATGCTGCTTCACCTGAACCGGGAGTTCGGCGCCAATTTCCCAGTTGCCGATTTCAAACACCAGGCAGACTACGATGAAAAAACGGGAGCGGCGAGAAGTTTTCTCATCTGTGAGAAACCCTTTGATCTTTCATTTTTCGGAATAAATGAACGCATCCACATCCAAAGTAAGGAACGAATTAGCACGGAGATCAGTCAGAAATATGACGACGGGTTAGTAGCCGAGGTATTCGGCGGATGTTCATTCGAACAAAAGGGGTACTGGCAAGATGAAAAAAGGCACTTCCGAGACTATCTTTTCATCAAGAAGTAACAGCAGATACAAACCGATCAACATCGGCCACAGTATTGTAGATGTGGCATCCTATACGCACTCGACCTCCTCGTTTGGAAAACCGAATATTCTGTTGCTTCAAGGCATTGGTTTGTTCATCGGAAAGCCCGACACTCAGAATGGAGGACAAACCATTGGCCCGCCGGTAATCATACACGTCAACGCCATTTTGATTTAACTCATTGAGGAGGTAGTTGAGAAGATCTCGAATGTACCCATCTATATTCACCGGGTCATTTGCACTCCATTCGTTCACTGCATTTTTCATCCTTGTGAATGAGATATGATCCAGGTGACCGGGTTCAAAGTTCTTCATGCTCTCTTCGTACTTCCATTCATTTTGAAAATTGAGAAGACTGCCAAAACCACCGATCCGGATATCCAGTTCTTCAAAGAACCCGGGGGCAGTGAACAGAAAGCCATTACCAAACCCCGCCAATAACCACTTGTATCCACTGGCACCATAAGCGTCAACTTGTAAAGCTTTGAGATTGAGAGGTGCGGTGCCGATGAACTGTGTGCCATCAATGAGCGTGAAGACACCTCGGTCCCTGCAAAAAGCACCGAGTTTTTCCAGATCTACTTTAAACCCGGAGAGCCATTGGACATGGCTCATCACCACGAGATCCGGTTTGTTCTTGTCGATACTCTCGAGTATGCGCTCGGGGCTTAATTCCTTCGAAGGGATAGTTGTTTTGGTCAACTCAAATCCATACAGTTCAAAAGGCATGATCAGTGAAGGGTAGTCTCCTTCAAGACTCCACACTTTCCATTTCCGGTTCAATCCGGTCATGAGGTAATTGTGAGCAACGGAAAAACTGGGCAGAAAGGCCAGGTTGCTCGGCTCGACTGAAAGCATGTCCGCCAAAGAGCCACGAAGTTCCTTCATTTCAGTGAGCATAAAGCGCTGACGATAACCGGGAACATCTTGTCTGCAGAGCTCATCGCTTTGTCGGCCTATCTCAAATGTTGTGTTCGAGATGACCCCGTTTGCCGGTGAATCCAGATAGACTTCTCCCGGTGGTTGATACTCGAATTGTGAAGAAAAGGGATTGCTCATGCGACCAAATATAGCTTATTTAGATACCCTAAAACTGCTTTACAATGGGTGACCTTTTCTATTTGATATTCTTTTCAGCTGCCGGTGCATTCTGCATATTGGCGAGCATATTGAATTGGAATTTCTTCTTCAACAACTCCAGAGCCAGGCCTTTTGTAAAGTTCCTGGGACGGAACGGAGCGCGCGTGTTCTATGCGCTTTTGGGTCTCTTTCTGATGTTTGCCGGATACATGAGTCAAGGATAGACTCAACCCGAATTCCTCAGCTCAAGAAGCTCTGCGAATTTTAGCAAACGCTGTTCACTGCGTTCGATCATCGTTTCTTCTGAACCCCATAGGCTGAACCGCATGATCCAGTTAAAGGCTTTGACCTCGGACGAAAACTCGATCGTCGTTTTGTCAATGGCGGTCTGTTCAAATCGAACTTCGTTGTTGATCTCCATTAGGTCGCCAACATTGGTTTTGGTGACCAACAATTGGTCCTCCAACCAGGTTTGTACTGCCTCAGTCACCTCCACGGTGTTTTCGTTCTGAGTATAGATTAGAGTCATAACGGAGTTCTCACCCGGTGCTCCATCGGTTGTGTAGTATGCAGAATCCAGCGATTCGATCCATAGCGGCATGAACGCAGGATCAGTATATGCATCCCAAACTTCTGAAGCCGGAAGATCTATGTCAATGCTAGAATGGTATGATAGCTGTTTAGGGCTGAGCAAAAGAGCCACGATCACACCTAAGGTGAGAAAGCCCAAAAATATCAGGATAAGACGAAAGGTTTTCATAGGTCATTCACCACGCATCCAGAACACGCGATACACCATGTACAGTGTGCCCGGAAGGATGATGGCAAAGATGCGAAACATATTCGTACGTCGCCTAAGTTCATGACGACGTATCCTATCAAGACGAGCGAAAATGCCACCATGACCAAAGTGAAGGCATTGGCGACAAAGGTTTTGTAAAAGTCTTTTCGCTTTTTGATCGGCCTATGTGTGGGCTCTACCTGTGAAGGAGCAGGGGTAGCCGTTTCAGGAGATGCGTTGAAGCTTTCCATCTGTTCTACAAAGGCCTCGCGGAAACGCATGAACATTTCCATCGTGGATTCGGTGTCTTGTATTTGAATTTGGTTTGGGGCTTTTCGAAGAGACAGCTTGAGATAGTTGTACTCTTGCTTTTGTCGGTTCATATCAATACCAACCTGTTAGCTCTTGACATCATCCCAGGTGAACACGCGTTTGATGCGCCTATTTTTATTGAAAGTAGGGGAGAGGTGCTGTGTGAAACCCCACGGAAAGAGTTCATAACGCACACTACCGCTTCGCCACATGATAAGGACATAGATGTTGATCAGGAAAATGGCAACAACGATCAAAATGGGAACGCCTAGGTTTATCAGTATGCTCATGACAAAAAGCGAAAGGAACGTCACGATCATGATGTTCTTCAAGATTCCTCCATGAATAAAGGAACGGCTTGAGAAGGAGGCGAGCGGTTTTTCTGAATCGTTGTATTCCATGTCCGGGATTAACTACTGTGATCCTTTCAGAGCAGATACGTCTTTCTGGATATGAGTTATGGCCTGCATCACTTGTTGCAGATCGGAGAAGTCCATACTGCTGCTCGGGAGATCAAATGAGATCGTTCCTAATGCCTGCCAGATCTCGAGGATATCGTCCACATGTACATCGTATGGTTCGTATTTGCCATTGTCAGAGATCAGACGAAAACGCCCATCCTTTCGGAGGTTGTTCTCGATACGCTTGTACACGATACCGTCGTCCTTGGTGAGCAACACGTAGCAGCGATTGTCTTTGACATCGTGCCAGTCCGTTACATATTCAGAAATGATGTACGTACCAGATTGGAGCGGAAGCATACTGTCGCCCTGAATCTGAAACACGCGGTAGGTTCTACCGGCGCGCAACTCCGGAAAGGGCAAGTTGAACTGCGGAAGGTTCCCGATATATTCGGTATCCGTGTAACCGGCCAGATATCCTGCAGACGCTTTTTTAGGAACAAGCGTGACAGACTCTTCGTCTGAGTCTTGAACCATGACGGGGAGAATTCGAAGGTTTTGTCCCTCCACATCCGACTGGACCTCGGCTTTTCCATCGCTGCTGAACTTCACATTCAGCAACTCGTCTACCGAGATCTGAAAGAAATGACAAATGCTTTGAAGGGTTTGAAGCTTGGGCTCTGCCCTGCCTTCTTCGTATGCCCCGATCACAGAGCGATTCACGCCAATGCGTTGAGCAAACTCCGCTTGAGTGAGTCCACGTGATTTACGCAGGGTCTTGAGATTTTCCGACAATAGTGACACATGACAAATATATTGGAATTCTCATAATAATAGACACACCGCATAAGGCTGCCTTATATGTTTTTCAGCGCTTCTCGCACACTAAGGGGCTGCAATTCGTGATTGTGTACGAAATCCCGTACCCATTCAGGATCCACTCTTGAATGTTGTCGAAGCGCCCAACCTATGGCTTTTTTAATGAAGAATTCTTTTTCATGACAAGTTTGGGAGATGAGATAAGCCAGAAGTTCCTGGTCGAGCCGATCCTTGTATTTGAGCTGAAAGATCAAAGCAGAACGACGGACCCACATGTTCTCTGATGCGATCCATTCCCTGGCAACGTTTGCCGCAAGATCAGGGTCGCCGCCCAGGTAGTGACCAAGACAGTTTGATGCCAGAAAATCGACGGTATCCCACCAGGAATTGGTAGTGATCAACCAATGAATTTGATCCAATGCATGGTCATCCCAATTCCTGCGGCGTTTGAAAAATGCCTCCATAGCCACATAATGTAATTCGCGTTCGGGCTGGGCATACAATTCAACCACACATTGATAGAATCCGGGTTCACCTTTAATGCCATCGAAGTAAGCTTTGGATAGAGCCCTGCGCTGTGGAGATTTGAGCCCGAAGTACTCATATTGGCCTTTCATGTATGCTTTCATGGGACCGATATTCTCCGGGTTGGTGTTTTGTGTAAATGTGCGGATCAGTTCTTTGTTGAGTTCACATAACATGTGCTAAAGAGTATTTTCAAGTGAGGTTAATATTCCGGCAAGATTTACTACGGGCGTATTAAATACTCCGAAAAGTACTTCAAATTGGCTAAATTCACGCCCCACCAATTTTAAATTAACTTATGAAGATCTTAAAAACACTTCTCGTACTGCTGTTGCTGTTGGTAGTCATTGGAGTGATCGCGATGCTTGTTCTGCCAAAGAACATGGAGATCACACGAACTACTACGATCGATGCTCCTGCTTCCGTTACCTGGAAGAATGTGAACTCTCTTCGATCTATGATGGACTGGTCTCCCTGGGCCGAACTTGACACCAACCAGACTGTTGAATACAGTGGTGAAGATGGAGCTGTTGGGTCGAGCTATTCCTGGAGCGGTAATGATAAAGTTGGACAAGGAAAACAAACGATCACGGCAAGCGATGCAGAAACGATGACTGTTGAAACGGACCTTGAGTTCATTGCTCCCTGGGAATCTCAAGCAGACGTGAGTATTCAGGTTGAGGAAGTGGAAGAAGGCAAATCAAAAGTGAGTTGGACATTTGCTCAGGAACTGGGAATGCCTAACAACCTGATCATGACCCTCATGGGTATGAAGGGTGCTCTTTCCAAAGACTTCGACAAAGGGCTTGGTTACTTGAAAGACCTTGTAGAGAAAAAAGCGGAAGAGGAATCCCAGAAACCTCAGTACGATATTCAAACCATAGCGATGGATTCGGCGGCTTACATGATAAAGCGCGAAACAGTCTCCTTCGCAGACATGAAGGCTTATTTTGACACAAACATGCCGGGTCATTATGGTATGGCGGCACAAGCGGGAATAGTTGACACAACTCGTCCACCTGCGGCTATGTACTTCGACTGGGATGAAGTGAACAACAGTTCAGAACTCTCCGCAGCGATCCCTGTTATCGCTGGAGAAGCCCCTGAAGGGTTTGAGATCGCATACCTGCCGGCGGGGTCACATTTGGTGATCGACTACTTTGGTTCTTATGACGACATGGAGGCCCCTCATGAAGCGTTAAGTGCTCATATGGAAACAAACGGACTTACCTATGGAGGACCTGTAATCGAGCAATACATTACAGACCCGGGTACAGAACCAGACCCAAGCAAATGGCATACTCGGATTATTTATCCTGTTGCAGATGATGCTGCTTCGTCTGAAGACACCGAAGAATAGGAAAAGACCTTAACCAATACGTCATATCCCCCTGTATCAAGGGCGCATGAGGGCTGTTTCTAAGAAGCAGCCCTTTTTTATTTGTGTTGTTCTGCTGGAGCGAGTATATTCGAATATTATTCGAAAGCTAAAAATATTAGCAAAGTGAATCTTTCCGACAAGCACATCATACACATGGACCTCGACACTTTCTTCGTGTCGGTGGAGCGCTTGATGGATAGTCGCCTGAATGGCAGGCCTATACTGGTTGGAGGAACAAGCGATAGGGGAGTTGTAGCAGCATGCAGCTATGAAGCGCGGATGTTCGGGATACACTCGGCCATGCCGATGCGGTTGGCGAAAGAGCTTTGTCCGGAAGCTATCGTGATCCGGGGGAACTCCTCCAATTACATGAAGTACTCCGACATGGTCACCGAGATCATCGGAGAGAGTGTGCCCGTGTACGAGAAGACATCCATTGATGAGTTCTATGCAGACCTTACCGGAATGGATAAGTTCTTTGGCTGCTTCAAGATGGCTTCAGAGTTACGGGAGCGCATCATGGACGAGACCGGTTTACCGATCTCTTTTGGTCTGTCTACTAGCAAGACCGTGGCCAAAGTGGCTACCGGTGAGGCAAAACCCAATAACCGGATCGAGGTTGCCCGCGGTAGGGAAAAGCCCTTCCTGGCACCATTGTCGGTCAAGAAGATACCCATGGTAGGCGTAAAGACCTATCAGACCCTCCGCAACCTGGGTGTTAGGTGGATAAAGACGGTGCAGGAAATGCCCATGGAGCTCATGGAAAAGGTCTTGGGTGAGAACGGGAAGAACATCTGGAAAAAATCCAATGGGATCGATCGGTCGCCGGTGATACCGTTCAATGAGCGGAAGTCGATCAGTACCGAACGTACCTTTGACCGAGACACGATCGATATTCCCAAACTCAAAGGCATATTGATCGCCATGACGGAGAACCTGGCATTTCAGCTGAGGCGGGGAGAGCGGGTCAGTGCCTGTGTCACGGTGAAGATCCGCTACTCGGACTTCAATACGCATACGCTACAGAAGCGCATTCCGTACACCTCTGCCGATCATGTACTGATACCACTTGTATTGGAGCTTTTCGAGAAGCTGTATAACCGAAGGCTGCTCGTTCGTCTGATCGGTGTACGCTTCAGCCATTTGGTTTGCGGAAGCTACCAGATCAACCTGTTCGAGGATACCGAGGAGATGATCAACCTATATCAGGCAATGGACAAAGTTCGGGCGCGCTATGGCGACCGGTCGGTAGTTCGCGCATCGGGGATGGCAGCCAGAAGCATAGGAAGGTCTAACCCGTTCAACGGTGGACCACCGCCATTATTAGCCAACAGAAGATCATAGATCAAGCGGCCGCTTCACGCCGAGTTCGGGGTATTTTCCTTTGAAACCGGAAAACCAGACTTTCAGATCCTGGATGGATTCCTGTACGTCGCCCGTAACGAAAACCGGGTCGCCGATGTGAACAGTTTTGGTGCTGTAGTCAATGGCTGTTGGAACGATCGGGATCTCGGCGGACTTGGCTATAAAGAAAAAGCCGGTCTTCCAATCATCGTTGAATTTGCGTGTACCCTCCGGTGCGATCGCTACGATGAAATCCTCTTTTTCACGAAACATATTAGCTACAGTTTCCACAAAGTTTGTGCTCTTTGAGCGCTCTACGGGGTAACCTCCTAAGCGCCGGAACAGGCCACCGAAAGGAAAGCGGAACAACTCTTTTTTACCCAGGAAACCCGCTTTGAGCTTTGTGATCGAGCGAACGCAAAGCCCGATCATGAAATCCCAGTTGCTCGTGTGAGGAGCGACCACGATGATGAACTTCCTTTTGTCTGCAGGCCAATCTCCGGAGATCTTCCAGCCAAGACGAAAAAAGAAGAAGCGGTACAAGAACGACATCATATCGATCAGTCGTTGAAATTCATCCTGGATCGCAGGAACTCTGTTTTCATGAGAGGGCAGATCTTGTAGCGCTCGTCATGGGTGTCGTTATAGATCGCATCTAGGGTCTCGTATACATTCTTCACACCGATCTTCTCGCACCACTCAAACGGACCCATCGGATATGCAGTTCCTAGCTTCATTCCCAGGTCTATGTCCTCTCGAGTAGCAGTTCCTTCCTGAACCGTGTAATACGCCTCGTTGATGATCATGAAAATGATCCGTGGTGTAACCATTCCCACACGACTATTGACCCAACGAATATCCCAATTGAGCTCAGCAGCAATGCCTTCCATGATCTGCTTTTCCTTGTCGCGCACATGGGTCATTTCAACCAATGGTCGATCTATGAATGTAGGCAGGGTGTTCATCCCGATGAAGTTGCAGGAGAACCTTTGAGGGTGATCAAAAAGTACCTGATCCAATGTACGCTTGACTGCACCAACGATTACAGGAACATCACTCAATCCGGCATAGATCTCTGTGCGATTTTCGACGTCGTCGAAGGTCAGATCGAAGATCACATCCAAGTCGTTATAATTGTTATTTTTGATCTCTACCAGATCGTGTCCTGATGGAATCTTCTTCGAAAGTTCATCTATTCTATTCGGGGTTCCTGTTACTCCTATCCTCATGTGTGGGCTCTGTCAGTGAAAACAAAGATACAAAGGGCACGAAACCAGACATAAGCATGGAAAAGAAAATCATCAGCACCTCAGATGCACCAGCTGCCATAGGCCCTTATAGTCAGGCAGTTCTCTCAGGAAACACACTCTATTGTTCAGGCCAGATCGCCATAGACCCATCGACAGGAGACATCGTTGATGAAACCATTGAGAAAGAGACCGAACAAGTGATGAAGAACCTGGGCGCTGTGTTGAAAGAGGCAGGTATGGATTACTCCAACATAGTCAAGTGCAGCATCTTTATGGCCGACATGGGAGATTACGTGGCGATCAATGCTGTATATGCCCGGTATTTCGAGAAGGATCCACCTGCCCGTGAAGCGGTGGCGGTTCGCACGCTACCCAAGAATGTGAGAGTAGAGATCAGCGCCATTGCCACGAAATGAGGACACTGGTATTTGCAACTCATAACCCGAATAAGGCTCGGGAGATCCAGGAAATGTGTGGTCCCGAGTTCAGGATTCTCACGCTCTCAGACATTGGCTTTCACGATGAGATCGTAGAAGACATGGAGGATCTTGAAGGCAATTCCCGTCTCAAGGCAGAGACCGTTGCTCCTCATTCTGAATACCCGGTATTCAGTGACGACACCGGACTCGAAGTACATGCTCTGTCGGGTGCACCGGGAGTTCATTCCGCAAGGTATGCTGGTGAACCGCGAAGCGACCACCGAAACATGCAAAAGCTATTGAGGGAATTAGAAGGGCAAACCGATCGCAGCACGCGATTTCGAACCGTGGTCACCCTGGTGGATGGTGAGGACGTCGTTCAATTTGAAGGCATTGTAAATGGAAAGATCATAGCAGAGCTACAAGGGGATGGAGGCTTTGGGTATGATCCGATCTTCGTTCCAGAGAATAGCAACATGACATTTGCGGAAATGTCATCAGAGGAAAAAAATGCCATTAGCCATCGCAAACGGGCATTCACAAAGCTTATCAATTATTTGAAGAGCTGAATCAAGAAGTCTGCGGCTCGTGTGAAACAAGGGTTCTTCGAACTTCAGCACTCAACCAGACTCCACAGACTATTGCCGCCAACACCTCTCCGGCAGGGAAAGCATACCAGATGCCATTGAGCCCCCAGAAATTGGAAAAGAGATAGACCAATGGTATCAGGAAGATGATCTGACGCGTCAGGGTCAGGAAAAGAGCCGGACCTGATTTCCCGATGGTCTGAAAGTATGCCGCACTGATCATTGATACACCCATTACCGGAACACCCATGAATATGAATCGAAGAGCCGGCGGAGTTTCTCGCAAAAGATCTGCATCATCGGTGAAGAAACCTGCGATCAAGTCTGCCGACAGGTATACCGCAACGAACACCACCGTTGACACCACCGTGCTCCAGACCAATGATAGGTTGATGGACTCACGGACGCGATGAAGGTACTGCGCTCCGTAGTTGAACCCGGCTATAGGCATGAAACCTTGCATGATACCGATAACCGGGAAAGCGATAAACAAGGTCAGACTTCTCACGATACCATAAGTTGCAATGGCCAAACTGCCACCGTAGACATCCAATGAGTTGTTGATCACAATGGCCAGTATGCTGAATGATCCTTGACGGGCCAGTGTGATCGATCCAATACTGAATATCTCTTTGACTATTGGTAAGTTAGGTTTTAGGTTCGCTTTTCGGATCTTGAGTTCAGACTTTTTTCCCGCATAGAAGATGACTATATGAACAGCACTTGCCAGATAGCCTATTGTAGTTGCCCAGGCAGCTCCCTCAATACCCATGTCCAGAACAGCAATGAAGATTGGGTCCAATATGATGTTCACCACTGCCGGGATCATCAACGTGAGCATGGCCACTTTCGGTTTTCCTTCGGCACGGATGACGTTGTTTGACATCATCGCCCAAGCCAGGAAAGGAACGCCAATGAGTAAGATGTCGAGGTACTTTTGCGCTTCGGGAATGATCTCCGCGTTGGCACCGAAGAGCTTCAACATCGGAACATCCAGAAATCCTCCGAGTATCACCATTACAACGGCTAGTGTGACCGTCATACCGGCCTGGTTTCCGAAAGTGAGAAAAGCCTTTTCTCGGTCGCCGGCTCCTAGGGCACGAGAGATGATGGAAGCACCGCCTATTCCAATAGCCATTCCGATCGAGGAGATCAAAAACGTGATCGGAAGCACCACATTGATCGCAGCAATGGCAACTTTCCCGATATATTGACTCACGAAATAGATGTCCACGATCGAGTAAACCGACATCACCAGAAAGCCAATACCGGCAGGAATACTCTGTTCCAGTAGTAACTTTCGGATGGGCTCTTGCCCCATTCGTTCTGAGCGCTTATTCACGGCGACAATGTTAGACACATTTTGTGAGATTCTCAGCGCCGGTCGAAAGAGGTAGTCACATGCTGTTCTGGTTCCGTCTTGTCAATCGGAATCCGAACGCTCCGCCACATATTCCACCAATGAGATGGGCCGTTTGGGATATCTGATCATCCCTGAATGAATCAAGTACTTCTTTTCCCAAAAAGAGCAGACACACCAGCACAAAAGTGAGCGGGATATGATCCGCTTTAACGCGAGTGAACGAATTCAGAATGATGAACATGAATACCACGCCGCTTGCTCCTAATAAGCCGTTGGAATAGAATAGAATGAATACCAGGGCAGTGAGCAAAGTCGTGATCAGAATGAGGATCAACATAGTCCGGCTGCCGTATTTTTCCTCCAGAGCAGGTCCCAGCAATAAAATGAAGGACAGGTTTCCCAAAAGATGGGCTGTTCCGGAATGACCAAAGACATAGAAAACGGGTCGTAAGCATGAAAATGGGTCTGTTGGTATGAATTCAGGATGCAAGGTGAATAGACCGGGAGTGAGAGGCGGGAATAGCTGTCCAAGAACAAATGCACCAAGAGCGATCAAACTGAAAGTCAGCGTAACCGGTGCATTGTAATCTATACGCATTAGTTGCCTTTGATCTTGTCCTCGATCGAGCTGGTCGAGTAACCGGGTAAAAAGGAAAGCAGTTCAACTGATCCTCCTCCATCTAAAACTTCTTGTGCCCCTACGACTGTATCAACAGAGTAGTCGCCTCCTTTGACCAACACATCCGGACGGATCGCTTTGATCAATTCAATAGGCGTATCTTCTGAGAAGATCACGATGGCTCCTACACATTCCAGGGCGGCAAGGATCTCAGCGCGACTTGTCTCATCTTGTAAGGGCCTGTTCTTTCCTTTGAGCCGTTGTACGCTGCTGTCGCTATTCACCCCTACGATCAGGAAGTCTCCCAAAGCCGCCGCTTCGGACAAGTAACTTACGTGACCGCGATGAATGATATCGAAGCAGCCATTCGTAAAGACGATCTTTTTATTGTCGCCACGCAGCTCTTCCACTTTAGAAATAAGCTCCTGCAACGAGTGGATCTTGTCTTTGAAGTAATAGGCCTTCATCCGATCAGTACTTTTTACGCTTTTCTATGGACGCTAAGATAACGGAGACTCCACCCAAAAGGAAGATCATGATCATTTGAGTACCGTGAGATACAAGTGCGTAGCTCTTTCCTCCCAGGTCCGGATCGATACTGTACAGAGCAAGTCCGGCTGGAACCAGGACATGATACGTTCCAATTCCTCCCGGTGAAGGTATCACTATAGCGATCGTTCCCATCAGCACGGTCGTGAGACCCGCAGCAACGCCAAGGTGCTGGGTCTTGTCCAAAGCGAAGAATATCCAGTAGGCCATCAGGAAATACAACACCCACATGGCCACACTGATGAAAATAAACTTCCCCGGCTTCTTGAGCTTCATGATGCTTTTAGCTCCTTCGGCCAAGCCTGAGAAGAATTTGAATATTCTTTTGACCAGCCGGTTCTTGCTAAGCTTTACCCTGAACCGATAAGCCAAATAGGCTGCGAGTAGGAAAGCAATTCCGATCGCGCCCAGGACAATGAACTTACTTCCACCACCACCCATCATAGGAAGGATTTGCTCATTGAGCAAGCTCTGTATAAGGTCGTACTGCAGCAAGATCACACTGATCGTGATGATCATCATGAAAATCACATCAACAACTCGCTCAATGAAAACGGTGCCCACCAATTTTTCAAATGATAGCCTGTCTGTCTGACTGAGCATTACACATCGACTGACCTCACCCATGCGAGGCACAAGAAAATTGAAAAGGTAACCACCCATCACTGCGTAGAAAGTCGTTTTCAATCGCGGGACATCTCCGATCGGCTCGATAAGCATTCTCCAACGAACAGCACGGAGAAGGTGACTTACCCACCCGGCAGTGAACGCCATGAAGACCCACATATAATTTGCAGTTCGCAGGTCGTTGAGCAATTCCGACATATCCATTTTGTGGTATGCCCAGTACATCAGTCCGATCCCGAACAAAGGAAAGAGTACCTTCTTGACAATATTTCCGGCTAGTTTCTTCACTATTTCAGGCGTTTATAACGCTAAAGTTCTTTGATATATGCTTGTGCGAACGGGTCTATTTCCACCATCAACACCAAATAATCGATGCACGGGTGCAAATGTAGATGTAAAAAGGCACTACCCATGCAGACCTAAAGTGATGTATGCCTTAAGAAATGGACGATTTTCTCCCACTCGCACATTCAAACCTGCTATTGGTCAATTAAGGGGTGTTTTGACTGGCACATAGCGGTTGTTTCAGCGTTATAAAGGCATGATGCGATTTACTAAATACCTCCGATCCCCCCTTTTACTTTGCTTTGTTTTCCTGGTCCTGCTTACAGTGGTCTCCGGACTGGTTTTAAACAGATCACGCAGTCCGAAGCCCGATATTACTCGACCCGGCTGGACGGGAACCATTTCTAGTCCCGGAGAAACGCGTGAAGTGCAGATCTCGATCAATGGAAGTGATGAGATCTCACTCAACGAAGACGTCGTCAGTCGAAGAGAGCTTCGTCCGACAATTTCTGAACTCACTACAGGAAGCGAACCGGTAAAATTCACCCTCAAGAATTCCGAAGGCGCATCTTATGCTACCTATGTGGAGGTCTATGACGCTTTGCGAGATGTCATCACGGACCTTCGCGCCAAAGCTGCGATGCAGGAACTTGGCAAACCCTATGCTACACTATCAAGATTGGAGAAAACGGCCATTGATGAGCTCTACCCACTAAAGGTCAACGAGATCTTTATCGCCAGTCTAGAACGCGACTAGCTCCTGTATCTTGTCACGCAGTCGGTGAGACGCCAAAAACTGCTTTTCGAGAGCCTTAGCCATGGGAACAGGTGTGTCCAGACTGCCTACTCGCATCACCGGGGCATCCAGGGACTCGAAACAATCCTCCGCGATCTTCGCTGCGATCTCTGCACCGATCCCACCGGTGATCGTGTCTTCGTGGACGATCAGCACTTTACCCGTTTTTCGAACACTTTCATAGACTGTTTCCTCATCCCACGGAAGCAGGGTTCTCAAGTCGATCACTTCCGCATCACAGCCCATTTCTTCGACTTGCTCCATGACCCAATGCACGCCCCAGCCATAGCTAACGATGGTCAGGTCTTCTCCCGATCGCAGGACTTTCGCTTTTCCGATAGGTGTTGTATAGGGCTCGATCGGTACTTCTTCCCGGACACTTCGGTAAAGCTTCTTGTGTTCGAAGAACAATACAGGGTTTGGGTCTGAGATAGAGGCAATGAGTAGTCCTTTTGCGTCAGCCGGGTATGCCGGATAAACGATCTTCAATCCGGGCACATGAAAGAACCATGCCTCGTTGCTTTGAGAGTGAAACGGACCGGCTCCAACTCCAGCACCTGTCGGCATTCTTATAGTCACATCCACCGGGTGCCCCCAGCGGTATTTCGTTTTGGCGAGGTTGTTCACGATCTGATTGAAACCGCAGCTTACAAAATCAGCAAACTGCATTTCCACTACCGCTTTGTACCCTCCCAATGAAAGTCCAAGAGCAGCACCTAAAATGGCGGACTCGCATATAGGAGTGTTTCGGACACGATCCTTCCCAAAGCGCTCCATGAATCCGTCGGTCACTTTGAAAACTCCACCGTATTCAGCAATGTCTTGTCCCATGACCACACTGCGGTCGTGAAGTTCCATGCTCTGGAGCAATCCGTCAGATATGGCATCGACCAAGCGCAACTCTTGTGTGTCTCCGGTAGGGGAAATAGGTTGTGAATCGTCGATCGCATATACATCGGCGACTTCTTCAGAGATCTCAGCTTGTGCATCCGGTTCTGCAAATGCTTCCTTCAAGTGCTCCTCGATATCTGCTGCGATCACCTCTTTGAACGTATCAATATCCATCGGGTTGATCACCTTTTGATCGAGCAGGAATCGTTCGAAGCGAAGTATCGGATCCTTGTCTGCCCATTCGTCAAAGAACTCCTGCGGAACATAGGCGGTACCCGAAGCTTCCTCATGACCACGCATTCTGAATGTGGAACATTCCAAAAGGTAAGGTTGAGGATCCTTGCGCAAGGTTTTGGCGATCTTACTCACTGTGTCATATACTTCCAGGACATTGTTTCCATGGATCAGTTTCGACTTCATGCCATAACCTTTGGCTCGGTCGATGAGATTTTTACAGGCAAACTGTTCGGAAGAAGGAGTGGATAACCCATAGCCATTGTTCTCAATGAGGAATATGACGGGTAGTTTCCAAACCGCTGCTACGTTCATTGCTTCGTGAATATCACCCTCACTGGTGGCACCTTCTCCGGTGAAAGAAAGACATATCTGTCCGCTTCCATCGAGAAGTCCGGACAGAGCCAAGCCGTCTGCTACACCGGTCATTGCTCCGAGGTGACTGATCATACCGATGATCCGGTCCTCGGGTGATCCGAAATGAAACGATCGGTCACGTCCCTTGGTGAACCCTGAGGCTTTTCCCTGCCATTGGGCGAACAACTTCTTGAGCAGCACATTTCGCGTGGTGAAAACACCCAGGTTCCTGTGCATCGGGAAAACATAATCCGTGTCCTCCAAGGCACTTGTGGCGCCAACGGCGATCGCCTCTTGTCCGATACCGGAAAACCACTTGCTGATCTTGCCTTGTCTGAGCAACACCAACATCCTCTCTTCGATCATTCTCGGACGGAGAAGGGCTTTGTACAGTTGCAACTGCTTGTCCTTGGAAATACGATACTTGTCGAAGTTCATGACAGGTGACAAAAATAGTCGTAACATGAAGCTAACACGAAAAGAAATGTAGATTTGAATTTAGCAGCAAAGCGATGATACTCCTTCTCGACAATTACGACTCGTTCACCTACAATCTGGTGGACTACTTCTGCCAGATAGCTGAGCAGGTAGAGGTGCGTCGCAACGATAAGTGCACACTAGAGGAGATCGAAACGCTTGCACCTGAGGCCATCGTCATTTCTCCGGGTCCGGGTACACCCGAAAATGCGGGGATCACCCTGAATGTGATCGAAGCATTCGCCGAACGCATACCAATTCTTGGAGTTTGTCTGGGCCATCAGGCTATCGGATTGCAATTTGGGGCTTCCTTAGTCCGTTCACCTCAACCGATGCATGGAAAGGTCTCCTTGCTGAACCACGACAGATCTTCGTTGTTCACAAACCTCCAGGAACCTTTACAAGTGTGTCGATATCACTCCTTGACATTGTCGGAGGTAAAGGCCCCGCTACAGATCCTTGCGCTTTCTGAGGACGGTTGCGTCATGGCGATCCGGCACGAAAGCCTGCCGATCACCGGAGTTCAATTCCATCCCGAAGCGATCCTGACAAAGGAAGGAATCGAGATGTTGAAGAACTGGATCAATTCATGGAGAGGTCAGAATTCCCGTTTGGCGCATGATAAAGGCCCGGAGCTGAACGAAGAACCGGCTAAAAACGTTATACTTACAAATCACGGAGCACAACCTTGATCGCACGAAATTTCATATCGCCGAATTATCCAACCGTTAGACTGACAGATTCAAACAGTTGGGCGTTGGAGACCATGGAAGAGTTTCAGGTCGACCGGCTTCCGGTAGTAAGCGACGGAAAATTCCTGGGTTATGTATTCAGGACCGACATTCAGTCGCGAGAAACGGATGCGGAAATTCTGGAAGAGGATGTGAATTACCCGGATTTCACACTGAGCGAAAAAGATGATTACCTGCGCGTGCTGCAGCTGTTCTCTCAATCGGAAGAAGAGGTGCTTGCTGTCCTGAACGAAGCGATGTACCACGGAAGCGTAACGCTCAGCGAGTGTAGTATGGCATTGGCAGATACATTGACGGCACAAGCCAAAGGCGGTGCATTGCTCATTTCCGTGGATCCACGGGATTACAGCCTTTCACAGATCGCACGCCTTGCGGAGTCAGAAGACACCAAGATCACCGGATTGTGGATCGAGAAGATCGACAACAATGGGCATTTCATTGTGTTCCTGAAATTGAATAGCGAATACGTTTCGGGTGTGGCTGACCTGCTGGAGATGAACGGGTATAAAGTCCTTTACCGCTCCGGAAGACAGAACTCAGAACTGATCAATGAGCGCTACAACAGCCTCATGAAATATCTCGATCTCTAAACCGGAACTCGGTGAGGTTTCGTACTGCATATTCCATCGCATTTCTTTTCCTATTGGCGCTTTCTCAGCTATCACACGCCGCACAAATCGATACGATCATTATTGCTGGTAACTTCAAGACCAAACCGCAGGTTATTTTGCAGCGGCTGGATTTTCAGCAGGGTGTTGAATTTGACCTGAAGGAGGTAAAACGCCGCAAGCGGATCAGCAAGGAAAACCTCGTGAACCTAAATTTGTTCAACCAGATCCTTCTCTCCCTGCGCGAGAAGCACAATGCCGACGGGCACTACGTTCTTGGGGTTGACCTCGTGGAAAAATGGTAATTGTGGCCGGTACCCTTCGTGGACTTTGCTGACCGAAGCATTTACCAGTGGTCGGAATTCAGGTTCGATCCTGACCGAACGAATTTTGGGATCAACATCCACAAGTACAACCTGTTCGGACTAAACCAAACGGTGAAACTAGGGTTGTCCCTCGGTTACACGGATGAAGTGGATCTCTCATACAGGAGCCCTAGAATTGGGACTCGCCAGCAACACCGGATCAATTTTGGAGCATATTGGAATCAAAGCGATGAGATCTGGATCAATACTCTAGACGACAAGCTCCAATTCTATTCCAACTACGGAGATGCCGTGATACAGAGAAAGGGAGTAGGATTTGCCTGGGAGTGGTTCAGAAATAATCGAAATAAATTGATCGTGGGTGCTGCTAGAGGATCGTATGATGTTTTGGATGAACGGGCTTTGAATGAGAACAGCAGATATCTCGGCGACTGTTACGACAGCGTGCCTAGCCTTTCAAGGACAACAATGCAAACCATGTGGGTTACTGACCATCGGGATAACCGATACTTTGCTCTCCGTGGACACTACCTATCATTCGGAGTTGTGTTTTCAGCCAACCAAGGAAATAGAAAGAAACAATTCCCGGGGCAATCATCTATTGGTTTTTCTACGCGGGTATCCAAATTCTTTCGCTTAAGAAATAGGTTATTTGGCTATGTTTCTGCAACTGCGCAAAAAGTGTTTTGGAACGGTCTGACACCATACAATTTTACTAGAGCACTTGGTTATGGCGACTACGCACGAGGGTATGAACCTTATGTTGTTGAGGCAACAGGATTTGTATTGATCAAGAGTGCACTGAGATATGAGCTATTAAACCGCAACCTTGATCTCAAGCTCAATGCATTGCGATCTTACCGTGTTTGTCCGGCAGCGTTGTATGTAGGAACTTTCTTTGACCAGGCGTGGACTGATCCGGTGTCGCAATTCAGCTATTACGGGTTCACCAAGAGAAACACGTTACCTGGAGAATACCTTGCCGGAGCAGGGAGCGGCATCGAAGGCGTCTTTTATTATGACAAAGTCTTTAGATTTGAATATTCCCTTTCGCGGCACGTCGAGCCAGTGTGGGGATTATACTTCAAACAGTCGATATAGTGAAGATAGGGATCTACAGTCGGATGCTCAAGTCTCAGGAGCAGTTGAACTTCTACAATAAGCTGCTTGACTTGTTGAGCGCAGCCTCGATCGAAGTTTACGTGTATGAAGAGCTGCTTCAACACCTCAAGGTGGAGCACGATCACGTAGACAGTTCCACGTCTTTTCGCGGTGAAGCTCTGGAATCAGACAGCCTGGATTACTTGATCAGTTTGGGAGGGGACGGTACGATGCTCGACACGCTCAACATCGTTCGAGATACCGGGATCCCGGTCCTGGGTGTGAACATGGGCCGTTTCGGATTCCTGGCCAGCAGTCAGATGAGTGAGATAGAGCGGGCCATCAAGGAGCTGGAGAACCGATCCTACGATATTGAGGAACGATCCGTGATCAAATTGGAAGGCGCAGATGGATTGTTCGATGGCTTCCCTTACGCGCTCAATGACTTCGTGCTACACAAGATCGATACCTCGGCTATGATCACGGTGCATACCTACCTAAATGGCGTCTTCCTCAATTCATACTGGGCAGATGGTTTGATCATTTCCACCCCAACCGGTTCCTCTGGATACTCGTTGAGCTGTGGCGGACCATTGTTATTTCCCGGCTCGAGCAGTTTGCTTGTGACGCCGATCGCGCCACACAACCTGACCGTCAGACCCGTTGTCGTATCCGACAACAACATCATCTCATTCGAGTTCGAAGGGCGCACAAGCAGTGTGCTGGCAAGCCTTGACAGTCGTTCCGTTACGTTGATCAAAGGCATGGAGCTTGCAGTCAAGAAGGCTGATTTCTCTTTTCGAATGATCCGATTGTCGGGAGAGAACTACATGGATACCCTTCGAAAGAAGCTGAACTGGGGTCGTGACAACAGGAACTGACGCAGTCGTCAAAAAACCATCATTATACTGAGATTGACCGCCTAAACGTTAGTGTCTTACTGCGATTTGCTTGACAAATTAGCCTATTTCGCGTAGGTTTGTCAGGCTTTGGCCTAACCTAAATTTGTACAGAATGCGAAAAACGCTGTTCATACTCATAGTTCTCTGCTTCAGTTCGAGTGTATTTGCTCAGAGCTGGACGCGTGAAAGTTCCCTGGAATTCGGACTCATGTTCGGGGGGAGCAATTATAACGGAGAGCTGGTAAATACCTTCTTTGAGGGACGAGGAACGCATGCGGCCTTCGGGATCTTTGCCCGATACAACCCCGTGCAACGCTTCACATTCCGACTGAATGCCAATTATGGTAACATCAGCGGAGACGATCGTTGGTATTCCAGCGATGAAGCACGTGCGTTCAGAAATCTACATTTCCGTTCTGTGTTATGGGATTTCAGCGCCGGATTCGACGTCAATTTGCGCATACTCGGATATAAGAAATCTAGAGGAGCGATACCATACATCACGTCGGGGATCTCGGTATTTAAATTCAACCCTGAGGCGCAGTTCTTCTACGACCCAACTGGATGGCAAGCCATCGGTCAGGATCAATTGCAGAACTACGCAAGCCTCGAGCCGCGTGATGGCGAATGGGTTCAACTCCAGCCGCTTGGCACAGAAGGTCAGGAGACAACAGAATACAACGAACTTCGCCGATATTCACTTACACAGTTTTCAGTTCCATTAGGAGCCGGATTCAAATTCTTACTGAGCAAGCAGTGGAGTTTTGGTATCGAGTACCGCACCCATTTCACATTCACTGATTATTTGGACGATGTCAGCGGTATATATGCTGAGCCAGTGTATCTCGAAGGTCAATACGGTGCGATAAGCCCGGCAATGGCCGACAGAAGCCCCTCGAAGAATGCGGCGGGTATTACGCGTGGAGACGATAGCAATAAGGATCGATATAACATTTTCGGTATAAATGTTTCCTACAGGATCATAACCGGAAAGGTCAATTGTTATCAGTTCTACTGATTGTTAGAGCAGCATCAAATTCAATAATTCCGCGACTCAGCGGGAATAAGTTGATTACCTTTGCGTTTTTGTAACAAATACGGACGAAAGACGTACTTGTAATGCAGATGATAGAGAATAACACAACACCTTGGATCACTCGAACTGCCCTGGGCATTTTGCTTGTCTTCTCTGGCCTGTGTTCATCAATTGCCCAAAATCAGGAATTCGGCTTTATGCTTGGTGGTAGCAATTACCATGGAGACTTAGCCTACAACATCGTTCCCGAGGAAACACATCTTGCCGGAGGGATACACTACCGCTACAATTTCAACCCACATTGGTCATGGCGCCCAACGCTCATGTACGGTTATGTGAGTGGAAGTGATGAGAACTTCGAAGAGAACAAACTCCGCAACCTGAGTTTCGAAAGTGACATTTGGGAGATCAGTAGCATCTTCGAGTACAACTTTCAGCCATTCGGCTCGCGAAAGTTGAGCAAGGATTTCACCTCATATGTGATGCTCGGAGTGGCCGCGTACCGATTCAACCCGAAGGCTCTGTACAAAGAGAACCTTGTTGAATTGAGAAGACTGCGCACGGAAGGTCAGGATGCCAAAGATCAATATCAGCTGATCCAGATTGCTGTACCATTCGGTGGCGGGGTCAAATACAATCTGAACAAGAACTGGGTCTTCGGATTCGAGATCGGTTGGAGAAAGTTATTCACCGATTATCTCGATGATGTGAGCACTCAATATCCCGACTTACAGGAGCAGCGCGACCAATATGGAAGTCTGAGCGCAGACCTAAGCGACAGGAGCTGGGAAGTAGAAGGAGTTGGAGAACCTCTTTCACTTGCCGGAGACATGCGCGGCGATCCTAACTTGAAAGACTATTATTTCTTCACCACATTCTCACTGAGCTACCGGCTGACGCCAATTTCGTGCTGGCCACGTTACAGGCGCGAATACCTATTCAGATAATGAGCGAACTTCTCAGTCGGTTGGATAAGCGCAGAATGCCTGAACATGTTGCCATTATCATGGATGGCAACGGGCGATGGGCAAAAAAGCAAGGAGCTATCCGCATCTTTGGTCACCAACATGGGGTCAAAGCCGTCCGAGAGGTGTCAGAAGGATGCGCCGAAATGGGCATCAAATACCTAACACTTTACGCATTCAGCACAGAGAACTGGAACCGCCCCAAAGCGGAAGTGAAAGCACTCATGAGTTTGTTGGTTAAGACCATCAAATCTGAAACACCAACGCTCCAAAAGAACAAGATCCGCCTCGAGGCCATTGGTGATCGTTCTCTTTTGCCCACTGACTGCAAGAACGAATTGGAAGAAGCAATTCAAGCCACCGCCGGGAACGACGGAATGACACTTATACTCGCTTTGAGTTACAGCTCGAAGTGGGACATATTGAATGCGGTCAAGAAGATCGCAAATAAAGTACAGGACAATGAGCTGAGTCCGGAGGAGATCGATGAGGACCTTCTCTCATCCATGCTCACGACCAGGCATTACCCGAACCCGGAACTCATGATCCGCACAAGTGGAGAACAACGCATAAGCAACTTCCTGTTGTGGGAGCTGGCATACAGTGAATTCTATTTTACGGATGTACTTTGGCCGGATTTCCGCAAAGAAAACCTCTATGAAGCCCTCCTGAACTATCAGAACCGGGAAAGAAGATTTGGAAAGACCAGTGAGCAGCTCATTTAGAAAAGACGCTATGACAATATTACCACGGAACGGATTTTTGAGCTATGCGTTAAGCATGGTGTTGGTGGTATTGTGCCATTTCTCCGGGAATGCTCAAGTCATCAAAGGTGACGTGGTTCTGGACTACGAGAATCCAAAGGAGTACATCCTTGGTGGTTTGACCATTTCGGGGACGAACTCCATGGACAAGAATGTGCTGGCCGTCATCACTGAACTCGACAGAAATCAAAAGATCCGTATCCCGGGTGATGCGATCACGCGCGCAGTGGAACATGTCTGGAAACAAGGGATCTTCTCAGATGTGGAACTCTACATCTCGGCACTGAGCGGAGATACGGTTGCGCTTAGCCTGAAAGTGCAAGAACGCCCTCGTTTGTCGAAGTACTCGATCAAGGGTCTGAACAAGACAGAGACCAAGAACATTCGGGAAGAAGTAAGTCTTCGTCGTGATATGATCATCACCGAGAACCTTATCAAGAAGACCGATCGTGAGATCAAGAGCTATTTCCGTGAAAAAGGATTCTACAACGTTCATGTGAACATGATGCAGGAGGAGGATACGAGTTATTTCAACTCTAAGATCCTTCGTATTCATATCGATCGCGGCAACCGCATCAAGGTGAAGGACTACATCATCACCGGGAACGAAGAGATCGCCGACCGAAAGATCCGTGGCTTGCTAAAGCCGAAGAGAACCAGATGGAAGGTGAACCCATTGGCCAGCTCAAAGCTGGTGGAGGCTGAATACAATGAAGAAAAGGCGGAGATCGTCCAGTTCTATCGGGGCCTTGGTTACCGAGATGCGGAATTGGTCTACGACAGCATTCAGCAGATCAGCGAGAACCGTGCGATCATCAAATTGAAGATCGACGAAGGAAATAAGTACTACTTCCGAAATATTGAATGGGTAGGAAATACCAAATACCGAAGCGGCTTCCTCGATACCGTCATAGGTATCAATAAGGGTGATGTATTCAACCAGATAAAGCTCGAGACCCGTTTGTTCATGAACCCGAACGGATATGATGTCAGCAGCCTCTACATGGATGATGGTTACCTGTTCTTTGACCTCCGACCGGTAGAAGTGACCGTTGAGAACGATAGCATCGATCTCGAGATCCGCATCTATGAAGGGAAGCAGGCAACGATCAATAAAGTAACTGTTAGCGGTAACGATAAGACGAGCGATCACGTGATCCTGCGTACGCTCAGAACAAAGCCGGGGCAGAAATTCAGTCGGACCGACATACAGCGTTCCATGCGTGAGCTGGCTGCCTTGAACTATTTCGACCCGGAGCAATTAGATGTGAACCCTATCCCGAATCCAACCAACGGAACAGTGGATATTGAGTACAAGGTGGTAGAAAAACCATCCGATCAGATCGAAGCTTCCGGAGGTTTTGGTGGAGGATTTGGTTTCGTTGGAAGCGTTGGGTTGGTGCTCAACAACTTCTCAGCCAGCAAGATGTTCAAGAAAGGCGGCTGGGCTCCGGTACCTTCCGGTGACGGACAGCGACTGAGCATCCGGGCACAATCAAACGGGATCGGATTCCAGGCGTATAACTTCTCGTTCACAGAGCCATGGCTCGGAGGTAAAAAGCCAAACTCGTTCTCGATCAGCATGTTCCACTCGATCCAGTCGAATTTCCGACAGCGAGATGATCCTACACGAGCAACGTTCAAGACAACAGGTGCCAGTGTTTCACTTGGTAAGCTGCTCGATAAGCCGGATGACTATTTTGTATGGAGCAACGCCTTGAGCTATCAGAGGTACACTTTGGACCAATGGACCTCTTTCGGGGCGGGTTCGATCGGATTCACAGATGGGTTCAGTAATAGTGTCAGCTTGAATTCGACGCTTTCGCGGAACTCCACAACAGCTCCTATCTATCCAAAGGGTGGGTCGACCTTCTCACTCAGTTTGCAGATCACTCCTCCATTCTCGGCGATCAATACATTGTTGGGCAACGAGAAAGATTACACGACCTTATCGCCACAGGACAAGTTCAAGTGGATCGAATACCACAAGTGGAAATTCAGTGCGACCTGGTATATGGAAATGGCTAAGAACCTGGTATTGGTTCCTAGTCTGAATACTGGGATCATTGGTGTCTACAACAAAGACATAGGCTACTCGCCTTTTGAGCAATTCCTGGTAGGTGGTTCAGGATTTGGTTCCTGGGCGTTCTTCGGAACGGAGATCATTCCTATGAAAGGATATGACGAAGGGCAGATCTCTGACCCGACGAATTCTCGTCAGGATGCTGATCCATTGTTCAACAAGTTCTCACTTGAATTGCGTTATCCGCTTTCGCTTAACCCGTCAGCTACGATCTACGGATACACGTACTTCGAAGCAGCCAACACCTGGGATCGTGTTCAGGATTTCAATCCTTTCCAATTACACAGATCTGCGGGAGTGGGTGTTCGAATGTTCCTGCCAATGTTCGGTTTACTTGGTTTCGACTACGGATGGGGCTTCGACGTACCGGACCCTTCAACCGGAGAAGCTATTCCTGGTCTTGTCAGACCAAAGTTCCTGTTCTCGATCGGGCAGCAGTTCTAGTCTAGCGGGGCAAATAGGTCAGGAAAGACCGTTTTTCCGGAGTCAAAAGATCTTGTGCCACCCGCTGGATATCAGCCGGTGAAATGACATCTACTTTTTCCAGCGCTTCGGCCAGGGTGTCGAATGTTCCGAGATCCAGTAAGCTCTTCCCAAGAGCAAAGAACAAGCTGAGATTACTCTCCTCCGCCATGATCATCTGCCCTTTGAATTGCGCCTTGTATTTCTTCAACTGCGATTCAGTAAGTGGCTTGTCGATCAACTCGTCGATCACCCGATTCAGGGCTTTTCGGCTTCTATTCAGATTGCGCTTATCGGTAGACCAGTAAATATTGAACAACCCATGGTCTGTGGCAGCCAGATACGAAGACTCCACACTATAGGTATATCCCAAACGCTCCCTCATAACGAGATTGAGTCTGGAGTTCAGCCCTGGTCCGGCTAACAGGTTGCTGAGCAGCATAAGGGTCGGTCGGTCATCGTGATCCAGATTGTAGGCAGGAGCACCCATCAGGACGTGTGCCTGTAGGAAACCATTTGATTTTTCGATATCAAAAGGCTGAGGGTCCTTTGGCTCCGCTCTGGTTTGTTTGTTGTCGGAAAGCATCAGATCGGAAAAGTGCTTTTCAACCCTTTGGGCAAGTCTTTTGAACGGCAACGGGCTCACGATGACGATCAGTGAATTGGAAGCGGTAAAGCCCCGACGCTGAAAGTTGATGAGATCGCGCTGCTGCAAATTCTCTACTTGCTGTTTGTTGCCAAGAATATTGTATGAAAGTGCATGACCGCTGTAAAAGTGCTCCATGAACTCATCGAAGATCCTTTCTTCGGGAGTGTCGAGATACATATCGATCTCCTCCATGATGACGCGCTTTTCTTTTTTCAACTCTTTTTCCGGAAAAATGGAGTTGAAAGACACATCTCGCAAGAGCTCTAGTGCACGGTCAAGTTCTTCATTGATGATGGAGGCGTATACGGAGGTTTTGTCTTTGGTTGTAAAGGCATTGAGGTCTCCTCCAACTACTTCCAATCGGTTCAACACCTGATGTACATTTCGCTTAGCGGTTCCTTTGAACAACATATGTTCAAGGAGGTGCGCCACTCCGACTTCAGTGGGCATTTCGTCCCGAGACCCGATATCTACAAAGATCCCACAATGACTGACACGTGTATTCGCACTTTGCATATATGCGAAGCGCATGCCGTTTGACAGAGTATGGATCTGATGTTCCATTATTGGAAAATGGACCTGATTTAAGGGCGGGCGAAGCTACAGCTTTTGTCCCGATAGTTCTGCAAGCGCCGCATTGTACTCGGCAATGATATCTCGCATCACTTGTCCCGCAGGTATGATGTCGTTAATGCTACCGCTGATCTGTCCGATCTCCAGTTCGCCTTCATCTAGATTCCCCTCGAACATACCTCGTTTGGCGCGTGCACGTCCAAGTATTTCCTGTAGCTCTTCCCGGGAAGCTCCACGATTCTCCGCTTCCTCTACGATGTCGTAAAACTTGTTTTTCAGCAACCGGACAGGCACGAGTTTCTTCATCATGAGCTTCGTGTCACCACCTTTAGCCTTAACAATGGCATTCTTGAAATTCTCATGAGCAGAGGACTCAACGGTAGCGGCAAATCGACTTCCGATTTGTACACCATCCGCACCAAGTGCCATCATGCTCAGCATGCTCCTTCCAGTTGATATTCCACCGGCAGCGATCACCGGAACATCCACTATTTGCTTGATCTCCGGTATCAAGCAAAGTGTGGTGGTTTCTTCTTTTCCGTTGTGCCCTCCGGCTTCAAAACCTTCTGCCACGACGGCGTCAACACCACTAGCTACTGCTTTTCCTGCAAATTTTGAATTGGCGATCACATGAACGACCGCGATGCCCTTTTCCTTCAACATCGGGGTCCAAAGTGCAGGGTTGCCCGCAGAAGTGAAGACGATATCGACTCCCTCTTCCAGAATGATATCCATATGCTTATCGATATCAGGGTAGAGAAGAGGAACGTTCACTCCAAATGGCTTGTCTGTTGCCGCTTTGCATTTGCGGATATGGTCACGCAGGATATCGGGGTACATGCTCCCGGAACCCAATAGACCCAATCCACCTTCATTACTCACTGCAGAAGCGAGTTCCCAACCACTACACCAGATCATTCCAGCTTGAATGATCGGGTATTGGATCTTAAAAAGTTCTGTTATCCTATTGTTCAATTCGTTAGGGTTTTGAGGCTTTACCCAAGTTTAGAAATACTGTTGAAATGATCACGAACCCAAGTCCTGTAAGAATGGGTGGAAGCATATTCTTGGTCGTTCCAAAGTAAACCATGACCACAGCGATCACAAAGAGTAGTACGGCAGATATTTTAAGTAGCTTTGATCTGTCCATTAGTCAAAGTTACGAAGAATGCCACCGCAACGTGACCATGCCACATCCGAAGTTCCCAACACCCCTTTTTGGTTGTCGAGTGGCAAACGCAACGCCGATGTGATCGTAGTTGGAGCCGGATTCACAGGATTAAGAGTTGCCACAACGTTGAAAACAGAACGTCCGGAGTGGAAGGTTGTCATACTTGAAGCACTATCACAAGGTGCAGCTGCAAGTAGTAGAAATGCAGGCTTTGCTTGTTTTGGAAGCCCCGGGGAGCTTATCTCAGATATCGATGAAATGGGGTTGGATGCTGCCGCAGATCTGCTTTCCCTGCGATTTGAAGGTATTCAAGCTCTACAGACCGACCTGGATGAACATGGACTTTCTTCAGTCACAGATGGAGGCAATGAGGTATTTGAAGTTGACAGACAGGAAGATCACGAAACCATACTTTTTCGCTGGGAGGATCTTCTGGAACTTTGGGAACGGGCAGGATTGCCTTCCGACCTTTGGTTGGAGCAGAGGTTTTCAGGCTTCTCTTCACAACTCCTTTTCAGTGGATTCCATACTAAGTATGAGTTTGGTATCGATCCGCAGGAATTGTATGATTCATTGGAAAAACGGGCGGTCTCGGTGGGCGTCAGTATTCATCGAGGGGTTACATTGGAAGATCTGCATGCAAGAGACAGTGAAGTTCGTTTGACCACGAGCGATGGATCCTGGAAAAGCAAGTACATTGCCTTGTGTACCAATGCCGGAAGAACACCAAAGTTTGCGGAAGGATTATACCCCGGAAGGGGACAAATCGTTGTTACTGAACCACTTAAGGAGCACCCTTTCCTGGGGAATTACCATGTGGACCGAGGGTATTACTATTTCCGAAATATAGGCGACCGGTTGTTGCTAGGGGGAGGCAGACATGTGTACAAGGAAGAAGAGACCACACGTGATTTGAACACGTCACGGCAACTGATCGAACATCTGAAAAGCTACATTGAACGTATCCTTTTACCCGGTAAAGATGTGCGAATTGAATACGCATGGAGCGGCACCATGGGTTTTCATACCGGAGGAGGAAAAATGCCTCTGCTCAGTAAAATGCAAAATGGTGTTTATCGATGTGTTGGCTTTGGTGGGATGGGAGTAGCGTTGAGTAACAGCGCAGCAATGAAATTATCGACTATGATCCTCAACGACAGATCATAGTGCCTTCTCCGGATTCCAGCTCACACATAGATTCTCATTCCAGCTATCAATGATGCCTATGTCCACATCTTCGATCGTGAAATCAAAGATCTCCGCATTTTCTTCAATGCGCTTAGGATTTGCAGACTTGGGGATCTCGCAAATTCCTTTTTGTAAACCCCATCGTATCAATATTTGAGCAGGAGACTTCTTGTACTTCTTCGCTAGCACTTCCAGGGCGAGATCGTTGAGTTTGATGCCTCGGGTGAGCGGGCAGTATGCAGTGACGATAATGCTATTTTTCTCGCAGAGATCCACGACGGGTTTCCTTGCACCATAATTCCATGGATGTAGTTCGATCTGGTTCACAGCCGGACGAACATTACATCGCTCCAGGAGCTCATCCAGGTGTAAGACCATGTAGTTGCTCACGCCTATCGCGCTTGCCACACCTGCTTCGTGAAGCTCTTCCATGGCCTTCCATGAGTCCAGACGGTAGCGCGGTACAGGCCAGTGGATCAGGTAGAGGTCTATGTAGTCAAGCCCAAGAAGCTCATTGCTTTTTGCAAAGGCATTCTTAGCATTTTCATAGCCTTGATCGTCATTCCAGAGTTTGGATGTTATGAAGAACTCGCCTCGAGGCAATCCTGAAGCTCTGATCGCTTCGCCGAGAAGTTTCTCGTTGTCGTAAAGTGAGGCAGTATCAAAGTGTCGATAACCAAGGTCAATAGCGTGCTCAAATGCTCGGCGAGCCTTGTACTCATCTGTCATTTTATAAGTTCCCAATCCGAATGCAGGCATGCGTCCGCCATTGTTCAACTCAAAAGTGCTGTTCAGTTGTAATGTCATTAGATCAACAAGGTTACAAATTTGATGATGACCAGAATTGTCACGGCAAACTTGATCAGGGTTCCACCCAGAAATCCAAGAAACGAACCAATTCCCGACCTAAAGGCGGTTTGTTCACTTTGCCCGGCCATGATCTCGCCGATAACGGCACCGGCAAATGGTCCAATGATGATGGTGAGCGGTCCGAAAACCGGAACGATCATCCCCAAGACCAAACCGATGATGCTGCCGACCTTTCCCGCTCGGGTGCCTCCGAAGCGCTTGGTGCCCCAAATTGGCAGGTAATAATCCAGTACCGTGATCACCACAACAGCAACACCGTAGATCAATAATACCTTCGAGTCGGGATGTACGGAAGGGTCGGAATGAAGGCGCAATAGTGGCAAAGAGAACCATGCAATGGGCGGTCCGGGCAGACCCGGAACGATGCATCCGAGCAGACCCACCAAAAGCAGTATTGACCCCAATATGATCCAGACGAAATCCAATGCTGTGCTTTGCGCTGTGTTTGTGTTAAACTTGCCTCTAATTTCGAGCTTTTTCAAGTGAAAACAAGAGTCTTATTCGTGTGCCTTGGGAATATCTGCCGATCGCCAATGGCAGAGGGAATATTCAAACACCTGGTGGAAGAAGCCGGCTTGTCAGAAGATTTTGATATAGATAGCGCCGGAACTTCGAATTACCACATAGGTCAGTTACCCGATGAGAGGATGCGCCAAACAGCGCGCGATAAAGGACTTGAGCTAGCAAGCAGAGCAAGACAATTTGTGAGCTCGGATTTCGATGAATTCGACTTCGTGATCCCGATGGATGACTCCAATTTGGAGAATATGCTATCGATTGCAAATTCAGAACCCAAAGCTACGGTTCGAAAGATGGGTTTTTATTTGGATGTTGAAAGACAACCCGATATTCCAGACCCTTATTTTGGAGGTCAGCAAGGATTTGAAAATGTTTACCAAATGCTGCTTGAAGCGAATAGAAAGCTACTGGAACAAATACTACATGACGCTGTTTAACTGATATGAGAAAAATACGAGTAATCTTCTCTTTGAGCCTTATGATGATGATGGTCTCGGGTACGATCATGGCTCAAACCATGAATTCGTCCGAGATACTTCACGAACTCAAAAAATTAAAATTCAATGGCACAGTGTTGTACATCGCGGCTCACCCCGACGATGAGAACACAAGGCTCATTGCCTGGATGACCAATGACCTCAAGGCAGATGTTTCATACTTATCACTTACGCGAGGAGACGGCGGGCAAAACCTCATAGGAACCGAAATCGGTGAAGGTCTGGGGCTGCTGAGAACCAACGAGTTACTTGGCGCACGAAAGATAGACGGAGGAACACAGTACTTTACACGAGCCATAGATTTTGGATACTCCAAGACCCCCAGTGAGACCTACGAGAATTGGAATAAGGATAAGGTCTTGTCTGATATGGTCAAGGTCATTCGCCAGATGAAACCGGATGTGATCATCACCCGATTCTCTGCCGAGGAGAACCCCGACCGAAGAACGCATGGACATCATACCGCTTCTGCGCAGCTCGCAGCGGAAGCGATGGCTGCGGCATCAGACCCTACCCAATTCACGCATCAGCTGATGGACTATGGGACCTGGACAACCAAGAAGATGTATTGGAACACCAGTTGGTGGTTTTGGGGAAGCAGGGATATCATGAAGGAAAAAGTAGCGGAAGCTCCTGAGAAGTTTCTGGCGATCGATGTCAATTCGTATTTGCCACTTACCGGGAAATATTGCTCTGAGATATCTGCTTTGAGTCGCAGTCAACATAAGAGTCAAGGGTTTGGTTCAAGTCCGGTAGTCGGAGATCAGATCGAATATTTGGAATACCTGAGCGGACTTCCAAGCGGCAGCTCGCTGTTCGATGGGATCGCTACAAGTTGGTCGGAAGCTGAAGGAGGTAAGCCGGTTGCATCACAGCTCGACAAGGTCATCAGTAAATTCAACCCGGAAGACCCTTCCGCATCATTGGATGACCTTTTCGAACTCAAGAGCAAGCTCGATGCAGTACCTAATGACAACAAATGGAAACCTAGAGCGATCAAGCGATTGAAAGGCATCATTATGGCATGTCTTGGAGTGCAGATCAATGCGGAGACGGATGTCCAGCATTTGTACTCCGGTGAACAGTTCAGCATGAGATTTGACATGGATGAACCGGAAGCTGCTTCAGTTCAATTGAAAGTACGATCCGGGTCTTTTCAAGGACTGGATGCGGTCAAGGATTTTAATCCTCAACCTGCCGAAGGGAAGTATACCCAACTCGTTGAGCTGAAGATCCCGGCTAACACACGAAAATCACAACCGTATTGGTTAGAGAAGACCGGAACGAAGGGTAGCTATGCGGTAACAGAAGAAAATGTCGGAAAAGCATTCAACAATTATCCATTCTACCTGCATCTGATATTGGAAGTTAATGGTCGCGAACTTGACATAGAGATCCCGGTCGTGTATGCATCTAGTGACCCGGTGAAAGGGCGTGTGGTACAACCTCTGATCGTCCGACCTGATGTCATGATGAATTTGAATTCAGAGGTCATGATCTTCCCGAACTCAAACCCAAAGGATCTGGAGGTTAAAGTGATAGCAGGAAAGCCTGGTATGGAAGGTTACCTCGAACTGAATTTGCCCGATGGGTGGAAATGCAAACCCGCATTTCACAAGTTGGAATTGGAGAACAAGGGCGATGCCCGCTTGCTGACTTTTTCGGTGATACCTCCTGAAGGAGCAAGTAGTGCCAGTATTCGCGCCATCTTTAAAACAGAAACGGTGTACAGCAATAGCTTGAGATCACTGCAATACGACCATGTGCCGGAGTGGGATTACTACCCTACGTCCGAATTGGAGGTCCGCAGACTCGACCTCAAACTTCAAGGGAAGCGCATTGCATACATTCCGGGTGCAGGCGACAAAGTTGCTGATAATCTACGAGTTATGGGCTTTGAGGTGGACGAACATGAGGCTACGTCATTGACAGAAACCACTCTTTCCGGATATGATGCTGTTGTGGTCGGGATTCGCGCATACAATAGGATCGAGGAGATCGGGAACGTGAACAAGATCCTGAATGCTTATGTGAATGGTGGGGGCACGGTAGTGGTTCAGTACAACACTTCGCACCGACTGAAATCTGAAGCGATCGGTCCGTATGAATTGAAATTGGGACGCGGTCGGGTGACAGAGGAAGATGCTAAAGTCAATTTCCTGGCACCGAATCATGCGGTGTTGAATACCCCTAACAAGATCACATCGGCCGATTTCGATAACTGGGTACAGGAGCGAGGGCTCTATTTCCCATCCGAGTGGTCGGATGAATTCACGCCTATCCTCGGAATGGCAGATAAAGGCTCGGAAGAGTTACAAGGAAGCTTGTTGGTGAGCACTTATGGCAAAGGCCATTTCGTATATACTGGTATCTCATTCTTCCGAGAGCTGCCTGCAGGAGTACCGGGAGCGTACCGACTAATGGCCAATATTCTGGCACTAGGGAATTGATAGGAAGAGACTACATGATTCCTCCCTTCATGTCAAAGGGTCTCTCGAAGAAGACCCTTTGACATGGTCTTAGAAGTGACGTGTAGTCTCTTCCCATCCGCACGCAGATGTTCTCCAAGTGCAGGCATCTTCTCATCGACGCTTTGTAGTCTTGTGGGGTGGCGACAGAAAACCTCAATGACCATCCAGACGGAGCGTACTTCGTCACATTTACTTGTCACCGTTGGCTAAATCTGATCCAGATGGCAGAATCCTATGACTCATTCTACAAGTGGTTCAGGTATTTGAAGACGATCCATACGGATGCGTTGGCGTACTGCATCATGCCCAATCACTTTCATTGCATCCTGGCAGCCGATGAAAGAGCAAGCAGATCATTGAGCAGCATCCTCGGAAATGGCAAGAGATTCATAGCTTATGATATTATCAGAAAACTTCAGGATTCTGGTTATTTCAAGACTCTTAATTACTTATCACGGTCATTAAATACCACTGAGCTAACCAAGAACCAGAGACATAAAGTGTTCAAACCTTCTTTCCATTCTAGTCTCATTGAGACTAGCGACTCGTTACATCGAGTGATCGAATATATACATCTCAATCCCGTATCTAAAAATTGGAAACACGTGGATGATTGGCGGAACTACCCGTTCAGTTCGGCGCCATACTACGAGCTGGATATGGTAAATGAACATTTCACGCATTTCAGTGAATGGATGTTGGGTCCAGCATCACATTGAAATGCCATTTACACAGAGACGGTCATGCCTTAAAATGGCACGTATGCCAAAGTCCTGTAGCCCATTTACAATACCTTCGCTACCTTTGATGTTCTCTAAATACGCGAACAACCTTCGCTGAACAATGGAATTCAGACGCATAGAATTCGGTCGACGCACCAACAGGCAATTCAACTACACGCCTCGTTATTATGACGAGACGATGGAGGATCTTCATGAGCGTGCCGACCGTGCCCGAAGGATCCGGGATGCTGAGAAGGGAGATGAGACACACAAGGAGCGCATCAAACACGCATTCAGGACCAGACAAGTCCCTGAAAGACAGGGCGTTAATCAAGCACTTTGGATCTCGCGTCTACGCGTCGTTGTCATAGCGGTGATCCTCGGTTTGATGTTCTATCTGTTCTTTTTTACAGATGTAATTTCCACTATCTTCGAGGCGTTCTCGAATGCCTGATAGTATACGTCTTTTACCGGATTCCATAGCCAATCAGATCGCTGCCGGTGAAGTGGTTCAAAGGCCTTCTTCAGTTGTAAAAGAGCTACTCGAAAATGCCCTCGATGCAGGCGCAGATGATGTGAGTATCACTTTTCGCGATGGAGGGCAAACACTCATTGAAGTAAGTGATAATGGACGTGGCATGAGCGATGTGGATGCGCGCATGGCATGGGAAAGGCACGCCACATCCAAGATCGAAAAGGCAGAGGATCTGTTTCATCTTAACACCTTTGGGTTTCGCGGTGAAGCCCTAGCCAGTATCGCCGCGGTTGCGCAGGTTCAAATGCGCACCAAGAGAGAGCAGGACGATGTGGGAACAACCATCATCATTGAGGCTTCAGAGGTGAAAAGCCAGGAACCGTCAGCCTCCAATCGAGGCACAATGATCTCGGTCAAAAACCTATTCTATAATATTCCGGCCCGGCGTAAATTCCTTAAGTCGGTAAGTGTAGAGACCAAACACATTGTAGAGGAGTTCGAGAAGATCGCACTTGCAAATCCCGATGTGAAGATGGCACTTTACAATGGAGATAAGGAAGTATATAATTTTAACAAAGGCACTCTTCGTCAGCGGGTAGAGCAAGTACTTCCAAAGACCAGATCCGGTGAGTACGTCGAGATCGAGGAAAACACGGATATCATCGGAACACACGGGTTCATTGGAAGCCCGGAACGTTCGCGCCGCACCCGCGGCGACCAGTATTTCTATGTGAATGGACGCTACATCCGCAGCCCATATTTCATGCACGCTGTGAGCAACGCATATGAGGGATTGATCGAAAAGGACCACTACCCGTCATTCGTCCTTTTCCTAGAAACGGATCCCGAGAAGATCGATGTGAATGTTCACCCGATGAAGACAGAGATCAAGTTCGAAGAGGGAACTGCGATCTACTCAATAATCAAGGCAGTTGTGAAGAGAGGTCTTGGGTCATACCACCAAACCCCTGACTTGGAGGACTCACTACTGCATCGCAAGCTTTCGGAAACTGGGATTCCAACGATCAAACTGCCGGAATCGCCCCGGATCAAAGTGGACAAAGGCTTCAACCCGTTTGGTGGAGGAGAAAAGAAACGCGTTCCTACCGAGTGGGAGAAGTTGTATGAACCGTTTCGTGAAGACGAGAATCAGCCCCAACCTGACCTGGAACCGGACATTTTCTCACCGGGAACCTTTTCTGCGGATCCAACTAAATTCGACTGTATCGCGATCAATCGACAGTTCTTCGCGGCAACTGCGGGAGGGGAGTTATATGTGGTCAATGTGAAGCGAGCCAGGGAGCGAGTGTTCTATGACCAGTACAAAGCAATGAGAGAAGACCAGCGTATAGGAAGTCAGCAGCTGCTATTTCCAAGAACCGTGGAATTCAGCGCCAGCGACTTTCAGATATTGGAGTCTGCCCTTGACGATATCAATGCCATGGGTTTCGATATTCGTCACTTTGGCAAGAATACGGTGATCATTAACGGAACTCCTGGTGATCTTCCCAAAGGAGATGAAAGGCAAATGCTCGAGCAGATCCTCATCGACTTCAAGGACAACTCCCAGGAACTAAAACTTGAGAAACGAGAAAGTTTGATGCGATCACTGGCTCGAAATGCAAGCTTAAAGAAGGAAGAGAGTCTTTCGTCGACAGAGATGAACGAATTGATGAGCGCATTGTTGAATTCCAACGAACCGGGGATCACACCCGGGGGAAAGAGTGTTATGGCGAAATTTCAGGGAGAAGATCTGATCGCTTTGCTAAGAAACTGATATGCAACATTACCAGAGCAGTAACTACGGACAACTACCGCCGGTCATCAAGAACCTGCTGATCATCAATGCTATTTTCTTTCTGGCGAAAATGGCTTTGGCCTCAAAAGGTATAAACCTAGATGAGTGGTTTGGACTGTTCTATCCGGGATCAATGGAATTCAAACCTTTTCAGATCCTGACCCACTTTTTCATGCATGGGAACTTCACACATATCCTGTTCAACATGTTCGGGTTATGGATGTTCGGACGTATGCTTGAGATCGTTTGGGGTGGTCGAAGATTCCTGATATTTTATTTCATTACCGCCTTTGCTGCCGCCATACTTCACTTCCTTGTTGTAGGTTTTCAGGTATATGGTCTTGAGCAAACGTTGACTCCGGAACAGATCGAAACGGTCTATTTGGAAGGGCGTCAGGTATTACGCAATTATCAGCAGTTCACGGTTCCGGAAATGAACCAACTTAACTACCTGTACAACATACCGGTAGTTGGGGCATCCGGAGCATTGTTCGGTCTGTTAGGGGCTTGCTATGTGCTATTCCCGAACACCCAATTGATTCTACTCTTTCCACCCATCCCTATCAAGCTGAAGTACTTCGTAACATTTTACGGCCTCTTCGAGTTATATATGGGAGTGAGCAGTCATCCCGGTGATAATGTGGCACATTTTGCCCACTTGGGTGGACTGATCGCTGGTATTCTCATAGTGAAATACTGGAGTAAAAGACGCGATCGCTTCTTTTAGAATGAATGATGATTGAGACCCTATGAATCGGTGGGATAAATTGAAATACGAGTTTCACAAAGGCGATTCACCCGTCCGTAAGTTGATCATTATCAACGTGGCTGTGTTTGCATTTACGCTGATCCTCAACTTCTTCGCATTCCTTTACAACACATCAGCACAGGAGCTTTTGATCTACTTTGAGCTCCCTTCATGGGCCGGAGTTTTCCTGAAAAGGCCCTGGACGCTGTTTACCTACATGTTCCTTCATGCAGGTATCTGGCATCTGGTTTTCAATATGCTATTCCTGTATTTCATTGGTCGCATCCTTGAGGACTTCGTCTCAAACAAGAAGTTCTATACCGTATTCTTCGGAGGAGGGCTCCTGGGTGGCATTCTTTACCTGATCGCATACAATACCTTTCCGGCATTCACCTCAATGGATCATTGGGTGCCGATGCTCGGTGCCAGTGGTGCAGTTACCGCAGTAATTGTGGCCGCAGCGACATTGGTTCCGAACTACGAGATATACCTCTACGGATTGATCCGAATGAGATTGGTGTGGCTAGCGATCATCTTAGTTGCGATGGATGTGGCCTTCTTTCCAAATGGCAACTCCGGTGGCAGGCTCGCACACCTTGGAGGAGCGCTCTTCGGTTTCCTGTACATCCAATACATTAGAGGTGGTATTCGATTTGACCTGTCTTTCCTGAACAGGATACGAAACCCATTCAAACCAAGAATGACCATCATCGATGAGCGAAAGATCCGTAACGAACGCAAAGGAAAGAAGTGGAAAGCTGGAAGAAAGTCGGACTCAAAAAGGCCGAATCAAGACGAGATCGACTCCATCCTGGACAAGATCAACCAAAGCGGATATTCCAGCCTGAGCAAGGACGAGAAGGATATTCTCTTCAAGGCAAGTGAGTAAAGCCTGGACACTAAAACATCATTATACTTGTTGCATGGATTTTTTACCTGAAGAACTATCTCAATATGCCGAGAGATTCACCCAAGAGGAATCTGAACTTTTGGCGGAATTGAATCGAGACACCTATGCCAATGTGCTCATACCCAGAATGTTGAGTGGACATATGCAAGGAAGGATATTGGCCTTTTTGAGCAAAATGCAAAGTCCGAAAGTGATCCTGGAAGTAGGGACGTATACCGGTTATTCGGCTCTTTGCATGGCAGAAGGTCTCGCAGCAGGAGGCGAGCTTCACACTATTGACATCAACGAAGAGTTGGAGGATCGAATTCGCTCATACTTCGATCGATCGGGTTATGGCGATTCCTTGAAATTGCATATCGGAAACGCACTAGAGATCATACCGAATTTGCCCACGCCCGATATGGTGTTCATCGATGCGGACAAAGAGAACTATCTCAATTACTACAAGCTCTTGATCGACAGACTTAAGCCAGGTGCTTTGATCATTGCCGACAATGTACTTTGGAGCGGAAAAGTGCTCGACGAAAAAGAACGGGAGAAGGATGAAGAAACACGTTCCCTGCACGAATTCAACTCCTTTGTGAAGGACGATAAAAGAGTGGAGAGTCTGTTACTCCCGGTACGTGATGGATTGATGGTGCTTCGGGTGCGCTAGTTCAGCTTGCTTGTCAGCTGATCAAACACCTCCACTGGTTTTTTCCCGCCATAGATGACATTATGGACGAAGTCAAGAATTGGCATTTCTACCTGAAGTGAACTGTTCAACCGGAATATGGTATCAGTAGCGTAGTACCCCTCGGCAACCATGTTCATCTCAAGCTGTGCGCTCTTGACGGAATAACCTTTGCCAAGCATGTTCCCGAATGTGCGGTTTCTGCTGAATGTGGAATAGGCCGTTACCATGAGGTCTCCCAGATAAGCTGAATCGTCGATGTCTCGCTCTATTGGGTGAACCGCAGCGATGAATCTCTTGGTCTCTCGAATGGCATTGGAGATGAGCACAGCTTGAAAATTGTCACCCAGTCCCATGCCGTGGCAAATACCAGCTGCGATCGAATAAATGTTCTTCAACACAGCGGAATATTCTGTTCCGTATATGTCGTCCGACGGAACGGTGCGGATATACTCATTCGCCAATAGAGCGGATCCCTTGGAGACCAACCCATTGTTTTCCGACGCGATTGTCAAATAGCTCAACTTTTCCTGTGCTACTTCTTCCGCGTGGCAAGGTCCGGTGATCACACCTATTTTGTTTTCGTCAAATCCATACTCCTTCAAGTACTCGCCGAGGATCTGACTGGTTTCAGGGATAAGACCTTTAACAGCGGAGAGTATGCTTTTTGATGAGAGGTCGGCTTTACCCGAACCGGGTAAACTTTCATGAACAAAAGCACTTGGGATGGCCAGTATGAGAAGGTCGCTTTCAGATATAACTTGTTCGATGGAATTGGAGAGGTGCACCCTGTCCATGTGAAGCTCCAAACTCCTCAAATAGTGGGGATTGTGTCCATGTGTCGAAATAGCGGTCAAAACCTCCGCTCGACGGATCCACCAATGGACGTCTTTTTCCTGTTTATTGTCAGTAAGGATCTTTACGATCGCTGTTGCCCAACTACCACTACCGAGAACTCCTACCTTCATGAATATCCTGTTTGAACATTACGAAGAAAAGGGATACAGTCGGAATCCCGTCAATTTGGTGTCTAATCCAAGCTCACCTTACCGGTGCGATAGAACTCTACTTGTGCTTTGGCAAAAATGAGTTCAAAGCGAGCACGTTCCTTTTCCAAAAGGGCTCGTTGCCAGTTATTTCGAGTCATCAAGAGCTCCAGACTGGTCAGGAATCCATTCTCGAATCGCTTCAAACTGAATTGATAGTTCTCGTTTTGCGCTACTTCATTTTCTGACGCGGCCAGAAAAGAGGCATACGCATTTTCCATCCGAATGAAGTTATTGGAAATGTCGGAACGCAACTGATTATTCACACGTTGAACCTGAATATTTGCCTGGTCCATTGCGATCTCAGCAGACTGGACTTGGGTGTTCACTTGCTCATTGTTGTAGATCGGAATGCTCAGACTCAGCCCCACGCTTTGTCCGAAGTTGTCGCTCAATTGAGAACCAAAGGAAGATACTCGGGTATCATAGGAAAAATCGGCCCTCACCACTTTGGAACCGGTACCTTCCACGTAACCGATCTCCACCAAACGCGGTTGCACATTGAAGATCTCCTTGCGAGATTCGGAGTATACGGTATTGAGGTTGGCGAACATTGAGAGGCGGGGTTGGAGGTTGGCCTGGGCAATGTCGCGAGTCAATTGTGCGATCTGATTCTGTGATGGTGCGCTCTT
>VMBT01000193.1_pt1 | contig 41289 bp, 40 predicted proteins | sample 4404301 | NCBI WGS metagenome assembly VMBT01 (sample SAMN12238535, study PRJNA552566) | marine metagenome | isolation source: Coastal seawater | place: USA: coastal Georgia, Sapelo Island | collected 2008-08/2009-08
TAGCTTTTGCTTTTGGGCTTGCAGCATCTACCATTTTTCCAGCTCTATTTCTTGGTATTTTTTATAAAAGATTAAATATGCAGGGAGCAATTGCAGGAATGTTATCAGGACTAATATTTACTTCCTCATATATTATCTATTTTAAATTTATTAATATTGAACTTAATAGTGTACAACACTGGTTTTTAGGCATTTCACCTGAAGGTATTGGTTTTATTGGAATGCTTATCAATATTGTTATTGCTTTAACTGTCTCCAATTTTTACAGCAAGCCCCCAGAATATGTTTATGAAATGGTAGACGATATAAGGAGGCCTTAATGGATAAAAATGTTGCAATTATTGGTGCATCTGGAGCAATAGGGAATGCATTCGTAGAGCATTACTCTAAAGATCAATCAGTTAAAAATGTATATGCATTTTCAAGAAAACATAAAAGTTATAAAGATAAGAAAGTTCATAGTTTTGAGTTGGATATTGAAAATCAAAATAGTATTGAAAATGCAGCAGAAAAAGTAAAAGAAAGTTATCTAAATCATATTATTGTAGCTACAGGGATTTTACACACTGAGAGCTTTGGCCCCGAAAAAAGTATTAAAGATATTAATCATGACAGTATGATTAAAGTTATGAGCGTGAACGCTATTGGTCCTTCATTGGTAGGCAGATACTTCATACCATTACTAACAAAAGATACTAAGTCTGTTTTGGCCTTTTTAAGTGCAAGGGTAGGAAGTATTTCAGACAATAAATTGGGTGGCTGGTACTCGTATAGAGCAAGCAAGACAGCACTCAATCAGATAATTAAAAATTTTAGTATTGAATTAAAAAGGACAAATCCAAGTGCAATTGTCTTAGGACTTCAACCTGGAACAGTGGATAGCAATCTTAGCGAGCCATTTAAAAAAAATGTAGCAAAAGGTAAGTTATTCACTCCAGAACAAAGCAGGGAGTTGCTTTCAAGTGTAATTGAAAATGCAACAACAAATGATTCTGGAAACTTATTAGCATATGATGGAGAAACTATTTCCCCATAAAACCTATTTGGAAGTAACAAATTTCAAAAAAAAACCCGGTTTAAACCGGGTTTTAAATTTTAAGTATCTAAACTTATGCGCTAGATTCTTTAACAGCAACATGCCATATAATTAAACCAAATAGAATCTTGTTAACAAAGTCAGCAAGGTTATAAATAAGGTTTAGATTTAGGGCTGATCCGCCATCACCCATTAGGTAACCAGTAAAGTAACCTACAGGATAAATAGCCCAACCAATAATGATAATGTACATCATTGTGTTATATGCTGATTGAACAGCTGGACTTGCAGTATTGCAAGCTGATTTACCTTCTCCAGCCCACAATTCATAAATCATATAGAACCAAGCTAGGCACCCGATGATGAATGCAGGCCATGCAGCCATAATTCCAGCTTCACCCATATACCCAAATACAAGCATAACTAGTGAACCTACGAGAAGCTTTTTAAATAATGATCCAGCAACATTTGTTGCAGCAGCAAGTATTAAATAGAACTCACATATTAATAAAGGCACTGTTAGTAACCAGTCAATATATCTAAATACTGTTGGTGACTCACCCGTCTCAACCCATACACCTCTCATGTATAAGTAGTGCCAGAAAGCAATACCTGTAACTAGTCCAGATACTGTTAATGACGTTTTCCATTTAGCAGCAACTCTATCTCTTTCAATAAAAAAGAAAACTGTTGATGCTAATAAAGCTGCGGTAACCAACCAGAAACTAACACCAGTGTAATCACTAGCATCAAGGTCTCCGCCACCTGCAGCAAAGGAAGGAAGGGCAATAACACTACCTAAGATTAATAAATATTTCATATTAAACTCCTTTTTTTTAGAGTAAAAAATTTACTCCCCCGTTAGTATGAACTTAAGATAATATCTAAAAATTTTGTTTCTATCAAATTTAATAAAAAGATTTTTTAAAAGTTCTTGCATTTATTTAATTTTTAGTATTAGCCAAATTATATTGCTTAAAAACGTGTCTTTAGTATGATTTGCACATGAGAGTTGCAATTTACCCCGGTTCATTTGACCCAATAACTTATGGTCATATGGATATTATTGAAAGAGGCTGCGGTCTTTTTGACAAGGTTGTTGTAGCTATAGCTAGGAGTGATTCAAAAAATCCAATGTTTTCTTTGGAGGATAGGATAAACCTTGCAGAATCAATATATGAAGATAATGATAAGGTTGAGGTGGTTGGGTTTCCAAGAAAATTAACTGTCGATTTGGCCAAAGATTATAATGCTTGTGCCATTATTAGGGGCTTAAGAGCAGTATCTGATTTTGAGTATGAATTTCAATTAGCGACCATGAATCGATCACTTGCACCAGATATTGAGAGCATTTTTCTTACACCAAAAGAAAGCCTAATATATGTGTCATCTAGCTTAATAAAAGAGATTTCAGATTTAAAAGGTGACGTATCTAAATTTGTTCATCCAAAAGTTGAACAAGCACTTAAAGCAAAGCTAGAAACTTAAATTTGGCATTTTGAGCAGAAATATGTTGCTCTTTGATTTAAGTTAATTTTTTTAATATCTTTTTTACACTTACGACATGGTTGCCCGTCTCTTCCATAAACATTTAATTTAATTTTGAAATATCCAGGACTTCCGTCTGCTGAATAAAAATCTTTTAGAGTAGTGCCCCCAACTTTAATTGCAGACTTAAGTATTTTTTTTGAAGCATGTGTTATTTTTTTGCACTCTTCTTCTGAAAGTTCATGAGAAGTTTTTAAAGGATTTATTTTTGCAAGATATAAAGTCTCTGATGCGTATATGTTGCCTATTCCTACAACATGCTTTTGATTCATAATAAAAGTTTTAATATTTGTATTAGATTTTCTAGAAATTTCGTAAAGATATGACCCGCTAAAATTTCTTGAAAGGGGTTCTGGCCCTAAATTGTTTATTAATCTATGAGTATCTAAATTGTTTGTTATATGAAGTGAACCAAACCTTCTTGGATCGTTGTATACGATTTTTTCTTTATCGAAGATAAATTCAATGTGATCATGTTTTAAAAAATAATTATCTTCTTTTTTTGTAATTCTTAAGCTTCCTGACATACCAAGATGGAGAATAAGAAAAACATTATCTAATTCAAAAATTATATATTTGGCTCTTCTAGAAAGATTTTTTAATGTTTTATTTCGTGATTTTTTTTCAAGATCCTTATTAACTTTCCATCTTAAATTTCTGTTATAGATTTTTACATCATTAAGATTTTGATTCTTGAATTTTTTTATTGCCTGCAGGGTTGTCTCAACCTCTGGTAGTTCTGGCATTTAGATTACTTTAAAAGATTATTGATTTGAACAAGATCACCTGGAGTTATTGTTCCGGCAGCCAAATTTAATCTTAAATCAGCAAGAATATAATCGTATTTAGCATTAGCAAGATTTTTTTCTGCACTGTAAAGATTTTTTTCAGCTTGTAAGAGATCTACAACATTTCTAGTGCCAACTTTGTAACCTACTTGAGTTGCCTCGAGCGCACTAGTAGCTGAAATCACAGCCTGCCTTTGGGCGGTAACATTTGCAACTAATGTGACAACATTTGAATATCCTGATCGCACTTCTTGAATTACTCTTCTTTGAGCAAAAAGAGTATTTTCATTAGATCTTTCATACTGAGCGTATGCTTGCTTCCGTCTTGAATTCACTGCTCCACTTTGAAAGATTGGCATACTGAATTGAATTGCAAAATTTCTTCTACCAGTTACCTCTGGTACAGGTATACCCTGACCATTAAAATCTATACCCTCATAGTTAAACTGATTAGTTTCAGATTCAGACTTTGAGCCAACGATATCTATTTTTGGAAGATGATTTGATGCAGCATTTCTAGCATTATTTTTTGCTGCGTCTTTTCTAAGATATGCAGCTTTAAGCTGGTAATTATTATTTAGTGCCAGGTTAACCCATTCTTCTTTTGATGTTGGTGATGGATTTTCTATTAGCAACCCTTCACCCAATTCATCTAAGCTAAATATTTCTCTACCGATTAGAGCATTTAGTGCTTCTCTAGCAGAAAAAAGCTTACCTTCAGAATTAATCCTTGATGCTTTACTTAAGTCATAAGCAAGTTGTGCCTCCTGGACACCCGTAATTGCTGATAGACCAACCTCATATCTTTGTTGTGCTTGATCTAATTGTTTCTTAATAGCTTTTTCTTCAGAAATAGCAGCATTAAGATTATCAATTGCTCTTAGAACCCCAAAATATAACTCAGCTGTTCTTACTAGAAGGTTTTGTTGCTCATAAGCAAAGTCTGCTTCAGCGGCATTAGTTAATGATTTTGATTGTTTATATTGAAACCAGCTATCAAGCCTAAATAAAGGTTGGGTAAGTCTTGCTGAACTTGAGAATGAATTATATTCTTGCTGTAGCTGCTTATCTTGATAGTACTCATTCCAATTTGTTGAACCACTTATTGTTAAACTTGGCAGTAATGCAGCTCTTCCTTGAACAACAAGTTCTTTATCAGCAAGATAAGAAAATTCAGCCGCTTTAAATGTAGGATCATTCTCTAAAGCCTCGTTGTAGATATCTAATAAATTCTCTGAGTAAAGGCTAAACGATAGAGTAAGTATGGCAAATGTTAGCTTGGTTGATTGTTTCATTCGATTATTCTAACCCAATATTAATGTTTGCAGTGTAAACATTTACAATTTTTTTATATTTTATAATTTTTTATATCTCTTTAGAGTAGAATATCTTTTATAAGTTCAATTATTAAATAGGCATCTTAAATTGGCTAAAAATTCATATGATGCAGAAGCAATCGAGGTCTTATCAGGTTTAGATCCTGTAAAAAAAAGACCTGGAATGTATACGGATACATCCAATCCTAATCATCTAATCCAAGAAGTCTTAGATAACTCAGTTGATGAAGCACTATCTGGACATTGCAGTAATATCAAAATCTCCATTTTAAAAGATGGAAATATAAAAGTTTCTGATAACGGAAGAGGGATGCCAGTAGATATACATCCTGAGCATAAAGTCACAGGGGTTGAATTAATTTTATGTAAGCTTCATGCAGGAGCTAAGTTTTCAGGTGATGATTATAATTTTTCTGGAGGCCTGCATGGTGTGGGAGTATCAGTTGTTAATGCTTTATCTGAATCACTTGAAGTAAGAGTTAAAAGAGATTCAAAAGAATATGAAATATCATTTAATAATGGAGATAAAGCCTCAGAATTAAAACAAGTTGGTGAGGTTGGTCTAAGAAATACAGGAACTTCGATAACCTTTAAACCTAATCCAGTTTATTTTGAGGATATTGAAGTTCAAATTAAGTCACTAAAACATCTTCTAAAAGCAAAAGCAGTCCTATGCCCTGGATTAACAATCGAATTTAATAATGAAAAAAAATCTAACGATAAAGAAAAGTGGTTTTATGAAGATGGGCTGAAAAGTTATTTAGTTGAATCTTCAGAAGGATCTGATCTTGTTCTGGAAGAATCAATGGTTTGCTCAAAGTCTGGAGATACACAAGAATTAGAATTTGCAATTAATTGGTCACCAAAACCTCCAAAGAATAAGCTTGATGAGACTTATGTAAATTTAATCCCAACTGCTCAGGGTGGCTCGCATTTGAATGGTTTCAAGTCTGGATTATTAGATTCAATCAAAGAGTTTTGTGATTACAGAAATCTATTACCAAAAGGCCTTAAAATTAATGCAGATGATGTAATAAACAACGCCATTTTTATAGTTTCATCAAAATTACAGAATCCACAATTTGCAGGCCAGACTAAAGAAAGATTGGATTCAAAAGATCATATGTCATTTGTAGCAAGTACTACTAAAGATACATTTAGTATATGGCTTAATACCCATACAGAAGAGGGTGAAAAAATTGCAGAGCTCGCAATCATATCAGCTCAAACTAGAGCAAAGGTTTCCAATATTGTTGAAAGAAAAAAAACATTTAAGGGTCCTGCTTTACCTGGAAAACTATCAGATTGTAATAGCCAAGATTTAAACGAAACTGAACTATTTCTTGTTGAGGGTGATTCTGCTGGCGGTTCAGCAAAACAAGCAAGAGAAAGATCTTTTCAAGCAATAATGCCCCTAAGAGGTAAAATTTTAAATACGTGGGATTTAGAAAGTGCTGAAATAATTAAATCTCAAGAAATCAAAAATTTATCAACTGCGATAGGAGTACTTCCAGGGAATAGTGATTTAAGCTCATTGCGCTATGGAAAAATTTGTATTTTAGCTGACGCTGATTCTGATGGACTACATATTGCAACATTACTATGTGCTTTATTTTTAAGACATTACAAGCCACTAGTGCAAGAAGGGAGAATATATATTTCTATGCCACCTCTATACAGGATAGATTGTGGAAAAGATGTCTTATATGCTTTGGATGATGCTCAAAAAGAGGCAATAGTAAAAGATTTTAAAAGTAAAAAGGGTAAGCCAAAGATAAATATTCAGCGATTTAAAGGTTTGGGTGAAATGAATCCATCGCAGTTAAGAGAGACTGTTATGGATCCATCTTCCAGACAATTAGTTCAACTTTCAATTAGCTCAAGTGATAATGCTAATTCTATGATGGATCTACTTTTATCTAAGAAAAATGCTTCAGCAAGAAAAGAATGGCTTGAGAAAAAAGGATCGCTTGCAAAAATATAAACATGAAACAACAAGAACAAAAAACTTCAATAAGTCTTAAACAATACGCTGAAGAGTCATACTTAAATTATGCTATGTATGTCATATTGGACAGAGCATTGCCCAACATTGGAGATGGGCTAAAGCCAGTTCAAAGAAGGATTTTGTATGCTATGTCTGAGCTTGGCTTAGATGCTGGGTCCAAATATAAAAAATCAGCTAGAACTGTTGGAGATGTGATAGGTAAGTTTCATCCTCATGGTGACAGCGCTGCATATGAAGCAATGGTTTTAATGGCGCAGAATTTTTCTTTTAAATATCCTTTGGTAGATGGCCAAGGTAATTGGGGCTCACAAGATGATCCAAAATCATTTGCTGCGATGAGATATACAGAGTCCAAGCTTACTAAGTTTGCTGATTTATTAATATCTGAATTGAAATCAGGAACAGTTGATTGGCAACCAAATTTTGATGGCTCTCTTTTAGAGCCAGTGATTTTTCCAGCCAAACTTCCTTCTATTTTATTAAATGGTACTTCTGGAATTGCTGTTGGGATGGCAACAGATATCCCATCTCACAATATTAACGAGGTTATAGATGCAACAATTCATGTTCTTGAAAATCCCAAGGCAGAGCTGAAAGAGGTTCTTAAAATTATTAAAGGTCCTGATTTTTCTAATGAAGCGCCAATTATTGCAAGCAAAGAAGAACTCGAAGAAATTTATTCAACTGGAAGGGGTGGCTTTAAAGCTCAGGCTCACTGGTCCCAAGAAAAAAATGAAATCATTATTAACGCTCTCCCATATCAGGCTTCAGGTTCAAAAATACTTGAACAAATAGCAGACCAGATGCTTAAAAAGAAAGTTCCAATGATAGTTGATCTAGCAGACGAGGGTGATCATAAGGAGCCTGTAAGACTAGTTATTACTCTTAAATCTAACAGAGTAAATGCAGAAGATGTGATGAATCATTTATTTGCATCGACAGATCTTCAAAAAAATTACAGGGCCAATATGAATCTTATTTCTTTAAAGGGCGGCCCTAGAGTATTTTCATTAGTTGAGTTGTTGAGAGAATGGCTTACTTTTAGAAAAAATACAGTTACAAGAAAACTCGAACATCGATTAGATCAAGTTAACGATAGGCTTCATATATTAGAGGGCTTATTAATTGTTTATTTAGATCTAGACAAAGTAATTAAAATTATTAGAGAGTCAGATGAGCCAAAGAAAGAAATTATTAAAGCTTTTAAACTTTCTGATATTCAAGCTAATGCCATTTTAGAGATTAGGTTAAGGCAGCTAGCAAAACTAGAACAAATAAAGTTGGAACAAGAAAGAGACCAGTTACTTGAAGAACAAGATGAAATTGAAAAGATTTTAAATTCCAAATCTAGATTAAAGACTCTGATAAAAAAGGAACTATTGGATATCAGAGATGAATTTGGCGATGAAAGAAAATCTCCAATTAAAGAATCATCTGAAGCTAAAGTATTTTCTGAAGAGGATACTCTTGTAACTGAGCCCATAACAGTAATTTTGTCTGAAGCAGGCTGGATAAGAAGCGCAAAGGGTCATGAGATAGACCCAGCGACTCTTTCTTATAGAGGAGATGACAAATTACAGGATTTTTGTAGAGGTAAAAGCAATCAGTTGGCAGTTTTTCTAGATTCAAATGGGAAGGCATACTCAATCCCTAGTCATTCACTGCCATCGGCAAGAGGTATGGGTGATCCAATTTCTGGAAGAGTGACTGCTGACTCTGGAGTTAAATTTATTTCATCCCTTATAGGTAATGAAGAGGAGAAATATATGATTATGAACACAGCTGGATATGGGTACATATCTGAGTTCAAGAATATGATTTCCAATAAGAAATCTGGCAGAGCCTTTATGAAGCTTCCTGATGGCGCTGAGCTTCTTAGAGCTATAAAAGTTAGGAATGATCATGTATTCATTGCTGCTATTTCAAATATTGGAAGATTATTAATATTTAAAATTGATGAACTTCCAATCTTAGGAAAAGGCAAAGGAAACAAAATAATTAATATTCCTACAGCAAAATTTGTAGCAAAAGAAGAATTTATGGCTCATGCACAACTTATATCGCTTAATAGCTCGCTGCGAATTGAGAGCGGTAAAAGATTCCTTACGTTGAAACTGAAAGATTTAGAAAATTATATTTCAACAAGAGCCAAGAGAGGAAATTTGCTTCCTCAAGGATACAGAAAAGTTGATAAAATGATTGAAGAAGTTGAACTTAACTCCCCAGAGACTGAATAATAGATTTCTCAAATATCTTTAGACCTTTATCTATCAAATCATCTTCAATGATTAGGCTTGGTGAAAACCTAATTGTATTAATATTTGCTTTTAGAATCATAAGCCCATTCTCATGAGACTTTTTAATAAGATCATCAATATTTTTTACAAAATTTAGATCAAACTCTATCCCAATCCACAAACCAGCAGAGGATATTTTTTTTATACATTTATGTTTTAAATTAATAGCATTAAGCCTTTTTAAAAAAATTTTTTCTTTTCGAACCACAGTTTTGAGAAAAGATTTTTTAGATATCGTATCTACTACTGCTGAACCAATTGAGCATGCTATTGGTCCGCCTCCAAATGTTGTCCCATGAGAACCAACATTCATTGAATCTCCAATTTTACTTGATGTAAGAATGCCGCCTAACGGAAAGCCATTAGCTATACCTTTTGCGAAACATAAAATGTCTGGCTTAATAGCAAACTGCTCATAAGCAAAGAAAGTCCCAGTCCTTCCAATTCCAGACTGAACTTCATCTATAATAATTAATGCATTATATTTTTTAGCAAGTTGTTTTATTTTTGTAATAAATTTTTTATCAGCTTTTGTTATGCCTGATTGCCACTGAACTAATTCTAAAATAACTGCTGAAGTTTTTTCAGAAAATAAAGATTCAAGACCCTCAATTTCATTATATGGATGATTTTTTATACCTCTTGGCAAAGGAGCAAATCCATCTATTAGGTGCTTTGCTTTTGCAAGGGCAATTCCCATCATTGTTCTTCCATGGAAAGATGTAGAAAAAGAAATAATTTCATTTTTATCTTTCCTAAAATTCTCTGAGGTATATTTTCTTGCTGTTTTTATTGCTGCCTCAATTGATTCACCGCCTGAATTACAAAAGAAAACTTTATCGGCAAAAGTTTTTTTACTTAGCTTTTTTGCCAGTTCTACAGCTGGTTGATGTATATATAGGTTTGAAAGATGCCACATTTTTTTTGACTGTGCATTTACTATCTTTATTAACTCGTTGTTGCTATGACCCAAATTTGTAACGGCTATACCGGCAGTGAAATCAATATATCTTTTATTGTTTTCGTCCCAAACCAGAGAACCTTTTGCTTTTTTGACAACAAATTCTGCAGGAGCGTAGAAAGGCACCGTATAATTAAAATATTCATTAATAATTTTTTTCATAGACTATATTGTATCGTGATTTCTGTTCAAAAAATTAGCGAGGACAAATTTGTAATTTACATAAAGCCAAATAGTTCTTTGACAGGTTTTCATAGGTTGTTCTTTATCTCAAGCATTGCATTTATATGTTTAGGAATTGCTGTTGTTTTTTATTTTGTAGGAGCAATTTTAATTTTACCTTTTGCTGGTTTAGAAATAGCCATTTTAATTTTAGCTTTTTACTTAAACTTTAGATGGAGCAGTAAAAGAGAAAAAATTTCGATCTCTCAAGAGAAAGTAATTATTGAAAAAGGTATAAATAAAGCAGAGTATCGATGGGAAGAGTTTAGGACTTTTACTTCATTTCAAGTTTCTAAAGATATAAATAAATTATTAAAACTCAGTTTTCGCTCAAAGGGTAATGATGTGTTGGTTGGAGAGTTCCTAAATGAAGAAGATAAGATTGATTTAAAGAATGAGATTTCAAAAATTATTGAGGTTTTAAATTCTTAATTAAAATTATTTCCAACTAGGCAGACTTTTTTTAACCATACTTAGCTTAAAATCATGAATATAAGGAATGCCGTCTTTATATGGTGGGTTTGATTCTCCTTGAATAAGTGGCATTAAATAATCTATAGCTTTTTGAGTTATGTCCATTTTATTTTTTGCAATAAAACTCTTTGGTAATTTTTTTTCTAAATTTGCAATTTTTGAAAGGGGTGCTGGCTCAATGCTCCATTTATATTTAGGGCCTTTACTTCTAACAATTATAGGCATGACTCCATTCATACCTTTTAAAGCAAATTTCACAGCTGAAGATCCAACTGCTTCTGCATGTTCAAGATCAGTTTTTGATGCAATATGTCTAGCACTTCTTTGAAGGTAATCTGACACAGCCCAATGATTTTTTAATTTTAATTTAGTGTTTATAAGTTCAGCAATAAAGGGCGCTACCCCACCAAGTTGCGCATGCCCGAATGCATCTTTGTTGGTAGACTCAGACAGAAAATGACCCTTTTTATTTTTAACACCTTCAGAAACAACGATCACGCAATAGCCATTTTTATTTACTATCTTTTTTACAGATGACAAGAATTCTTTTTGATCAAATACAACTTCTGGCAATAAGATTATATGAGGTGCATCACCTTTACCCTTTCTAGCTAAGGCCGATGATGCAGCCATCCATCCTGCATGCCTGCCCATGACTTCTAATATAAATACTTTTGTTGATGTCTCAGACATTGATGCAACATCTAAAGATGCTTCAAGAGTTGAAGTTGCAATATATTTTGCTGCAGAGCCAAAGCCAGGACAACAATCTGTAAGTGCCAAATCGTTATCTACAGTTTTAGGTATAGCAATGCATTGAATGGGGTAATCAAGTTTCTGACTTATTTGAGACACTTTAAAGGCAGTATCTGCCGAATCATTACCCCCATTGTAAAAAAAATATCCAATATTGTGAGCCTTAAAGACTTCAATAAGTCTTGTATATTCCTTTAAGTTAGAATCTATATCTTTTAATTTATAGCGACATGAGCCAAAAACGCCCCCTGGCCTGTAACTTAAAGATCTTAATGCAGAAATCGATTCTTTTGATGTGTCAATTAGATCTTCTCTAAGTGCGCCAAGAATACCGTTTTTTGCAGCAAAAACTTTGCCTATTTTTTTACTTTTCTTTGCTTCCAAAATTAAAGCACCAGCTGTTGCATTAATTACTGCAGTAACTCCCCCAGATTGAGCATATAAAGCATTTTTTTTCATCTAATTCCTATCTTAATATGTCTTAAAATTTTTTGTTAACGTATTATAACTAATATGAGAATACATATCTTAGGTATATGCGGAACATTCATGGGCGGCCTTGCACAAATTCTCAAGGAGTCTGGACATGAGGTTTCTGGTGCTGATATACAATTTTATCCGCCAATGTCAGAGCACCTAGAAAATTTAGAAATTTCAACGGTTAAGGGTTACTCTTTAGAAAATCTTCCAAAAGCAGAGCTATATGTGATTGGTAATGCATTATCAAGAGGCAATGAATGTGTGGAATATATACTTGATAATAAGCTGCCTTTTAAATCTGGACCTGAAATGCTTGGAGAAATCTTAAAAACAAAAAAGGTTTATGCTGTTTCAGGAACTCATGGCAAAACAACTACATCCTATATGTTAGCTCATATATTTTTAGATCAGGGTATTGATATAGGCTATCTTGTTGGCGGCGTATCTAATGAGATAAATGGCTCAGCATCACTAGGGTCTCATAAAATTTTTGTTATTGAAGCTGATGAGTATGATTCTGCTTTTTTTGATAAAAGATCAAAATTTATTCACTATGCACCGAATACTCTTGTAATAAATAATATTGAGTTTGATCATGCCGATATTTTTGAGAGCATTGATGATATCAAAAAACAATTTCATCACCTTATAAGGACAATACCTTCCTCCGGAAATATTGTTTATTTTTCTGATGATCAAAATATCGAAGATGTAATAGATATGGGTTGCTGGAGCAACCAGATTAAGATTAATGATAATGAAATTCATCTAAACTATAACAAAAAAGAATTTTCAATTTCTAATGAGATTTTCTCTCTTGAGTCTCTTCCCTTGATTGGGGAGCACAATTTTAAAAACTATATTTGTGCAATTCTTGCAGCCAAAACAGGAGGGATAAATGTAAAAGACTCTATAGAATCATTAAGAAAATTCAGCGGTGTAAAAAGAAGATTAGAGTTTAAAGGTGAACATAATGGAATAAAAATTTATGATGACTTTGCCCATCATCCAACTGCAATAAAATATACATCTGATGCTGTAAGAAAAAATTTTCAATCTAAGAAAATTCTAGGAATTGTTGAATTAGGATCGAATACAATGTCCGCAGGATATCACGGAGATTCAATCAATGAATCAGTCAAGGCGTTTGATGATGTTGTTTGGCTGGATCAAAAGAAAGTTATTGATGATGCCAACTCTTACGATACCTTGGATAAATGTCTTAATGGTATTAAAACTATAATTAGAGACTATGATGTAGTGATATTAATGACAAACAAAGATAGTCAAAGTATCTCCCAGCCTATAATTAATTTTTTAAATGAAAAATAACTTACCAGTATTTCCTCTTGGCTTAGTTGCTTTGCCTGGATCAATTCAGTCACTGCAGATATTTGAACCAAGATATATAAATATGATTAAAAATTGCATGTCTAATGATCATGGTTTTGTTATTGTTCTTCAGAAAAAAGATGAATTAAACTTTGAAATCCATAAAAAAGGTACTTATGTTGAGATTATTGATTTCAATAATTTACCAAACGGTCTTCTGGGCATTACAGTCAGGGCTGAGAATAAAGTTTCTATAAATAATTTATGTCAACTCGAAGATGGTTTAAATATTGCGGATATAAAACCGGAAATTGATCCAGAGGTAGATAATCAGGCTTTGATAGCAGAGTATCCAGAAATAATAAATATACTGTCACAAATAATAAAACATCCTAAGGTTACAGAGCTGCCAATAAAAGTAGATTTTAATTCTGCAGACTCAATCGCATATCATTTAGCTGGTTTAATACCTCTCACAACCAATCAAAGACAAAATCTTCTTGAGGCATTTGATGCAGCTCAAAGATTAGCCATCCTTTCAAAATACATAGAAAAAATATCTACTATTTAATTAACTCTTAGTATTGGTTTATTAGACTTTCTTCTCAACCAGTTAATAGATTTAAGAATTGTTGGAATAGCTATTAGTTTTCTTTCAATTTCAAACTTGCCAGGATAATTACTGAGCATCAGACCGATAATAATTGTAAACAGACCTTGGCCAGGAAGAATGAGCATTAAAATTCCTCCTAAGATTAAAGAATATCCAATTATATTTTTGATTATTGCTAGCGCATACCAAAAAATGGGATTATTGCTTTTTAGTTTTGATACTTTTTTATTAGTAAAATAATCTTCAGGAATTAGTCCGACCAACCATTTAATACTTAATATGCTAAATAAAAAAATAAATAACGAAATAGAGCCAAACCAAAATATTAAATTTTTATAAGCATTAAAGAGTTCAACCAATGAATTATATGTAAACAATTCCAAAAATTAATCCCCCTTTTTTGTTTATTATGATTTAGTATACATTTGAATGAAACAATTTTTTATTTAGTAAAAATAATTGGAATAAAAATCAATTTGTCATTAAAAAATTTACAAACTATTTGCACTGAAACTCTTAAAGACAATAAAGCTGAGAATATTTTATCTTTAGACATAAATGGTATTTCTTCTTTTGCTGATACCATTATCATTGCTACAGCTAACTCAAATAGGCATGCTAAGTCTCTGTCTGAAAAGCTTGTAGAATCTTTAAAATCCAATAAAAAAAATATTTTAAATGTTGAGGGCAAGGTTGAATCAGGTTGGATTCTTGTAGATTGTGGTGGGGTAGTTGTAAATATCATGAAGGCTGAGACAAGAGATTTTTATGATCTTGAAGGACTTTGGGGTGAGAACACCCTTCTAAATACATCTGGATAAATGCATCTTTTAGTTATTTCTGTGGGCAATAAATTAAGTCCTTGGGAAAATGACGGTATTAATTACTATTTAAAACAAATTAAGAACGATATAAATATTGATTTTATTAATATTAAAAGCCAACAGAACCCAAAAAGATCTAAGGGTGAGGTAATTAAATTAGAAACAGAATTAATTCTTAAAAAAATACCACAAAATAGTTTTGTCATATCATGGGACATGATGGGTGAAAGCATTTCTAGTGAGAACTTATCTCAATTATTTAGAAGCTCTATGCAAAAAAACATAAAAATCTGTTTTGTTATTGGTGGTTCATTTGGTCTTGGTACAGAAATTATTAAATCTTCAAACAAGGTTTTTTCTGCATCAGATTTTACATTCCCGCACAGGCTTTTTAGAATAATTTTAATTGAACAAATTTATAGGGCACTCTCAATAATAAAAAATACTCCGTATCATAAATGATTGATTTAGAAGAAAGGTATATAGAAAAAAAGAGTTTCTTTAATAGATTAATAATTGTTTATGTTTTTTTTGGCATAGTCTTTTCATTTTTCTTATACAAAGCATATTCACTGCAGGTTTATGAGTATGGTGAATATGAAAGTGCAGCACTAGAAAATAAAACTAAAGAAGTTTTGGTGCAACCTGTTAGAGGAATAATCTATGACAGGAATGGAACTATTATCGTAAATAATATTCCCACCTATGACTTAATAATAAAACCATGGCTAATAAGCGATCTTGAAGCATTTCTAAATGAACTTCAGATGATCATTGAGATTGATGATAGCAATTTAGATTATGTAAAAGAGAATTTCAAAATTAAAGCTTCCTATAATCGCGAGTTGACTGTAAAGAAGAATCTATCTTCAAAAGAAATTGCAAGATTTGAAGTTAGAAGTTATAAATTTCCTAATGCTTTCATAGACGAAAGATATAGCCGTAAAAACTATTATCCAAATTTATTTTCTCATTCGATTGGCTATGTTGGAGGCATGGATAATTATCAGCTTGAAAATATCTTTAAAAACCAAGGAATAACTCAATCAGAAACTATTTTTAAGTATTCCAATGGGTATCAGATAGGTAAGACTGGCATTGAAAGCACCTATGATAAAGAGCTCAGAGGATTATTTGGGAAAAAAATATATGAGGTTGATGCAAGAGGAAAACTGCTTAAAGAATTAAAGTTTATACCTCCTATTAATGGCAATAATTTATTTACATCTTTAGATATTGAAGCCCAGAAAATTGCATTTGAGCAAATGAATAATAGACGAGGTGCAGTTGTTGCTGTTGAAATTGATTCCGGCTCAATAGTTACTTATATAAGTACCCCTAGTTTTTCAACTAATGAAATTTCAAATGGTATATCTTCAAAAGAGTTCAATAAATTGGTTAATGATAAAAATAAACCCTTTTTTGATAGGGCATCACAAGGCAGATATTCACCAGCTTCAACAATAAAACCAGCAATAGGTCTTTTTGGACTAGAAAATAATATTATTGATTGGGACTTCTCAATTGATGATCCTGGATTTTTTGTATTGCCTGAAGACCAAAGAGTTTACAGGGGTTGGAGGGAAGGTGGTCATGGAAATGTAAATTTAGAGAGGGCTATGATAGTAAGCTCTAATACTTTCTTTTTTTCATTGGCGTATAAATCAGATATTAATATTCTTATAGATTATTTATCAAATTTTGGTTTTGGTAAAAAAGTTTGTGTTGATTGCTTTAATCCAGATGTTGGCTTGCTTCCAGATCCTGAATGGAAAATGAACAATCTTAATTTTGGTTGGTTTAAAGGTGACACTGTAAATCTTGGTGTGGGCCAAGGTTACTTAAGCGCAACTCCTCTTCAGTTAGCTTATTATTCTTCAATTCTTGCAAATAGAGGTGAGTTAAAAAAATTATCTTTTATAGGCCAAGATTCAACTCCAATAGAAGAAATCCCATTAAAAAATATAAACAATAATGATTGGAACAGAATGCATAAGAGTATGATTGGAGTTATTGAAAGCTATGAAGGTACTGCAAAAAGACTTCAAGACTTAAAAACTTATACAGTTGCTGCAAAATCAGGGACCGTTGAATTGGTCAGCACTGATACCAAAGAAGATTATAAAATTATCCGAGAAAATGAGGGTAATAGAGATCATGCGATCATAATTGCTTTTGGACCCATGCCCAATCCAGAGTATGCAGTAAGCGTGGTTATTGAAAACGGCGAAAGCGGTGGATCTGTAGCTGGGCCTGTAGCGATTGCAGTTCTTAACAGTTTAATTAAGAAATGAAAAAAAGATTAGATTTTAAAAATTTCTCTATATATTTTGATCAATATTTATTTATCTCAATAACTTTACTTTCTGTAATGGGACTATTCTTTTTATATAGCGCGTCACAAGGCGATCTTAATGTAGTAATCAAACAAGCTATATTTGTAGGGTTTGGGCTTATTTTGATGTTTTTTGTAAGTCAACCAGACCCAGATTTCTATAAGACTTATTCGGGACTTTTCTTAGTAATTTCTTTAATTTTAATATTGGCGACAATGATTTTTGGGAATGAGATAAATGGTGCGAAAAGGTGGCTTAATTTAGGTTTTTTCTCTTTACAAACCTCCGAAATCATCAAAATCTCATTGCCTATTTTTTTAGCAGCATATCTCTATAACAGGCCATTACCAATTAGTACAAAACACACCTTTTTAACCTTGGCCTTAATTTGTTTAACCTTCTTTTTAATATATAGGCAGCCAGACTTAGGAACTGGTCTAGTGGTATTTATGGCTGGAATTTATGTTTTGTTCCTGGCGGGGTTAAGTTGGAGATTTATATTCATCTCTTTTGGACTCTTTGTTTTATCACTACCTTTTATATGGAACAATTTCTTGCAACCTTTTCAGAGACAAAGAATATTAACTTATCTAGATCCATCTAATGATCCCTTTGGTAGTAGTTGGAATATTACTCAATCCAAAATAGCAATAGGTTCTGGTGGTATGCAAGGCAAAGGATACCAGGAAGGGTCTCAAGCTAATTTAAATTTTTTGCCTGAAGCAGAAACAGATTTTATTTTTGCAGTGATAGCAGAAGAATTTGGATTTATTGGAATATGCATACTTTTATCAATTTTCTTTTTTATTTTATTAAGATGTTTATATCTTGCTTTTAATGCTAGAGATAGGTTCTGTAGGTTAACAATTGGTGGATTAAGTTTAGTATTTGCTTCAACATTGTTCATTAATCTTGGCATGGTTGTAGGAATTCTTCCAGTTGTTGGAATGCCAATGCCTCTCATAAGCAAAGGAGGTTCATCTCTGCTATCATTCTATATAGCTTTTGGAATTATTATGTCTATGGCGACGCATAAAAAACTAATGCAAAAATGATAAAACTCAAATTTATAATATTAATATTTTCTATAAATTTATATGCAGATTATCTGATGCATCCAAAAACAGAGGCATTGATCGACGAGCTTGTAAATGAACATGGCTTTGAAAGAGATTATGTTTCGGAAGTGCTTGCAAGTGCAGAAAGAAAACAGAAGATCATTGATTCAATATCAAAACCTGCTGAATTTACCTGGACTTGGGATAGATACAGAAAGTTATTTATTGAAGATAAGAGAATAAGTAATGGAAAATTATTTATAAAGAATAATCTTCAAATATTAGAGAAAGCAGAAAATGAATTTGGAGTTCCAAAGGAAATTATCACCGCAATAATTGGTGTTGAGACTAGATATGGAAAAATTCAAGGTAGCTATCGAGTGATTGATAGTTTATTAACCTTGGGTTTTGACTATCCTAGAAGAGCAAATTTTTTTAGGAAAGAATTAATTAGTTTTTTCTTATTAACAAGAGAAAATGAATTAAACATTCTTGATATAAAGGGATCTTATGCTGGAGCCATGGGTTATGGCCAATTTATATCATCAAGTTATAGAGCATATGCAGTAGATTATGACGGTGATGGTAATGCTGATTTATTTAATTCTGTAGAAGATGCTATTGGAAGTGTGGCCAATTATCTAGCTGTACATGGCTGGAAGAGAGAGGGTGAAATTATATATAACTCAGATCCAAACAATGTTAGAAAGATCTTTAAACCAAACAAAGAACTTTCGAAATTTATTCCGCTAATGTTTGAAGAAGACGGAAAAGAGAAATATTTCATCGGAGATGATAACTTTATTGCAATTACCAAATATAATGTAAGTCATTTTTATGCGATGGCCGTTTATTATTTATCAGAAGAATTAAAAAAATGAAAAAATTACTCATACTACCAATACTAATATCTACTTTCATTAATGGACAAAGTTTTGTTCCAGATGCTCCTGAGCTAAATCTTAAGAGTTATATTTTAATTGAGCCTAACACCAACACAGTTATTGCAGAATTTAATTCTTCAGATGAAATTGAGCCCGCAAGTATGACAAAGATTATGACAAGTTATGTTGTCGCAGATCAGATTTCAAATGATTTAATCTCTCTAGATGATGAAGTTCTAATTAGTGAGAAAGCATGGAGAATGGAAGGTTCAAGAATGTTTATAGAAGCAGGCAAAAGGGTAAGCGTGCTAGATTTATTAAAAGGAATAATTATTCAGTCCGGTAATGATGCTTCAGTTGCAATTGCAGAATATGCAGGTGGAACAGAGAGAGGATTTGTAGATCTAATGAATGCATATGCATCATCTTTAAATTTAGAGAATACGATGTTCCAAAATTCAACTGGCTTACCAGACGATAATCACTTTTCTTCAGCTAAAGATTTAGCAATATTGACATCTGATTTTATCAAGAAATTTCCAGATATCTATTCTTTATATAAAGAGAAGCAATATACCTTTAATGACATTAAACAGCTAAATAGAAACAAATTATTATGGAGAGATGACTCTTCAGATGGAGTAAAGACTGGTCACACTGAAGCTGCAGGTTATTGCTTGGTTGGTTCTGCAAAAAGGGGTGATATGAGGTTGATTAGTGTTGTTGCTGGTAGCGACTCTGATAACGATAGATTTCTTGCTAGTCAAAGGTTACTAGAATATGGGTTTAGATTTTTTGCTACCCAAAAAGTTTTAAATGCTAACCAAGAGTATAAAAATATTAATATCTGGGGAGGTGTGGAGAAAACATTAGGATTGGGTGTCTTGGAGGATGTGTCTATAACCCTTCCTAGAACAAGCTTCAAAGATCTTACTGTGAATTACAATTATTCTAACAATATACAAGCACCAATAGAGGTCGGCCAATCAATAGGTACACTTGAAATCATTAGCAATAGCGAAGTAGTATTTTCAACAGATCTTGTTGCATTAAAAAGCATTGAAGCTAAAGGTTTCTTTGGTAGGCTTTGGTCTAAATTTGTTTTATGGATTTTAAGTCTTTTTGGAATGACGGAGAATGAATCAAATTAAGGCTGTTTTTAATGGTAATTTTGATTACATAGAAAATATTACAGTTTCACCCTTATCGAGGGCATATACTTTTTCAGATAGTGTTTATGAGGTTTTACCTTTTTATAATGGCAGGCTAATATCTTTTGATGAGCACATAGCAAGGTTGCTTAGAAGTGTAAACGCACTTTCAATTAAAATTGACATAGAAAAAGTTTCGAATGAGATTAAGCAATTAATGTCATCATCTGAATTTGACCATGGCTATGTTTACTATCAAGTAACTAGAGGGCAAGATTTAATGCGGTCTCACATGTATTCTGATGAGATGACTTCTGAAACATTTGGCTACGTAACGCCATTTGTTTTTGAAACAAAGATTTTAAAGGTGATGATATGTGAAGACATTAGATGGGGAAGGTGCGATATAAAATCAACCTCATTATTAGGGAATGTTATGAATATGAATAATGCCAGAGCTCATAAGTGCGACGAGGTTATTATGCACAAAAATGAGACTTTGACAGAAGCAGGGGCTTCTAACCTATTTTTTATAAAAGATAACAAGATATGTACCCCAGCTTTATCTAATAATATTTTGCCCGGAATAACCAGATCAATTTGCATTAATGCATTAGCAGAAATTGGTATAAAGGTCGTTGAAGGTGACTTCAGTGTTAACGATTTAAAAACTGCATCTTCTGCATGGCTAACTAGTTCAACTAAAGGCATTGCACCAATTGAAAATATTATTAACCTTGATAATTCTTTAAGCCTAAATGATCCGCATTACATTTTGTGTAAAGAGGCCTTTGATAAAAGATTTTTTAGTTAGTTGTTAAATTAATTATCATCCTATCAAGACTGTCCCAAAAACTTTTTTTACCAAGACCTTTACTGGACATATCTAATTCATATACGTTTTTCTGAAGTGAGATTAATTTATTGATTGGATGGTATTTTATGAACTTCATATAATTTGAAATTTTACTGCTCCAAATACCAGATTTTTCAAGGCTTGCCTTAGGATTATTGTTTTGTTTTGCAATTGTTGAATTATTAACAATTTTTCCGATAATCCAAACAAGTAAAGGACCATAATGTGCCTCAGACTCCTTTATCGTGCTTGCTATTCTTAATGCATGTTTTGTATCTAAGTTAATCAATGCATCTTCTAATTCAAAGGGTTCAAACTCAGCATTGTCATTAACCATACTTGAGGATAAATTAATATCTTCTTTATAAAGTAATTTTAGAACATTAATTTCATTTTGCTGCGCAACTAAATTACCTATATTCATCTCATAGATTTTTTGAACTAGAAATTTTTTGTCCTCTTCATTTACGAAATCTAGCTGATGCTTTAACCAAATTTTTTCTTCATAAGATTTTAATTTTTTACACTCTACAATGAGAGCAACCTTGTCCATTGCCTTCACCCATTTTGTTGAGCTATTTAATTTTTCATTATGAGAGTTAATTATTAAGGCTATATTTTGATTTTTACTAATATTCTCAATCTCAAATATTTTAATTATATGATCTGGTAATTTGCCTTGGTCGTGATGTATGTCAATAATTAATTTTGTTCCAAATAATGAGCCAGCTGAGCTCTCAATTATGATTTGATGTAGTTTATCAAAGTCTTCTTTAGTTATTACTCTTCTCTCTATGAAGCCTTGATTTGCAAGAGATCTTTTTATCTCATCTTTTGAGTGATTTCTTAAAACGACTTCAGGACCATATATAAAATATAAATTTTGCGATTTCTCTAAATATTTACTTAGAGCTGTATATTCACATTTCAAAGAGACTCACCTCTAAGAGTATTTCATTTAGGATTTCTTTGAATATGTCTTCTTTAAGCATTTCGATTGATTCTTTTTCAGCGAAAGGATTTAGCTCATTTGATTTATACCTTCTAATAACTTTTATGTCTCTATTATTTGTTTCATTGCCATTTGTTATTTTAAATTTGATCTTAGCAATAAGCTCACCCTCAAGAGATCTAAGCTTTGAACCAGCATAAATATTGTATTCATTAAAAGTATATTCACTCAAAAGAATCTGATTATCATCATCATGTTTTTTGATATTAAAAATCGTATTAACCTGATCTGTTAATGATTTTGGAATAGATTCATCATAATTAATACTATAGTTAGCAATTAATTCTGAATTTAGAGAAACTTGGGAAAAACTGCAGCTTGATATAAACAACAGTATTAATAATAAAGAAAATTGTTGAGGGTATCTCATCAAATTATATTAACCATGATATATGAATAATGAAAGTATAAATAAAATAGAGAAGCCTAAATAACAAAGTTTATTATCTTGCCTTTAATATAAATTATTTTTTTTATTTCTTTGTCTTTGAGGTTGTTGGAAACATTTTCAATAGTGCAGGCAAGTTCTTCTATTTCACTTTGATCTGAATCAATGCTTGCTATAACTTTTCCTCTTACTTTTCCGTTAATTTGAACAACAAGCTCAAATTCAGAAATTTCCAAAAGATCTTGATTTACTTCTGGCCATGAGGACTCAATTCCTTCTTGAGGGTTTTGATCATAGAATGCATTCCATAAATATTCAGATATATGTGGCGCAATTGGATTAAGCATTTTTAGAATAATAATGATTGTTTCATTTAAACAAAACTTTTCAGATTCGGACGTTTCCTGACTTTTAAATTTTTCTGGGATGAAATTTAGTAGCTCCATAATAGAGGCAATAGCCGTGTTAAATGAAAATCTAGCTTCAAAATCATTAGTAACTTTCTTAAGCGTTGTATGAGTTTTCCTTCTTAGAGCCTTTTCTTCTTCAGAAAAGCTTGAGGGTTCTTTAATTTCTTCAAATCTTCTTTCAATAATTAGATTCCATATTTTTTTTAAGAATCTTGATGCTCCCTCAACTGACGATTCAGACCACTCTAGACTCTGTTCCGGAGGAGCAGTAAACATCATATATAGTCTTACAGTATCAGCGCCATATTTATCAATGTATGATTGCGGATCTACGGTATTACCTTTTGATTTTGACATTTTTGCACCATCTTTTAAGACCATGCCCTGGGTAAGAAGCTTTTTAAATGGCTCATTACCCTCAACCATATCCATATCTCTAAGTGCTTTATGAAAAAATCTTGAATAAAGTAGATGAAGAATGGCATGTTCTATTCCACCAATATATAAATCTACTGGCAGCCAATAACTTGAATTTTTATCAAATACAGATTCGTTGTTATCTGCAGAGGTGAAGCGCGCGTAATACCATGATGAGTCCATGAATGTATCAAAAGTATCTGTTTCTCTTTGAATATCTGATGATATTTCATAAAAATCTTTATTTTGACTCAATGGAATTGGAGCTGAATTCTCAGGTAATTCAGGTAGCTCCACAGGAAGTTCATTTTCATCAACTATTCTTGGAGTACCATTTTCATAAATTACTGGAATTGGGCAACCCCAATATCTTTGCCTGCTAACTCCCCAGTCTCGCAGCCTGTATTGAACCAAGCCACATCCTAAATCTTTCTCAGTTAAATCATTTGTTATTTTTATAGAAGCATCTTTAGAACTTAAATTATTATATTTTTCAGAATTAATAAGTGTGCCCTCGCTAATAATAGGAAGATCCTCTTCGTTATCATTTGAAATAACTTGGATTATATTTAGACTATATTTAGACGCAAACTCAAAGTCTCTTTGATCATGTCCAGGTACTCCCATAACCACTCCAGTACCATAGTCCAGCAAAACAAAATTTCCTATCCATACAGGAATTTCTTTATTTGTAAGAGGGTGTATAGCACTGATTCCAGTATCTATTCCTAATTTTTCTGCTTTAGCCATATCAGCCTCAGCGGAAGACACCTCTTTACATTTTTGGAGGAAATCAGAAATTTGGATATCTTTCTTAGCTAAATCTAATGCAATTTCATGATTAGGCGATATTGCTATAAATGAAGCTCCAAAGATGGTATCAGGTCTTGTAGAAAAAACAGTTAAGAATTCTTTTGTATCTTTGATTTTAAATTTTATTTCTGCACCATGCGATTTGCCGATCCAGTTTTTTTGCATTGTTTTAACATTTTCAGGCCAGTCAACTTCTTCTAATGAGTTCAAAAGTTCTTCTGCATATTCAGTTATTTTAATAAACCATTGATCTATTTCTTTTATTTCTATTTGTGCTCCAGACCTCCATCCTTTTCCATCTATAACTTGCTCATTAGCAAGAACTGTTTCATCTACAGGATCCCAATTTACTAATGATTTTTTTCTGTATACAAGGCCTTTTTCATAGAATTTTTTAAATATTAATTGTTCCCATTTATAATAAGACGGCTCACAAGTTCTTAGCTCTTTAGACCAGTCATAACCAAGCCCAAGTGCAACGAGCTGTTTTTTCATATGTTCTATATTTTCATTGGTCCATTCTTTTGGACTTACCTTGTTGGCTATTGCAGCATTTTCAGCAGGCAAACCAAAAGCATCCCAACCCATGGGTTGGAAAACATTAAAATTATTCATTCTTTTGTATCTGGAAATTACATCACCAATTGTGTAGTTTCTTACGTGACCCATATGCAATTTACCAGATGGATATGGAAACATAGAAAGACAATAATATTTTTCACGATTATCTGGTTTTGCAAGAAACCTATCTTCTTCTAACCACTTTTTTTGGAGCGCTTTTTCTATTTCTTGAGGAATATATTCAGGAATCATTTTTTAAAAATTCAGTTTCAAGATAATTAATTGTATGCTCATTATTAACAAAAGTATCATCATGCATTAATTTCTGATGCAAAGGATGGTTTGTTTTGATACCCTCAATAAAGAATTCATCTAGAGCGCTAATCATTCTTTTAATTGCAGAATTTCTAGTATTAGCCAATGTAATTATTTTTGCTAGTAGTGAATCATAATATGGAGGGACAACATATCCTCCATAAATATGAGAGTCATATCTGATTCCAAATCCACCAGGAATATGCATTTTTGTAATTTTTCCGGGAGATGGTTGAAAAGTTTCAGGGTCCTCAGCATTAATCCTACACTCAACAGCATGGCCAAAAAATTTTATAGAATTTTGATCCAATTTGATATCAAGGCCAAGAGCTATCCTTAATTGTGCTTTTACAATGTCGAACCCTGTAATCATTTCAGTTACAGGATGTTCTACTTGGATTCTTGTGTTCATCTCAATAAAGTAAAATTGTCCATCTTCATATAAGAATTCAATCGTACCAGCACCTTCGTATTTAATTTTTTTGCATAAATTTATACATGCTTCATATGTTTGATTAAGAGAGCTTTCGTCAATGTTTTGTGCTGGAGCTTCTTCTATAATTTTTTGATGTCTCCTTTGCATACTACAGTCTCTGGTTCCAAGGTGAATAGCATGTCCTTTTCCATCTCCCACAACCTGTATCTCAATGTGTCTTGGATTGGCAATAAATTTTTCTAGATATATTTTTTCATTTCCAAAAGCTATTTTTGCTTCTTGCATAGTTATTTCTGCAGAAGAAATTAAATCCTCTTCACTTTCAACAACACGCATTCCTCTTCCGCCACCACCTGCAGTTGCTTTTATCATTATTGGATAACCAATATTTTTTGCTATAGATTTAAATTCTTCTTCATCATCCGGGATATCTTCTTTATATCCAGGAACAATTTGGATTCCTGAGTTCTCAGCAAGAGTTTTGGCAGTAATTTTGTCACCCATGCTTTTAATAGTCTCAGGACTTGGGCCAATAAACTTAAAACCACTCTTTTCACACATTTCTGCAAAATTTGAATCTTCTGCTAGAAAACCATAACCTGGATATATTGCGTCTACTTGGGTTAGCTCTGCTGCAGATAGTATGGCCGGCGAATTTAGATAACTTTCTAGTGGTGAAGCGGGCCCGATACATACGGTTTCATCAGAAAACTTAAGATGTTTTAAATCCTTATCACCTTCAGAATATACCGACACAGTAGAGATATTTAATTCTTTACAGGCTCTTATAGCGCGTAATGCTATTTCACCCCTGTTAGCAATGAGAACTTTAAAAGGCATTTTTTATTTGATAGTTATTATATTTTGTCCGTATTCTACTGGTTGCCCGTCTTCTACATCTATAGCAACTACAGTTCCACTGAAATCTGATTTGATTTCATTCATCATTTTCATGGCTTCAATAATACAAAGCACATCGCCTTGTTCAACAACATCTCCAACTTTGATAAACGGATCTTTATCAGGACTTGGTTTTCTATAAAAAGTCCCAACAATAGGAGATGTCACGATGTTACCATCTATTTTAGGAGCTTCTTCCGAGTTATTATTAACTGGAGCGTCTTCTGTAACCTGTTGTTGGATTGGCTGTACAACCCGCTCAACTGGAACAAATTGTGATGAGTTATCTCTTGAAATTCTTACAGATTCTTCTCCTTGGCTAACTTCAATTTCTTTTAGATCAGAATCTTGAAGCATTTCAATTAATTTTTTTATTTTTCTAATATCCATACCTACTCCTAAATATCTAATTTAATTGCTTCATGTAATGCATGTTTATATCCATCCAGCCCCATACCACAAAAGACTTTCTGGGCAATATCTGAAAAATATGAAAATTTTCTAAAATCTTCTCTAGATTTAATATCAGATATATGTACTTCATAAAATGGTATTCCAACTCCGCTTAATGCATCTCTAATGGCAATGCTTGTATGGGTAAATGCTGCTGGATTAATAATTATTGATTTCACATCATTGTTACGGGCATCATGAATCTTATTAATAATTTCATGTTCTGCATTTGATTGAAAACATATCAGATTAATATTATGTTCTTTTGCCATACTTGAAAGCATTTTTTCTAGCTCATCTAAAGATGTATTGCCATACATACTTATTTCTCTTGTACCCAAAAGATTTAAGTTAGGCCCATTTATTAATAGAATACTCATTTATAAGATTTTAACAGAATTTAAAAGATTTTAGCTATATTTTTAAAGAAGTTTTACTTTTTGTAAAGGGTAACATATCCCAGCGTCTGAACAGCCTTGGTATTTTATCAATATATTTGATAAATCCAATAGATTTTTTGTTTCAATTTTAATTTCAAATCTTTTTCTTAGAATAGAAGATTTGCCAAAAAACTCATCTTCATATATTGATTGAGTTGCATCCAATACTTGGTAATCAAATATTTCATTACCATTAGTTATTTCTATACTGTCCAGGTATAAATAATAACCATCATCAATGTCCCAGATTATTTTGAAGTTGTCTTCATAGGAATATTTTTTAACTATAAAAACATCATTAGCTTCAGGAATTTTTTTGCTTGATTCAATAAAGTTAATAGGATTCGATTCTAAAACTAAATTAAAAGATAATAGTATAATGATTAACTTATGCATGACGTCATAGAATAAACCTCTTGCACAATAAAATAAAGATTCACATAATCCAATTAATTTATGAAATCATTTGCTCTAAAAGTTTTCTTTAGAATTCCAATATGGTTTTTAAAAATTCTTTACTTTAATAAGAAATCAGTTTTTAGAGGCCATCAATTTGACATTCAATCTCAAGCTTTGATTAGTCTTCAGCCAAAAATTGATTTAACAGAAATACCTGATAATGAAATCCACATTACTAGAAATTTAATTATTGAAAATAGAATAAAGAATAGATTATCTTTATATCCAAATATGCCTGTAAAAACTGTTGATAATTATATTAACGATACTGGCAAACTTTTATTAAGAGAATACACTCCTTCTGAAATTAGTTCTCAAAAGGCAATCTTGTTTTTTCATGGTGGTGGGTATGTTTTAAATTCAGTAAGTACCCATGACCTAACCGTCTCTTACATGGCTGATAGATTACAAACTAAAATTTATTCACTTGATTATAGTTTAGCTCCAGAAAGCAAATATCCGGTTGCCCTAGATGAAGCGAGGCAAGCATTTGATTGGCTTCAAACTCAAGGCTATCAGGCTTCAGATATCTCTCTTTGTGGAGACAGTGCTGGTGCTCACTTGGCTGCATCTTTGGTACATAAAATTCTGCATTCAGATTCTACGAAAATACCAGATAGTCAATTTTTGATTTATCCAATGTGTGATCCAGCATGTGATTCAGAATCTTTTAAGGCTCTTTCAGATGGGTATCTGTTAACTCAAAGAACCATGGTTTGGTTTTGGAAAAAGCTTGGAAACAATTTGATTAAGGACAATGATGATTCTTTTAATCTGTTAAAATTAGACTCTAATTCAAAATTACCAAATACTATTGTAGTCACTGCAGGTTTTGATCCATTATGTGATGATGGTGAAAGTTATGCATTTTTGCTTCATAAAAGGGGGGATGTTGTGAAACAATTACACTATCCTAAAATGTTTCATGGTTTTGCATCGGTAACCAGACTGAAAGCTGCAAAGAAAGCTGTGGATGATTTCCTAGCGGAATATAAAAAGATTTTATGAACAATATATTAGAAATAAATAATTTAAGTATTAGCTTTACCACTAGAGATGGTGAGTTTAAGGCAGTCGATAACATAAGTTTTAATATTGAAAACAATAAAACAATGGCGCTTGTTGGTGAGTCTGGCTCTGGCAAGTCAGTAACCGCAATGTCAGTTTTACAATTACTTCCAAGACCACAAGCATCATATTCAGAATCATCGTCAATAAAATTTAAAGGTGATGAGATTATTAATGCATCAAAAGAAAAATTGTTAAGCATTAGAGGTAATATTGTTTCAATGGTTTTTCAAGAACCCATGACTTCACTTAATCCATATCATAGAATTGGAGATCAAATAACTGAATCAATAATTTTACATACTGATTCTTCTAAAAAAGAAGCAGTTGATGAAGCAAAGCACTTATTAAATTTGGTTGAAATTGATGATGTTGATAGAAGGTTTTTTGCTTATCCTCATGAGCTTTCGGGAGGGCAAAGACAAAGAGTCATGATTGCAATGGCTTTGGTAAATAAACCACAACTCTTAATTGCAGATGAACCTACTACAGCTTTAGATGTAACAATACAGGCTCAAATTTTAGATTTAATGTCTAAGCTTAAGAATGAGCTTGGCATGTCAATTTTATTTATTACTCATGATTTGGGACTTGTGAGGCAATTCTCTGACCAGGTATGCGTAATGAAAGATGGAGTTATTGTGGAACAGGGCAATACTGAAAAAGTTTTTGATGAACCCCAACACACATATACAAGAAGATTATTGGATGCAGAACCAAAGGCTAAAGAATCAACCGTATCTGATAGAAATCCAATTATTCAAGTGAAGGATCTAAATGTTTTTTATAACATACCATCAGGAAATATTTTTAAGAAGAGTAGTTTCCATGCTGTAAAAAATGTTTCTTTTGAGATTTTTAAAAATACTACTATAGGTTTAGTTGGCGAGTCTGGTTCTGGAAAATCTACCTTAGGAAAAGCTATCGCAAATTTAATTTCTTATGAGGGAGATATCTCCATCGATGGAAAAAATTTAAGTCAACTGTCATCACAAGAACGAAAAGAATTAAAAAAAGACATACAGATAGTATTTCAAGATCCATACGGCTCTTTATCTCCAAGGATGACGATTGGAGAAATTGTTGGAGAAGGTTTGGGGGTCCACTTTAAACTCTCACAAAAGGAAAAAGAAAACAAAATAGATAAGGTTTTGTCAGATGTTGGAATAGAAGTGCAAGCTAAGAATAAATATCCTCATGAATTTTCTGGAGGGCAAAGACAAAGAATAGCAATTGCAAGGTCCTTAATAATGAATCCCTCTTTTATGATATTGGATGAACCTACGTCAGCTTTAGACAGGTCAATCCAAATTCAAGTGATAAATCTTTTAAAAGATATTCAGGATGAGTATGGACTTACCTATCTTTTTATAAGTCATGATTTAAAAGTCATAAGATCGATGTCAGACTTTATTTTTGTTATGAAGGATGGGGTTATTGTTGAATCAGGAATCTCAGAGGAGGTTTTTGATAATCCAAAAGAAGAATATACTAAAAAACTATTAACAGCTGCATTAAGATACGCATCTAATTAAAATCAAAAATATGACAAATAGAAAATATTCAAAAGATCTTGTAGATGGCCCTAATCAAGCCGCATCAAGATCTATGCTTAGAGGTGTAGGTTTCACTTCAGAAGATTTTACAAAACCATTTGTTGGTATAGCCTCTACTGGAGCTAAAGTCACTCCATGTAATATGCATATTAATGAACTAGCCTCAGTTGTTGAAAATTCAGTAGATAATTCAGGAGGTAAAGGCGTTCTATTTAATACAATTACAGTTTCTGATGGAATATCTATGGGCACTCAAGGTATGAAATACTCTCTTGTTTCAAGAGAGGTTATTGCCGATTCAATTGAAACAGTTGTTGGATGTTTAGGTTATGACGGTTTAATAGCTATAGGCGGATGTGATAAAAATATGCCTGGCTGCATCATAGGAATGGCAAGATTAAATAGGCCTTCTATATTTATTTATGGCGGGTCTATAAGACCTAGCTCTGAAAATACAGATTATGTTACTGTCTGTGAAAAAACAGGTGAGTTCTCAAAAGGTAATTTAGATGAATCTGAGCTCATTCATGTCGAAAAGGTTTCAGTAAAAGGTCCAGGATCATGCGGAGGAATGTACACAGCTAACACAATGGCTTCTGCAATTGAGGCTCTTGGTATGAGTCTTCCAGGCAGCAGCAGTCAAGATGCTGTGTCAGATGACAAACAAAATGATTGTGTTGATGCTGGAACTGCAATAATGAATCTACTTGAAAAAGATATTAAGCCCTCAGATATTATGACCAAAAAAGCATTTGAAAATGCAATTACAGTTGTTATCTCATTGGGAGGCTCAACAAATGCTGTTCTTCACATGTTAGCAATGGCTCATGCAATTGGCGTCGATCTTAGTTTAGATGATTTTACAAGAATAGGTAAAAGAACTCCGGTAATGGCAGACTTAAAACCTTTTGGATCTCACTACATGTCAGAATTAAATGCTAATGGCGGCATTCAACCACTTATGAAGATATTATTAGAAAAAGGCCTATTACATGGAGATTGTCTTACTGTTACCGGTAAAACACTAGAGGAAAATCTATCTTCTGTTGAGCCATATAAAAATGATCAAAATATAATAAGCAGTTTTGAGCATCCAATAAAATCTGATAGCCATTTAAGAATTCTTTATGGAAATCTTGCAGCTGATGGTGCTGTTGCAAAAATTACAGGTAAAGAAGGCACTTCTTTCGAGGGTCAGGCTAGAGTTTTTAATTCTGAGGAAGAGGGAGTTGAAGCAATCCTTAACAAATCAATCAAAGCTGGTGATGTTGTAGTAATTCGCTATGAAGGACCAAAAGGGGGGCCTGGTATGCGTGAGATGCTAAAACCAACATCTGCAATAATGGGTCAGGGTCTTGGAGATAAAGTGGGCTTTATAACTGATGGGCGTTTTTCTGGTGGCACTCATGGTTTTGTTGTCGGACACATAACCCCAGAAGCAGCTGACGGAGGAGTGATTGCAATAGTCGAAGACGGGGATACTATATTAATTGATGCAGAAAAAGATGAATTGATTCTTAAAGTAGCACCTGAAGAAATTGAACAGAGATTAAAAAATTGGAAAAATCCTAAAAGCCCTCCAGAGAAAGGTGTTTTGTCAAAGTTTGCTAAAAGTGTAAAATCTGCAAGCCTAGGGGCCATTACAGATTAATAAAAATGATTATTAAAAGAAATTTTCCTAATTCTAGACTCAGAAGATTAAGGACTAATGAAAAACTTATTAACTTGGTGTCTGAGACCAGTTTGTCTACTGATGATCTAATACAACCTCTTTTTGTAAAAGAAAACCTTGAGGACAAAGAACCAATTGAATCAATGCCAAATATATTTAGATTTAGTTCTGATTCAATTATCAAGGAGATAGAAGAGCTTCTTAAAAATGACATTTATACAATTGCTTTATTCCCTGTTATTGATGAATCTAAAAAAGATGAATCTGGTAAGGAAGCTTTGAACAAATCAAATTTAATATGTGAAACAATCCAAAAAATTAAAAAAAGTTTTCCTGAAGTCATAGTCATAGCTGATGTTGCTTTAGACCCTTACACCAGTCACGGTCATGATGGAATTATTAAAGATGAATATGTTGATAATGATCTAACTCTTGATGTGCTTACATCACAGTCATTGCTTTTAGCTGAGTCTGGTGCAGATATTATTGCTCCTTCAGATATGATGGATGGAAGAATAAGAGCCATCAGAAACGCATTAGAAGAAGCTGATTACAAAAACACTATTTTGTTATCCTATGCAGCAAAATACAACTCAAAGTTTTATGGACCTTTCAGAGATGCTGTTAAGTCTGCCAGCAATCTTGGATCAGCTTCAAAATCTTCATATCAAATGTCTTACTATAATAAAGATGAGGCACTTCATGAGGTTGCTATGGATATCAATGAAGGAGCAGACATTGTAATGGTTAAACCTGGAATGCCATATTTAGATATCGTTTCAGCAATTAAAAGTAACTTTAAGGTGCCTACTTTTGCATATCAAGTTAGTGGTGAATACAGCATGTTAAAACTCGCAATAAATAAAGGGTGGCTTGATAACAATGTTATGTTAGAATCACTGGTAAGCTTTAAAAGAGCTGGAGCAGACGCCATTCTTACGTATGCTGCCAAAGAAATTTCCAAGGAGATAAACAACAAATGAGCAAAGTTATTGAGTTACATGATGAAGATAATTTTAATAATGACGTATTAAATTCTGATATGCCAGTGCTTGTTGATTTTTGGGCTGAATGGTGTGGCCCGTGCAAACAATTAGCTCCAACGGTTGAAGAAATTGCTCAGGAAAATCAAGACAAAATAAAAGTATGTAAGATGGATGTGGACTCAAATAGGGAGGTCGCAGCTAAGTATGGAATCAGATCGATTCCATCATTAATAATTTTTAAAAACGGAGAGCCTGCAGGAGTTGAAATAGGAGCTCTAAGCAAACAACAACTAGAGGAGTTTATAAGTACAGTAGTATAAATAGAAGATGGATTTTTGCATCTTTAACTAAAACCTATTATCATTTTACATCACGGTTAAGAACCGCCTCATTATCAACCCCTCTTTTTTATATAAACAATAACGGAAAAATATATGAACCTTACGGAAATAAAGATAAAACCAATTAATGAGTTAGTAGATATAGCTACCGAGTTAGGTTTAGAAGATCTTGGAAGATTAAAAAAACAGGAAATTATTTTTAGGATATTTAAGCATAAGGCATCAGAGGGCATAGATATTTATGGTGGCGGTGTTCTTGAGATTTTAAATGATGGTTTTGGATTTTTGAGATCGCCAGAGGGATCCTACTGTGCAGGCGAGGACGATATATATGTTTCACCAAGCCAAATAAGAAAATTTGGTCTTAGAAAAGGCGACTCAATTGCAGGAAAAATAAGAACTCCAAAAGATAAAGAAAGATATTTTGCGTTAATACAAGTTGATACTATAAATGGTGAGGAACCAAAAAAGACTAAAAACAAAATTCTTTTTGAAAACCTAACACCATTATTTCCAAATGAAAGATTAATTCTTGAACAGGGTAGTGGATCAAATGAAGATTTATCATCAAGAATTATTGATTTAATTGCACCTATTGGTAAGGGTCAGCGTGGATTAATCGTGTCTCCTCCAAAGGCTGGTAAAACATTAATGCTTCAAAGTATTGCTCATTCTATTAAGAGCAATAATCCTGAAGTGGAATTAATAGTTCTGCTCATCGATGAAAGGCCTGAGGAAGTAACAGAAATGTCTAGAACAGTAAGAGGAGAGGTTGTTGCTAGTACTTTTGACGAACATCCTAGTAGGCATGTACAGGTTGCAAATATGGTTATTGAAAAGGCTAAAAGACTTGTTGAGCATAAAAAAGATGTTGTTATTTTATTAGATTCTATTACTCGTTTAGGTCGTGCTTATAATGCAGTTCAACCAGCATCAGGCAAAATATTAAGTGGCGGTGTTGATTCTAATGCACTCGAAAGACCAAAGAGGTTTTTTGGTGCTGCTAGAAATTTAGAAGAAGGCGGAAGCCTTACCATATTGGCTACAGCACTAGTAGAAACTGGATCAAAAATGGATGAAGTTATTTACGAAGAGTTTAAGGGAACAGGTAACATGGAAATCCATTTAGAAAGAAAAATAGCAGAAAAGAGAATATTCCCAGCTATAAATATAAGAAGATCTGGAACAAGAAGAGAGGATTTACTTACATCTGAAGATGAACTACAAAGAATGTGGGTCCTTCGTAAGATTTTAGATGAGATGGAAGATGCACAAGCTATTCAGTTCTTAATTGATCGATTGAAATCTCATAAAACAAATGACGAATTCTTTACATCAATGAAAGCTGGTAACGGAAAAAAATCTAAATAAGTTTTTTCACAGTATCTAGCATATCTTTATCCAAATAAGTTTTTGAGACAATAATATTTTTTTTAATATTTGAAATATTAAAGGTTTCAAAGATTTTTGATTTTATTCTTTCGGACGCTATGACAAAAGTTTTGTTTTTTAATGATTCGTTATCTATATTTTCATAGATGAATTTAAATGTTAAAAAGTTATATACAAGAATAATTGCTGAGTGGCTAGGTATTTTTTGTAGCTGACTTTTATCAAATACTAATTTATAGCATTTAATTTCTTCCATTTGTTCTTTAAGTGCATTTTGAAGATTCATGTTTGAGTTTTCTCCACAAAAGATGAGATTCTTTCCTGGAAAATCTTTCCTAATTAAGTCAATTAATCCATTTGAAGATTTAATTTTTGGAACTATGACTTTAAACCCTTGTTCACTTAGTATGCCTTTTGTTGCTTCCCCAACTGCAAATATATTATGTTTTGCATCATCGAAGCATAGTTTTGAGTTTAATAAATTTGCACCATATTTTGCAGCGGCCTGACTTGTAAAAATCAAGTTAGAGAAGTTGTGTATCTTTTTATCAACCTCATCATAAATCTTTGAATTTATTTCATCTGAATAAAATTCAATTTTAGATAAAGGAACGTTTTCTATTTCTATATTTTCAGTATTACAAATTTCTATGATTTTATTTGATAGTTCTTTTGGCCTTGTATTGATTAACATTATGAAAGAATTAATTTATGAGCATCTTTAGAAATAAATTCTTCTGATAAATCATCAATATCTTTATTTAGTAATTCATATGAAGTTTTTATTTCTTTTATAATTTGCTTATCTCCATTTTGAGATAAAACTTTAGCTGAAACCAAAACCCCATCTGAATATTCTCTACAGTAAATAGCAATAGGCGATAGACATGATCCATTTAGACTAGAAACGAATTTTCTTTCTGCATTTGCAAGAGCCATATCATTAGGTGAGTTTATTGATTTCAAAATATCAATAATTTCATTATTAGATGAAAGACATTCAATACCAATGTAGCCTTGAGAAGCAGAGGGCAACATTTCATTTAATGAAAATTCATAATAGTCTTCTAAATTAATTTCTAATCTCTCTAATGCTGCTTTAGCAACTATTAATCCTTCAAAATTTCCATCTTTTAGTTTGTTTATTCTTGTTGCTATATTCCCTCTTACAGGAATAATTTTTGCATTTGGGTACATATTTTTAATTTGTGCATATCGCCTGGGGCTGGAGGTTGCTATTGTCATGCTATCACCCATCTCTTTTATAGATATTCCATTTGAAGTCAATAACATGTCTGAGGCAGAAGCTCTCTTCAAGACTGCTGCAATAGAAAACTCAGGATCAAGTCTTGCAGGCACATCTTTAAGACTATGAACCGCAATATCTGCTGTTTTATTCAAAAGAGCTTTTTCAAGAGATTTGATAAAAAGTCCCTTGCCGCCAATTTGATGCAGCGGCTTATTAGTTTCATCACCATCAGATGTCATTGGTACCAATTGAACATCTATTTTGCTATTTTCTTCTTTAATTTTTTTTGCTACTAAATTTGCTTGAAACAGCGCTAATTCTGATTTTCTTGTAGCAATTTTAATTTTCATTTTTTATTAGTAGCATAGCTTTAACATCACCTACAGATTTTTCTTTAAGAATTGAAAAGTTTTTTGGAATTTCAATATCATTATATTTACTGTATTCAAGATATATTTTGCATGAAGATTTTAAATCATTTTTCTTTGATAATTGTTGAAGAATTTTGATCTCATAGTTTTTATCGAAAGGTGGATCAAGAAATATAATATCAATCTTTGAAAGGTCATAATTTTTAATCCACGTAAAAGCATCTTTAAAAAAAATCTTAGACTTTTCTTTAATACCTAGTTTCTTTAGATTAAGTGATAATAATGAATAGTTTTTTTTATTCAATTCCACAAATAGAACTTTAGGCGAACCCCTAGAAATAGCTTCAATACCTAACGATCCTGTTCCAGCAAATAAATCAAGACATATGCTTTGATTAATTTCAAATTGAAGCCAATTAAATAGAATTTCTTTAAGTTTGCTAGATGTTGGTCTAAGTGTATCTTTGAATTCAAAGGGTATTTTTTTGCCTCTTAATGATCCTCCTGAAATTCTTAAGCTATTTTTCATTTAATTTTATTGTGTATATTAATTTATCATTAAGATATTTTTTTTCTCAAACTAAGTATAATTCAATCATGAGTCTTCAAGATAATTTTAGAAAAGCAATGCGTAGCTATGTATATTCGGTAAGTATCTTATCTAATGTGAGTGAAAAAAATGAGCATCATGCTATTACTGTTTCTTCTGTTACATCTGTTTCAATAGACCCACCAAGTATTCTTGTTTGTATTAATAAGTCTGCTGGAATTCATGACACTATAAAAATAGGCACGCGTTTTTGTATAAATTTGCTTACTAAAAATCATGAAGATTTATCAAACGTATGCAGCTCATATAAAGAAGAAAAAAATAGATTCACATCTGATCAATGGGATCTTTCTGGAATACCATTTTTAAAGGATGCTCAAGCAAATATATTTTGTGAAGTTGATGAGCTTGTTGAGTACCATACTCATACTATAGTAATTGGCAAGGTTTTTGAGTCTAGCAATAGAGATACAATAAATACTCTTACCTATGTTGATGGCTCTTATGCATAAATTATTTATTTTAATTCTATCTTTATTTACTTTTACCATTGAATCTGATGAATGTCCTTCTCCAAAGGATGCAAAGGTTTATTTTATAAGTCCAAGTGATGGATATATTTCATCTAAGTCTGAAATAAGAATTGTTTTTGGTATCGAAAACTTTAACATTCTCCCGGCTGGGTCAATGGGATGTAATTCAGGACACCATCATTTGATTATTAATGCGGAACTCCCAAATTTATCTAGGCCAATACCTAGCTCTGATAGTTATATTCATTTTGGTAAAGGTCAGAACGAGACAATAATTAACTTAAAACCAGGAAAGCACTCTCTGCAATTATTATTAGGAGATTATGCCCATATTCCCCATAAGAAACCGATTTTTTCAGAAAAGATATATATTGAAGTAATTAGTTCCGAATAAGTCCTGTTAACACTTTATCAAGATGATTTTCTAAGTTACTGGCTATAATGTTAGCAGAAGAAATTGGGCCTGAACCCCCATCATAGTCTTCTCCAACGACCTGAACTTTTCGTAATATTCCTACTAGACCATGGAGCATGGACCATAAAGTAATACATTTAAAAGCTATTACCTCATCACTATCATTAGCTAGTTTAGAAAAACTTAGTCTAAAATTTTCGTATGTTGAATTTGCTGATTCTAGTAATTTAGGATATTCAGCAAAGTTTCCAACAGCAGTGCCAAACATAAGATCGTAGGTATTTGCATTTTTAAGACCAAATTCAATATATTTACATCCACTTTCAATGAGATGTTTTTTTGTAATCTTTTTATCAACATCAATGTTACAAGCTTTTGAAAGCTTTTTAAAACCATCTTTAGCTACGGATGCATATAAGGCTTCTTTTGTTTCAAAATGGCGATAGGGTGCAGTTTGTGAAACGCCACTTTCTTTAGCTAAGGATCTAATACTTAATTTTGTATAACCATCTCTTTCACATAACTTGCTAGCACAGTCTATGAGTTCTTGTTTGAGGTTTCCGTGATGATAAGATTTCATTTTTATATAAATGTTGACACTGCTAACATTTTAGCTATCATGTTTACACTGCTAACATTAAATTTTTTAGTTAATAAAGTCAAATGATTAAATATATTATTAATAAGCTTAATTTCTTTTTAATGCCATTAATTCTTAGTTTAGACTTGGTATCACTTGAAATCCTTGAGGTTAAGTTGATGGATTCCTATAAAATTACAAGAGAGTTCCCTGGCAAATTACTACCAGCACAGCAATCGAATCTTGCTTTTGAAATACCAGGAAAAATTAATGTTATAAATGTTGATATTGGAGATGCTGTAAAAAAAGGACAAATACTTGCAGAATTAGATAACCGTGAAGCAATCGCTCAACTTAAACAGGCTAAAGCCAAATATGATTTAGCTATACAAGTATTAAATAGATACACAGATCTTAGATCAGAAGGGCATATATCCATTCAAGATCTTGATAATGCTAATTCTGAAGAGCTTATAGCTAAATCACAATATGAGTTTTTTAAAGTAAAACTTGAACAAACAAAATTAATAGCACCTTTCGATGGAGTAATTCAAAACAGATATCTTGATAGAGGGTCTGTTATAAACGGCGGAATCCCAATTGTAGAAATTTTAGGATCTAAAAATGTTGAAGCGCATATATCAATTCCCTTGAAATTTATTGATAAATTAATTATTGGCAATTTTTATGATTTCACAATTGGTAATAAAAAATCCAAAGGAGTGCTAGAAAGGCTTGCTCCTATGACTCCTGGAGGTTCTGATAATAGGTTAGCAATTTTTAATTTTGATACATTTTTTGCTCCAGGTTCAATTGCAGAGCTAAAGTTGAGTTTAAATATAGAGGGAAGGGGAACATGGGTTCCTATTAAATCTTTATCTCAATCAGAGCAAGGTATTTGGGCTATCTATACAATTAATGAAGAAAAAGTTGTTGTAAGAGATCTTGTAGAAATTTTATATTTTGAAGGTGAGTACGCATATGTTAATGGAACCTTAAATGATGGCGATCTTATCGTGCTCGGTGGGGCTCAAAAGATTATTGAAGGTAAGTCCTTAAATATACAATGAATCTTATAAATCTTTTTATTGAAAAGCCGAGAATATTATTTCTTACTCTTTCTTTTATTTTACTAGCTGGTATATCTTCAGCAATTTCTATTCCTATTCAAGAGAATCCTGAACTTGCACAGCGCTGGTCCGGAGTTAGGGTTTTTTATCCTGGAGCATCCCCCGAAAGGATTGAAACTCAAATAGTAAATGAATTAGAGATAAAACTAAGAGAAGTTGAAGAAATTAAAGAGTTGGATTCAATAATTTCTCAAGGATATGCAAGTATTACTGTTGAGTTGGAACATAGTATTCACCCTGATCTAATTGAACAAACATGGTCAATGGTTCAAGATAAATTAGCTCAATTTATATCACCAGATGGAGTTGAGGTTGTTCTTGATAGAAGTAGTGGCCCTCCAATAACTGTTCAGTACGCCATATCTTGGAATGGTTCAGGCGAAGCACCTGTTGTAATGATGTCAAGATTAGGTAATCAGCTTAAAAGAAAATTAAGCTCCATTGGAGCTACGCATGCCACAGCTATCTATGGAGAAACAGATGAAGAAATTTTAGTCGAGGTAGATTCTAATAAAATTTCTTCACTTGGCTTAACATATATTGAGATTTCAAGTGCTCTTGAGTCTTTTGATAATAAGAGAGCTGCAGGTGTATCTTCAAATAAAAATTCTGAGTTCTTAATTCGATTGAAAGATAACACCCAAAGTATACAAAAAATTTCTGAAATACCCATTAAGGTTGTTAATGATTCTGAGATTATCCAACTTCAAGATATAGCAAGTATTTCAAGAAAACCATTGTCGCCAGTTGAAGATATTTTCATGTATAACGGAAAAGTAGTTGTATCCGTAGCAGCCCTGGGTGCCATGTCTCAAAGAGTTCATGATTACGTTGATAGAGCTAGATTGGTTGTTGATGATATGCGATCTTCTTTGCCAGAAGAGATCTCGATTGAAGAAATATATGATGAATCCTTTTATACATCAAAAAAATTTGATGAACTAATAAAAAGCTTTTCTTTGGCTATATTTTTTGTACTAAGTATCAGCTTATTCTTTCTTGGTTTAAGGCCTGCAATTATTGTTACTTTAATTCTTCCCTTTTCAGTATGTTTAGTAATGATTGGATGTAGGGCCATTGGTCTGCCTCTTCATCAGACATCTATAACTGGAATCATAATTGCTCTTGGGTTATTGATAGATAATGGAATTATAGTTGTTGAAGATTATAAGCATAGGCGAAATATAGGTCTTTCAATAAAGGAATCAATCAATGAATCTGTAAGACATCTCATAATCCCCCTCACAGCTGCAACAGCTACAACTGTGTTTGCGTTTTTGCCAATTGTTACAGGAGAAGGTCCTAGTATTGAATTTGTTGGCGGTTTAGCAATGACAGTCATTATGTCTATTACTTCCTCTCTAGTCTTAGCTATTTTATTGGTCCCAGTTTTGATGAGTTATATGGAAAAAATTCCATATTTTAAAAATATCGATATTTACAGTGAAGGTTATCACAACAAAAAAATTCTTGATCATTATAGAAGTTTTTTAACTTGGTCTTTTGCAGTGCCGAGAAGAGCGTTATTAATTTCAATTTCTCTGCCTGTATTGGGATTCTTGTTATTTACAACTTTACCAAAAGATTTTTTTCCTGCACAAGATAGAGATATGTTTAGGATAAATATTGAATTACCCTCTAATGCATCTGCTGAAAAAACCCTTGAGAGAGCAAAAATTATAAGAAATCAGGTTCTTGAATCTGGTCTTGTTGAGGTTGAAAAGGACTATTGGTTTGTCGGAAGAAGAATGCCTAGAGTTTTAATGAATATAGTTGGCGGCAAGGAAAAGCAAGGATCAAATAATGTAGCCCAGTCTGTCTTTTTTGCAAAAGATTATTATCAAATGATTGATAATCTGCCTGAGCTTTCAAAACTCATTG
>VMBT01000194.1_pt1 | contig 41191 bp, 55 predicted proteins | sample 4404301 | NCBI WGS metagenome assembly VMBT01 (sample SAMN12238535, study PRJNA552566) | marine metagenome | isolation source: Coastal seawater | place: USA: coastal Georgia, Sapelo Island | collected 2008-08/2009-08
TGGCTTAGTATCAATCCGATAGCAGTCAGGTCCGGCAGGATCAACCGGATTCTGAATTTATGATTTTGATTATTGAAGTACATTTGTACTTTAATTGGAATTGACGGATGCACATAATCTTCACATCTCAGATATTGATCACTTGATCAAATCCTCATTTTTGTATGCGTAACTGGAGGCCCATGAATCACAAAATGGTATATTACCATACTTCATCACAAGCGCCGCCTATTGCGTTACGTATGCAAAAGCATCACATGCCAGAATCCATATAAACCATGCGAGAAATTATGCCTGATCGACCATATTTCTTGTAAAATTTACAATTTTGTAACTATGCAAAACTATGCAGAATGAGGAAATTATGCATGATGGCCATGCTAATCCATGTTATTTTCAATAGTTAAAATGATAGTGATTATTTTGTGAATTTGGTTTTGGATTACATTAAAGAATACAAAAAGAAGACAACCACATCAGCTAAACTATTTTCAAAATCTGCCAAGTTGCATGTCAATGGAGTTTCTCATAACATAAGATTCTATGAGCCATATCCATTTGTTGTAAAAAAATCCGCAGGAAAAAATTTGATTGATGTTGATTCAAACAAGTACACAGATTACTGGATGGGTCATTGGTCTTTGATTTTAGGACACGGTCAAAAAGAGGTGAAAAAAAATCTGCAAAAACAAATTGAGAAATCTTGGATGTATGGAACAGTAAATGAACAAACTATTCAATTATCAGAATTAATTTCCAAAGTAGTTCCAGTAGCTGAGAAAATTCGTTATGTGACATCAGGAACTGAAGCTACCATGTATGCTGTAAGATTAGCCCGTTCTGTTTCAGGTAAAAAAATCATTGCAAAAATTGACGGAGGATGGCACGGATACACATCAGATTTACTTAAATCAGTAAACTGGCCATTTTCAGAATCTGAAAGTTCAGGGATTGTAAATGAAGAACAGATTGTTTCCATTCCTTACAATGATTTGGAAAAATCCTTATCCATTTTGAAAAAATATTCCAAAGATTTGGCAGGAGTGATTATCGAACCAGTTTTAGGAGGAGGAGGATGTATTCCAGCAGAGTCTGATTATCTAAAGGGAATACAAGAGTTTTGTAAGAAAAATAATTCATTATTCATGTTAGATGAAATTGTTACGGGATTCAGATTCAGATTTGGATGTCTATATCCTACAATGAAGTTGGATCCTGACATTGTCACCTTGGGGAAAATTGTTGGTGGAGGATTGTCAATTGGAGTAATGTGTGGTAAAAAGGAGATTATGGAATTTGCAGATACTACGGGTAAGAAAAAATCAGAGAGAAGTTATGTAGGGGGAGGTACATTTTCAGCAAATCCAGCCTCAATGGTAGCAGGGTATTCTACGCTAAATCACCTAAAATCAAAAAAATCAGTTTATACAAAAATTAATGATTTAGGTAAATTTGCAAGAAAAGAGATTAGCAAGGCATTTGATGGTAAAGTGATAGTTACTGGAAAGGGCTCTCTATTTATGACTCATTTTCTTAAAGATGGAATTTCTGAAATCAACAATTCAATTCAAGTTGCAAAATGTGATGGAGCCTTATTGGCAAAGTATCATTTCAAGATGATAGCCCATGACGGCATATTCTTTTTACCAGGAAAATTGGGAGCAATTTCAGATGTCCACACGAAAGAAGATATCACAAGAATTGTAAAAGCATCAGAAGAATTTACTTGTTAGAATCATTTGGAAAAAATTCTGATTTCCAAGATTTCAGTTTACGGAAAATATCCATGTATTCTGATGACTTTACAGTAATGTGGATATGAGCAAATAATTCTCCAAATTGCGATTCAAAAATCATTCTGCATTCATCTTTGAAAAAAGGTACAGAAATTCCAATTTTTTTGATATGAGAAAACTCAAAGTCTTGAATTTTAATTGATTTCTCAAAAACAGTGATTTTTTTTGGTTCAGGGTTTTTAGAGATAGTCTCATCGAGCGTATGCTTTACTGAATCATCCCATAAAGGGGTATCATGGGGCCACCTATGAACAAATACTTTGTCAGCTAAAAATGAAATTTCAGACAATACCAAAAGAGACTTTTCATGTTTTTATAAAATAACTGATCTGGAAAATTATGGAGAAGAAGAAAGTTGAAAAAGAATCCTACGCAACAGAAGACCCAACCAAGGCAGATGCAAAATCTCAAGAAGATATGGCAAGAGAGGCAATTAAGAAATTCAAATCATTGAATAGTTAGCAAGGATTGATAGCACAGTAAAGGATGTAGAAAATTATGGGATTATTTGGTAAAAAAGAAGACCCTGAAGATTTGATGTATGAAGGAATGGGAATGATGGAGAAAAATCAACCAAAAGCAGCCATTTCATTTTTCAACAAAGTTCTAAAACAAGAACCTGAAAATACAGAGGCGTTACTTCAAAAAGGATTAGCCTTGAACTTGGTAAAAAAATACCAAGATGCAATAACATGTTTTGATAAATTAATACAAATTGATCCTAAGGATGCTCAAGCCTTAAACAACAGAGGAATATCAATGGCGGAAACTGGAAACATACAAGGAGCTGCTGAATATTACGACAAGGCAATAGAAGCAGATTCAAAATATGCATCAGCATATTTCAACAAAGGAGTTCTACTTGACAAACTCCAAGAACATGAAGAGGCCTTGACAGTACTAGAAAAAGCAATAACACTTGATCCAAGAAAACCAAATGCCATGATCTATAAGGGAATTGTTTTAGGAAAATTGAAAAGAAACGAAGAGGCCTTGAATTGTTTTTCTAATGTTTGCAAAAAGTATCCAAATAATTTAGATGCGTTTTTTCAAAAGGGAGTTCAATTAGCAGAATTAGGCCAACACAAAAAAGCACTGGATGTTTTTGATGAAATATCTAAAAAATTCAAAGACAACGTAAATGTTGTATATGCAAAATCGCGTAGTATGGCAGCACTTGAAAGGTATCCAGAATCATTAGAATTATTGAAAAAAGCAGTTAGTGCAAGTCCCAAAGTTATTAGAGCATGGGCAAAAGAGGAACCAATTTTTACAAAATTACACAGTGATGATCAGTTTAGAAAAATAGTAAGATTATAGGATTTTCTTTCTAACTGCATCTATTCTAATTATTTCGACTTTCTTTTTTGGACCAATCAACCTTGCCTCAAATATTGGAACATACAGTTCGGTTATTTCACGTAGGACGAATTCTTCAGAAAGTTCTCTAACATCAGTTTCCAGAGGTTTTTTTAGCTGAGATTGAAGTTTTTCCAGTGCGGCATCATAAGTCATTTCAGGTCTTTTGACATTTGGTTCATTTTGTTCAAGTAATCTCTTTGGATAGTTTTCGACAGTTTTTGAATCAACTTTGAATGGGAATTTAATTTCTCTTCCATGATGATCAAACGCAAGTTCATCTTCTTCCTCAACAAAAACATGCTCTTCAAGTTTCATGTCAATCTTATTTTTTCCTCTCTTACCAACAAACGCCCTCTCAAATCCTGACTTTGAGCGAATTTGGAATACTCCTTCTCCAAGTTCAACTTCTTTTACATTTGAAGGAACAGAAATGGTATGAACTGCTTTGCGATAATAATCAGCAATATACTTTCCAGAAACCAACAAAATGCATTCATAATATAGTTTGATAGAATGGATGTGAACCTGTTCTTTTTTTGCTCTTGACAACAGTGATTTGAAAGGTTTTGTTTTCTTTTCCTCTACAATTTCTGTTGCATCCTCTAGTTCAATATTTTTTCGAAGAACAACTGTCTTTACATCATATGATTTAGTCAAAACTATACAAAGTAGAGAAATCCAGCTATTAAACCAATTCTGCTTGGAAAAGAATAATAGATTTAAGATTAATCAAAATACATGGCCACAAAAAGAGCGGGATATATTGAAAAATTCCTAAAAAAAGCTGATAAAGCACTTCAAGATGGAGTGAAAAGAGCCGACGAGGTACTAGAAGATGCAGTAGAATTTGGAACAATGACTGCAAAACAAGCTTCACAGGCAAGCAAAGAACTTCGAAGTCAAGCAAAAAAAGAAAGAGAGCAACTACAGAAAAGAGGGGCTAAGAAAATTAGTGATGGAATTGCCGCTGCAAAAAGGTCAACATCAAATACTGAGGAAGACTTGGTAACGCTTCAAAAACTAGGCAAGCTTAGAAAGTCAGGTGTAATTACAGAAAAAGAATTCCAGGCAAAGAAAAAGAAAATCTTAGGACGAATATAATCATGAAAAAAACAAACATTCAAGGAACAAATGATAGAAGAAATGTAAATCCAAATTGGTTTACATCAAAGACATGGATGAAAGTTTTATCTGAAAAAATAAAATCCGAAGATCAGGACATATATCATGTACATTTTGAAAAAGGTTCAAGAACAAAACTGCATGCACATAATGGAAACCAAGTGTTAATTGCAACTAAAGGTAAAGGTAGTTTAGAAATTTTTAGAAGATACGGCACGAGTAAGAATAATTTTAAAATAAAAAAGATTCAAAAAATAACTCTTAATGAAGGAGATATTGTTCACATACCAGCAAAAACATTGCATACTCATGGTTCAGTGGATAAAAAAAAGACATTTGCTCATATCGCCATAAACATTTTGCCAAAAAAGAATGCAGAATACAAGACAGTTTGGTGGGAATCAGATTTTAAAACTAAAGCAACTATAACAATCTAATATGTCATTGAGAAGGGATTCAGAAATAGAACCTATTCAAGGAAATGAAGGAACTAAAATCAAACAATTTTTTCATCCCCACAATACGCTAGAAGGAATAGGATATAGTCTTGCGCAGTTTACCCTAGAGCCTGGAAAAAGCTCAAAACTCCACAAGTTAAAATCATCTGAGATATACTATATTCTGGAAGGAAAGGCAAATCTAAGAATTGAGGGTGAAAATATGAAACTTGGAAAAGATGATTCAGCATATGTTCCACCAAATGCTGTGCAAAATATCAAAAATATAGGAAATGATGATTTGAGATTTTTATGCATAGTAGAACCAGCATGGAAAGAAGAAGATGAGATCATACTCTAATAAACAATTCCTACGCAAAATAATATGAAATAATTTTTAAAATATGGCGAACTTCTAAAAATACAGTGAATACTTACCAGGCTCTCAAAGTATTAGATATCGATTCTAATTCATCTCAAGAGCAGATCAAGGCAGCATTTAGGAAAAAGGCACTAGAACACCATCCAGACAAAAATAAGAATAAGAATGAAGATTTAGAATTTAAGAAAATTACAGAGGCATATGAATATCTAAAGAAAAACCACAATCAAAAAAATGATGTTTACCACACCTCACAGTCTGGAACACAATCAAAACCAAAATCTAATTTCAAAAGAAAACCATGGGGAGCTCCAGATGATGAAAAAATTCCAGAACAAGACTGGGGCAAATATACAAAAGAGTTTGAAGAAGGAGATCCTGAATTTTGGAAAGAATATGAGAAAAAATTTTGGGAAGAATACAATGCGAGAGTCCGTCCTGATGGCAGAAATGGAGAGTATGAAAAGGCACAAGAGCCTAAAAAACAACCCAACCTCTTTGTGGATGTAGACGAAAGTCTGTGTATTGGTTGCTGTAGTTGTGAGATAATAGCACCAGATGTTTTTGAAATTAATAAAGAAAGAATGATGAATCCAAAATCATCCGTAATTGATCCAAAGGGTGCAGGGGTAAACAAGATTATGGATGCAGCAATGACTTGTCCTACAAAGGCAATAATTGTAGAAGATGTAGATACAAAAGAAAGAATGTATCCTTACTAGTCTAGAGTTTTAATTTTTTAGACAGTTCATCAAGTTCGGATTCAGATAATTTCAAAGTGCTATCAAACATACTATGTATTGCAGATGCAGAGTCATCAGATGAACGTGGAACCAAATGAACATGTACGTGAGGTACTTCCTGTCCTGCTTCTTTTCCATTATGAACAGCAACCAAGGTTGCATTAGTAAGAGAATCAACTTTAGATATCATCTTATGTACAAGTGAAAATAGATCAGTGTTTTCATCACTTGACATATCTTGAATTTTTTGATGATGTTTTTTTGGAATTACCAAAACATGTCCTTTGGCTAAAGGAAATGCATCATGAAAGGAAATTGATGAAGATGTTTCTCCAAGAATTTTACAAGGAATTTCTTTCGCAATAATTTTACAAAATATACAATCCATAGTAATTCATATTTTTTTTTAATATTAAATGATTAATTATGGGTCAGTGATTTTAGCCCAGGCTAAACCCTCACCATAAGTAATAGTCACAACATCACCAGGCTGAAGTGTACAATCTTCAATTATTTTTGGAATATCATCAGTAGTTTCAACATAGCACAATCCATCGTCATTAGTCAAAATTTCTACTTCTTCATGGATGTCTTCTCGAATTAAATTCCAAAATGGGAAAACTAGTGTAGAGAGAACCAGACCTGCAACAATTAAGGCACCACCAAAAACTAATCCACCTTTTTGGCCTGAACTTAGTTCCATTTTACCAAGTACCGCCATCGCCGGCATTGGGATCTAGTTTCTTTGCAGGGACATTTCCATGTGCTTTTTTCATATGCCTTTTAAGACGTTCAGGATCATGAAGTTCAGTACCGCAAGTATCGCATTTTGTTTTACTGTCATCTTTGTCTTTGTTACGATTAAACAATCCCATAATTTCTTAAAATTTTGAAATACATTATAAAGGATACGTGATTCTTGCTAGAGCATGGCAGTAAAAAATATCACAATTTTGGGTTCTGGAGTAATGGGGCACGGGATTGCTCAGGTATCAGCTACTGCAGGATACAATGTAGTTCTACGAGATATTGAGCAGGGCTTTTTAGATAAGGCAATGGAAAAAATCAGATGGAGTTTAGATAAACTAGTTTCAAAAGAAAAAATTTCAAAAGAAGAAGGGGATGCAATTTTTGGCAGAATCAAACCAATTGTTGATTTGAAAGAAGCTGTAAAAGATGCAGAATTAGTTATCGAAGTAGTTCCAGAAATTATGGATCTAAAGAAAAAAGTTTATGCAGAACTGGATCAAGTGGCAGCACCTGAAGTGATCTTTGCATCAAATACCAGTACACTACCAATTACTGAAATTGCAAATACAACATCAAGACCAGAAAAATTCATTGGAATTCATTTCTTTAATCCTCCACAATTAATGAAATTGGTAGAAGTTATTCCAGGTGAGAAAACATCTCAAGAGATTACAGAATTGACTAAAGATTATGTAAAGTCAGTGAACAAACAAGCAGTGTTATGTAGAAAGGATGTTCCAGGATTTATCATAAACAGATTATTCATACCAATGGTTCATGAGGCATGTTATGCTAAAGATAGAACAGGGGCAACTCTTGAAGAGATTGATTCAGCTGTAAAATTTAATCTAGGATTTCCAATGGGAATCTTTGAGTTAGCGGACTTTACAGGAATGGATGTGATTCACAAAGCAACCGTTGAGATGCATTTGAGAGATAAAAAAGTAATCAATCCACATCCAACAGTAGAGAAAATGTTTGATGAAAAGAAACTTGGGCAAAAATCAGGGGAAGGATACTACAAGTATTCAGATGACAAATATGAAAGAGTAGAACTTTCTGAAGAGCTTGCTCAGAAATTTAATCCAATTCAACTGGTGGCAAATATTCTAAACAATGCAGCATGGCTTGTAACAAATGGTGCAAGTGATATCGAGGAGATTGAAAAAGCAGCCCAGTTAGGTTTAGGATTGAAAAAACCCCTATTTGAGACAGCAAAAGAAATTGGTATTAAAAATATTGTAGATGAGTTAAACAAACTTGCAGAAGAACATGGTGAGTTTTACAAGCCGGATCCACTACTATTATCTATGCAATAATCAAACATCGAGCCGTCTTTTGATTTCAGTGATATCCTCACCAAGCATTGAAATTTGACTGCTTAATGCAAGTAAAGAATTTCTTGACTGAATATTTTGATTATTAAGATATTTAATTAGAGTTATAGTGTATTCAGAATTTTTTGTTTTTTCAAGATAAGATATGAGTTCATCAATCATTTGGGGAGGAATGCCTTTGTCCAGTTTATCGATGAGTTCTTTGCACTCTTGATCGTTTTCAATTGGCATTGTATAATGTATAGTGTTTTTGATTAAATAAGATTATGCAGATATCAATTCAAGAATTTTTGTGATTGCTTCTTGTGGAGTGTCAACCCCAATTATCTTCACATTTTCTCGGTGATCAATATAGCCATCAATGAAAGGATCAACTGAGCTGTTTAGGTTTCTTACTGCAACCATTGGTTTTTTGTGCATATATGCAGCACAGGTTTCAGACAAAGTTCCAGAACCTCCACCAACAATAACAATGCCATCAGCAGAAAGTGCATTAAGAAAATCACGAGCAAGACCCATGCCAGTTGGAATTACAATATCACAATAATCATTCGCCTCAGAAGGTTCATTTTGAGGTATTATGCCAATAGTTAAACCACCTGCATCTTTTGCACCGTGTGCTGCTGCAGTCATCACACCTCCCAATCCCCCACAGATCAATACAGAGTCAGACTTTGCAATCTCAATTCCAACTTCATATGCAATTTTTTCATGTTCGGGCAGACATCCCTTTGTGTTGTGACCAATTACTAGGATCTGTCTTTTCTTTGGCATAATTCAAAATAGAAAAGTGGTTTGAAATATCTTCCGAGAGAAAAGGATATTAGTAAAAAATCCTACTGTTTTTTATGGAAAGACGTTCAATGCCAGTATGTTTTACTGAAAAACAATACAAAATGATCGAAGAATATGCCAAGAGAAATGGCATGCTAAATGCAAGTCAAGCTCTTGAGAAAATCCTAAGCGAATAAACGCTTTTTTGTTATTTTTATTTTGTTTACATTTATAGAATAAGCTGTACTAGGTAGATTTGATATGGGATTATTTAGTAAAAAACCATCATTTTGTACTATTTGCAATAAAGAACTTACTCACAAACATAAGCCAAAAAGAGAATGGAACGTCAAAGGTCCACTTTGTGGTGATTGCCATTTTGAAAAACAAAAGGAGTACTATGAAGGGAAAGTAAGACAGCCTTGTGTTGAATGTGGAAAAACTCAGAAAATCACTGATTTGTGGGAACCAAGATGGCAATGGGATATGGAAGGACTACTTTGCAAACCTTGTTTTGATAAAAAAGAAGAATCTCATGGAAAGAAGAAAAATTTTTGTGCATTATGTGGAGGTAAAATGGGATTGATTAGATACAATCCAAAAGCGAAATGGAAAATTGAAGGTCAATTATGTAGAAATTGCTGGGATGAAAAAAAGGCAGAGTTAGGATAATTGGGTTTTTTTAAAAAAATTAAATGCGATATTTGTAATAGTAAATTTTCAAAGCAAGAAGAGTTGATGAATCACAAACAGATTGTTCATGGCAAGGATTTACAATACGATTGCAAAGAATGTAACAAGTTTTTCTCAAACATGGAAGATATGAGAACTCATTTACAAAGAGAGCACAGTTACAAAAAAGATAGATAACTAAATTGCTTTTACGGTTTTGACTACTGGAGGTCTAACTTTAGTAAATACTCTGAATCCACAAATACATTTGATTTCAGGTAATCTAGATAACTCAGTATTTGAAACCATGGTACCACATCTAAGGCAAGAATAGTTTACATCAAATGTTTCAACAGGGGTTTCTTCTACTTCATCAAAGTTTTCTTCAGCCATGTTTATCATCAAAATTTCTATAATTTAGAGATTATGTTAATGAGAGTTCAATGTAGACGTCATCAGGGATTTTTAGTCTCATTAATTGTCTGATTGCTTTATCATCAGCGTTAATGTTGATAATTCTTCTATGCATTTTCATTTCCCATTTCTCATAAGTTTCAGTTCCATTACCGCATGGAGATTTCCTAGTTGCAACATGTAGTCTTTTAACAGGAAGTGGTGTTGGACCCTTCACCTTAACACCGGTTTTTTTCCCGATACCCATGATTTCCCCACATACACCATCTAACTTTGGTAGACTGGTTGATGTGAGTTTTACACGGGCGGTTTGGGTCATAAAAAATCCGCCTATGGTTTGTACTCTTCGGTAATTTCCTTAACGATTCCTGCTGCGATAGTAGCACCCATATCTCTAAGGGCGAATCTACCCATTTCAGGGAAGTCTTGGAAGGTCTCGATACAAGTTGGTCTTACCGGTCTAATTTTGACAATTGCAGAATCACCAACTTTGAGGAATTTTGGATTTTCTTCCTCAACTGCACCAGATGCTGGGTTGATCTTTTGTAAGAACTCAGTAACTGTTGCTGCAACTTGTGCAGTGTGTGCGTGCATAACTGGAGTGTAACCAGGAGCGATTGCTGTTGGGTGGTGAATTACAATAATTTGTGCTTTGAATTCTTTTGCAACTGCAGGAGGAGCGTCAGGACTTCCTAGAACATCTCCTCTCTTGATATCTTTCTTTTCAACACCTCTAAGGTTGAAACCAATGTTATCACCTGCTTCTGCAGATGGCATCTCTGTATGGTGAGTTTCAATAGATTTGATTTCACCAGGAGCGCCTGAAGGCATTACAACAATTTTGTCTCCTGCTTTCATAACACCTGTTTCAACTCTACCTACAGGTACTGTTCCTACACCAGTGATGGTGTAAACATCTTGGATTGGAACACGTAGTGGTTTACCAATTGGTTTTTCAGATACTGTAAAGTCATCAAATGCTTCAAGTAATGTTTTACCAGAGTACCAAGACATATTCTCGGATTTTTTAACCAAGTTATCGCCTTTCCATCCAGAAACTGGAATGAATGGTACGTTTTCTAGTTTGTAACCTACAGATTTAACTAATTTTTCACCTTTTTCTTTGGCTGTTTTGAATGCTTCTTCAGAATAGTTGCTATCATCCATCTTGTTGATTGCAACAATTAGTTGGTTTACACCTAAAGTCTTAAGCAAGAATGCATGTTCTCTTGCTTGACCACCTGCTGCAATTGCAGTATCGGTTTCACCTTCTTTTGCTGAAAGTACTAAGACTGCTGCATCGGCTTCAGAAGCACCAGTAATCATGTTTTTAATAAAGTCCCTGTGACCAGGAGCGTCAATCAAAGTAAAGAAGTACTTTGGAGACTCAAACTTTTGGAATGCAAGATCGATTGTAATACCTCTCTCTCTTTCATCCTTAATGTTATCCATAACCCAAGCGTACTTGAAAGTATCACCTTTTCCGGTCTTCTCGGATTCGGATGCATGGGATGCAATTGTTCTTTCATCTACAACTCCAAGATCCATCAAGAAATGACCCATAGTTGTTGATTTTCCATTATCAATATGACCTGTAACAATCAGGTTCAAGTGTGGTTTATCTGCCATGTACAGAGCGTATCTGAGGGCATTTATTACTGTTATGAATTTTTGAAGAAAATTCTAAAATTTTTCAATTAATTTCAGATCAGAAGACTTTGCTAAAAGCACATAAATCAAAGAGACAAAAATGGAAAATATGAAAATTACAGTTTCAGTTATCAAAGCCGATGTCGGCGGTGTCGGAGGACACACAAAACCCAGTGACGGATTATTAGACGCAATCAGAAATACCGTTAAAAATTCAGCAGATTTGCTTATCGATTATTACATAGGATATTGTGGAGATGATACACATATCGTAATGTCTCATACCCACGGAGTAGATAATCAACAAATCCACAAACTGGCATGGGATGCATTCATGGCAGGAACTCAAGTTGCAAAAGAAGAGGGATTGTATGGTGCAGGACAAGACTTACTCAAAGACTCATTTTCTGGAAACGTAAAAGGAATGGGTCCAGGTGTTGCTGAAATGGAATTTGAAGAAAGACCAAATGAAGCATTCACTGTATTTGCAGCTGACAAAACAGAACCAGGTGCATTCAACTATCCAATTTACAGAATGTTTGTAGATGCACTTAGCAATACAGGATTAATTGTAAACAAGAATCTCGCAGACGGAGTAAAAATCAACATCATGGATGTTGAAAAGGCTCAAATTGCAGAATTAGAATTATGGCAAGACAAACCAACAATCGAAGCTGCATTGATGTATCCAGGAAGATATGTTGTAGATTCAGTAACAACAAAAGATGGAGAACCAATTCTTGCAGCATCAACTGACAGATTACACAATATTGCAGGAACCTATGTTGGAAAAGACGATCCAATTTGTGTTGTTAGAACTCAAAAAAAATTCCCAGCAACAGAAGAAGTAGGAAGTGTCTTTAACAATCCTCATTTTGTTGCAGGAAACACAAGAGGAAGTCACAATATGCCATTGATGCCTGTGAAACTAAACTCTGCAGCCACAATCAACTTTTGTATTCCAATTGTTGAGGCACTTGTCTTTAGTATGCACAATGGTAAGTTCACTGGACCATTTGACGGATTCTCAACTCCAGACTGGGATCTAATTAGAGAAAGAGCAACAGAAAAAGCAATGGCAATTAGAAGTCAAGGATTCATCCATCCAGCAACACTAGTTCCATCAGAGCTAGAATATGCCGAAGGTTACAGAGCTAGAATGGATGTTTTAGAAAGCAAAATGAAGGCAATGGAAGGAACAGATTCTAGTGGTGACAGAAAAGAAAATTACGAAGATCCAGATTAGTAATTTTAAGAACTGCAAATCATAAGAAATAGTTAAATCAAAAAAGAGCCTATTAAATTAAGGTAGAAATGGGTTTTCAGAAAATTTTTGATTGGAAGACATACATCTTCACAGCATTAGCAGTCATATCATTTTCAAATTTCATGGTTGGGTTATTTGGTCAAACTATACCAAATGTGATAATAGACTTTTTCAAAGTTGCAGGGGAGTATGTCGTCCTAGGAGCAGTATTTGTGTTTGCACTCGCATGGTTACTCAAAGCAAAACCTCACAATCGTCCAAAACAATACTCAGTAGTAACCTTTGACGTATATGGAAAAAAGAGTCAGATTGATGGATTAAGAACAGAATTCAAAACACATGATGTTGCATGGAGTTTTATGAAACAATACAAGAAATCTTATCCACTATACAATTTTGCGCTTGTGTCAGATCTTCCAAAGTCAGATAAGCCAACAATTTTTAGATACATCTAGATTCAATTTTTATTCAACATTACATAAGGGATTAGAATGGAGTTTTCTATCTTAGCTGATTCATTTAACAGGATGGAATCAACTAGAAAAAGACTAGAACTTACACAATATTTAGTGGAATTGTTTGAAAAAAGCCCACAAGAAGTAATTTCAAAGATTGTCTACTTACTACAAGGAAAGCTCAGACCAGATTTTGAAGGAATAGAGTTAGGAGTTGCTGAAAAGCTAGCAATAAGAGCAATTTCAAAATCATCAGGAATTCCAATTAAAAAAATTGAAGATGAATATAGAAAAGGAGGGGACTTGGGACATGCTGCAGCTATAATTCTTGAACAAAAAACTCAAACAACGTTTCTTGTAGAAGACATCACAGTTGAACGAGTTTATGAGACATTATTCAAAATTGCAAAACTAGAAGGCAACAGATCACAAGACATGAAGATGAAATACATATCCAGTCTACTTAATGATGCAAGTCCATTAGAGGCAAGTTTCATTCTAAAGATACTGTTAGGCACACTAAGACTAGGAATTGCAGAGAATACAGTGATGGATGCATTAGCAATTGCATTTTCAGGAAGTAAAGAAAATAGAAAAATTTTAGAACATGCATACAATGTTTCAAGTGATTTAGGAAAAGTTGCCGAAGTATTAGCAACTGAAGGGCTAGAGGGTGTTGAGAAATTTGAAATAATTCTGTTCAATCCAATTCGACCAATGCTTGCAGACAGAGTAAAGAGTGAAAAAGAAGCAGTTGAAAAAATGGGGAATGAATTTGCAGCAGAATACAAACTAGATGGAGAAAGAGTGCAATTACACATTGAAGGAGACAAAGTAGTTTTATTTTCAAGAAGTCTAGAAAACATTTCAAGTTACTATCCAGACATTATAGAAAAAATTCCAAAAACAATGCTAGCAGAAAATATTGTGCTAGAAGCAGAAGCAGTTGCAATAAACGAAAACACTGGAGAATTTTTACCATTTCAGGAATTAATGCATAGAAGAAGAAAATACAAAATAGAAAAAGCAGTTACCCAGTATCCAATTACAGTTAATCTCTTTGATATTTTGTATTGTAATGGAAAGAGTTGCTTAGAATTAGACTATAAGGAACGAAGAGAAAAGATGGAAAAAATGGTAAAAGAGGATGAATTTGTAAAATACATTCCAATGGCCATAGTCAAAAATGAAAATGACATTGAAGACTTTTTTGAAAATAGCATTAATGCTGGAAGTGAGGGTCTAATGCTAAAGATGCTTGGTAGCCCATATCAAGCAGGTTCAAGAGGAAGTCACTGGTTAAAACTCAAAAGAGAATATCAAAATGAACTCGGAGATAGTTTAGATCTTGTTGTAATAGGAGGATTCTTTGGAAAAGGAAGAAGAACAGGAAACTATGGTACTCTTTTGTTAGCAACATACGAAGAAGATGAAGATACATTCACAAGTATCTGTAAAGTTGGTACAGGATTTTCAGATGAAGATTTAGATCAATTATATCAAATTTTAAATCCCAAAGTAACAATCAAAAAAAATCCACGTATCAATAGTGAAATGGAAGCTGATGTTTGGTTTGAACCAGAGTTAGTTATAGAAGTTGTCGCATCAGAAATTACACTCAGTCCAATTCACAAAGCAGCAAGAGATAAAATTAGAAAAGGCGCTGGACTTGCACTTAGATTTCCAAAATTTACAGGAAAGATAAGAGTTGAAAAAATGGCTGAAGACGCATCCACAAATGAAGAAGTCATTACATTATACCAAGGTCAGAAAAAAGTGGCACATGACAAAAGTCTCATGTAATCATGCTCAAAAATCATTTCAGATCATAGAGGATTTAAATTACCTTGGGATTGGGTAGTTTTGTTATGTATAGCGGAGAGCTTGAAGTTCAAGCAAAAAGAAAGGCTATAGCAGTTTTACAAGACGAAATCAACAGAATTCTAAATGCTTCCAGAGAACTAGCAACACTTCCTGAACTGATGATGAAAAAAGACAAAACAGGAATCAAAAATACATTAGAACAAATTTCTACAATTGAAGAAGAGGTAGAAAACCTAAGAAGAAAAATTACACGTGAAGTAGCAGATGTTGGAGGTTTGATCATGAACAGAGAAAATCTTCTAAACACAGCATACACAATGGATGAAATTGCAGGTTACATTACCGGAATTTCATTCAAACTCTCAAATGTAAAACCAGCTACTCTAAAAAGTGCAAAACTAGACAAAGACTTGACAAAACTAATTGAATTAGTTGTAGACGAAGTCTACAAACTAAACGAAATCATTAGAAGTCTTAACACAAATACTGCAAATGCAATTGAATTGGCACAAGAAACACAAACAATTGAAAGAGAAATCGACATCAAATACAGACAAGCAACAATAAAGCTTCTAACAGAAGTAACAAACACAAAAGAATTGATGTTAATGAAAGACGTGATTGAAGGAATCGAAGAGATGGCAGACAAATGCCAAAGAGTATCAGATTCTTTCATTTTGTTAGCATTAAGCCTATAACCAAATCACATCTACATTTTTACTTTATTTTCTATTTTTACAAGTATCAATAAGCTAATGAATTCATATACACTAGAAGTTTTAAAAAATTATGAAGGGAGAGTTAATTGAAAACAGAGTGATTGTGTGGAACATCGAGGATTCTCGTAAGCTTTTCGCTAGTGGGTATTATGGAAAGCCAATTGGCATTCCAAAACCAAAGATTGAAGAGATTGATGCACCTCTAGTTTTAGATTTGATTGAATCATTATATTTGTTAGAAAATAAAAAAATTACAATATCAAAATCAAAACATAAAGTTACAGTTAATCAAATGACAGATATTTGTAAAAATGAACATCACGATTTTGATAAAAAATATCTAGTTTACAAAAACTTTAGAGACAAGGGATACATCATCAATCCGGGAATAAAATTTGGTTGTGACTTTGCAGTTTATGAGAAAGGTCCAGGAATTGATCATGCTCCATTTTTAATTCAAGTATACAATAGAAACGAACCAATTACATCCACAGGAATTGTATTAGCAGGTCGATTAGCAACATCAGTAAAGAAACAATTCATCTTAGCAATTCCTAAAGGCAAAGATAATGTTGACTTTTTGGCGTTAGATTGGTGGAAAGCCTAAATTGATTTTATGTGACCGGCAATACGATCATAGATGTCAAAAAGATCTTTTGTAATTCCAAATGCTAAATGATTATCCCATTTACTACGAATTCTGACTGCATTCTCTGTTGGTTCAACATAGATTGTTGCATCTTTTACGGATTGTTTTGCAATCATCTCGTTTAATTCAGAATCTTGATTTAGTTTTTGTGCAATAGCACCAGGACCGTCCCAACTTACACTCTCAACAGTTTTTGATGCAAAATGACCTCTTGTTTTGAGTTGTGTTTTTGCAACATAGTTACTGACATTATTTCCAACATCTTTTCTTACGATAAAGTGTGCTTGATATCTATCTAGTGCGCCCCAAGGCATTGGATTTGGATCTTGCATTTTTACCCCTTTTGAATAATTTGAATTACGTCAATGTTAGAGTTCTTAACATCAAGACATCCTCTATTTGTTATCATTCTTGCTGTATGAGCAAAATATCTACTGTAATAATCACCTTGTTCAACATCATCGGTTCCAATCTCTTTGGATTCAGAATCTACACCGATCTCCTTTAACATACTACTAAATTTCTCAGGCCATGTCTGATAGACAAATGTATCTGGCTCTGTATCATGCATTAAAAATCCTGAATCATACCCACAAATAAAGATATCAAGAAAAAAGTCCTAGAGATCAATCCAAATAAATATCACAAGAGATTTGAGAATTCTATTATGTTAAAATTCCAAGACAAAGTCGCACTGGTTACAGGAAGCGGAACAGGTATTGGAAAAGCCATTGCAACAAAATTTGTAGAAAATGGTGCTAGTGTAATTATTCTGGGTAGAAGAAAAGAGCCACTACAAGAGGCCGCAACAGAACTTGAGGGAAAAATTCCACAAGGAGTAAATGCTACAGTCAAAATTTTTGCAGGAGTAGATGTTGCAGATGAAACAGCAATGAATGAAATGTTTGACACATTAAAAAATGAAGGAACAAATGTAGATTATATCATTAACAATGCAGGAGTTTCAGGTCCTGTAACATGTTTTCCAAATTCACCATTAGATGAATTCAAAAGTACTATTGCAATTCATTTGACTGGAACATTTTGGGGTTCAGTTCAAGCACTAAAAGTAATGAAAGAAGGAGGAAAAATAATTACAATTTCAACATTCTTTACTGAAGAAAAACCATTAGAACAAAGACCATACAGATTTAGAAGTCCATACACTGCATCACAAGGTGCAAAGAACAGACTTGCTGAATGCATGTCATGGGAATTAACTGATAAAGGAATCATATCAATTGCAACAAATCCAGGTCCAGTTCATTCAGATAGAATTTACAAGACAGTATATCCAAAAGCAGCAGCAGAATTTATGAGAGTTAGCGGATTTGAAGACTTGACCCCAGTTCAAGTTGAAGAAGCAAAAGACGATTTACTAGAATGCATTCAAGCAGACGGAATTGATAAAGAAGGAATTGCCAAAACAGCAGAAAAATTAGCAAACGGAAGAGATGTTGCAAAATTAACAGAAACATATACAAATCTATTAACAAAAATTAAAACCATAGCTGAGAAAGTACAGAACAACACTTCTCACATGATTGCAAACAGAGAATTTTTGTCACAAGCACAAGTATCTGAAACAGTTCTCAATTTGTGTGATGATGAAATTGCAAAAATTATCAACGGCAAAGTAATTCCAGGAGATAGAGTATTTTATCCAGTAAAACCTCACATCGGAACAACAACACCAGGAGTTCATCAACCAGACTTTACAGGAAAAGCAGTAGTCTTTACAATTGATGGAACAGACAAAACAGATGCTGAAAGAGTCGAATTTTTGGCAAGTCATGTTGAGAAAAACGGTGGGAAAGTTGCATGTTTCATTTCACAATCAACACCTCAAGAGATTCAAGATTCCATTAGTGGAAAATTCCACTCTCATGTAGTAGATATCAAAAATCCTGAGGAAGTAGAAAGATGGCTAAACACTGCCAAAACAAACATTGGAGAAATTCTAGCAGTAGTTCACGTTACAGGTAAACTACCAGAAGTAGGAAATCTAACTGAATTAACTAGAGCAGGCTGGGAAGAACTAGTTGCAAAATTCATCTCAACACCAGCAACTGTTGCCCAAAGAACACTAGAGCAATTTGTTCCAGGAGGAGGAAAAGATCCAAGACTCTACAAAGATAAAACAGGCTCCATCATGATTATTGGCCCAGACTTGCCAGTTGGAAAAAAAGTTTCAGGAACACAAAGAGCACAAGTAGAAGTTTTCAGAGGAGCATTAAGACCATTCACAACAACAGTAAATCAAGAATTAAGTGATGTTCTAAAATCTAAAATCAGAATGTTTACTGTTTTCCCAGGTTCTGTAACAGGAATAGAGCCAGACAATCAAAAAATTGCAGATGCATTTAATTTCCTAGTATCAGAAAATGCTGCTTCATCATCTGAAGTAACTTTCTGTGTTGACGAATCAAGATAAGAATGAAAAAATTTTCGGAATTCAGAGTAGGAGACACATTTCACTCTACATGTAGCATTTCAGATAAAGAATTACAAGAATATCTAAATTTTTCAAGAGTTAGAAATGCATTTTTAGAAGATAAACAAAGTGGAGAACAAATAGTTTCAGGGCGTGCAATTTTATCAAGAATGGAAGGTGAATTTACTAGACTAAGTCAAATTTATGGAAACCATATTGTTTTTCTTGGAACAGATGGAGACCCAGAATGGAATAATAGAAACACAAGATTTCTCAAACCACTATACGCAGATCAAGTTTTGAAATTAAAATTCACAATATCACAAGTAGAAGACATGGATGATGAATTTGGAAAGATAGCAGTAGACTATGAAGGAACAGATAATGAAGGAGAAACAATTGTTCTTTCCAAAAGAAACATCTACAGAATAAAAAAAGAACCACCAAGATAATAATAAAACAGGAGAGCCGACTAGTCTCCCCCGCCCTTAGGTCAAAGACCTAACGAACACTATTCTTCACAAAATTACTATAAAAGCACAGAAAAATTTTTGAGGCTAAAATCCTACAAGTCCAGAACCAATTGCAGAATCATAGAATAATTTCATAGCAGCAATTAAAATTACAACTGAAACTAGAACTTGCAAATATCTTTCTTTAATGTCAATTGAGAGTCTTGCTCCAACCAACCCTCCAAGAAATGAGCCAATTGCTAAAAATCCAGCTTGTGTAAAATCAGGATGTCCCAGTAAACTGTGAGTGATAACTCCAGAGAGAGATGCAAAAAGTAAAATCAACTGAGACGTAGGTGCAGCTCTTTTCATCGCCATTCCCAAACCTGCAACCATTAATGGAACAAAGACAATTCCTCCCCCTATTCCAAAAAAGGATGAAATAATTCCTGCAAAAAAACTTGCACCAATTGCAAAGACCATCATCTGTTTTGAGATAATTTTTTGTTTGCTTTCGAGATTTCTTCGAAGAAAAATGTATGCAGCTGAAGCTATCAAGATCAATCCAAACAAAACTTTGAAAATATCAGGTGCAACATCAGATGAAACAACTGCACCCAAAATAGTTCCAGGAACAGATAACAATCCAAGTTTCAATCCTAAAGAATATTCAATTCTCTTTTGTTTAGAGTAGGAAATAGTAGATGCAACAGCATTACTAAGCGCTGCAAACAAACTATTACTTGCAGCTGCAGTTGGTGAAAATCCCAAGAAAGTTAAAACTGGAACTACAATAATACCACCACCAAGTCCAATCATTGAACCTAAAATTCCTCCTGCAAAGCCTAAGAGGATAAGCCATAATTGATCAATCATTGTAATCGCCAATCAAAGAATTTTGTCGTATATAATTAGACGTGTTTTGTAATGATCAATGTTTGTAAAATAGAATCATCTTTGGGAGTTATCTCAAAGACAATTTCAGTGTCGGATAAATTATCTATTTTTGATTTGATACTACGATTATCTGAATCATAGTAGAAAGTATGTACAGTGTCTAGCCATTCAGATATAGTTGCAAATCCAATAGATTCCTCTTCTTCCCAGCAATCACAAACAAGTGTTTGAATTACAGTCTCAAATATAGCATATGTTGTTTCTTTATTAGATTCCAAAGAATCAGTTTCAAGATTTGCAATAGCTAGAATTGGAGATGTGGTACTGCCACCAATATTGATGTTTCCAATAGTCTGACCATATGAATCTAGAACAGCTGTAGTGGTACAATATTCCATGGTTCTTGGAAGACCATTTTCAAAAAATGTACAGTATTGACTAATTGTGTGATCAGTTATTGCGGTAGGAGAGGATACAAAAATGTCACGTTCCTTCAAAGATGTTTGAATGTCTTCAATATCATAATAAGTAAAACCAGAATTGTAAATAGGAGTAGTAAGGGGTTCAGATGGTTCTTCAGAAACTAACATCGCATATGATGTAACAGCTGCAATTCCAAGAATTATTGGAATTAAAATGAATTTATTCACAAACATCAACTAGGATATTCAAAGATAAGGTTTTGCAATGCTAGATAGAAATTATTGTTAGAACAGAATCTTTTGTAATATTATTTTGTTCGATGAATCCAGCAGTTACTTCAAGAACATATACTGCTTCTTGTTCGGGAACTACACTTTGGCAAGTTGCAATTTCTAATGCAGATTTGCATGGAGGAACGTCTTTTTCAATGTGGACTATTTTCCCATTTTCATCAAACCAAATCATATCAAGTGAGAATTGCATGTTAAGCATCCATAGAGAATAAAGCCCCGGTTCACTAAAGACAAAAATCATTCCCTGATCATAAGGTAATTGATCTTGGAACATTAATCCACGTACTCTCCTCGGTTCAGTATCTGCTATTTGCACCTCAAGCGGCACATCATCAACTTTGATTGTACCTCGAGGGAATTCAACGGATTCTAGTTTACTTTCTTGAGGGATAGACATCAAGCCAACAACCCCAATAATTACAGCAGCAATTGTGATTGGAATTAGTGCCTGAGCCCTAGTAGTCACACTACAATTTGGCTGGGCCTTTTAAAATACGTTAATCAATTTTGAATTGAGGACATTTATACAAACAATCAGAAATTTCATATGATTGACTGAAGATAAAGTATTGCCAAAAGATAGTGATTTAGATTATAGTTTACCTGGTCGCTATGAAGAGAGTAATTTTACATATAATCAGCCAATCACACCCTATGAGAGTACAACAAAATCAAAGAGTAAAGGTCTTGCAATAGGAATCATAGTTTTTACAATTATATCAGCAGGATTCTTTTCATATTATTTATTGAATCAAAATGAAATTGATTCGCAAATTGTACAAAATACATTGAACATGAGTCAAGAACAAGTTTTGGCAAACCAATACAACATTGGAGAATATGGAAGTGATCATGTACATGCTGCAATACTTGTTGTGTTAGATGGAGAACAGTTGAATTTTGGATTACCACAATTTCAATTATCTGGAAAATATATTCATTTTGAGGATCATAATCCATATTTGATTCACAAACATGCAACAGGAGTACCATTAGAAATGTTGTTTGTATCAATTGGATTAAAAGTTACACAGGATTGTATTTTTGTTGAGTATGGTTTTTCTAAAAATACTAATGAATTTTGTGCAGATGAGAGAAAAAATGTTCAAATCTATCTTAATGGTGAAAAGTACCTATCAGATATTTCACAATATGAAATTCAACATAATGATAGAATACTAATTACAGTAGATGAAAAATCTATTTCAAAACATTTGAAGTATTTGGATTCATTTAAGATATTCGATGTTCCCAAAAAACCATTAGTAGATTCAGGGAAGGATATTCTAATTTAGTGGTTCATAACTGATTTTTTAAAATCACTAATTGAGGAGATTGTGTTTTTTGTTTGGTGGCCAATATCGTGAATTGTGGCACTATTGTATTTTTTTTCCAAGTATCTGCCTGCAACAATCATGGGACCACCAACGGCACAAGTTACGCCTGTTGGTTCTGGAATCCACAACATCAAGAATCCTATTTTTTGGAGTTTTTTACCAGGAGCAGGTGCTTTTTGAAGTGCGCCCAATGAACGGGCAGTATGAGAATCATCCATTTTTGCAACATCACAATACAAATTTGCTCTACGTTTTGCAGATTCAGAGATTTTTCGCAATCTATCAAGTCGTTCCTTTAGTGGGTCTGCCATTCCTACAGTAAATATTGGAAAAAATAGTTAAGATTCAAAGATCAACAACGGTTACTTCCGAGTCAACAAAGAGTAACCAAAATCTCTGAAAAAGACACTCAATTATAGTAGATTAGGTTTAGATACAAAGATTACATGAAATCTAAAAACTCTAAAAGATTAGACTCCATCAAAGCCGCACATCAATCTGAAAGGGCTCGTTCTAGCACCAGAATGGAGGATTATTTGGAGATTATTTCAGAATTAGTAGAATTGAAAGGTTATGCAACAACTTTAGACATTTCAAGACACATGAATGTTAGCGCTCCAAGTGTCACCAAGATGCTACAAAGATTAGACGAGGGAGGATATCTAGAATATGAAAAATATCATGGAATCAATTTAACAAAAAAAGGTACAGAAGTAGCTGAGGGAATAAGACAAAAACACGGAATACTACTAGAGTTTTTTGAAATACTAGGTGTTGGATATGATACTGCAAATCAAGATGCAGAAGGGATTGAACATCATCTAAATCCAAAGACAATAAAACAATTAAGAAAATTCATTACTTTTCTAAAAGCAAATCCAAAGATTATCGATAATTTTAAAAATCTTTAAGAAATAACTGAATATCATTTTGTGAAGATGCAAGTTTCGTTAAATTTCTTCCAACATCAGAACGTTTTGGAATTTTGATTTGCCCCTTTTTACCAATTCTAGTTGATGTAATGTAATCATCATTGACATAAATATCAGCATGCATTGCAGTATACTCTTTACTGACATTAAAAATCAAAGCTGTCTTTGATTCTGAAAAACTGAAAGGTAAATCTCTTGAATCCAAATTATAGTGCTCAGAGTCTTTTTTAACAACATCAACATGGATTTGTAATTGTTTTTCAAGTTCATTAATGTTTGAGCCTCCCCTTCCAATAATAGATGGGATGTATTGCTCATCAACCAATACCTTAACCCTATTTTCAGAAAGAATTTCAACTTGTGCTCGTGGATCATATTTCTTGAATGTCTCACGAATTTTATCCTCAGCTAGTTTTTCTATTCCTATTTTGGACTTTTTTCCCACAGGAACAATCACATTTTCTTCGCCAAAAGTATAGATTTCATGCTCTAACAAATTGTCATCAAAGTTTCGAATTTCTATAACAGGTCTTGCAAGATCAGACTCGGTCATTCCAGAAGGCACTTTGACTTTTAATTCCAAATCATATACTTTTTGAATTTGACCATCTTTTACAAAAACTACAGTGTCCAAAACATTTGGAATTATACCAAGTTCAATTTTTCCAATGAATCTTTGAATTGCATCTAAAGGAGAGTTTGCATGAACAACTCCCACCATTCCAACACCAGTTAATCGCAAATCAGCAAACGTTCTAAAATCTTCACGACGTCTTACTTCATCAAATACAGTGTAGTCAGGACGTACAAGAAGTAAGATGTCAGCAGTATTATCAAAACTGCCATCCAGTTTACTGTATTGTGTAATACCAGGTTCAACTTGCAAATCACGTGGAGATTCAAATGTTTTTACTATTTTTCCCTTGTTGTGATAAAAATTTGCGAGTCCTGAAGCTAAAGTACTCTTTCCAGAACCAGGGGCACCAGAGATAACAATTCCTTCAGCTCTGTCAGATAATCTTTCCATAAGTTTTTCAGAGATTGCATAATCTTCAAGTGACATTTGAATAATTGGATGAACAATTGTGATCTCAAAGGATTCAGAAAAGGGTGGATGGGTGATTGCTATTCTGTAATCTTCGTGTTGAATGACAGATGCACCAGTTTTAGAAATTTCAACAGTACTAGAATCATTTGTGTTTGCAACATCTAGAATTTGTGAGGACATCATCTCCAAATACTCTCGTGAAAGAGTATCATCATTAATTTTTGTGAGTAAAAAGCTACCAGGTTTACCTCTTTTTGCAAGGGGGTGTTGATTTTCTTTAAGATGAATACTCATTGTTTCAGCATTAAAAAATTTTAGAAACTCCAAAGTTTCCTTTCTCATTTCAGTTTTTAGAAATACCGTTGGGATTCCTTTTGCTCGTGCAACTAAATCTTGAACATGATCAGAGGTGTAAAGAGTTGCATCAATTTGTTTTGCCATATCTGCAATTATTGCATCAATTCTTCCATCTCCTGCAAGTTTAATTTCATCAGGAGATAGGTGAGGACCTTGGGAAATTATTTCTAATCCAAAACTTCCAGACAGTTCTTTTAGTTTACTAATCTTCTCTAATCCAACAAAACCCTGTTCCTTGTTTTTAGATGCCTGAGACTGTAATTCATCTAAAACTGCTTGAGGAATTATTATTTGGGAATTTCTTATTGATCCAATCTCTATTTGATTTATGAGTTGACCATTAATTATAACACTAGTATCAGCGACAATTTTTGACAAATTTCTTACAAATTGTAAATATAATCTGTCCTAATTATCGTTTCCTGAAATTTCAGTAATTGATTTTAGTACACTGTTAAAATCAAAAGGTTTTGAAATGTATGATGATGCACCAGATTTTAGACATTCATTTATTATTTTTTGATCATCGCTAGCAGTGATTAAAATAATTTTTGCATTGGAATCAAATCCAATCACTTCTTTGACAACTTCCAATCCATCTTTTTTTGGCATAGCCAAATCAAGTAACAGGATTTCTGGATTGTATTGTTTGTAAAAATCAACTGCTTCCGCACCATCTTCAGCTTCGGCAACTACGTCATGATTTCCAATAGATAAAATATCCTTTAAAACTAGACGGATGGCGTCAGAGTCATCAGCTATCATAATTTTTGCCATAAGTGAATAAAATTTGCTACGTCTAAAAAATATTTAGTGTTATATGTTGCTTAGAAAATTTTTTCCTTCCTCAATTGCAGACTCCAAGTTAGAATCGTTTTTCATGTTTTGTACCAGTTTTTGGTGAGAATTAGTCATAAAATCAAATACTCCTTGAGGAGTTTTTCCAGCCATGATTTGTTTCAAAGTATCATCAAGAACAGTTGCCAAACTACCCATGCTACTTTTTCCCATCATAGGAGCTAGTCCTTTAATTTTATGAGTATGCTTTTGGAGATTATCAGAATTTTCAAAAACTTGAGCATCAGTATTGCAAGAGTTTAGAATATTTCCTATGCCTAAAATTTCTTCATTAATTTCTTTAGTTGCTAATTCGATAAACTCATCAGACATTCCAGTAACAAGATGAAATCCGACCATTACTTTTATACTCTATGCTGGAAGATTTTTTCATATGAAAATAGTTACCAAGACATATCTATTGATATCAATATTGGTAGTAGTTGCTGCAATAAACTTGGTGTTATTGTATCAAGAAGGATCAAATCAAAATTCAGAATCACATGCAATTATCGAAATATCAGACATTAAAGTACGCGCCGAGTCAGTATCAGGATTTGCAATATCTGTAGCAAATGGAAACATAGAGGATAAAGAAAATTTAGAAAATGAGGTTGATGAAGTAGATTTTGTCATAAAGAAAATCCTAAACGGTGAAGATGTTCACGGACATGCAATAGTAGTTCCTTCAGGTGTAATTAGTGAACAGTTAAAAAATGTTGCAACATCATGGGATAATTACAAATCAAAAGCACTTAATGTTAAAGAAACATCAGTTTTTGATAAAGAAGCAACTGATGCAGTAAATTATGTATTACAAAAAAATCAAGATCTAGTCTTACTTACAGACCAATTAATTGATGAATTAGAACCATTAGACAGGAATTACAATAAACATAAGAAAATTTCAAAAGAATTAGCAGAAAATGCAAGAATAATTGGTCAACAGACTTTGTTAATTTCCATTGGAGAAGATGGTGATTCACAAGAGATTCTTAAGGAGAAAAAATTAGAGTTCGAGATTGGACTCAGAAAATTACTAGGCATCCCAACATGGGGATTAGATGTTAACAGTGTCGGGGAAGTCCACGAAGATTTGGAGATAATTCCAAGAGAGAATGCCAGTACATTACGTGAGTTAGAGCCATTATGGGAGTCAATACAGATCAGAATTCAAATTCTAGAGGAAAGAGCACTATTGTCCCCCGAATTCAATATAGCAAAAAATGAAATGATTGATGAAAAACTAGTTTTGTTTGATGATGTTAATCAATTAGTAGAAAAATGGAATGAAAAGTTAGTTTCAGAAAATAATTCAGGAGAAGGAGTAGTTCAGGCACTACTGGCAGTAAATATTGCTGTTTTTGTAATAGTAGTAATTGTAGTCAGGCAGTCAATGTCTCCACTTGAATCAATTACTCGTGCAATTTCCAAAGTCAAAGAGGGGGTTTACGGAGATAAAATCAACTATTCAGGTTCAGATGAAGTGGGACAGTTAGTTTCAAACTTTAACATAATGTCGGATACCATTAAGGAAAAAGAAGAGGAGGCAAGAAAAACAGACATTGCAAAAGATGAATTCCTTGCAATGATTACACATGAATTGAAAACACCACTTGTTCCAATTCAAGGATATGCAGACATTTTACTAAGTGAGCACTTGGGAAAACTTACTGCAAAACAAAAAGAAAGAATTTCAATTATCAAAAATAGTTCTGAGACCTTGTTATCAATTATTTCGGATTTGCTTGATGCACAGAAATTAGAATTGGGTCAACTAAGAATGAAAAAAGAAGTTAGAAACATCAATGAGACAGTATGTAGTTCAGTTAATGCACTATTGACTGAAGCAGAACGTAACAATGTGCAATTAACTTCATACATTAAAGATATGAACATAAGTCACGATCCTGAAAGAATAAAACAAGTCATTACAAATTTGATTAAGAATAGTTTAACAGCAGTTGCTCCAGGTTCAGGTAAAATTGAAGTCACTATGGAAGATACACCAACAGAAATTAAAATTAATGTCAAAGACAACGGAATAGGTATTCCAGCGGATAAACAAAAAGATCTATTCAAAAAATTCTATCAAGTTGACGCCACTTTAACAAGAGAAACTGGGGGTAGTGGTCTAGGTTTAGCAATTTGTAAAGGAATCATAGATAATCACGGAGGACGAATTTCAGTAACTAGTAGTGCAAATCAAGGAGCCACATTTTCATTAACACTACCAAAAGAGGAATCTAGCAAACAACCAAAAAGTCCAATAGGAACTGCTTAAAGAAAACAAGCTCTGAGAACTAAAATCACTCACTCTCCTGAAAAAATGTCAATTTGACAATATACAGCATGAATGAGCACCATAAAAATAGAGATTTTTACACAAATTGTACTCAATATTTCGAATTCTTGAGAAAAGTAGGAAAGAAAGACTATGAGTTTGAAGATGAGTATTACTTTACCATGCCAGCTATCTCAAACAGTTGAAAACAGAAGACTTAGGAATAACTTCAAGTTTCGTAGCATATGGATGGACAGTTACAAGAATTAGCAGATTATGCTATAAAATATTCAGTTGATTCAGGCGTACAATATTGTGATGTTAGAGCAGAAGAGCAAGAAAGAAAGTCAGCATTAATTGAAAACGGAGAAACAGAACATGTTAGATCAATTAATGACGTAGGTATAGGTATCAGACTAGTCAAAGATGGGACATGGAGTTTTTGTTCAATAACAAATCCAAAATCAAAAGAAGAAATCAAAAAAGCAGTTGAAGAATCCATTAAAAATTCTGCACATTACGCAGAAAACAAAAAAGGGAAATTCAATCTATATCCAAATTCTGTTGTAAAGAGGAAGATAGACTATCCAATTTTAGAAAAACCAGAATTAGAAAAATTAGTTGAAATTGGAATAGAATGTAACAAAATTATTTTAGATGTACCAAAAATAATCAAATCGATCGTAAATCCATGGTATACTAACAATTCAAAATATTTTAAAAATAGTGAGGGCTCTGAAATTTTACAAAATTTTTCAGATGTAGTGATAGATATGATTGCAACATCACACGATTCAGGATTAACTCAATCAGTAAACATCACTGAAGGAGGGAGAGGAGGAATGGAACAACTTTCAAAAAATAATAAAGCACAAAATAGCGCACAAGAGATAGCTAAAAAAGCATCAGCACTATTAAGTGCAAAACCTACAAAAGAGGAAAAGGCAACAGTAGTCATGAATCCAGATTTTGTATCATTACTTACGCACGAAATTTTAGGTCATCCATCTGAAGCGGATAGAGTTTTAGGAAAAGAGATGGCATGGGCAGGAGGAGCATGGTGGAAAGGAAAGATTGGAGAAAAAGTTGGTTCTGAACATCTAAACGTCTTTGATGATCCTACAATTGAAGAAAGTTTGGGATGGTATTTGTTTGATGATGAGGGAGTTCAAACAAAGAAAACTACTCTAGTTGAAGAAGGTGTTTTGAAAAATCATTTGCAAAATAGGGAAACAGGGCAAATTTTCAACACTGGACCTACAGGAAATATGAGAGCAACAAACTATCGATTCATGCCATTGATTCGAATGGCGTGTACATGTATTGGGAATGGGGATTGGAATGTAAATGAAATGATAAAGGAGATAAAAAATGGATATTTGATTTCGAATATGAAAATTCCATCAATCGATATGAAACGATACAATTGGAGTATTTCTTGCCAATATGCGCAAAAAATTGAAAATGGCGAAGTTACAGATTTGCTCAGAGATGTTATTGTAATGGGAACTGCTCCAGAATTTTTTGAGTCAATTGATGCGTGTGGAAATGACTTTACAGTTAGACCAATTACTAATTGTGGAAAGGGTGATCCAATGCAATCAATGATTATGGGTAACGGAGGTCCATCAATTAGAGGCATTGCAACTGTAAAGAGTGTGAATTAGATGAGTCAATTAGAGACAATAAAACAAAAAGTGATAGAATGTACAAAATGTGAACTTTGTAAAACAAGAACAAATTCAGTTCCAGGAAAAGGTAATTTTCAATCAGATGTCATATTTGTAGGAGAGGCACCGGGTAGAAATGAAGACAAGAATGGGGAGCCATTTGTAGGCGCAGCAGGCAAAAAGCTATCGGCAGCACTCGAAGAGGCAGGTGTATCAAGAGAACAAGTATACATTACAAATGTTGTCAAATGCAGGCCTCCAAATAACAGAGTCCCAAATACAGCAGAAAGAGACACTTGTAAAGAATATCTAAAAAAAGAAATTTCAATAATTAAACCACAAATCATATGCGTGTTGGGAAATACAGCGTTTAATTCAGTTTTAGGAGGTTCTGAGATTACAAAGTTTCGAGGAAAGATAGTACGAAAAGACAACCAATTGTATTTTCTTACAATCCATCCTGCTGCAACCATATACAATCAAGAATTAATTCCAACATTAAACAAAGATATGAAAAAACTCTTTAATTTAATCAAAGAATTAAAAAATAACAAAACAGTTTCAGTAGATATTGAATACACTTCCTAGAAAATTCTATTTACAAGACACAGTAACTGTTGCAAAAAATCTTTTAGGGAAAAAGATTGTTAGAAAAATAGGAAGAACTGAAATTTCAGGGATTATTACTGAAACTGAAGCTTATACACACAAAGATGATCCTGCAAGTCACGCATATAGAAAAATTACGGATAGAAACAAAGCAATGTTTGGAGAGGTGGGAATGGCATATGTCTATTTCACATATGGAATGTATTACTGCTTTAATGTTGTAGCCAGAAATTCAAAAGTTGCTGCAGGAGCAGTTTTGATTCGTGCAGTAGAACCTGAAAAAGGGATAAAGATAATGCAATTAAATAGAAACAAAAAAGACTTGAAAGAACTTACAAACGGACCTGCAAAATTAACTCAAGCCATGGAAATTACAAAAGAGCATTACGGTATAGATTTGACAAAAAATTCAAAATTATATATCACACAAGGAATTAAGATAAAAAATATTATTTCATCTCCAAGAATAGGAATAAAACAGGCAACAGATAAGTTGTGGAATTTTAAAACAAATATCTAGTCTTCATTATTTTCATCCAAAGTCCAAGGTGCAAATTTACCAAGGATTTTTTGCCAATCTAATCTCAAAAGCAAAACGACAACCGAAGTCATCATTGCTCCAAAGATAATAATTCCAATATAAACAGGGGTAGCATCATCAATGTTTTCTAAAAAAGGTTCAACTAAGGACAATCCAAGATAGTGGGAAATAAAGACAATTGCATAACTTAAAACAAATTTTCCTGTAAGTGTTGCAATAAAGAATCGTTTTGGATTATACTTTGCAAGTCCCAATGGAACATAAACTAAATCATCAGGGATAGGAGTGGCAGCAGCAAAAAATGCAGCACCTGCACCATATCTTTTTACTAATCTCTCAAAAGGTCTCATTCTTTTTCGAGTCTCCTCTTTGATAATTTTTCGTCCACCATAACTCACATAGAATATGATCTGTTTTGCAATAGTAGCAGAAACTGCAGATAAAATTGCCAACACATGAAGGTCAAATTGATCTCCAACGGACATTGTAGCTAATAGCAAGAAACCAGGTAAGGGAACAAATGGTACAAGAGAACCAAAAAAATTTACAAGTGCTAAACTAAGATAGCCCACTTCGGGTGCGAATGGAAAAAGATCAACAAAATCCACTGTTCAAACTGTTTTCACGTATTATTTAATTAAAACTAGATCAGAAAATGTAACAATCATTAAAATATCATATTTTTTCAAGACAAGTAAATGGAACAGAAGGAATACAGAGAGATTTGTGATACAATCGCAACAATTAGTCCATACATCAGATTTGTAGGAGTGATAGGTGAGAGTGGAGAATTATTGGCATACAAAAGAAGACAAGATTTAGTGCCATTATTGAATGAAAAAAATACGCAATATCAGTTCTCGCATATTGCCATAAAGACAGATTTAGAAGGATTTTTTGATAAAAATCTAGGCGAAATAGAATTTGTGTGGGAAGAGCGAAAGAAGGTTCAAACCATATCATTTGCAATCAAAAAAGAAAGAGTATGGATTTCGATTGATAAAAAAGTAATAAGATCGGAGATGCTAAGAATTATTGATTCCTGTCTACCAATTGTAAAGAAATATTCTTAGAAATTGAAATGTCCATATTGTGAAATTAATTTAGACTCACTTAGTATGACAGACGGATTAAAACATGTTTTAGAGCATAAAAAAGAAAATCAGGATTAACTTTTTTGTATGACTTTGGATATAAAATAACATGGATGAACCAGATGAAATTCAAAAATTAATTGATGAGATTAGTTTTAGAAAATCAAATTCTAAAGATTATAAAAAAATGAGCGCTGAAGAAATAGGAAAAGAATTAAGAGATGTAATGAAATTTGAACAAGAATCTTTTAAAAAAATAGAAGAGTTTGAAAAAACACAAGATAATCCTGATTTGATAAATTATGCTAAAATGATTTGTAAAAATACAACACAGAGAGAAATAACAGAAATTCAGGAAATTTATTTAGAAAAGATAGACAAAGAGTATCTCAAATCAAAATAAATTATTTGTCTTCATACAACCAACATCTAACATAACCAGTTTGAGTTTTAAATTTGGGTGGAACTTGTTTACACTTGTCAACAACTAGAGGGCATCTATCAATGAATCTACATTGGGTAGGAGCATCAAGTAAACTGGGTGGAATTCCTTTGATGTATGTTGGTTTATTTCCATTTAGTGTAGGAATTGACTTTAAGAGACCTTGTGTGTATGGGTGTTTTGGATTTTTGTAAATTTCTTCTGAAGATCCAAATTCGATTATTTGTCCACCATACATTATACCAATTTTATCAGCAATCTCAGATAATACTGCCAAATCGTGTGTGATAAGCATAAAGGACATGCCTGATTTCTTTAAAGATTTCAAAAGGTTAATGATTTGAGCCTGAATTAAGACGTCAAGTGCAGTAGTAGGCTCATCAGCAATGACAAACTTTGGTTTTAGCAACAAAGCCATAGCAATTACAACTCTTTGTTTCATCCCACCACTAAGTTCATGAGGATATTTTTTTAGCACATTTTGATCAAGGTTGACCGAATTTATTGAATCATAAATTACCTGTTTTGAATCACCTTCAAAATCATGTTGTTTTAAAATCTCAAGAAATTGCTCATTAATTGTAAAAACAGGATCAAGAGAATTCATTGCACCTTGAAACACCATGGAAATTTTCTTCCATCTATAATTTTCATCAAATTCAGTATCATCAACATCTAAAATGGATTTACCATCAAAGACAATCTTACCTTGTGTTTTTCCACCAGAAAGCATTCTAATGATGGATAGTCCCAAAGTACTTTTTCCACATGCGCTTTCTCCTGCAATTCCTATTGACTCCCCAGTATCAAGTGAAAAATCTACATCATCTACTGCATATACAGGACCTTTGGAAGAATCATATCTAGATGTTAATCCATCAACAACTAGAAATTCCGTGATTTGCTCATCCAAACTAGGATTTTTGTTTTGTACTAAGGGATATAAACAACTCTGTTAGAATGTAAAAAGCGATTCAAATGAAATTACCAATATGTGGCTTTGATGCAAAAAATGCAATATTATGTCCTCAGTGCGAAAGTAAGGTTGAATCAGGAGAATTAACAAAAGCAGATGTTGATGCATCAATTGTTTTAGCTAAAGTTGCAAAAACAAATAATGAAATTGAAAATTTCACATTATTTTCATGTAAGGAGTTTCAAGGAAATTTTGTACTTTCTTTAGCAAAAAACGACATTATGATTATTAGACAAAGCAGGACATTATACAGACTGTTACAAGAACAATTCAAAGGTAAAATTTGGCTTGTAGAGGCAGATGAAACAGACAATAAATTCATAGAAGATCTGTTCTTTCCTACAAAAATTCTTTCAATCAACTCAGTTTGGGCGCCAGGAGGGGTTCAAAAGACAAAAGCGGTTGTATCAGGAAAATGGACGCCTAAATTCCCAATTGATACAGAAAAAGTTGTTGAAATTGTAAAAAATGCCCGAAACCTTGACATTGAGATAGAATTTGAGGATAAGGGTAGAAAATAATGGTCTTTGTAAAAACTCACGATATTTCAGAACTTACATCAGAACTTATTGGAAAAGAGGTTGTGTTAGGCGGTTGGATTGAAGATTTAAGAAAATTAGGAAAAATGTCATTCATCACATTACGTGATGTGTCTGGAATTTCTCAAGTTATTGTGAAAGGAGAGTTAAATGATAACCTTGGAGAGATCAATCGTCAAAGTGTGGTAAGTGTAAAAGGAATTGTTCAAGAAACAAAGGCACGTGATTTTGCATTTGAAATCAAAGCTGAAGAAATTGAAGTGTTAGGAAAAGCAATTCACCCATTACCAGTTGATCCTATTGGGAGAATAGAGAGCAATATCGATACAAGACTGAATCATCGTGCATTAGATATGAGAAATCAAAAAACAGCATCTATTTTCAAATTAAGACATTATGTTTTACAATCATTAAGAAAAACATTAGCAGAGAAAAAATTCATAGAAATCACTACGCCGAAAATTATTGGTAGTGCAAGTGAAGGAGGTGCAAATCTCTTTTCATTGGAATATTTTGGAAAGAAAGCTTACTTGGCACAAAGTCCACAGCTATACAAGGAGCAAATGACCATAGGATTAGAAAGAGTATTTGAAATTTCAAACTTTTATAGAGCAGAAAACTCTCATACAGGAAGACATCTTAGTGAGTTTACCAGCATCGATATTGAAGCTGCATTTATGGATTACAATGATGTGATGGATGTTTTAGAGTCACTAGTAATGGAGGTGTACAAGTTTACTGCAGAAAATTGTAAAAAAGAACAAGAAACAATTGGACATACAATAGAGGTTCCAAAATCACCATTTGAGAGAATTACGTATAATCAGTGTGTTGAAGAACTAAAGAGTGCAGGCGAAAAGGTGGAATTTGGTGATGATTTGCTTGATTCCCACCTTAGAATTATCGGAGATAATCATCCAGGATTTTTCTTTTTGACAGACTGGCCTATGAAACTAAAACCATTTTACATCAGAGAAAAAGATGAGGACCCAGAGTTATCACGCTCATTTGATTTGCAATTTGGATATCTAGAATTATCTTCAGGTGGTACTAGACTTCACAATCCAGAGATGTTAAAGTCAAGACTAAAAGAACAAGATTTAGATCCTGCACAGTTTACTGACCACCTCAAAGCATTTGATTGGGGAATGCCGCCACATTCAGGATGGGGAATGGGATTGGACAGATTGATGACCACATTAATTGGAATCGATAATGTTCGTGAAGTGGTGCTATATCCAAGAGATCCGGATAGACTTAGTCCATAGTCATTCAGATTTTTATTGTGATAAAATTACACTAGTTTATGATAGAACAAGAAGATGCAAAAAAAGTCGTCGAAGTCATTGGAAATAATTTGATTGGTGTTTCACATGATTCAAGTAGTTTTCAAAAATTACCAGATTCTTTTTGGGGATATTTTGCAAGAGGTCATGATAAGAAGGGAAACTTTGGAGTAATTGTAACATATTCTGAAGATGGAAAAGATGTCGACGAGTTAATCAAAATGTATGAAGAATGGGCAGAAAAAAATAAGCCAAAATCAGAATAGATTATTTTGTTTCTAACAATAGTTTGCGATAGCCCTGGCATTCTTTACAGATGGGTTTCCCTTTGTATTTTGGATTACCTTCTTTAATTTTGAGTGTACCTTCAACAAGTTTACAGATACAGCATTTTGCCATAATTATTCATCAGAAATGTGATTAATAAAAATTGGGAATTTGAAAAAGAGATAAATCTAAAGAAATGGATCTATGTTAGTGTACAAATGTGATTTCTGTGGTTCAAATTTTGGAGACAGAATTTGCTATTTTTGTGAGAAGAATTGTTGCACATCATGTATGGTAGATGATAGAACGCGTTGTAAGGAATGTTATATTCATAAAAGAAAGCTTAGTGCAAAACAACTAGTTAGAAAAAATAAACTGGTTTTTGTTTTCATAGGAATTTTATGGTTTTATGCAGTTTTTCCAGGCCCATTCATGCCTGGATTAGAAGGTGGATTCTATGTAATTTCAGTTGTTACAGCGGTTCTAATTTTGATTCCAGTGTGCTTTGCCATGTTCTTTTGGTCTCTGAATCCACCAAAATCAGATCTTAGGAAAAGAAAAGACTAGAGATTATCAGTGATTTGTTTTGTAAATTCAGAGGTAGTTTTATCACCACCAATGTCTTTTGTTTTTACTCCAGTTTTCACTAAATCAAATATTGTAGATTCCAATTTTTGTCCTACTTCAAAGCATTTAGAGTCATTGTGTTTTGTTCCAAGCCAATCAAGCATCATTCTAATTGAGAGTAAGAATGAGGAGGGATTTGCAATATTTTTTCCTGCAATATCAAATGCAGCACCATGAACTGGTTCAAATAATGCAAAATTATCACCAATGTTTGCAGCGGGTGCCATTCCCAAACCACCTACCACTTGAGAGGATTCATCAGATAAGATATCTCCAAATAGATTAGTAGTAACTACAACATCAAATTCCTGAGGTTGACGAATCAAGTTCATTGCGCATGCATCAACATACATCTCTTCAAATTTAATTTCAGGATAATCTTTTGATACTTCAGTACAGGCTTTTGCAAATAATCCATCAGTAACTCGCATTACATTTGATTTATGAACACAGGTTACTTTTTTCTTTGAGTTTCTCTGTTTAGCAGTTTCAAATGCATATTTTGCAATTCTCTTTGAAGCATTTTCAGAAATTATTCTCAAAGCTATTGCAGAATCACCTAAACTGAATTCCTTTCCAGTGTAAAGATCCTCAGTGTTTTCCCTAACAATTACCATATCAATATCATCACGTAATGCAGGCATGTGAGGATAAGATTTTGCGGGTCGGATATTGGCATAAAGATCAAGCATTCTTCTTAATACAACAATCACATCTGCAGCACTTTCTCCAACAGGGGCTTTCATACAGGCATCAGATTGTTTTATTGCGTCAACTGTTTCATCAGGTAGTGCTTTTCCTGTTTGTTCTAATGCTTTATCCCCTGCAGATAATTTTGTAATTTCAAATTTTAAATCAAGTTTATCATTGATTGTAGTCAATACAGAAATTGCAGATTCTGATAATTCAGGTCCAATTCCATCACCAGTAATTAATGATATTTTATACATGTAATCACTTTATCAGAGTTTTGAGATTAACTTATCTGTTTTTCTTGGAGTAATTTTTTGAGCATAATTCTGTTAATTGCATCAATGACTGCTTTGACTGAAGTAGTAACAATATCTTCACCAACAGATTTAGCTGAAACTTTGTTTCCTAATGCATCTTCAACTTTTACGGTTACCTCACATAATGCGCCAGAGCCTCCAGAAATAGATGCTAATCCATAATCTTTGATTCTAATTTCAGAAAGTTTGCCAGTAACTTTTTGAATTGCATTGAGTGCTGCGTCAACTGGGCCAACACCATAATCGGTTCCAACATGATCCTCACCATCAATATTTAATTTCACAAATGCATAAGGCATCGTTCCAATTCCGGTAGATACTGAAAATCCAGTTAATTGTACAATTCGTTTAAGATCTTTATCGCCCATAACTTCACTGGCAATAGAAAGTAGTTCAACATCAGTGAGTTGTTTGCCTTGATCACCAATTACTTTGACTTTGTCTAAGATTTCTTTTGATTGCTCTTCAGTTGGTTTTACACCATACTCAGATAGCATTGCATTCATTCCGTGAACACCAGCATGTTTTCCAATTTGAAGCCATCTTTTTCTTCCAACAAGTTCAGGGCTGATTGGTTCGTAGGTAAGTGGATTATTCAACACACCATGAGTGTGAATTCCAGATTCATGACCAAATGCATTTGCACCAACAATTGCCTTGTTAGGCTGAACAATTATTCCTACAGTCTTTGAAATGAACCTAGAGGTATCATAAATTAACTCAGATTTGATATTAGTTTCATATTTTTGTTCATATGGTAAGCATTTGAGTGCCATGGAAAGTTCTTCCAGAGAAGCATTACCAGCTCTTTCACCAATTCCATTAATTGTAACATGAGCACATGCAGCACCAGCATGAATTCCAGATAAAGAATTTGCAACAGCTAATCCAAAGTCATTATGACAATGAACGCTAACAGGTAGTTTTGTAGCTTCAATTGTATCTTTTGTGATTTGTGCCATGTATTCAGGGGTAGAATACCCAACAGTGTCTGGAATGTTTACTCTGTCAGCTCCTGCTTTTGCAACTTCACCAAATACTTTTTTCAAAAACTCTCTATCAGTTCTCGATGCATCTTCTGCAGAAAATTCTACTTGTAGTCCAAGAGATTTGCCATATTCAACTGCTTCAATTGCTTTTTCAAGTGCTTGTTCTCGAGTCATCTGAAGTTTGTGTTCCAAGTGGATGTCAGAAGTTGCAATGAAGGTATGGATGTAATTTAATCCAGCATTTACTGCAGCATCAATATCTTTTTTGATGGTTCTTGTTAATCCAGCAATTTCACAAGACAATCCTTCAGAAGTAATCATCTTTACTGCTTTTAATTCACCGTCAGAAATTACAGGAAAGCCTGCTTCTATTGCATCTACTCCTAAAGCATCAAGTTTTTTTGCAATAGATAATTTTTGTTCAGGAGATAAAGAGACACCAATTGTTTGTTCGCCATCTCTTAATGTTGTATCAAAAATTCTAACTTTCATTCAGCACCACTCCTTTGTAAGGCGGCAACTCCAGTTCTTGCAACATCAATTATTCCAAAGGGTTTTGCTAATTCTTCAAATGCTTTGATTTGATCAGGAGTGGCAGTTAATTCTACCATGATGGAGTCTTGTTTAACATCATGTACTTTGCCACCATATGCATTTGCCAATTTATTTACCTCCATACTATCATTAGCATTACTTAGTTTAATCTTAAAAATACTCAGTTCTCGGTAGACGGTTTTATGCTCATCTAAACGCTCAACTCTGACGGTATCAATCATTTTATCAAGTTGCTTTACAATCTGATCTATCTGCTTTTCATCACCAACAGTAGTGATGGTCATTTTGGAGTATTCAGGATTTTCCGTTACACCTACAGATATGCTATCTATATTGAAATCTCTTGCACGGAATAGGTGTGTGACTTTGAACAAGATTCCAGGTTTATTTTCAACTAAAATAGAAAGAATTGCCCACATGATTATCACTATGATGGTAGAATCATATCCTTAAGCGAAGTTCCAGGTGCAACAAATGGTAATACGTCTTCTTCAGGATCAATTGGAATATCAATTACTGTTGCAACGTCACTGCTCAATGCATCTCTGATTGCTTTATCAAGTTCATCCATAGACTGTGCTCTTATTCCCTGTGCACCATAAGATTCTGCAAGTTTAACATAATCAGGGCAGTATTTTCCTTGATCCACACCAATCATTCTTCTTTCATAAAATGTTCTTTGCCATTGTGCTACCATTCCCAATGTAAAGTTGTTTAATACAAATACAATTACCGGAATGTCTTCTAAAACTGCAGTTGCGAGAGAATTTTCAGTCATTGCAAAACTTCCGTCACCAGCAATATCCACAACGGGGACATCAGGTTTTGCTACTTTTGCACCAATTGAAGCTGGAAATCCCCAACCCATAGTACCAAGTCCAGTAGAGCTAAAGAAAGTTCCAGGTTGTATTACATCATAGAATAATGATGCCCACATTTGGTGTTGCCCTACTTCAGTTGTAATGATAGATTCTTTAGGTAATATCTCCCTAAGTTTACGTAAAATCTTAGCTGCACCCATTTCTCCTGGGTGAAGTTTCAAATTTTCTTGCCAGTAGGCTTTTGTTTCTTTAACATGTTTTACCCATGGACTCTCTTCAGTTTTTTTGATTACTTTTTGCAATAGTAATTTTACCATAATTCTAAGATTCATTTTCACATCACCAACTACTGCTAGTTGCGCAGTTTGGTTTTTACCAATCTCAGCAGGATCAACATCCATATGTATAATCTTAAGATTTTTCTCAAATTCTTCAAAAGTTCCAACAGACCTATCAGAGAATCTTGTTCCTATTGCTAAAACACAATCAGCCTCAGACATGATTCTGTTTGCTTCTGCATGCCCATGCATTCCAATAGGGCCTAATGATAAAGGATGGTTTTCAGGAAACGCACCTTTTCCTTTGAATGTAGTTACCACAGGAAGCATTAATGCTTCAGCAACAGCTTGTAATTCAGCAAAAGCTGATGAGATAATGGTTCCACCACCAGCTAAGATAACAGGTTTTTCAGAGTGAAGTAACATGTCAATTGCTTTTTCCACTGCAACAATATCAGGATCAGCCCAAGGATGATAACCTTGAATTTTAAATTCATCAGGGAAAACCATTTCTGCTTCATTTTGTTGTACATCTTTTGGAATGTCAATCAAAACAGGTCCAGGTCTTCCAGTTTCTGCAATGAAAAATCCTTTCTTTACAACTTCTGGAATTTCAGAAGCATGTCTAGGTTGAAATGCATATTTTACAACAGGATTAGCCATTCCGATTATGTCACTTTCTTGAAATGCATCTTTGCCAATCATTGGTGTAGGTACTTGTCCAGTAACAGCAACCATTGGTGCAGAATCAGCTTGTGCAGTTGCAATACCAGTTAGAATGTTTGTTGCTCCAGGTCCAGATGTGGCGAAACAGACTCCAGGTTTTCTACTTACTCTTCCGAACCCATCAGCCATATGTGCTGCTGACTGTTCATGTCTTGTCAAAATGTGTCTAATATTACATCTAGCAAATTCATCATACATTGGAAGATTTGCACCTCCCGGTAAACCAAACACTTCCTTGACGCCCTCTTTTTCCATGGCAGTCATCAAGGCCTTTGCACCAATCATATTTTCCATATTATTCATCAAATTTCTCTCCATAATTTTAATGTGTTAAAATTTTGAGCACTCTTTAGAGTGTTAGTAGTACAACTGGCAATTCTTTGCCAAATGTTATCGTTAATCTTGCGCTCATTGAAATCAAAAAAACAACCAATCTATAATTAATAAAGATTATCTGACGAAAAATCGGAATTTTGTCCTAATCGGTGCAGAAGATTTAAACTGATTATTTTCATATTCGAAAATACGGTTTTGTCGGATAACGAAGAGATCATCCAAGTGATTGAGGCATTATTTCAAGCAGGAATTACAAAGGATACATCAATTCTAAGAGATATTCACCTTAATGATCCAAAGTTTTCCAGTTTCAGTGATTTGCCACCATATGATCTCAAAGATTATCAGAATACTATAGAATTAGAAGAGCTCAGATTTGTTAGTATTTCAGATTACACTTATGAAATTAAACATCCAAAGATTAGCGTCTTTGGGGAAACAGCTGTAGTTGCAATGGAATTAAATCAAAAAGGAATGCTAGTAGACAACAAAGCATTCACGGGAGAGCATATGGAGATTCAAGGGAGAGCAACTTTTGTTTTAGTAAAGCAACCAACATGGAAAATTGCTCATATTCATCTATCAAAGATTAATGGATGAACTAGTTGTTTTTTGGTTCAGGTTTGTTTTGTGGGTTGTTTGATTTGTTTTGATTAGGTTTTTTGCCTTTTGATTTGTTTTGTGGGTTGTTTGATTTGTTTTGATTAGGTTTTTTGCCTTTTGATTTGTTTTGTGGGTTGTTTGATTTGTTTTGATTAGGTTTTTTGCCTTTTGATTT
>VMBT01000196.1_pt1 | contig 41092 bp, 44 predicted proteins | sample 4404301 | NCBI WGS metagenome assembly VMBT01 (sample SAMN12238535, study PRJNA552566) | marine metagenome | isolation source: Coastal seawater | place: USA: coastal Georgia, Sapelo Island | collected 2008-08/2009-08
AAAACTTAATAACCTCTGAGGGCTGAATGTTTGTAAAGCCTATATCTATCCATCGTAAGCTACCATTAACCTCAGTACCTATATTTGGAATAAATAATGCAATTAATAGCATCAAACTTAATAACAAAAACAACCAGTCTGTCCTTAAAAAAAAATCAGAAGGTATATATAAAAATATTAAAAGGCAAATAATACCTATTCCAAGAAAAAACATGTGCCTTGATACAAAAAAGAAAGGATCGCCTGTTAAATTTTCAGCAATATATATGCTTGAAGATGCAACCATTATAAGACCAATGGTTAATAAAGAAATAAACGATATTATTAAAATATTATCTGCTTTCATTTATTTTCTTATCTATGAGTTCAGTAAAAACTTTACCTCTCTCTTCAAAATTAATGTAATCAGGTTGACTTGGATGGCCTGGTGAAAAAAGTATATTTGGATTGTTGTTTTCATCAAAAATCTTATCAATACATTCTTCAAGGTTTGAAAAAACTTCAATATTTTCATGATCAAGTTTTTTTGCAATTTCAGCTTTTTGGGTACCATATACAAAAACCTTATCTACACTAGAGTTTATTATAATTTTTTTATATTTCTCTTTATTAGGATTTCCATGCAGTATCAAATTTAGATTTGAAAATTTAATTGTATTAAGAGCGTAATTCAAAGAGGCTGTATTTGTGGACTTTGAATCATTTATTATTCCTTGAGATATTTTCTCTAATCTATATGGTAAATTTTTAAATTGGAAGTTATCTATGATCTCTTTTCCAGTTATAAATTTATATATTTGCCCAACTGAAATAAACTCTATATTTGGATTTATTGGGTTCTTGCAATTATCAAAAATTTTTAATTTTATTTTTTTATAATCATCAAAATTATCATGAAAATCTATATGATCTCTTTGTATATTAGTAATATATGCATAATCTAAATTATTAGATTTTAATTTTTCTAATTGAAAACTAGATATCTCTATCACAGAATACTTTTTTCCATTATTTATATTATCAAGAACTGGATTGCCAATATTCCCAATTAAATTACATGATGATTCTTTGTTAAGTAATTGATATAAGTGATAGCATAAAGTGCTTTTACCATTTGTCCCTGTAATGCCAATTTTTATTGAATTATCTTGCTGGAAAAATATATCTAGATCTGAGATTAAGTTTAGATTATCTATATTTTTATTTGGAAAAGTTTTTCTCAGGTTGATACCTGGACTAATATAGATGTCAGAATATTCTGAAATTTTAGAAAACTCAAAATTATCTATTTTGGGATCTATAATATCAAAGTCTTTGTTTTGAAGTTTTAAATAACTCTCAAAAGACTTTCCGGTTACTCCATATCCTAAAATTAATGATTTCACTTAATTATCTTAATTTAAGAGTTGCTAGAGCAACTAAAATTAAAATTAATGTAACAATCCAGAATCTAACAATAATTTTTGGTTCAGGCCATCCCTTCAATTCATAATGATGATGTATCGGAGCCATTAAAAAAACTCTTTTTTTTCTGTATTTAAATGACAGTACTTGAATTGCCACACTCAAAGTCTCTAAAACAAAAACTCCTGCCATAATTGCAAATACAAGCTCATGCCTTAGAATTACAGCTAATATTCCTAACATTGCTCCAATTGTTAATGATCCTATATCTCCCATAAAAACTTGAGCAGGATATGTGTTGTACCATAGAAAACCTATTCCGGCTCCAATAAATGCGCCACAAAATACTATAAGCTCTCCAGATAATTTTAAATGAGGTAAATATAGATATTCAGCTATAAAAACATTACCGATTGCATAAGCAATGATGCCCAAAGCACCTGCTATTAATACCGAGGGTAAAATAGCAAGTCCATCTAAACCATCGGTCAAATTTACTGCATTTGAGGAACCAACTACAACAAAAGAGCCAAAAAGAATAAATATAATTGGTCCCATTGGAATAATTAAATCTTTAACAAAAGGTGTTATAAATGATATTTCTGCTACCTGTTCAGCAGAAAAATATAAATAAGAAACTGAAATAGTTGCAATTATTGTTTGAAAGAGAATTTTTTGCTTGCCTGATAGACCATCAGAAGATTGGTTCTTTATTTTTAAGTAATCATCTGTAAAGCCAATCAAAGAATAAAAAAAGGTTATAAAAAGCACTACCCATATATATCTATTTGTGAGATCTGCCCATAAAAGAGTTGAAATAAGCAAAGAAAAAATTATTAATAGACCTCCCATTGTTGGAGTTCCTGCTTTTTTTTGATGAGAGTCGGGACCCCTCTCATTTCCATGTTGTTTAAGTTGAAGATTTGTTAAGAAACTAATTAACTTAGGCCCAAATAAAATTGAAATTAATAAGGCTGTTACAGTTCCACCTATAGTCCTAAATGTGAGATATCTTAAAACATCAAATCCTGGATCATATTGAACAAGAACCGAACCTAAATATTCAAACATTTAAAAACCTCTCCATGTACATTCCTCGTGAACCCTTTAACAAAACAAAATCTGTATTTCTAATATTATCTATTATGTATTTTTTAAGTTCATCTTCATTTTCAAAAAATTTTGAATTTTTTCCAAAACTGTTTACCGCGTGTTTTGCTAATTTTCCGAATCCTATAAATATATCAACACCCTCAACTTTTGCATATTTACCAACTTCTTGATGGAGATATACTTCGTCTTTGCCTAATTCAAACATATCCCCAAAGATAACTATTTTTCTTTTTTCAGATTTGCATATTGTTTTAATAGCCGATTTCATAGATTCAGGATTAGCATTATAAGTATCATTAAATAATGTACATCCATTAATCCAATCCATTATTTTTTGTCTTTCTGGATTTTGAAAATCTTCTATAGATTTTGCAAAATAATTTTCATCAAGAGATCCAGCGAAAATAGCTGCATATGAAGCAAGAATATTTAAGATATTATGATCACCAATAAGCTTTGAATTTATTTTAATACTTTTCCCCGTAATGTTATTTTTAATATTAAAACTTAAGCCATCTAGATTACTGGCCATTTCTTTTGGGTAATAATGATTTGTATTATCTAATCCAAATGAGAAAACTGTAATATCCTTTCTAAGGGATTTCCAAAAATTAAGATGTTTATTATTATCTCCTGGAACGATTAAAGATCCATTTTTTATAATATTATTTACTAGCTCTGATTTAACCTTTAAGACCCCATCAAGATTTTTAAGATTTTCTATATGTGAATTACCAATATTAGTTATTATTCCAATGTGTGGCTTCAAAATACTTGATAAAAAATCGATATCTCCAAGCTTTCTTGCCCCCATTTCGATAACTAGAACTTTAGAATCATATTTAGTATCTAACATGCTTAGCAACATACCAATTTCATTATTAAAGTTTTTAATAGTTGATGAAGAAGACTCTATTACATGAGATAAGATCTGTGTAGTGGAAGTTTTACCATTACTTCCCGTGATTCCAATTTTTATACCATTGAAATTTTCTGCTAGATTTTGTGATGTTTTTAATAAAAACCTATATGTGTCATTAACATAAAGAATATTTTTGTTGGTATGTTCCTTAAAATTTTTATTGTCTGTTACAGCAAGGCATGCACCTTTTTCTAACGCATCATAAACAAAATCATTTCCATCTAAATTATTCCCTTTTAAAGCAATAAATACTGAGTTTTTCTTAACCTGCCTTGAATCAATAACAAAATTTTTAATTCTTGATCTAGTTTGAATTTCTTCTTCAGATAATTTCGCTAACTCAGTAGTCGATTCAATTAAAAGCATTGATTACCTCATAATCACTATAAAAAATTTTTCTACCTTTTATTTCTTGAGTAGTTTCATGACCCTTGCCTAATATGAGCAAACAATCTTTATCCATTAAATCTTGATATCCACATTTTATAGCTAAAGATCTGTCTTTAATAAATCTTACATTGGATATTTCGTTGCCATGAGAGGCATCATTTTTTATCGATTTAAAAGTTTCGTTTCTTAAATTGTCAGATGTAAAGATTACATTGTCTGAATAAGAGCAGGCTATATTTAACATTACAGGTCTTTTTAGTTTATCCCTGTCTCCGCCACAACCAAATACAACAATTAATTTATCAAATTTTTTATTAACTTCTTTCAGTAAATTTTCCATAGCATCTGGATTATGAGCATAATCAATTATTATATTTTTTTTATTCACTAGAAGGTAATCTGACCTTCCTTTTGGCATTATTAAATTTTTAACATTTACATCTTCAATATTAAATTCTTCTAACATTGCATGAAGTAATGAAATTGCAAAAACAAAGTTTTCAATATTAAAATCTAAAAAAATATTGGTATCTATGCTGTATTTCTTATTAAGAGCAGTTAAAGTAATTTTTGATCCTTCAATATTGTGATGATTAATTTTATAAAAATAATCTGCTGTTTTTTTAGAATTGCTCAATGATAAATATTTTAATTTAAGATTTTTATAATTCTTACTTGAGTCAATATTAACTATTATGGATTTACAAAATCTAGCTAGCTTAAACTTAGCATTAACATAATTAGTAATGCTTTGATGGTAATCCAAATGATCGCTTTTAATATTCAAAATAGCACCAGTATCAAATTCTAGTCCAAACAAGCGATCTTGATCTAAGGCATGAGACGAAACTTCCATGACAATATAATGCTTTTCATTTGGCTTAAGTCCTTTTAGATAATTCATCAAATCAACAATGCTTGGAGTAGTAGTACCCGCATCTTGAATTTTATTTTTTGAAAAATAACCTATTGTTCCTATGTAATGGGCATTTTTTTTTAAAGATAAAAGCATTTGGTAGAGGAAATAAGATGTGGTTGTTTTCCCGTTTGTACCAGTAATTCCAATAAATGAAAAATTTTTTAAATTAATTCCATAAAAAATAATTAAAAACTTTAAAAATCTTTTTCTTAGATCTTGTATATAAAAAATATTTTCTTTGTCGCTTTGATATTTTTTATCATCATGAATTACTAACTCGGCTCCCTTATTTAAAGCATCATTAATATATTCTGATGCATGAGAATTAACTCCTTGAAATGCAAAAAAAATTGATTTGTTATTAATAGATCTTGAGGAGATCTGGATATTATTATCTTCCTTTATTTTAAATGAAGTTTTAATTCCAAGAATTTCATTTAAATTATTCTTCATTAGATACCTCTAGATATTCAAGAGTATTTTGTGCAATTTTTGAAAATAATGGTGCTGCTACATCTCCTCCAGAATATGCATTAAGATCAGGCTCATCAATATTTACAAATATTGTCAGTAATTTTTCATCAATTGGGGTAATGCCAACAAAAGATGAAATATATAGATCATTTGCATATCCATTTCCTCTAATTTTATGAGCAGTACCTGTTTTACCACCTGATTTATACTTTGTCTTAGCTAACTTACCTGTTCCATCCTCAATTACTTGGTTTAAAGCATTTAGAATTGCTTGAGCAGCATCTGATGATATGACTCTGATTGGTTCGAATTGCAAATCATCATTCTTTATTAAATTAAAATTATGCAACATTCCTTCATTTGCAAATACAGAATAAGCTACCGCAATCTGAAATGGATTTGCAGTTATTCCGTAACCAAAACCCAAAGATGCTATTTCATGATCTGAGATATTTTCTCTCATATTAATATATCCAAATGATTCAGAGGGAAAACCTATAGATTGTGGTTTGGAAAACCCAAATTTCTTATATGTCTTTGCAATATTATCAAAGCCAAGATCTAAGGCTATTTTTGATGCTCCGACTTGAGAAGAATTAGATATTATTTCTGCAATTGAAAGTTCCTCATACTTCTTGATATCACTAATTTGTTTGCCATTGATTAAAATTTTTTGAGGTAGTGCTAAATAGGTATCAATTTCATAGATTCCTTGATGTATCGCTTCTGAAATTGTTATAGGCTTTAAAACTGATCCTGGTTCATATGAATCTAAAAAAACTCTATTTCTCTGAATTTTTCTATTGGCACTATTTGGGTTATAAGAAGGATAGCTAGCAACTGCTAGTACTTCTGATGTTTTGTTATTTAAGATTACTACTGAGCCACCTTTTGCATTATTATTTTTTATAGATTCAACTAAATACTTATATGCGTAAAATTGTATTGTTGCATCAATAGTTAAGTATATGTCTTGACCGTCTTCAGGAATATTTAAAACAATTGGTTTTGAAATAATTTCTTGTTTTGCATTCTTATAGTATTTTTCATTACCTTCTTTACCTGAAAGAGAATTATCATAGATAAACTCTACACCCTCTTGCCCTATTCCATCCTTTCCTGAAAAGCCAATTAACGGAGCTATTTGTTCTCCAAGTGGGTAATGTCTTACATATCGTCTTTCAATTTCAAGCTTGTTGTGCTTCAAGGATTTAATTGAGTTTATTTGATTAATATCAAGATTTTTTTTAATAAGAGTCTTTTTATCAAATCCTGATGAAGGAAAATCAATTTCAAGCCCAAGCTTATCTCTTAATAACTTATGTTTTGTCTTTGAATAGTCTTTTAATGCATACAAATCATAACTAACAGTAGAAATTGCTAATGGAAAACCATTTTTATCATAAATGGTGCCTCTAATTGGTTTTATATTTTTATAGGTAACATATTTCTTCTCACCTTCATTTTCTAAAAATTCTTTATCAGTAACCTGAATATCAAATAATTTCCAAACAATGGCAAATGAAATAAAAAAAATAGTAATAATAATTACAAAAAATCTCCAGTTAAAAAAATTATTCTTCTTCATTACTTACATCTATATAAATTTCTTTAGCTTCTTTTTTTATCATGCCTAGATTTTCTTTAGCTTGTTTTTCAATTCCAGATGGAAGATTTTCTAAGTGAAACTGAGTTAATAATTTTAAATTTTCCTCTTTTAAGATCTCGTATTCAATTTTTAAATTTTGGTTATTGAAATATAATTTATTTAATTCCCATGACAATTTAATTTTTTCAAAAGACAAAATAATTAGTATTGTTAATAATATGGTGAAAATGTATTTCATCTTTATCCTAAAGTTTTTGAAAAACCCTCATTACTGCACTTCTTGATCTTGGATTTTTTGCTATTTCTTCCTGGCTGGGTTTTATTTTCTTTGCAATGCAATTAAATGTTTTGGTGACGTTATTGTTTACTGGAATATCTTTAGGGTAAGAAACAATCTCATCTTTAAAGAAATTTTTAACAAGCCTGTCTTCAAGCGAATGAAATGAAATTATTACTATTAGGCCACCCTTATTTAAAATCTTGCTTGCCTTGATTAATCCATCCTGCAATTCTTTTAATTCATCATTGATAAAGATTCTAAATGCTTGAAATGATTTTGTAGCTGGGTTTATTTTAAATTTTTTATCTGGGAATACGCTTTGAATTATAGAGGCTAATTCCACTGTGGTTTTGATTTCAGCTTTTGATCTGCTTTGTATAATTTGATTAGCTATTTTTCTGGATTTTTTTTCATTCCCATATTTATAAAGAATTTCTGAAATTATTTCTTCTTCTGCATTATTAATCCAATCTCTCAACTTTATCCCTTTAGATTGATCAAATCTCATATCTAATTCAGCATCTTTGTTAAAACTAAAACCTCTAGTAGCATCATCAAAATGGGTTGAGCATGTGCCTAAATCGAATAAGATTCCTGATATACTTTCTTTGGTAAAAATATCATCAATCTCAGAAAAAGATTTATGATGTATTGAATGTCTCTCATCATCGATAAGATTTTTACCATAATTATATGCATCAAGATCTTTATCAATTGAAGTTAAAGATCCAAACTTTGAAAGTTTATTTAAAATAGCTTGAGAGTGACCACCTCTTCCAAAAGTGCAATCTAAATATACGCCATCTATGTCATGAATTAAAAACTCAATAGATTCTTCCAGTAATACTGGAATATGCAACATTTTAATCTACTTGTTTTCGCATAAAAGTCGGCACATCAAGGAAGTCAATAGCTTCCTCTGCAGACGATGTGCCAACCTTCTGATTCGGTTCTCTAATTTTATCAAGCCCAACAGGATTAAGTTTTATGGATGGTTGATTATCAATAACTAATGATGGTGCTTTATGATTAACTCCAGTTGCAACAATTGTGACTAATAAATCATCTCCAACAGAATCGTCATATACAAGACCATAGATAATATTTGCATTTTCATTATCAGCAATACTTTCTACTACTTCGCCTACCTCTGCTTGATCTCCCAATGTTGGAGCTTTTGCTGTTATATTTACCAATACACCTCTGGCATTTTTAAGATTAATATCTTCAAGCAATTCACTGCCTATTGCCTCTGTTGCTGCTTCTGTTGCCCTATCTTTGCCAGATGCTCTTCCTGTTCCCATCATCGCAACACCTTTCTCTGACATCACTGCTTTAACATCAGCAAAATCAACATTGACTTTACCAGTTTTCATTATCACATCTGAGATTCCTTGAACGCCGCCCTTTAGGACATCATCAGCTTTAGCAAAAGCGTCTTGCATTGTTGTATTGTTACCCATAACCTCAAAAAGCTTTTGATTTGGTATTGTTATTAAACTATCAACCTCTTCTACTAATGCTGCTAAACCTTTTTCTGCAGATGCCATTCTTTTCTTTCCTTCAAATTTAAATGGCTTGGTCACTACAGCAACAGTTAAAGCTCCCATTTCTTTTGCAACTGATGCAATAACTGGGGCTGCTCCTGTACCCGTTCCTCCGCCCATACCAGCGGTAATAAAAACCATATCTGAGCCTGTAAGCAATTCTTCAATAGCTTCTCTATCACTCTCTGCTGCTCTTCTTCCAATTTCAGGATTTGCACCAGCTCCTAAACCTTTTGTTAAGCCATTACCTAGCTTTAATGAAACTGCTTCCTCTAGTTCTGCTAAGGCTTGAGTATCGGTATTTGCACATATAAACTCAACACCTTCAATATTATTGTCAATCATATGCCTCACAGCGTTACCACCTGCTCCACCAACACCAACAACTTTTATCTTTGCGTTGTCTTGTTCTTGATCAATAACTTCCCAGTTCATAAATTACCCCTATTAAATTAAAATGACATAGACTTTACTGTCTCAGGTAAAACTACATCTATAATTTCAGTTGAAAGACTTCCACCAGATTGTCTTGATTTCCAGTTATCTTCCTCCCAAATTTCAAACTTATTTCCCATTCCAATTAAACAAACTTTTTTTTCATTTATTAGATTTGCATACTCTCTTAAATCTTGCGGTATTAGTAATAACATTCTTGAGTTTGGATCAAAATCATTAACAGATGCATTTCCTAAAATTGTCCATTGTAAGTTTCTTACAATTGGATCGAGGCTTTGAAGTGATTCAAGTTTGGATGATATGCTCTGCCACTCAGAGCCTAAATAAATTTTTAGTGATGGATATTGAGGATCCTTCGTAATAACTACTTTTTTTTCAGCCTTTTCTTTAAAGGCATCGCGATACTTAGCAGGAAAACCTATTCTTCCTTTGCTGTCTAATGAAACTAAGTTAAAACCGTACATAAAAATTAGTATAAAGTATATTTAACACACTTTAAACTATTTTTTACACACTTTCACCCACTTTTTTTAAAAAAATTAAGATGAGTTGGTCTATAAGCCGGATTCTGTCTTGGATGATCATCTATCTAGATATTATGTCACCATAATATTCATGCAACCTACCCAAATCCTAAGCGAGCAGCCTTAACGGATTTCTATTTGGTCTTGCTTCCAGGCGGGGTTTACCATGCCTTAATTGTTACCAATTAAGCGGTGAGCACTTACCTCACCATTTCACCCTTACCATAAATAATGGCGGTATATTTTCTGTTGCACTTTCCGTAGGCTTGCACCTCCCAGGAGTTACCTGGCGCCCTGCTCTAAGAAGTCCGGACTTTCCTCTGAAAAATCAGCGATCATCTGACCAACTCATGATCATTATAAATTCTTTATTCAAAATTATGAATCTATCAGAGAATTATAAATTTCTCTTTTACTTTTATTCAAAACCAATGCGAGTAATTTTGCAGCATCTTTCGGTGATAATTTCTCAAGATAAGATTTTTTAATACCCTCATCTATATGAATAGTTTTTTCTCCACTAGAGCCTTCAATTAATAAAACGATTTCGCCTTTTAAATCTTTCTGATTTAAATAATCTTTAAAAAAACTTTTATTGCCTCTCAAAACTTCCTCATACTTTTTTGAGATCTCTCTGCATATTACTATTTGTCTATCTTGATCAATATGATCACTGATGTAATCTATGGTTGCTTTTATTCTTTTAGTAGATTCAAAAAATATCATGGTACTGGTCTCATTTTTAAGTCTACTTATTAAGGATTGTTTTTGTTTATTCTTTCTGGGGAAGAAACCTAAAAATATAAAGGAATCTGCTGAAAGTCCTGATAAAACAATTGCACTTGTTACTGATGAAGGTCCGGGTATAACTGTATATCCGATATTTTCTTCAATGCATCTGCTTAATAAATAAAATCCTGGATCAGAAATAAGTGGAGAGCCTGCATCAGACACTATAGATATAGCTATACCTGCTTTTAACTTTTTGATTAATTTATCAGTTTTACCTCTCTCATTGTGATCATGATAGGAAATACATGGCTTTTTAATATTATAAAAGTCTAAGAGCTTTCTTGTTACCCTAGTATCTTCTGCATATATTTCATCAGAATTAGAAAGAACCTCTTTTGCTCTAAAAGATAAATCATTAAGATTACCAATTGGAGTACAAATTAAATTTAACATAAAATTATTAAATAATGAGATATATAACTTTAACATTAATTTTAAATATTTTTTTAATTTCATGCTCTTCAAATGCTATTCGAGAGATAACAACTTTTGATGAGCTTTTGGATATCTCAGATAGTGAAAAAAAACATTACTTAAACGTGAATACCTCAGAGAAAAATAAAGAATATATAGTTGAATATATTCTAGAAAATGATGCAGATATTGTTTTATACAGTGACATTAATAAAACTGAAATACCAAATGATCTTTTAACTGAAATAATTCCTGGTTTTTGTAATAGCTTTGATAAATTTCAAGAAATAAGTCTTGTAAATTCAATAGAGCAAAATATTGATGTGGAAAATGAATTAATTATAGTATTCAATAAAAATAACTCAGAATTAATAAATCGTTTAAAAGATAAATATCCCAAAATTAAGTCATATCAAATTAGCAATAATGACAAAGAAGAGTTTGTAAAATCTGTATTAGGCATAACAAATAGTGAAAGAAGATTTAAGTTAATTGATAAGCTGGACCCAAGTAACAATATTCAACATTATCCAAGGATTAGGAAAGACTTCAGTAGTATTTTATTCTTGATAAATTCTGAAGAGGCGCAAAAATTAATACCTTATTTTAGGAATTATGCTGTGAATATTAACTATTACTCAAAAGCAGATATTTTGTATGATAAATATGAATATAAAAAAATATTGGATTATGAAGATATTTCCATACCAGTAAATCCTAAACTGTTTCAAAGTCCTGAAAATGAGGCATTTAAGATAGTGATTGAGAAAGAGTTAATATCAGATTTTCTTGTTTCTTTTCAGGTTTTAGATAATGGAATTAATAAAATTCAATATAATTCAAAGATATCTAAATTTACTATTGAAAATTCAGGGTGTATTAATAGAAACCCCCAATTATGGAAAATAAAAGAGAATATAATTTAATCTTCTTTTAGATCTCTCTCTAGTGATGAAAGGCTATCTAGAAATCCAGGTCTAGCAAAAACCTTCTTTTGATAATCTAAAAGAGGTTTTAAGTGCCTATTTAGTGGCAGTCTTATACCAAGCGATGGAAGCCTCCATAAAATAGGTGCAAAACAACAATCAACTAAAGTAAATTCATCGCTCATAAAATACTTAAATTCTTTAAAAGTCGGAGCTATTGATGATATTTCATGTAGCAATTCTTCTCTTAATTTTAGTAATTCCTTTTCTGGTAGCTCTGCTGCAATAAGCTGATCAACAATCGGGCACCACTCTCTATCAATTCTAAGTATTAAGGTTCTGCTATTAGCTCTTGCAACCGGATAAACTGGAAGCAAAGGAGGATGAGGAAATCTCTCATCAAGATATTCCATCATTACAGTTGGATCATGCAAAGCTAACTCTCTATCAACTAAAATTGGTAATTTTTGATAAGGGCTTATAGATAATATATCGTCAGGTGTTTCCTCAATTGAAACTTCTTTTATTTCTGCAGCAATATCTTTTTCTGCCAAAACAATTCTTACTCTTTGACTATAATGGTCGTCTCTATCTGAATATAAAATCATAAAATCCCCTTTATTTAATGATAGTCTTTAGCATACTCTCTATATAGTAGAGCAGATAAAGCAGTGAAGATGATAAAAAAGAACACTACATACCAACCAATTCTCTCTCTATCAGCTCTTGCAGGCTCACCTACATAAACTAAAAAGTTTGTAAGGTCATATATCATTGAATCGAATTCTTCTTTAGATAATTCACCAGTGCCATCTTTAACCTTAAGATATCCGCACTTCTGTTTTGTTATTGTATTTCCAAATTCGTCTCTTTTTTCACCGCCATTGCTAGCTAATACTGGAACATCTTTGCATGAGAGAATTTGGTTTCCTTGGAGCTTTTCAAGAACATTAGGCATTGCTGTACCAGGATAAACTAAATTATTTACACCATAAACTTTTGATGAATCTTCATAGTATGCTCTTAAATATGAATATACCCAATCGTCACCTTTGTATCTGGTTACAAGAGTTAAGTCAGGTGGTTCAACTCCAAACCAATTTGCAGAATCACTTGGCATAGAACCAACCATAAGATCACCTGGTTTAATTGTTGAATCAAAAACTAGGTTTTCAAAAAACAATGATTCAGGGATTTCTAGATCAGCAGCCACTCTGTTCCATCTTGAAAATTTTAAAGAATGACATCCATAACAATAATTAAGAAAAACAGATGCACCGCTTTGTAATGAAGCTATATCATTTAAAGCAGGTTTAAATTGATCACACTCTCCATAATCTTTGCATGGCCCACCTTCTGCTGCGTTAAGTTCAGCAAAGCAAAAAAATAATAAAGAAGTTAATATAATTCTCTTCATAACCTTTCAGGAACCTCAAGAGTCTTTTCAAATTTAGTATAAATTGGCATTAATAAGAAAAATGCAAAATACATTACTGTACAAATTATAGAAATTAATTTTCTTGTTTCAGTAACGCTTACTGTCCCTAAATATCCTAATGTTAAAAAGCTGATACCAAATAATGCAATGGCGATTTTACTATATATGCCTTTATATCTAATTGAAGCAACCTTGCTTTGATCTAGCCATGGAACTACAAAAAATATTGCGACTGCAGCCCCCATTATTATTAAGCCGCCTAATGGATCAGGAATAGCTCTCAGCATTGTGTAATATGGAGCGTAGTACCATACAGGTGCAATATGTTCAGGAGTTACTAAAGGATTGGCTTCCTGAAAATTTGCCATTTCAATAAAGTAGCCCCCACCCTCAGGAAAGAAAAACATAATTATGGCAAAAACCGTCATAAAGACACCGATCCCTACAAGCGCATTTAGAACTTTATATGGAAAAAATGGAATGCTGTCTAGTGGAACGCCATCATCATCTAAGTGTTTTTCAATATCTACACCCTCTGGATTACCAGCTCCGACTTCATGAAGAGCTACAAGATGAAGAAATACTAATGCAATTAACACTAAAGGTAATGCGACAACATGTAATGCAAAAAATCTTGAAACTGTTATACCAGATATATAGTAATCACCTCTTACCCATAGCTCTAATGATTCACCTATATATGGTATTGCTCCAAATAATGAAATTATAACCTGAGCTCCCCAGTATGACATTTGACCATAAGGTAGGACGTAACCAAGAAAACCCTCTGCCATCATAACTAAATAAATTGTGCAACCAAAGATCCATACTAGCTCTCTAGGTTTTTGATATGATCCATAAAGAAGGCCTCTGAACATATGCATATAAACAACAGCAAAGAACATAGATGCTCCAGTAGTATGCATATATCTAATAACCCAACCATAATCAACATCTCGCATTATGTATTCAATAGATGCAAATGCACCTTCTTCGGTGTTTGAGTAAGGCATAATTAACCAGATGCCAGTAACAATTTGAATAATTAACACAACTGATGCTAATGCTCCAAATAAATACCAAAAATTTACCTTCTTTGGGACCGGATGTTTAGAGAGATGTCTCTCGAAGGTATTTACAATTGGAAGTCTTGTATTAACCCAATTAAAAACTTTTGAAGCCATTTCAGACATTATGCTGTTCCTCCATCTTCCCCAATTGTTAATATACTTCCCTCAAATTTATGTGGCGGTACTACAAGATTAGTGGGTGCTGGAACCCCTTTGTATACCCTTCCTACAATATCAAACATAGAACCATGGCATGGACAGAAAAAGCCTCCAACCCAGTTTGAGTCCCAAGACTTAGGCTCAACCTCAGGATAATACTTTGGCGAACAACCTAAATGAGTACAAACACCAGTTAAAACTGAATACTCGTTACTGGTACTTCTAGTTGGTGATATATTTTTGTATGGTTCTTCAATATTATCTGAATTAGGATCAGACAATTTTGGAAGCACTGTCTCGAGATTTTTAAGACTATCTTCAGTGTGCCTTATTATAAAAACAGGTTGCTTTCTCCATGCTACTTGAATTTGCTGACCATACATCATCTTTGATACATCTATGGTAACAGGAGCCCCAACAGCTTTGGCTTTTGCGCTTGGATTCCATGCAGCTATAAATGGTGTTGCAGCAAATGGCACGCCTGATAAACCAACTGCACTAGTTAGACCAATTAAAACTTTTCTTCGTGTTTTATTTTTCTCTTGCATTAACAATAAGAGGTTTATTTATATTTGGTATTATGAAACTTGGCTATTATATCAGAATATATATATAAAAAATTCTAAATTTCTAACGTTTTGAAAATTGTTTGCTCTTTCTAGCTTTAGCCAAGCCAGGTTTCTTTCTTTCAACTTTTCTTGGATCTCTTGTTAAGAGGCCAGCTTTTTTTAACTTAGGTCTTAGCTCTTCATCATATTCAATTAATGCTCTAGAGATTCCATGCCTAATTGCACCAGCTTGTCCAAAATTACCACCACCATTAACCATAATATTAAGATCAAATTTTTCAACAAGGTCTGTTAGCTCTAATGGTTGCATAACTAACATTTGGGCAACTTTTCTTCCAAAATAAACATCAAGAGCTTTTCCATTTACTGATATATTGCCATCACCTTTTGAGAGATAAACTCTAGCAGATGATGTTTTTCTTCTGCCAGTTGCATAAAAAGTTTCAGTTGTCATACTTTAGGCTCCCACTCTATAGGCTGTTGTGCATCATGACCATGATCATCACCATCAAATACTCTGAGCTTCTTGATAATAGATTTATTAAGCTTATTTTTTGGTAGCATACCTTTCACTGCCTCAAAAATTATTTTTTCAGGGTTAGTTTCATTAAGTTCTCTAAATGTTTTAGTTTTAAGGCCACCAGGATAAAGTGAGTGTGAATAATATTTCTTATCTTCATACTTTGAACCCGTGACTTTTACTTTGCTTGCATTTATAACAATCACATAATCACCACCATCAGTATGAGGAGTATAAGTTGCCTTATCTTTCCCCCTGATTCTATCTGCAATTTTAGTGGCAAGCCTACCTAAAACTTTGTCAGTAGCATCAACTACATACCACTGTCTATTTACGTCTTCTTTCTTTAATGAGAATGTTTTCATATTCATATAATTTTGTAGATGCGAATATTAATGTTTACAGCAAAAATAAGCAATATTTATATTAATTTTTAACAAAAAAATCTTTATCCATCATTTCAATAATCCTGCTATAACATCTTGCCCATAGATCTTGAAGTTTTTCACCTTTGTATAGTGATTCTGGTTTTATAGAATTAAAAAAGAATTTACATTTTATTTCTTCTTTATAAATAACATCAATAAATGAAATAAACCTTCTTATAACATCATTATTATCATCGTCACAGATATTAAAATCATCAATAAAAACCCACTCAAAGTCCATACAGATTTTAATGTAATCCTTTGAACCAGTCGGTTGAGAGAAAAAATCTTTAAAAGAAAGCCAAACAAGCTCATTTGGAACAAAACCACTAATCTGAAAATTTCTATTATTTGATAAATAATTGCTATTAAAAATAAAATTTTTCCCAAATTTTTTTCTTAAAAATTCATTAATATCATTAGATGTTTCAAAAAATGACTCTTTAATTTCTGCTATATTTCTTGATCTATAATCAAAACCGCCTTTTAAAGACATAACGCTAGTGTTTGTTTCAATAAGTTCAATACAAGGTAAGAATTTTTGCCTCTGAAGACCATTCTTATATAGCTCTGATGGCTTTGCATTAGAGGTAAAGTATAAATAAGTATTATTTTTTATTGCGTACATTAGTAAATCACCTAATATCATTGCATCTGCAATATCTTCTACTTGAAATTCGTCTATAAAAATCAATCTAAAATTTGAAAAATATTTATCAAAAATCTTTTTTATGGGGTTTTTAGTACCCTTTTCTTTTTCTAAAAGCTTATGTATTTCTTGCATTAAGTCAATGTAATGAAATTTTTTATAGCTAATATTGAGCCCATCAAGAAAAATATCCATTAGTAAAGTTTTTCCTCTGCCAACCTTGCCGTAAAGATATGCTCCTTTTTGTTTTTTTAGAAAATAATTTTTAAAGAGAGAATTCTTTGGCGCACCGTCATGTAATTGCTTCAAGAGCTCAACTTGATAAGTATTTAATTCTATATCTTGGTTTTTTATCTTATAAGTGATAGTTTGTTTATCAGACATTTGGATAATTATAAATGACAAAAAACCTTATATTAATTTTTTTCACATTTCTAATAACAATAGCATTTTTGAATTATGTTGAAGACGATAATAAATTTAATAGTGCTGTAGAAAAATCTATTACCTCTGTGGTTACTATAAAAACCTATGACCTTAATAGATTAAATGTTTCAAACGAATTAGGGTCTGGGGTAATTTTTTCAAATAAAGGTTATATAGTTACTAATTATCATGTAATAAAAAATTCATCTAAGGTTCTTGTAACTCTTTATGATGGTAAAACTCTAGTAGCTGACATTTTGGGTTCAGATCAAAATTCAGATATAGCAATTTTAAAAATTAATGCAGAAACTTTAGAACAAGTTAATTCTATAGATTTTGCAGATAGTGAATCAATTAGAGTTGGTGATAAGGTCTTAGCGATTGGAAATCCATATGGAATAGGCATCTCTGTATCAAATGGCATCATAAGTGCTACCGGAAGAGATTATGGAAACCCTTATCTAAATCTAATTCAAACTGATGCACCAATAAACCCTGGCAATTCTGGAGGAGCTTTAATAAATGAACAAGGTAATCTCATTGGAATAAACACAAAAATATTTTCTAAGACAGGGGCATATCAAGGTATTAGTTTTGCAATACCATCTGAAAAAATTACAAAGATAGCATCTGAAATCATTCAATATGGAAAAGTAAGGGAAGTCTGGATTGGTAATTTTAGGGTAAGACCATCTCAAGTTGAAATAAATTCAGAAAAGATAAATTCATTACAAATAATTGAGATAGATAATAAGGGCCCACTTTTTACTGAAGGTGTTAAGCCAGGTGATCATATTTTAGATATAAACGAAAATGCTGCATCATGGAAAAATCTTAAGAATTCTTTAAGTTTTGCATCACCAAATGATCAAATAAATTTAAAAATTTTCTCAGGCGAAAGTATAAAAAAAGTAGAAGTTATTGCGATTCCAGTTGAGATGGCTAATTTGGAAGTCTTGTGATTTCTGCCCCAAGATATCTGAGCTTTTCTTCGATTCTCTCATAACCTCTATCAATATGATAAATTCTATCTACAATAGTTTCTCCAGAAGCACAAAGTCCTGCCAATATAAGGCTAGCTGAGGCTCTTAAATCTGTTGCCATAACTGGAGCACCTGAAATAGAACTTACTCCATTTATATTAGCTAAATTTCCAGATACAGAAATATCACAACCCATTCTATTAAGCTCAAGGATATGCATAAAGCGGTTTTCAAATACATTTTCTTTAATAATGGATTTTCCATCAGCTAATGCATTTAAAACTGAAAATTGGGCTTGCATATCTGTAGGAAATCCAGGAAATGGTGATGTTTCTATATCTACTGGCCTAGGCCTATCAATGCTCATAATTAAATGAATTGAGTTATCAGTTGTTTTTATATCTGCACCAGTTAATCTAATTTTATCTAAAACTATTTTTAATTTTTCTGGATTTATATCATTAATTTTTATATTCCCACCCGTTAGAGCTCCTGCGACTAAATATGTCCCAGCTTCAATCCTATCTGATGGAATATGAAAATCTGTACCGCCAAGCGATTCAACTCCTTGAATTATGATTTCGTCAGAACCAGCGCCTAGGATATTTGCGCCCATTGAATTCAAGAAATTTGCTAAATCTTCAATTTCTGGCTCTTTCGCTACATTTCTTAAGGTTGTCGTACCTTCTGCGAGACAAGCTGCCATCATTATATTTTCTGTTCCTGTTACTGTTATGCCCTCAAATCTTATTTCAGTACCAACTAGCCTTTTTGCTTTGGCTTCAATATAACCATTCACGAGCTCAATCTCTGCACCAAGTTGTTTTAATGCTTCAAGATGGAAATTAACTGGCCTTGATCCAATTGCACAACCGCCAGGTAAAGCAATTTTTGCTTCACCATATTTAGCAAGCAAAGGACCTAAAACTAAAATTGATGCTCTCATGGTTTTAACCAATTCATATCTTGCTTCAAAATCTGATAGTGAAGATGATATTTGAAAATTCATTTCTTCATCTAAAGTGATTTTTGAACCCATTGAGCCCAATAATTCAAACATAGTTGTAATATCTTGAAGAAAAGGAAGATTTTTTAATGTAACTTCATTTTCAGTGAGTATAGTTGCAGCAATCATAGGTAGCGCAGCATTTTTTGCTCCCGAACATCTAATTTCACCACTTAAAGAATTACCACCTCTAATTAATAATTTTTCCATTTTTATTTTGTCCTGGTGCTTATACTTAAAGCGTGAAGCTCGCCTGATGCAAATTTATCTTTCAGTGTATTTAAAACTTTCTTATGTTGCTCTACTAAAGATAAGCCATTAAAAAGACTAGAAACAACTTCAACACTAAAATTACAACTATCACCTAAGAAGTTAATTTCAGCATCAGGGAAATTTTCAATTAGAATATTATTGATGACATCCTTATCCATTACTCAATTCCTGCATTTCCTGCATCTGAAACCCAATTTGCAATTGTTAATGACATATTTTCATTATATTGATCAGCTAAAGCTTTAAATTGATTTCTAAATGTTAAGCCAAGATTAACGCCATTAATAATTATATTAATTATTTTCCATTCTCCATTAATCCATTTGAGTTTGTAAATTATTGGGTATTCTGCATCTGAAGTGATAAGTAACTGTTTAACTTCAGCGTTTTTTATTCCTTTTTCAATATCTTCATCAGGGAAAATGGTTTCTATTATTTGATCATCCCATTGAGCTAAAGTTTCAGCATAGGTGTCTAAGAGTGATTGTTTGAATATTTCTTGAAAAGATTTTCTCTGATCGGCTGTTGCAGCAAAATAATATTTTTTACCCATAACTGATGCAGAGACCCTTCTAAAATCAATAATGGGTTCATAAATAACTTTAACAGCATCTTCAAATTTTACTGGATCACTTTTAAATAACTCTTTGTTTTCTTGTAGCGTTTTAACTAAAAGCTGAGCATTATTGTCAATAAAAATATATGGATTTTCATCTGCGATTACAGGATACGATATTAATACAAATAATATATTTAAAAAAAAATTTTTAAGTATTCGTAACATTGAACTATTATAACATTTATACATTAGATAAATTTCATATAAATATGACAAAAAATAAATTTAATTTTCTTGCTTCAGCAAAAAAAACTATTTTAATAGAAGCAAAAGCTGTATCAGATATACAAAAGCAACTTGATACTAACTTTAATAAATTCTGTGAAGCCGCTAATGATTCTAAAGGAAAAATTGTGATTATGGGCGTTGGGAAGTCTGGTCATATTGGAAAAAAGATTTCTGCAACTTTATCTAGTACAGGTACAAATAGTGTTTTTATGCATCCTACCGAGGCCGCTCATGGAGACATGGGTTTGTTAGAAAAAAAAGATATCGTTCTATTAATATCGAATTCTGGGGAATCAGATGAGATTATTCAGATCCTATCTTCTATAAAAAGATTATCTAAAAAAATAGGCTCTATAACTTCTAACAAAAATTCAACCATTGCTAAAAACTCAGATTTTCCACTTATATTAAAATCTAAGGAAGCCTGCCCAATGAATCTTGCACCTACATCTTCTACTACAGCATGCCTTGCTCTTGGAGATGCTATTGCCATTGCCCTGCTAGAAGCAAAAGGGTTTACGAGCAAGGATTTTGCAAGCTCTCATCCAGCTGGAAAACTAGGCAGAAGATTGATAACCAAAGTATCAGATCTCATGCAATCAGGTAAATCGATTCCTTTGGTGAACGATGAAACAATCCTTTCAGATGCGCTACTGGAGATATCTGAAAAAAAACTTGGACTTACTTTGATTCAAAACAAATCAAAAAAGGTTATTGGTATTTTTACAGATGGGGATTTAAGAAGATGCTTAGGAGAAAAAAGAGATATTAATAACACAAAAATAGATGAGGTAATGACTAAAAATTTCATAAAAGTGTCAGAAAATACACTTGCAATAGATGCTGCTAAAATTATGGAAGAAAATAAAATTTTTAGCTTAGTGGTTACTAATAATTACAAGAAAGTAATTGGGGTCATCACAATGCATAGCCTTATAGAATCAAGAATATTATGAGATTTAAATACATAAATTTTTTTCTTTTATGGATGATTCCATTCTCGCTTTCTGCAAATGAAATCAATGGGCTATCTATCAATTCAGAAGAAATAAATTTGATTGAAGAAGAGAATATTATTTCTTTTAAAAAAAATATTTTAATTGAAACGCAAACTATAAAAATGTTATCTCAAGAAGCAGTATATTTTACAGATACTGACATAATTGAATTAAATGGAAAACCATCGCTAATTTCAAAAAATAAAAATAATTATTTTAAAGGAGAGGCTGAAAAAATTATTTTTTTTAACGATGAGAAAATTCATTTGATTGGAAAGGCATCAATGGTTTATCGAAATATAAATATTAATAGCAAAAGAATTGTCTTTAATTCTAAAAGCGGCCTTTTAAGTAAAGATTAAAAATGTTTGAGATAAAAAATATTTCTAAATCATTTAATAAAAAGATTGTAGTCAACAACCTTTCTATCTCTATGAATGAAAATAAGATTTATGGATTGCTAGGGCCAAACGGTGCTGGTAAGACTACAACCTTTTATATGATTGCAGGTCTTATTAAAAGTGATTCTGGAAAAATAATTTTTGAAAATAAAGATATCTCAGAAATGCCAATGCATAAAAGATCTTTGCATGGCATAAAGTACTTACCCCAAGAGCCGTCGATTTTTCAAGACTTAACAGTTTATGAGAATCTTTATGGTCTAGCTGAATTAAGTTACAAAACAAGCGATCAAATAAAAGAGTATGTTGAAAAATCTATTGAAAATTTTAATCTTAAAAAAATCTTAAATCTAAAGGGCAGACAACTTTCGGGCGGGCAAAGAAGAAAGGTTGAAATTGCAAGAACTCTCGTTGCTGATCCAAAAATTATTTTACTAGATGAGCCTTTTGCAGGTATTGATCCAATAGCTGTTGAGGACATACAGAGTATTCTTGTTAACCTTAAGAATTCTAATATCAAAGTGCTCATTACTGATCATAATGTTCGAGAAGCATTAGATATATGCGATGAGTCTTTTGTAATTAGTGAGGGTAAAATCATAGCAAATGGTTCAAAAGAAAATCTAATCAATGATGAGCTGGTGAAAAAAGTTTATCTTGGAAAGATGTACAACTAGTTTCTTATTTAAATGGCAATTTCATTAGTAAAAGAGTTTAAGTTAAAACAAAAACTTTCACTAACCCCTCAGCTGAAAAAATCAATTGATCTTTTGCAGCTATCTAGATTTGAACTAATTAATAAAATTGAAAAGGAAATAGTTGAAAATCCTTTTATAGAAAAAGATGAATCAAGTTTTAATGATAGATCAATAGCTGATTTCAATGAATTCGATTTTAATGTTGCCGCAACAGAGTCACTGAGAGATTCACTAATAAATCAAATAAATGAAATAAACATAAATAAAGATGAGCAAGAAATAGCCTTGACGATTATTGATTCGCTGGATGAAACAGGCTGTCTTACAGACGGAATTGATATAGTTGATGAAATGCTTGGATATAAATATGCAGAAAATCTTATCGAGGGAGTTCTTGTTAATATTATTCAACAATTAGACCCTGCTGGCGTAGGGTTTAGAGATTTTAAGGAATGTATTTTCCTACAAATAAAGAGAAATCCAGCTTCTGAAGAAGAGCTAGTGATTACCGAAAAGCTTTTGTATGAACTTAATGTTGATGATTTTGATATAGCATTAAAGAAGCTTTCTGATCAAGGCTATAGTGCTGAACAAGTTTCTTCAGTCATTGAGAAGATTAAAAATTCAAATTTAAGCCCGGGGCTTGAATTTAAAAAATCAGACTATGTTTATCCTGACTTAAAAATAAAAATGCTTGAAGATAACTATGAGCTGAGCTTCCTTAACGATAACTTTCCAAAAATTACAATAGATGAGAGTCTTGTTGAGGCAACAAAAAAGGAGCTTAAATCTAAAAAGAATGATGCGATAAATGAAAAGATTAAAGAAGCCAGATGGTTAATGTCATCAATTACAAAAAGAAATGATACTGTATATAAAGTTGGTGAAATTATTTTAAATAAACAAATATCCTATTTAATGGACAATCCATTAAATATTAATCCTCTATCTAATAAGGAGATTGCAGAAGAACTAAAGCTGCATCCCTCAACTATTTCTAGGATATTGAGATCAAAGTATATTGACACCCCGAAGGGCATAATTCCTCTAAAATCATTTTTATTTAACTCCGTTTCAAAAACTCGAAAAGTAACTTCTATCCAGCTAATGGATACTATTAAGAATATTATTAAAGAAGAAAAAAAACCAAAAAGTGATAACCAGATTTCAAAAGAACTTAATAAGATGGGTTATGGTCTATCGAGAAGAACCATAGCAAAGTATCGAAAAAAACTTAATATCCCCTCCTCAAGAAATAGATAATTTAATATATCAATAAGGTAGAATACCTTAATGGATATTGAGAAAGTTAATTCAATAATTGCTCGATTGCTTAACGAAAGCAATGAGTATGATATTGATGAAATCAAAGGACTTTTAAATGAACTGACTGCATCAGAGGTTGCACATCTTCTTGAGTCAGCGCCTCCCAAAAAAAGAAAAGAACTTTTTTCTTTAATAGATACTAAAGACGAAGGAGATGTTTTATTTGAAGTTGGTGAAGAAATTCAACAAGATCTTGTTTCTAATATATCCAATGAAGAACTAAGTGCTGCTGTAGAGCCATTAGAATTAGATGAGAAAGTAGATATTCTTCAGAATCTACCAGAAGATAGAATGCTAAAAGTCTTGTCTAAGATGTCTCTAATGGATAGAAATAGAGTTGAAGAAAGTCTGATCTATCCTGATGATACTGCTGGTGGGCTTCTAAATAATGATGTTATAAGTGTTAGGCCAGAAAATACCTTAGAAGTTGTTTTAAGATATTTAAGATCTCATGGAGAGTTACCAGAAAATACTGACAAAATATTTGTTGTTTCCAAGGAAAATTTATATCTAGGTGAGTTATTAATAAGCAAATTGATAACTTCTGAGCCCTCCTCAACAGTAGAAGAAGTTATGGATCAAAGTGTAGATCCAATTATTTTTAATCAAGAAGATAAGGAAGTTGCCAGGATATTTGAAAGAGAAAATTTAGTTTCAATTGCAGTTCTTAATGATGAAAGTAAGCTAATTGGAAGAATTACAATTGATGATGTGGTTGATGTAATTATGGAAGATGCTGATCAAAATATTTTAGGTATGGCCGGTATCGCAGAAGATACTTTCGCGCCACCAGGAAGAGCTGCAAAAAGCCGTGTCTTTTGGCTCAGCATGAATTTGCTTACAGCATTTATTGCGGCTTTCACAATTAATATTTTTCAAGATACTTTAGACAAAATTGTTTACCTTGCGGTACTAATGCCTATTGTTGCAAGCATGGGTGGTGTTGCGGCAACTCAAACACTTACTATTGTTATTAGAGGCCTAACTCTTGATCAAATCAATACATCAAATATGAGCTGGTTATTTAAAAGAGAACTAGCCGTATCAATTATAAATGGAATAGTTTTAGCAATATTGGTTGGTAGCGCGACTTATCTTTGGTTTGGTGATGTTAAATTAGGTTTCCTTATTTCTGGAGCTTTAATTATAAATTTAATTAGTTCAGTAATAGCAGGTATTTTTGTACCCTTGTTCCTTAGAAAAATGAAGCAAGACCCTGCTATTGCCGGAAGTGTTGTGGTAACAACTGTTACTGATGTTATTGGATTCTTTTCCTTTTTAGGCTTAGCAACTTTATTCTTAATCTAATCTTTCAATTATTGGCTCATCTATAGTCCCTTTTACCTTGAACTTTAGTGAGGAAGCTTTTTTAATATTCTCATCAAAAATATCTTCAATAACAAGGCTTCCAAAAACAGCTGGAATTCCTCCGATTAAAGCTGCATACCATGGCAAGTTTTCAGAGACTTTTAGTCTTAAGGAAAGATCTAAATTTAAATTATTCAAATTACCTTTATTATTTTTTAATATCTCACCGGACCATTTCATTTCTGCTTCATTTGTACTAAAAACCAAAGGGTCTTGGATGAGGGCTCTATTTTTACCTATTATCATATTTCCCTCTGCTCTTTTTATATTTAAACTTTCATTTCGATTAATATCTTCGATGTTATTTACAAGTGAATCTAAATTAAATAGTTTGAGAGTTCTTAAAAATCCAGAATTAGATATTTCATTTTTTACAGATAAGTCTTTAAGCAAAAAATCAATCTCACCTTCAAGATTAGTAAGATCTGTTCTGCTATTCCATTGGATATTTAAATCTGTATTAAGGTATGAGAAATCATATGGGATAAGATTTTTAAAAAATTTACCATCATTATAAATATCAAATTTACCTTTTATCTTATATAAATCAGATATTTTATTATGGCTTATGTAAGCTTTACTATTATTCTCATATGAACTTATATTAACTCTATCGCTCTTAATATTTATATTATCTATCGTGGTGATATTTTTATTTCTTAAAAAATAAAGATCTAAGCTTTCAAAAATATATTCATTAACTTCTATATTTGATCCAATTAATCTTAGATTAATAATTGAATCAGAATTGGATTCATCAGCATTTATAAGCTTTAGATTATTGATAGTTGAATTTTCAATATCAATTCTAGTAAACCCGGTATTATCGGAGGTTATAATACCATTCAAATCATCTCCAGATATCTCAACCCTAGTTTCATTATTTAAAAAATTTATTTCAAAAAATTGATTCCTTAATATCGAATCATAAAAATTAAACTCATCTACCATGATTTCAAGAAGTTTAATGTTTGAATCTCCCTCGCTTGTGCTGAACTCCATATCTGAATATTTAAAATCACTTATATCAAGAAATATATTAAAGGAATTCGAAATTGGGATATCTTTATTTAAATATTTTTCTCCAGTAGCAAAGAAACCTGAGTTTTTGCTTGGATCATATATAACTTTGAATAATGAATTTTTTACTGAATAAATTGGTTTTGATAAATCATTAATATTAATTTCGGTATCAAGATTTAATTGAAGCGGTTTATTTAACTCATCAATTAAAGATTTAATTGATGTATTTGTCATATTTGATTTTAAATTAATAGAAGATTTACCATCTCGATCAATTTTTATAATAGAGCTAAAAATTTCTTTACCCTGAATAGAAAAATAAGCCGAATCATTAATAACCTCTGCCATATCAAATGTCATTTCTGTATATAAAGATAGTCCTTCTTTGTCATAATTTAGTCCACCATCAAGCTCTTGATCTAATGCATAAGCTGAGAATTTTCCAACAACATCTCCATTGGTTATATGCAAATCACCTGATAAATCCTTGACGGAAAAACCTGAATTGAGAACAAATCGTGAATCAGAGATTTTTACAAAATATGAGGAACTAATGTTTTGAAATTGACTGTTTAGCTTGCCTTTAGCAGTTACATAAGTCGTATAATCAACCTCATTATAGTCTTCGAGATTAATAATTTTTAATTGTGCCAATTCATCGTTACCAAAATTATGTTCAGATTTATATGACCATGTTTGATAATTGTCTCTTGAATTTATCTTAAGAGATAAAAAGCTTAGATCTGAAATTGCACCCCCATAAAAAACAGCACTTACTAATGAAGGTGTAGCTTTAATTTCAAATGTTTTTGAAGAAAATCCAAGAACATTTAGATTTCTACCATCAATAATAAAGCTGGCTTCATTTGAGATATTAGTATTGTTTCTTGAATCTAAATCAGCATCTGATATTTTTATATCTGATAGAGCAAACTCAGTGATAATTAATGTTCTAGATGATAACGATTTAATTAAATTAATCCCAAATTCAAGATTTGATAATGTTAAATAGTCTTTTTCATTAATTATTATTTTAAATTCATTAACTTTATAGCTTGGTGATATAAAAGTTCCATTGTTAACAAGATTTGAGAATTCTAAAAAAATATTTTCTGATAAAAAATTGTTATATAGCCTTATTCCAAGATCAGGTTTTTTTATTAGTGTTATTGCTGAACCAAATAAAATAAATAACATAATTAATATCAAAATAACCAGTCTATTAAATATTTTTATTACTTTATTCATTTAATCCCTTATCCCAAGTCTATTTTTAATCCTTGGGTTATAAAGATTTATGAATGACAATGATATGCACAAAATAAAAGAAGCTAGTAAAGAGCTAAAAAGATTTGTATAGGAAAATATACCAATATTAGAAATTAAATTTGTAAAGCCAACATAGAATGTTGCCGACAGGCTAAAAAAAATGCAGATTTGAAAATAAGAAAATAATTTAAATATATTTTTATAGTAACTTATTATAAGGGCCATTAAACAAAACATTAATGCATTCAATCCAAATGGGTTTTGTGAAATAAGATCAACTAATATACCTATAAAAAAGCTTCCTGTAGCAGAAATGCCATTGGTTTTTTTATAGTGAATATAACTGAATACTAAAAAAGTAAAGGGAATGTAAAAATTAAATTTAAGAAATAAAGCAGACAAAATATTCTCAAAGAACAACGTTACTAAAATTATAAAAAATATTCTTAGGTAGCCTATATTATTCATCAATCAGAATTCCTAAAACATTTTCATTAATAACTGATTGATAGAGATATATTTCAAGTAAATATTCATTATCGTCCACTTTATTTATTGCGACCAACTCTCCTATTAAAATATTCACTGGAAAAACACCCCCCATTCCTGAGGTATAAAAAAGATCCCCTATCTCTAATTTGTTTTGATGTATTAGCGTATTCAATGAGCAGGATAATAGATTTGGCCTACCAACACCTTTAGCGTTACAAAAAAAATCTCCAGATTTTAATGGTGTTATATGCCTTGCATCACTTAGCAAAATAACTTTTATTGAATCATTAATTACATCATATGCTTGTCCGACAATACCTGACTTGCTTATTACTGGCCTATTAGCTATCAAATCTTTTGGTATACCTTCAAAATTATTCAATATAAGCTCATGATTAGTGCAACAAAAATAATTATCTGTATCAAAGCTAGCAATTTTCGAGATATAAACTCTATTAGATACACTGCTAAAAGTTTCAAGCATATCTTTTTTATAAAAATCATTAAAATACATATCAAAATTCTTTAATAAAAAATTTTCAACCTTAAGTTGGTCTAATTGATATGAAAGATTTTGGTTCTCTCGAAGCAGGCTTTGATTGTTTTGAAAAGACTTATAGAAAAAACTAATACTCTCTAAATTCTTATCTATTATGTAATTACTTGATATTACAACTGCATTATATGAGTTTTTAACTTTCTCAAATTTATTATGTGCGATGTCAAAATATAGAATTAAAGAAGATAACAGGACATAAAATCCAAATATAAATGAATTTATAGGCGTATTAATCGCCATAACCTTTTACTCAGATGACAATAAATCAATATTATATTTGTCCATTATTTCAAGAGCCTGGCCTCCACCTCTGGCAACACAAGTTAATGGATCCTCTGCAACTAATACTGGAATGCCTGTAGAATTTGCAATGAGTTTATCTAGGTCTCTAAGAAGAGCTCCGCCACCTGTTAAAACTATCCCTCTCTCAGCGATATCTGCTGCTAGTTCTGGAGGTGATAATTCTAAAGCATTCCTTATAGCTCTTACCATGCCATATAAAGGATCTTTCATGGCATCAAAAATCTGTTCACTATTCACGGTAAAGGTTTCAGGTATTCCCTCTGCTAAATTTCTCCCTGTGATGGCCATTTCTTTTTTTTCTGATTCAGGTGTAGCACAACCAATTGAGTATTTAATTTTTTCAGCCGTTGATTCACCAATAACACAACCGTAATTCCTTCTAATCCAAGATGTGATAGATTCATCCATCTTATCTCCACCAATTTTTACAGATTCTGCATATACAACACCGTTTAGAGACAAGATTGCAATTTCAGAAGTTCCTCCTCCAATATCCACAACCATATTTCCACTTGCTTCTTCAACAGGAAGACCAGCACCAATTGCTGCAGCCATTGGCTCCTCAATTAACTTGACATCTCTTGCTCCAGCACCAAGAACTGATTCTCTAATAGCTCTTCTTTCAACCTGGGTAGATCTGCAAGGCACACAAACTAAAACACGAGGGCTTGGTTTTATAAATCTTTGTTCATGAACTTTTGCTATAAAATGCTGCAGCATTTTTTCAGTCACCTGGAAGTCTGCAATAACACCCTCTGATAAAGGTCTTATTGCTTTAATATTACCTGGTGTTCTACCAAGCATTTTTTTAGCTTCAGTACCAACTGCAACTACAGTTTTTTGACCTCGTGATTCTCTAATTGCAACTACAGAAGGCTCATTTAACACTATACCTACATCCTTTGTATAAATAAGAGTATTTGCAGTACCTAAATCAATTGATAGGTCATTTGAAAAGTAGCCTCTTACTGTTTTAAATAAATTAAATTCCATTTTTTTCCTAAATTAATATTAATATTTTTTTAGTTAGGTTAATATTTTGCAACCTTATATAATAATAGCATATGGATAAAGAAACGGTTTCAACAATTGCACACTTATCAAGACTTTCTCTAGAAAATGAGAAAGGTGATAAATTAATATCAGATCTAGAGGAAATTTTAGAATTTGTTGATCAGTTAAATGATGCAAATACTGAAAATGTTGATCCTTTGTCAAGCCCCCTAGAAATGACCGCAAGACTCAGAAATGATGATTTAAATTCAAAAGATAGAAAATCAAAATTTTTATCTAATGCGCCTGATTCTAATGAAGATTACTTTTTAGTCCCCAGAGTCGTTGAATGACAATACAATATAAATCAATAAAAGAGCTCAATGAAATGCTCAATAATAAGGATATTTCACCTACTGAGTTATTAGATGAAACCTTTCAATTGATTGATGAACATAAAGATCTAAATGCATTTGTAACTCTTAATAAAGAGGGTTCATATAAAGCTGCAAAAGAGCTTGATTCAAAAGATGCCTTCTCTTCACTTGAAGGCATTCCAATTGCACAAAAAGACCTATTTTGCACAAAAGATATTTTAACAACTTGTGGTTCAAAAATGCTTTCTAACTTTGTACCGCCATATACAGCAACAGCTATTGAGAATCTTGAAAAAGCTGGCTGTTTGTCCGTTGGTAAGACTAACATGGATGAATTTGCAATGGGCTCTTCAAATGAAACTAGCTTTTATGGAAATGTTCTCAACCCTTGGAATAAAGACTTTGTTCCTGGTGGAAGCTCTGGCGGTTCTGCGGCTGCAGTCGCTGCTGGAATAGTTGCAGCTGCTAGTGGTACAGATACAGGTGGCTCAATAAGGCAGCCAGCATCACTATGTGGAATAAGTGGTTTAAAACCAACTTATGGAAGAATTTCAAGATGGGGCATGATTGCTTTTGCCTCTAGCCTTGACCAAGCAGGACCAATGGCAAGAACTGTTGAGGACTGTGCTTTACTTTTAAATGAAATGTGTTCTTACGATAAAAAAGATACAACTTCATTAAATGTTGAAATACCTGATTTTACTCATAATCTAAATAATGAAATTAAAAATAAAAAAATCGGAATTGTTAAAGAGTTTGATCTCTCTAAACTTGATCAAAATGTAGTTAAAAATTTTGAATCTTCTCTGGATCAATTAAAAAAACTTGGTGCAGAAATAGTTGAAGTAAGCATACCAAATATCTCGCTTTCTGTTCCAACATATTATGTTATTGCTCCTGCTGAATGCTCTTCAAACCTATCAAGATATGATGGTGTTAAGTATGGCTTCAGAACTGATAACATAACTGATCTTGAAAATTTATATATTAATTCTCGAACTGAGGGTTTTGGTGAAGAAGTTAAAAGAAGAATTTTAATTGGTACATATGTTTTATCAGCAGGCTTCTATGATGCTTACTATAAAAAAGCCCAACAGGTAAGAAGATTAATAAAAAATGATTTTGATAATGCCTTTAAGGAAGTAGATGTTATTGTGAGCCCTACTACAAGAGGTCCTGCATTTGCAGCCGGCTCGAAATCAGGGGATCCAATACAAATGTATCTTGAAGATTTATTTACAATTCCTGCAAACCTGGCTGGCCTTCCTGCAATGTCTATTCCGAGTGGATTTGAGAATAATATGCCTCTTGGATTACAAATAATTGGGAATCATCTTGATGAATCTACTGTATTGCAAGTTGGTCACAATTTTCAAGTAAATACTGATTTTCATAATCAGAACCCTTCAAAGGGGGTCTCATAGTGTCTTGGGAAACAACAATAGGACTTGAAATACACGTTCAATTATCAACAAAAACAAAATTATTTTCTGGGGCCTCAACCCAGTTTGGTTCAAATCCAAATACTCAAGTTGACTATGTAGATCTTGGGCTACCTGGAGTATTACCAGTTCCCAATAGAGAGGCTTTCAATAAAGCAATAATGTTTGGATTGGCAACAAATTCAACGATTAATAGTATCTCGTTTTTTGATAGAAAAAACTATTTTTATCCTGACCTTCCAAAAGGTTATCAAATTACTCAAATGAATAAACCAATTGTTGAAAATGGTGAAATAGCTATTTATGTTGATAATAAAGAAAAAATTATTAACATCACAAGAGCTCATTTAGAAGAGGATGCTGGAAAGTCAGTACATGATCTTTTTGATGGTAAAACCGGTGTTGATTTAAATAGAGCGGGCACCCCACTCTTAGAAATTGTTTCAGAGCCTGAAATCTCAAGCCCTGAAGAGGCAGTTGCATACTTTAAAGCGATTCACCAATTAGTAACATACCTTGATATCTGTGATGGAAATATGTCACAAGGATCTATGAGGTGCGATGTAAATGTGTCGATTAAAAAACCAGAAGATACTGAATTGGGAACTCGAGCAGAGCTTAAAAATATTAATTCATTTAGATTTATTGATAGAGCTATCAGACACGAAGTAAATAGACAAATTAAGTTATTAGAAAAAGGTGAAAAAATTGTTCAGGAAACAAGACTATATGACAGCGATAAAAATGAAACAAGATCTATGAGATCTAAAGAAGCTGCTAATGATTATAGATATTTTCCTGAGCCAGACCTTTTACCTATTGTCATTGATCAAAATGAAATCAACGAAATTAAAAATAATATGCCTGAACTACCTAAAGCAAAGGTATCAAGATATATAGATGTTTTTAATCTAGATGAGGCAGACGCAAAGATAATTGCAACCTCAAAAGAAATGTCAAAAATGTTTGAGACTGCTGCTGCAGAAAGCATGAACCCTCAACTAGCCGCAAGATGGCTTATTGGTGAAGTTAATGCGCTTTTGAATAAGGATAATGTCCTCCTAAGCGAATCTAAACTAGAAATTAATAATTTCTCTGCATTAATTATAAGGATTAATGATGAGACAATTTCAGGGAAAATAGCTAAAACTGTTTTGGAAAAGATCTGGGAAACGGGTGATACTGTTGACTCTATAATTGAAAGCGAAGGATTGGTTCAAATAAAAGATTCGGGATTAATTGAAGAAATATGCAATAAAGTTGTTAGTGATAATCCTGATCAAGTAGCTGCGTACAGAGCTGGTAAAGATAAGTTATTTGGATTTTTTGTTGGCCAAGTTATGAAAGAATCAAAAGGCAAGGCCAATCCAAAAAATGTCAATGAAGTTCTAAAAAAATTACTTTCTTAAAGAACGAACATACTTAAGGTTTCAGCTACAAAAGCAGGCTTTTCAACTCCTTTTATTTCCATCGTAACCTCTAGTTTTGATAAAAACTGTCCAGGATTTTTTTCAGTGATATCTATACATTTCATGGATAATCTCACTTCTGAATTTACTGGCACCGGACTTAAAAACCTTACTTTATCTAAACCGTAATTAAGACCCATTTTAGTTCCATCTATAACTAAACCAATTTCTTGTTGGAAAGGTATTCCAGCTGTTAAAGAAAGTGAAAGAAAGCCATGCGCTATTGTAGAGCCAAATATTGGATTGGCTTGTTCAGGATCAACATGAATAAACTGATGATCCATTGTTGCATCAGCAAATTTATCAATTCTATCTTGATCAACTAGAACCCAGTCAGACTTTCCTAACTCTTTTCCTATTATGGTATCGATTTCATTTGATTTAATTACATGTAGCATATTAGTTCTCCATATATAAGTTTTCGTATTTATCTCTTAGCTCATATTTTAAAAGCTTACCTGTTGCTCCATGAGGTAACTCATCAACAAATACAACTTCATCAGGTAACCACCATTTTGCAACTTTATCAGTTAAAAAATCGATAACATCATCTTTTGAAAGAGAATTCCCATTAGTCACTATAACCATCAATGGTCTTTCATCCCATTTTGGATGTGGTAAACCAACAACACATGCCTCCACAACATCAGGATGACTTACAGCGGCATTCTCTAGATCAATAGAGCTAATCCACTCTCCTCCAGTTTTAATAACATCTTTAGCTCTGTCTACAATAGTCATATAACCATCTTGATCAATAGTTGAAATATCACCTGTATCAAACCAACCATTTTTATCTGTGGCGTCTTTTTCAGCCTTAAAATATCTTTTAATTACCCATGGTCCTCTTATTAAAAGATGTCCTTGAGCTTCTCCATCATTTGGCAGATCATTACCTGAATCATCAACTATTTTTAATTCTACTCCATAACATGCTCTTCCCTGTTTAAGCTGCAGTTGATACATTTCTTCTTTTGGCATTTCTCTCATTTCAGGTGTTACTAAATTAGTTGTGCCTAAAGGACTAGTTTCTGTCATACCCCAACCTTGAATTACATCAATATCATGCGTTTCATGTAAATCTTTTAATAGAGACAATGATAATGCTGACCCACCTATTACGGTTTTCTTAATTGAGCTAAGAACAAGATTCTCACTTTTACAATAACCTAGTAGACCCATCCAAACAGTTGGAACACCAAATGCAAAAGTTACATTTTCTCCATCAATTAAATCATAGAGAGGCTGACCCTCCATTTGCATACCGGGCATTACAATCTTTAAACCAACTAATGGCGCGTAAAACGGAATGCTCCATGCGTTAACGTGAAACATAGGGACAACCATTAAAATGACATCATCTGAACTTACATCAAGTGACGATATGGCAGTGAGTGCGTGTAATGTATTTGATTTATGAGAGTATAAAACACCCTTTGGATTACCTGTTGTTCCAGATGTGTAACAAAGGCCACATGCTGCATCCTCATCAATCTTAGGCCATATAAAGTTCCCATCACCATCTTCAATAAATTCTTCATATGAAATTACATTATTCAAGGAGTTTTCAGGAATTTCTCCTTTATCACATAAAACAACAAATTCTTGAACATCAGAAATACTATCTTTAATTGCCTCTAGCAATGGAATAAATGGTACTTCAACAAAGATAATCTTGTCTTCAGCATGGTTGATAACATAAACAAGTTGCTCAGGATGCAATCTAAAATTTAAAGTATGCATTACAGCTCCAACTCCAGAAACACCAAAATATGCCTCTAAATGCCTGTATGAATTTAATGCCAATGAAGCTAAAACATCCCCTTCCTTGTACCCTTTTTTAAGTAATGCAGAACCAAGTTTTCTTGCTCTAATACAAACCTCTGAATAATTAGTTCTATGTATTTCACCTGATACAAGTCTAGAGACAACTTCAACATTTGGTGAATTTACTCTAGCATGCTCAATAATTTGGGCGACATTAGGCCCCCATGATTGCATATTACCTTTCATATTATTTCCCCTATATGCTTTTAATTATAATATTAACTAAACAATATTAAATCTTTTTAAGATTTTTTCATCACTGATTTTATTTTTATATATGAAGTTTAGAAAATGCAAATGTCCATAGATGTCATTTTTTATATAACTATTTGTTTTCCATAAATAGTTATTTATATCATTATTTAAATTTTCAATATCTTTAAGTTTTATCTCAAACTTTAATAGACTGTATATGCTATCTAAACCAAATCCTTTTTCTAATAACAATTTTTTGTAATCAAAATTATCATTTTGCATATATTGAAAAAATATTTCTTGTAATAGTTTGTCAATATTATAGATTCCTGTTCCATTCATAAGAATTCCACTAAGTCCATCAGCCTTTTTTATAGGATTAAGGTGGTTAAAGTCATCAATTATTATTTTTGGCATGCAGTAATCATTAGCAAAAAAATTATCCCAAATATAAAGATTATGATTAAGCATAGCTTTCCATCTTTTGATATCAGTTTCTTTGTATTTATCTGACACTACCTTTGGACCTGTCCAAAAAATGTTCACTTTTTGATTTAAATTATCAGCAAGGTAGCTTATGTAATTCTTACTGGCATTGTCTTTATTTAATTGATGATCACAGTAAACAAATGGCACGAAATATAAATTAAGATTTTGATCAATCTCTGCTATTTTATTTATGCATTCACATTGACTTTCTGCTGATGGGTTATTCTCTAAATCATCAAATAAAATACCTATACTAGTAATGCCTATGTTTATAAATGATTTTATTATTTGTGAGAGTTTATCAATATCAAGATTAATACCAGGCGATATACCCATTATAAATTCTATATTTTTAGACCGGGCATTTGAGGATAACTCCTGGAAATGATTCATCCAAGTCTCACTGTAACCTAGCTGCCAGTTAAGTCTATGATTTGGATCTTCTTTTGGACAATAGAAATATGTGTCTAGACCATATTCTCCCATATCATCTAATAACTTCAATCTGTCATTGAATGAGAATAATTTTCCGTAGTATCCCTCTACATATCCTTTTTTCATATTATGAGCAAATTATACATCCAGGATTTTCTGATAGAAAAGATTGAGCTATTTTTCCAGCCTTCATATTTATAAGAACAAGTTTATTGAAACATTCTTCATCACCTAAAATAATTGAAATAGCCTGCATTGATGAAAATGTGCCTACGCTTCCAGCTACAGTTGGTATGACTCCTTCGCTTTCACAGTTTTGATCTAAAAGATTTTTCTTTCTTGGAAATAAACACTCATAACAAGGACCAGAATCATTATTTTTAAAACTTATTATTTGTCCCTCTTGATTTATACAAGAGCCAGATACCAAAGGAACTTGTTTCTCAACACAAATATCGTTAACAAGATATCTTGTTTCAAAATTATCAGAAGCATCTATAACAACATCTATATCATCTATTATTTCAAAAAGATATTTCTCATCAATCCTTTTATTAATGCTTATGATATTTGAGTGTGGATACTTTCCAGCAAGTTTACTTTTAATTATTTCCACTTTACTTTTGCCAATATCATTTTGATCAAAGATAAATTGTCTGTGTAGATTATTGAAATCTACTAAATCATCATCAGCGATATATAAATTACCAATACCTGTCGATAATAAATAGATTATGGCAGGATGCCCTACACCACCACACCCTATTATTAAAACTTTAGAATTTGACAATTTTTTTAAAGAATCTTCATTAAAGCCATCTACAAGCATCTGTTTTTCAAAAAAATTCTTATTCATAATTCCGCTACTATTATCCTTTGATGACCTTGATAATCTTTAATGTTAAAGATATTTCTATAATTATAATCTTTAAGTATATTTTCTATATCTTGAGCTTGATTGAAACCATGTTCAATAATCAACTTACCAGATTTTTTTAAAACCTGTTTTGATTGTTTTATTATGATTTTAATATCTTTGAATCCATTATCAGTGCTTACAAGAGATGTTAGTGGCTCATGTTTTAGGTGCTTCAAGTGCTCATCATCTTCTGTTATGTAGGGCGGATTAGATATAACCATATCAATCGAATTCTTTTTAAACGGTAAGAGCCAATCTCCCACTAAAAGTTTAAAGTTATTTGCGTTTAATTTATTTTTATTTATTTTTGCAATTTCAATAGATCTTAAATATTTATCAACTCCAAAAACTATATTTTGGTTGCACAAATTTGCAATTGAAATACCTATACAGCCCGAGCCTGTTCCTGCATCAATAATATTAAAATTTTTATTAGTTTTTAGAGATTTAAAATAATCTATTATTAATTCTGTCTCTGGGCGGGGTATCAAAACTCTTTCATCAACAAAGAACTCACTATCATAGAAAGATGCTTGATTGACTATATATTCAAATGGAACTCCGCTTGATAAATCCTTAAAAAAACATTCAATTTCTTGAATCTCTTTAGTGTTAAAAATTAGATCGTCTTTTAAATAATAGTCTTTTGAGCATATGCCATATTTTATATTCAAGAAATTAAATAAATGATTTTCAGAATTAGCAGCAATCTTTGAATATAGATTTTTAAAATATTTTAGTGAATTTTCCAATTATTTGACCCTTCATTCTGACTCTAATTGTGATAAAAGGGCTAATTGATTTTCTGCCAAGAGCGCATCACATATTGATTTTATATCACCATCCATAATTTGATCTAAATTATGCTGAGTCAATTTTATCCTGTGGTCTGTCATTCTTCCTTGAGGGAAATTATATGTCCTAATTTTTTCGCTTCTATCTCCAGTACCTACCTGAATCTTTCTTTCTGATGCTATGTTTGCTTGTTGTTCGTCTTCTTCTTTTTGTTTAAGTTTTGCAGCCAATAGGGATAATGCTTTCTCTTTATTTTTATGTTGTGAACGCCCATCTTGACACTCTACGACAAGTCCAGTTGGGATATGTGTTAATCTAACTGCAGAATCAGTTTTATTTACATGCTGCCCACCAGCACCAGATGCTCTGAAGGTGTCCACTCTTAAATCATTTTTATCAATACTCACTTCTGCCACCGCTTCAACCTCGGGAAGTATTGCTACTGTGCATGTTGAAGTATGAATTCGACCTTGTGATTCGGTCTCAGGAACTCTTTGTACTCTATGAACACCAGACTCAAACTTAAGAACTTTATAAACGCCCTTACCAACAAGCTTAAGGGATACTTCTTTATAGCCCCCCTGCTCTGCTGGTCTTAGATTTAAGACTTCTATTGTCCAATTTTCTCTTTCAGACATTCTTGAATACATCCTAAATAAATCACCTGCAAAAATACCAGCCTCATCACCACCGGCACCAGCTCTAATTTCAAGATATGCAGAGCCATCATCTGCAGAATCTTTTGGTAAAAGCATAATTTTTAATTGTTTCTCTAATGCTGCCGGTCGATCTTGATTGTTCTTTAAATCTTCCTCAGCTAAAGCCGTTAGATCTTCATCACCCATTTCAATAATTTGTTTTGCTTCCTCAATTACCTGCATCAAGTCTTTATATTCCGAATATAGCTCGGCTATTGGATTAATATCAGCAAACTCTTTATTTAGTTCAGTAAGTAAATTTATATCATTTGATGTTTCTGGTTGAATTAATAAATTCTGGATCTCAGCTTGTCTATCTATAAGCATATCAAGCTTTTTTGTCATTGAGTCATGCATCATGAATATACCTTTTTACCATTGACTGTAAAATATGCTTATCAAGCTTCGTAATGATCTCTATTCTAAAATTTGAATCCTCTAAGTGCTCTATAAGATCTCTATGAATATCATTGCTATTCGTTATTTTAATTAAATCTTTTTGATCTAGTTTAGTTAAGTATGGATCGAGCAGATCGATAACTTCTGATTTTTGATTTGCATTCTCAATAGATGATATTGCCTTAGATGCCTCTCTAACAATAATATTTCCAGCTTTCTCAGCTTCTATTAATCTTTCTCCATAATTATCTTGTGTAATTTTTTCAATATCATCAATAGTGTAAAGATAGACTTGTTCAATAGATGAAATAGATGACTCAATATTTCTTGGAACCCCTAAATCTATAAGAAGAATTGGCTTTGCTCCTCTACTTTTTAATGTATTTTCAATAAGACCCTTTCCTAAAATAGGAAGCTCGGTATTGATAGAAGTAATGACTACATCTGCGTATTTAATTTCGTCTTCTAATCTTTGAAGAGAGGATGAGACAATAGAAAAATTTTCATTAATTGTTATTTCTTTGGATGACCTATTCACGGCAGATATTTTTGTAATACCTTTTTGATACAAATTTTCAATAACTGACTTACCCAAAGAACCAGCTCCAATAATTAGCACATTAAGGGATTTGGGATCTTCAAAAATATTTTTTATTAAATTAACTGATAACCCACTGACAGATAGAGGGTTTAAACCGATTCGAGTCTCAGTCCTTACTTTTTTAACAATCTCAATAGATTTTTTTATATAGTAATTCATTGGTTTTGGAATTAAGGATTGATCTCTTGCGGCCAAGATACTCATTTTAAATTGACCAAAGATTTCTTGCTCTCCTAGTACTTGAGAGTCAATTCCTGATGCAACTCTGGCAATATGAATTAATGCATCCTCTCCTTCAAAACTATAAAAATATTCATTATCGATTTCATCACATCCTAAAAAACCTTTTACAGAATTCAGAATTTCTATGTGATCTTCAATATCACTATATAAATAAAGTTCCGTTCTATTGCATGTTGATAAGCCAAAAGATGAACTAAATCTTTCACCAAAAGTGTCTTTTAGATACCTATTTAGTGCAACTTGATTCGTCTCATTTATAATAAACTTCTCTCTTTGAGAAACTGACGAGGTTTTATGATTTATGCCAACTAATTGTAAATTCATTTCGATGCTTTCAATGGCGCTATCTTTATTTGTTTTAATATCTTGCTCTGCATTAGATAAAAATAATAATTTAACTTTTAATTACTTCGGAAAAATTCAATATGTTTCTCAAGACACAAAAGAAACTATTAATCTTAAAATTCTTCATAACGATAGTGGTTACATTATACATTTATATAAACCTTTAATCGGATCTTTAGGGGAAATAAATTTAACACCAAAATTTAAAATTTATGAAATAAATATATTAGGATATGAAAATATTGATCAAAGCTTTATTTACAATAGTTTTGAAAGTGATTTGTTAAAAGCAATTCTTAAAAATTGTATCAAGCAACTGGAAACCGTAAATAAAGAAAACTTCAAATGCTCAAATGAAGGAAATAAAGTTAAATTTGATGCAAGTTTAGAGAATATCCAATATACAGGCCTAATTTTTTTAAGATGAACACCGAAATCACAACTATATTATCACCTGCAAAAATAAATATTAATTTAAAGGTTTTATCAAAAAGAACTGATGGATATCACAACATAAAGAGTAGATTTCAACTTATAGATTTATGTGATGAGATAACATTTAAACTAACTCAAGATAAAGATGTCATAGTAAACCTTGGATTTGAGCTTGAAAGTAATGAAAGGAATGTTGTGTATGACATTGCCTCTGAAATTAGGGTCATTAATAAGATAAAGTCAGGAGTTCACATTGATATTTCAAAAAATATTCCTTTGGGAGCTGGTCTTGGTGGAGGTAGTTCAAATGCTGCTTCAACTATAGTTGTTTTAAATTACTTGTGGAAATTAGGAATGACTAAGAATCAAATGATTGAATTCGGAAAAAATTATGGTGCAGATATTCCATTCTTTATTTATGGTAAAAATGCAATTGCTGAAGGAATAGGAGAAAAACTAACAGCCTGCAAATCATTAAATGATGACATGCTGTTAATTTATCCAAATATACATTCATCTACAGGGGAAATGTTTAGCGAATTAAGTTATCCATTAGCTTTGAAAAATAATATTTCTAATGATTTTATGAATATTTTTTTAGAAAAGCATGATGAGGTAAGAGAATTCGTAAACAAGAATAATCAAATTAATATTAATTTATCTGGAACAGGTTCATCAATGTTTATAAAATATCATTCAGAAAAAGAATTACAAAAATTATTAAAAATAATTCCTGATAAATGGAGATTCTTTACGGTGAAACCGTTACAATATTCGCCCTTAGAGGAATTGTTTTAAGTTTGGGGTGTAGCCAAGCGGTAAGGCAACGGGTTTTGATCCCGTCATGCGTAGGTT
>VMBT01000197.1_pt1 | contig 40924 bp, 41 predicted proteins | sample 4404301 | NCBI WGS metagenome assembly VMBT01 (sample SAMN12238535, study PRJNA552566) | marine metagenome | isolation source: Coastal seawater | place: USA: coastal Georgia, Sapelo Island | collected 2008-08/2009-08
CATTGGAGCTGGGTGCCGATATCATTATTCACTCTGCCACGAAATACCTTGATGGCCAAGGAAGGTGTCTTGGTGGCGCTGTTCTTGGAAGTAGCAATGACATGAAAGAGGTTTTTGCATTCTTACGCTCAGCAGGAACAACCATGAGTCCATTTAATGCTTGGGTGGTTTTAAAAGGTCTTGAAACACTAAAAATTAGAATGGATGCTCATTCAAGGAATGCGCTCGAACTCGCAACATGGCTTGAATCATTACCTTCTATTGAAAGGGTTTTTTATCCAGGTTTAGATTCTCACCCCCAATTTGGGCTTGCTAAGACTCAACATAGCGCATCGGGTGGTGTTTTATCATTTAATATTCGAGGATCAAAAAAAGAGGCTTGGAATTTAATTGACTCAACGAACATGCTATCAATTACCGCAAATTTAGGTGATGTAAAAACTACCATCACACATCCAGCTACTACGACTCATTCAAGACTCACTCAAGAGGAAAGAGATGCTGCAAATATCGGTGATAACTTGATTCGAATTGCAGTTGGATTGGAGGATATTGAAGATATTAAAGAGGATTTAAAATATCTTTTAAAATAGGTTTTAATACCTAAAATACCTCCCAATACATGCTAAAATCAAGCTATAAAATCGCATTTAAACTTAGCTTGAAAAGAATAAAATATGGATGTATTTGCCAAAGAAACGATCCCTGTAAGCCTCGAAGATGAAATGAAGAAATCCTACCTTGATTATGCTATGAGCGTAATTGTAGGTAGGGCACTTCCCGATGTAAGAGATGGATTAAAACCTGTGCATAGAAGGGTTTTATATGCCATGCATGAGTTGAGTAACAGTTATAACCGTCCCTATAAAAAATCAGCAAGAATTGTTGGTGATGTGATTGGTAAATATCACCCCCATGGTGATACAGCTGCTTACGACACGATTGTCAGGATGGCTCAAGATTTTAGCTTAAGGTATATGCTGGTTGATGGACAAGGCAATTTTGGCTCTGTCGATGGTGATAATGCCGCTGCAATGCGATATACCGAAATTAGAATGTCAAAAATCTCTCACGAGATGCTTGCCGATATCGACAAAGAGACGGTTGATTTTGGACCTAATTATGATGGTTCTGAATCTGAACCATTGATTATGCCAACTAAAATACCAAATCTTCTTATTAATGGAAGCTCCGGTATTGCTGTAGGTATGGCAACTAATATTCCTCCGCATAATTTAACGGAAGTCATTAATGGGCTTCAAGCACTTCTGAAAAATCCTGAACTCTCGATCGATGATCTTATAGAGCATATCCCAGGTCCAGATTTTCCAACCGCAGGTATTATTCATGGCATCTCTGGAGTAAGGGAAGGTTACCGAACTGGTCGAGGCAGAGTGGTTATGCGAGGTAAAACCCATGTTGAGCCTCTAGAGAGGGGAAATCGTGAAGCCATTATTGTTGACGAATTACCTTACCAGGTTAATAAGCGAACATTTATAGAAAAAATTGCTGAATTAGTCGGTGACAAAAAAATTGATGGTATATCTGATTTAAGGGATGAGTCAGATAAGAAGGGTATGCGCGTTGTCATAGAACTAAAAAAAGGTGAAATACCTGATGTGGTTCTAAATAATTTATACAAACAAACTCAATTGCAAGATAGCTTTGGTATGAATATGGTTGCGTTAATCGATGGGCAACCTAAGCTTTTAAACCTCCAGCAAATTCTAGAGGCATTTCTTAAGCACCGAAGAGAAGTGATTACACGCAGAACCACGTTTGAGCTTAAAAAAGCTCGCGATAGAGGGCATGTATTAGAAGGCCTTGCCGTTGCATTGGCGAATGTAGATGAGATGATCAAAATTATCAAAGCTGCTGCAACCCCGCCTGAGGCCAAAGAGGAGTTGATGAAACGTGAATGGAAATCTCCAGTGGTTGAGGAGATGCTCAAAAAATCCTCTGAAGACCTATCAAAACCAGAGGGTCTTTTAGAGATATATGGCCTTAAAACCAATGGCTACAAACTCTCTGATATCCAAGCCCAGGAGATCTTGCAACTAAGGCTTCAAAGATTAACAGGCCTTGAGCAAGAAAAAATTGTCAATGAGTACCATGAAATCATGGACTTAATTATTGACCTCTTAGATATTTTAGCTAAATCAGAAAGGGTGACATCAATTATTAGCCAAGAGCTCGATGATATTCAAAAAGAATACGGTGATAAAAGAAGAAGTGAGATAGTGGTTGATGCTCAAGATTTATCGATTGAGGATCTTATTGCACCTCAAGATATGGTGGTTACACTATCCAATACTGGCTATATCAAAGCACAAGTCTTAGATGACTACCGTGCCCAAAAAAGAGGGGGTCGAGGTAAGCAAGCCATGACGACCAAAGAAGATGACTTCATTGAAAAAATGTTTGTTGCCAATTCTCATGACAACATACTATGTTTTTCTAGTCGTGGACAAGTCTATTGGCTTAAAGTATATGAGGTTCCTCAGGGTAGCCGCGTGAGTCGAGGAAAGCCAATCGTAAATTTATTCCCATTAATGCCTGGTGAAAAAATTAATGCAATTTTAGCGGTAAAAGATTTTGTGGATGATCAATTTATCTTTATGGCTACCTCAAAAGGTACAGTTAAAAAGACACCACTTTCCGATTTTTCTAACCCAAGAAAATCAGGAATCATTGCTATCAAGTTGGATAATGGCGATTATCTTATTGGGGCTGGAGTTACAAATGGTGAACAAGACATTGTGCTCGTTTCAGATGGTGGAAAGGCGGTCTGGTTTGATGAAAATGATGTAAGGAGTATGGGTAGAAATGCGCGTGGTGTAAGAGGTATGAAGCTCACAGATAATCATCAAGTACTCTCTTTACTTATCGCATCATCAGATACTGAGTCGGTTTTAGTAGCTACAGAAAACGGTTTTGGTAAGCGAACTGTTCTTTCAGAATTTAGAAGGTCGGGTAGAGGCACTCAAGGTGTGAAAGCCATTCAGGTGAGTGATCGTAATGGGGTTGTTGTAGCTGCTAAGCTTGTTGGGGATCATGATGAAATTATGTTGATCACCACAGGTGGCGTTTTGATCAGAACTCGCGTGAGTGAAATTAGAGAGCTTGGACGAGCAACCCAAGGCGTAACCCTTATACATCTTACAAAAGATGAAAAACTTTCTGGCTTAGAAAAAATTGTCGAATCAGAACATTTAGAAAGTGATCAAGATGAGCTGCCGGTATAACTTTTCTGCAGGCCCAGCTATTCTTCCAAAAGAGGTTTTAGAGCAGGTTCAATCTGAACTTATTGATTGGCATGGTACTGGCATGTCTGTTATTGAAATGTCTCATCGCGGCAAACAATACCTTCCTATTCTTGATGAAGCTGAAAATGATCTCAGAAATATTTTTAGTATTCCAAAAAACTATAAAGTTTTATTTCTTCAGGGTGGGGCGATCACCCAAAACTTTATGGTGCCTATGAATCTTTTAGCGGGTAGATCAGCATCTTACGTCGCCTCTGGATACTGGTCTAAAAGAACATACAATGATGCGCAGCCTTTTGAGAATATTCACTTAGCTGCATCATCAGAATCTATAGATTTTATAAAAGCCCCTGATGCATCTGAATGGAAGCACTCCAGTAGTGATGCATATGTACATTTTTGTATGAATGAAACCATTCACGGTGTTGAGTATTTTGATGTACCTGAAAATATCAAGGCACCCTTGGTATGTGATATGTCATCCAATATTCTCTCAAGACCTATGGACATTGATAAGTTTGGGGTAATTTATGCGGGAGCGCAAAAGAATATTGGCCCTGCTGGATTGACTTTGTTGATTGTCAGGGACGATTTAATTGATTTTGCAGATAAAAAAACTCCTACAACCTTTAATTGGAAAATCCAGTCTGATAATAAATCAATGATTAATACACCCTCAACATTTAGCATCTATGTTGCAGGTCTAGTATTTAAGTGGATTGAGAAGAATGGCGGCCTTAAGATGATTGAGAAGAAAAATATTGAAAAGGCAGATTATCTTTATAAATATATTGATTCATCAGGTTTTTATTACAATAATATTGATAAAAACAATCGATCCAGAATGAATGTGCCATTCAGGATTCATGACGATGAATTAACCATGAAATTTGTTGCTGAGGCAGAAGAGCAGGGCCTTTATCAGCTCAAAGGCCATCGTCTTGTAGGGGGTTTGAGAGCTTCAATATATAACGCTATGCCGATGGAGGGTGTTGAGGCGCTGGTTGAATTTATGGAAATTTTTGAAAAAAAATACCAATGAAAAAAAATTTAAATCAAATTAGAAAAGAAATAGATAGGCTTGACGAACACATTCTTAAACTTGTCTCAGAGCGAGGTAATCTTGCCAAAGAGGTTGGTAAACTTAAAAGTGACGGCATTATCTACAAGCCTGATCGTGAAGCTAGCCTGATTGCACGTTTAAAAAAGATCAATCAAGGACCTTTATCCCACCAAAGTGTTGCAAATATATTTAAATCTATTATCTCTAATTGCCGTGCGCTAGAAAAAAAGCTCAGTGTTGCATTTCTTGGACCTCTGGGAACTTTCAGTGAAGAGGCAACAATAAAACAGTTTGGAGAAAATATCGACGCAATCCCTACCAACAGTATTGATGAGGTCTTTACTCAAGTTCAATCTGATATAGCTCATTATGGTGTGGTACCCGTTGAAAATTCTACAGAGGGCGCCATTAGCCGTACACTCGATTTATTATTAACGAAAGACCTTAATATTTGCGGTGAAATTATTTTACCCGTCCATCATTGCCTTATTTCTAAAAATAAATCACTTTCCCAAATTAAAAAAGTTTACGCACATGGACAATCGTTGGCCCAATGTCATGATTGGATCATGAATAATTTACCTAACGTCGACAAAATTGCAGTGATGAGCAATGCAGATGGCGCAAAACATGCAGCGAAAGAGAAAAATTCTGCAGCGATTGCGAGCATCAAGGCTGCTGATCTTTATAAACTTAACATTTTGCATGAAAATATTGAGGATGATAGCCGTAATTCAACTAGGTTTCTTGTCTTATCAAAACAAGATATCGGTATCAGCGGGAATGATAAAACTTCCATTGTCGTAGCCACTAAAAATAAACCAGGTGCCATTGCGGATTTAGTCGAGCCCTTTGCTAAAAATAAGGTAAGTATGACTAAGCTGGAATCTAGGCCAGCTAAAATTGGCATGTGGGAATATGTTTTCTTTATTGACTTGGAAGGGCATTTAAAAGATAAGAAAGTTAAAATATCATTGGAACAAATTGAATCACGAGCCTCGTTCATTAAGGTTTTAGGCTCTTATCCTGCCAGCAATGATAAATAATATTTCTGTTCCAAAATACATCCATGAAATTGAACCCTATCAAGGGGGGAGACCGATTAAGGAAGTTGCTCGTGAATTAAATCTCGACGAAAGTAAAATCATCAAGCTAGCCTCTAATGAGAACCCTATTGGTATTAGTCCCCTTGCTAAAGAGGCCGTATTAAATGCGATGGATGATGCAGAGCGTTATCCTGATGGCAATGGCTTTTATCTGAAACAAAAAATTGCCTCTACTTTTAAGCTTGATGAGCGACAAATCATTCTTGGTAACGGTTCAAATGATATCCTTGAGCTTGTCGCTAGAACCTTCTTGACCTCTGGTGATGAGGCTATCTATTCAGAACATGCATTTGCAGTTTATCCTCTCGTTGTAAAAGCAGTTGGAGCCAATGGTATTGAAGTTCAAGCTAAAAATTATGCCCATGATCTTGAAGGCTTTTTAAAAAATATCAATGTTAAGACAAAAATTATTTTTATTGCCAACCCAAATAACCCTACTGGAACGCTGATTGAAAAATCAACGTTGAGGGAATTTTTATCTCATGTACCAAAACATGTCATTGTTGTTTTAGATGAAGCTTATGATGAGTATTTGTCTGACAACGATAAATCTGAAGCATTTTCATGGTTAAAAGAATTTCATAACCTTATTATCTCAAGAAGTTTTTCAAAAGCTTATGGATTAGCTGGATTGCGTGTAGGTTATGGTGTTGGACATTCATCGATCATTGAGTTAATGAATAGGATTAGGCAACCCTTTAACGTCAATCATTTAGCTCAGATTGCTGCCATAGCTTCACTTGATGATCATGAATTCATTAAGCTTAGTCAGAAGATTAATAATGAGGGTATGACCCAGATTATCAATGGCTTCAATGAGCTTGGCTTTAATTACATCGAGTCTTACGGAAATTTTATTAGCTTCAAACTTAAAGACGAAAGCGTCGCAATGATGTATTATCACGAATTACTCAAAAATGGTGTGATTGTCAGGCCAATTGCCAATTACAAATTGCCTCATTTTTTAAGAGTCAGTATTGGTCTTGAAAATGAGAATAAGATATTTTTAGAAACGTTAAGAAAAATTAGTGAAATAGAAACCGTATGATTATTGTAATGAACAAATCTGCAACACAAGATCAAATTGATAATGTGTTGGATCGTATCAAGGATAAAGGTCTTGAGGCTAGTGTATCTAAGGGCATTGAGAAAACAGTCATTGGTGCTATCGGTGACGAACGCCTGCTTGATGAAGAACTTTTAGCCTCTCTGCCTGGTGTCGAGCAAGCCCTTCATATTGTTAAGCCTTACAAGATTGTGGCACGTGAGTGGCATGAGGAAGATTCTGTAATTAACGTTTCAGGTCATCCGATTGGTGGAAAAGATATTCAAATTATTTCTGGCCCATGCTCTGTCGAGACCCCAGACCAAATGCAAAAGGCTGCCAAGGCAGTTAAGGCAGCAGGCGTAAAACTCATGCGTGGTGGTGCCTTTAAGCCAAGAACAAGTCCTTATACCTTTCAAGGTGTAGGCTTTGAGGGTCTTGAAATGTTTAGAGAGGCTGCGGACGCCGAGGGTTTACCCATAGTAACGGAGTTACTTGATGTTAGACATTTAGATAAATTCTTAGAAAAAAAAGTTGACGTTATTCAGATTGGTACACGAAGCATGCAAAATTTCGAATTACTTCGCGAAGTGGGCAAGATAAACGTCCCTGTGATCCTTAAGCGTGGAATGTCGGCAACGATTTCGGAATGGCTAATGGCAGCTGAATACATTGCATCCGGAGGAAATCATAATATTATTTTCTGCGAAAGAGGCATTAGGACCTTTGAAACCTATTACCGAAATGTATTGGACGTCACAGCAATTCCGGTTCTTAAGAAGGAAACTCACCTTCCCGTGATTATTGACCCGTCGCATGCCGGAGGTAAGGCCTGGATGGTGGCTGCTTTATCAAGAGCAGGTATCGCTGCAGGTGCTGATGGTCTTTTAGTCGAAATGCATCCTAATCCATGTGAGGCTTGGTGTGATGCTGATCAAGCTATTAATCCTGATGAACTCAAGCAGTTAATGTCTGAATTAACATCCATTGCGCAAATTTTAGGAAGAAATATCGGTCGTTAACTCATGGTAATCATGAGTTTTTTTTGAGATCTTTTGCACTGTCTCATTATGTTGACATAATGCATCATTCAACCTTTCAAAAATTTAGGTGATTTATGCATATTAGGGTATTAGGTTCGGGTGCTGGTGGCGGTTTTCCACAGTGGAATTGTAATTGTGAGAATTGCAAAGGATTAAGAACCCACTCAATTAAATCTTCTGCGAGAAACCAATCCTCAATAACTGTTAGTTCTAATGGCGAAGATTGGATTTTGTTTAACGCATCACCTGATATTCGTGCACAAATTGAATCATTTCCCCCGCTTCAGCCCGCAAGAAAAATAAGAGATACTGGTATTGCATCCATTATCCTTTGCGATGGACAAATTGATCATACAACAGGTTTATTAATCTTAAGGGAGCACGATAAGCCATGGGATATATATTGTACTCAGTCTGTTTATGAGGACATGACCACTGGTTTCCCTATTTTTAATATTTTAGGTCACTTTAGAGGTATTAATTGGCATGAAGTTAAAACGGATCAGGATCCCTTTGAAATTCCTAAGGCAGATGATTTAGTTTTTACAGCTGTTCCGCTTAAGAGTGAAGCGCCACCATACTCACCTCACCGTCATAATACTGTCCCAGGTGACAATGTGGGTTATCGTGTCGAGGACAAAAAAACAGGTAAAAATTTATTTTACGCTCCCGGTTTAGGTATTATTGAAGATCATGTTTTAGAGTACATGAGAGATGCTGATGTCATCCTAGTGGATGGTACCGTTTGGACCAATGATGAGATGTCACGTCATGGGATTAATGACAAATTAGCAAGCGAGATGGGTCACCTTGATCAATCAAGTAAGGGCGGCATTATGGAGACGCTCAGCTCCCTCGATAAACCAAGAAAAATTTTGATTCATATTAATAATACAAATCCTATCTTAAGAGAAGATTCGCCCGAGAGAAAAATGTTAAACGACCATAACATTGAAGTTGCATTTGATGGTATGGATATCATAATTTAGAGGTAAAAAAATGACGAAACCATGGTCAAGAGAAGAATTTGAAAATCAATTAAGGGAGAAGGGTAAAGGTTATCATATCTACCATCCTTTCCATGTGATGATGTACGAAGGAAAGTTAACTAAGGAGCAATTACAATCCTGGGTTGCTAACCGTTTTTATTATCAGATTGGTATTCCTCAGAAGGATGCAGCAATTTTATCTAATTGCCCCGATAAAGAAATTAGAAAGGAATGGATTGTTAGGATCATTGATCATGATGGCGACGGTAATGCAGAGGGTGGAATTGAAGCTTGGATTAATTTAGGCAAGGCTGTTGGACTCTCACGTGAGGATGTAACATCCTTAAAAATGGTTTCCCCTGGAGTAAGATTTGCTGTGGATGCTTACATTAATTTTGCTCGACAAAGAACATGGCAAGAATCCGTTTGCTCTTCATTAACAGAGCTATTTGCCCCACACATTCACCAACAACGCATAAGTTCATGGCCAGAAATGTATCCTTGGATTGATGAATCTGGGCTATCTTATTTCAAGAAAAGATTAACCGAAGCTCGTCGTGATGTAGAGCATGGTTTAGGTGTGACTTTAGATTACTTTAGTCAAACGCGTGAGATGCAAGAAAAAGCCTTGGGTATATTGCAGTTTAAATTAGATGTATTATGGGTGATAGCAGATTCGATTATGCTTGCTTCATCAGACATTAAAGTGGAAGGGCGTGACTACTTAAGGCAGCCAAGATAAATGACGATTTCAAATTCAGATATATACAAGATTGCTGCACATCATCGCTTTCAATGGGAGAAGGCACAAGACTGCTACGTCATCTTATTTCCAGAAGGTATGGTTAAATTGAATGGTAGTGCTGGTGAAGTTTTGAAGTTAGTTGATGGAAGCAATTCCGTTAAGGCTATTGTTGATCTGCTCAAAAATCAATTTCCTGATGTGAAGGATATTGAGAAAGATATTTTGGCAATGATTGATTTTGCCCTAGGCAAGGCGTGGATTGAACAAGTAAATTAATGTTAAGGATTAGTTATGGCACAACAAAATAATGGCGTTGATTCAACTATTACGAATAAGAGACCACTTTGGCTGTTAGCTGAGATAACTTACCGTTGTCCTTTGCACTGTGCATTTTGCTATAACCCTACTGATTACGCGAACCATACCAAGAATGAGTTAGATACCCAGTCTTGGATCAAGGTACTTAATCAAGCCCGAGATCTGGGCGCATTACAGTTAGGTATTTCTGGTGGTGAACCTCTTTTAAGAGATGACATCGAGATCATTGTAGAAGAAGCTCATCAGTTAGGTTATTACAGTAACCTTATTACATCAGGTGTAGGTTTAACCGATAAACGTATTGATGCCTTTAAAAAAGGAGGTCTCGATCATATTCAGCTATCTATGCATGATATTACTGAGGAGATCAGTAATTTCGTTACAGACACTAAAACCTTTAAGCTAAAACAAAAAGTCGCAGCCATGATTAAGGATCGTGGTTATCCTATGGTACTTAATGTTGTTATTCATAGGTACAACATTGACCATATTCAAGAAATTTTAGAGATGGCTGAAAAACTAGGCGCCGATTATGTCGAGCTTGCCAATACCCAATATTATGGTTGGTCGTTACTCAATCGCAATCAATTAATGCCAACCAAAGAGCAGGTCGATAAAGCTGAAGAAGTCACCAATCGATTTAGAGATCGTGTGGGTAATAAAATGAAAGTCTTCTTTGTCGTACCTGATTATTTTGCAAATCGTCCTAAAAAATGTATGAATGGGTGGGGTGAGGTCTTTATGATTGTGACCGCTGATGGAGATGTTTTACCTTGCCACTCTGCACGCGTTTTACCTAACATGAAGTTTCCTAACGTGAAAGATTCTGAGTTAGGTTTTGCATGGTATGAGTCACCAGCTTTTAATAAATATCGCGGTGATTCATGGATGAAAGAGCCATGCCGCACTTGTCCGGAAAAAGAGAATGATCTTGGCGGTTGTCGCTGTCAAGCATTTTTAATTTCTGGTGATGCTGAGGGTGCAGACCCAGTATGTGATAAATCTCCTGGCAGACCGCTCATTGAGAAAGCCATTGTTGATGCGCAAAAGGGTGAACTTCAAGCACAGCCTATTGTTTTCAGGACAGATAAAAATTCAAACCGTGTGATTGAAGGTGAAGAGAAAGAACGATTAGAAGACTTCCACGCACTCCCTTAATTACCCTATAATTAAGGGCATTATGAGTCTGTTTTTAAATCCCAAAGTCATCACTTTGGCAATGCTGGCAAGTCTTGCACCGTTCGCCATTGATACTTATTTGCCTGCCTTTCACATCATTGCTCAGGACTTGTATACAACTCCTGAACTCATTCAGCAAAGTCTTACCTTCTATTTAGCACCGTATACAATCATGACGCTTTTTCATGGAGCGATTTCAGATTCCATTGGACGTATTAAATCGATGCAATGGGGTTTAACTCTTTTCTTTTTTGCATCGATTGGATGCGCTCTAGCAACAAGTGTTGAGATGCTATGGTTTTTTCGTATACTCCAAGGTATTGGTGGTGGTGCTGGTAACGTTGTGGCAAGGGCAATGGTCAGAGACCTTTATGAAGGAGCAGAGGCTCAACGTGTGATGGCAACGATTCAAATTATATTTGGAATTGCACCTGCTATTGCACCCATGATAGGTGGTTTACTGCTTGAAATTCATTGGCAAATTATATTTATTTTTTTAGCTTTTTATGCAGGTTTATCCTGGTTTATGGCAAAAAAAATATTACCTGAAACGCTTAAGCATTCTGAATTATTGTCTTTTTCCGCTAATGCAGTGCTAAAAAGATATACGAATTTATTGGCTAATAAAGATTTTATATTCCTAATTTTGGCTGTCTCAGCTAATTTCTCTGCTTTTTTTATTTACGTGCTCTCAAGCCCCATTTTTCTTATGGACCACTTAGGATTTAATTCTCAACAATTTGGCTATCTCTTTATCCCTACCGTGAGTGGCATGATCCTTGGATCTTATATTTCAAAAAGAGCGGCTGGCATTATTCCAGCTCATAGGTTATTGAGGTATGGCTATTTTTGGATGTTATTTATGACCTCATTTAATTTAATATTTTGTGCAAGCTTTGATAATTATGCGCCAATTAATATCGCCTTTATTGCTCTTTATAACATTGGTATGGCCTCAATCATGCCAGTCATCTCATTAGCTGCTTTAGATTGTTTCCCTAAGATGAGGGGAACAGCAGCCTCTGGACAAGCATTTTCGCAAATGCTCTTTTCAACACTTGTTGCTGGTATTGCTGTTCCTTTTTTATGGTTTTCAACGCTAGGATTAGCGATAGGTTTTTTTGGAATTTTTTGTCTTGGGTTTATATTCATTATACAAACCCAAGCATGGAAAAAAATTTAGTTGCACATGTAAATATGATAAAGCGCTGATTGCGTTCCACGTCCAGCCTCATATTTTTCAATCATAATAACGGTATTACCACCTTGCTTAAAAGCTTCATTCTTAGCTAATTTATCTAAATCTTCATCAATATAACCTGGAAGGCGCTCTGCATAGCCTGTGTGCCTTACCTTAACAGCAGCCTTGGGCTCACATTTATCTTGATCAATGGTTGTCACCACACTGACACCATCAGCACCCGGTTCACCATCCACAAAGGTTTCACCCCAGGCAAATAAATTCAAACTAAAGAAAGTCGAGATTAAAATAATTAAATATTTCATTTTTTATTCCTCAATTAAAAGTTCACGTTTATTTGTTTCACTGGCAAATTTATCTGCATCAGGAAGGGGGTCTTTTCGTTGTGAAATAATGGGCCAAACTTTTGCAAGCCTTGCATTGATCTCAATAAACTCTTGTTGATCCTCTGGCACATCGTCTTCAGCAAAGATTGCCTCTACGGGACACTCAGCAACACATAACGTGCAATCAATACATTCCTCAGGATCGATAGCAAGGAAATTAGGACCTTCAACAAAACAATCGACCGGACACACATCTACACAGTCGGTATATTTACATTGAATACAGTTTTCAGTTACCACATAAGTCATTATTTATTCCTTAAATGTTTTTTATTATTCTAGATTAATTTTAATCATCATTCCATGCTTAAAATCATACCTGCCGCCACGGTATGATAGGTTGATTCGTCAACTAAAATAAAAGCACCGGTGCTTCGATTTTGTTCGTATTGATCAACAATCAAGGGTTGAGCTAATTTAAATGTGACTTCTGCTATATCATTCGTTTGAAGTTCATTTGCATCCTCGTGTGCGAGTGTATTGACATTAACCTTATGATGAATTTGGCTTATCTTAGCTTTAGAGGAGCGTGTGGTATGCATTATTAAATAAGCTCGTCCTGGATTCAACGTAGTTTCTGACAACCAGCAAATCATTGATTTAAAACTTTTAACCGATTGTACCGTATCGTTATCATGAACAATCATATCTCCTCTCGAGATATCAATTTCATCATCCAGGGTGATGGTGATTGATTGCTCAGGAATAGCCTCATCAATTTTCATTTCACCAATTCGAATATCTTTGACGGATGATTGATGACCTGAGGGTAATACTTTAATTTGGTCCCTTACTTTAAGTAACCCTGATTCAATCCGACCCATAAACCCTCTGAAATCATGAAGCTCTTTATTTGAGGAATCTTGTGGCCTACAAACATACTGAACCGGGAAACGAAGTGCTGAATGTTCATCAAGTTCGGTGACGTCAACCTTTTCTAAATATTCAAGCAGGGTAGGACCTTGATACCAATTAAGTTTATTGCCTCGATCAACAATCATATCGCCTACCAATGCTGACATGGGCAGGAAATCAATTTTTGCTTGATTATTATTCGCTTTAATAGCTTGGCTGAATTCTTTATAGTCATTGCATATCTTGGTAAATTGGCTTTCATCATAGTCAACCAAATCCATTTTATTTACTGCAACTAAGATATGTTTTATGCCTACCAATTTAGTTAAAAAAGTATGTCTCTTGGTTTGGGTTAGGATACCTTTTCGAGCATCAATGAGGATAATAGCAACTTGAGCAGTTGAGGCAGCCGTGACCATGTTTCTTGTGTACTGCTCATGTCCGGGCGCATCAGCGATAATGTATTTCCTAGTCCCTGTACTAAAATAACGGTAAGCCACATCAATCGTAATCCCTTGTTCGCGTTCAGCTTGTAAGCCATCGGTAATCAGGGATAAATCTAATGCCGTCATACCTCTTTTTTGAGAGGTTTTTTCAATCTGACTAAGTGTATCTGTGAGAATAGTTTTAGTATCAAATAAAAGTCGTCCAATGAGCGTACTTTTGCCGTCATCGACACTACCGCAAGTCATAAATCTTAAAACTGAATCATTGTTTTTTTCTATCATTTTTAAAAATAACCTTCTTTTTTTCTTTGCTCCATTGATGCTTCCGACATTTGATCGTCTAAACGTGTCTCACCCCGTTCTGAAATAATGGTTGCTGCAGTTTCAAAAATAATTTTTTCTACTGTATCAGCGTCACTTAGGACAGGTGCTGTACAAGTAATATCCCCAACCGTTCTAAACCGTACAGTTAGATTTTCAACTTTTTCACCGGCCTTAGCAGGAGTAAATTCCGTGACAGGAACAATCGCACCACCTTTTTTAATCACATCACGTTTATGGGCATAATAAATTTCTGGTAATTCAAGTTTTTCACGTTCAATGTACTGCCAGACATCCATTTCTGTCCAATTCGAGATGGGGAAGGCGCGAATGTTCTCACCCTTATGTACGCGTGCGTTATATAAATCCCATAATTCTGGACGCTGATTTTTTGGATCCCATTGGCCAAATTCATCTCTGAAACTCATGATGCGCTCTTTAGCTCTTGCTTTTTCTTCATCACGCCTAGCACCACCAATACAGCAATCAAATTGATACTTTTCAATAGCTTCTAGCAAAGTTATGGATTGATATTTATTTCTGGGTTCATCTGGGGTTTTAAGCACCACAGTACCTTTTTGCATGGATTCTTCAACTGAGGCTACAATTAAACGTTCACCTAACTCATTTACCTTGCGATCTCTAAACTGTATAACCTCAGGATAATTATGGCCTGTATCAACATGCATAAGAGGAAAGGGGAATCGACCAGGCCTAAACGCCTTTTCTGCAATACGAAGTAAGCATAGTGAGTCCTTACCACCTGAAAAAAGCAAAACGGGGTTGCTGCACTGACCGGCAACCTCCCTCATGATATGAATGGCCTCAGACTCCAACCAATCTAAATGTGTTAATGTTTTCGTTACCAATCTTTAATCCTTAATATGTAATCCACATTCTTTGTTTTCGGGGTTTTCCCACCACCAGCGACCTGCGCGAATATCTTCACCGGGAGAAATCGCTCGAGTGCAGGGAGCACAACCAATGCTTGGATAAAACTGATCATGAAGGCTATTGTAGGGAACATCATTTATTTTTATGTATGCCCAAACTTCACTTTCAGACCATTCGGCTAGGGGGTTAATTTTATCAATTTGGTGTGTATCATCAAACGCTTTAATTTCGAGAGTATCTCTCGTTTGCGATTGAGCCGATCGCAATCCTGTGATCCATGCATCTTTGCCTTTGAGAGCCCTTTTTAGTGGCTCAACTTTTCTGATTTTGCAGCATTCTTTTCTAAGCTCTAATGAATTGTAAAAAGCGTTGATGCCATTTTTTGTGACATAGTTTTCAATTAATTGCGCATCAGGAAAATAAATTTGTATGGATTGGGAGTATTTATTTCTCACTTTATCAATAAGCTCATAGGTTTGATTTGGAAGCCTACCTGTATCGAGTGAAAAAATATTAATTAACGCTTGAGATTGAAAAATTGCATCATGCAGCACCATATCCTCTGCACCAAGACTGCTAGCAAAAGCAATGTTTTTATATCCTTTGGCTGCATCTTGTAATAATGTGTAGAGCTCTTTCACTTTTGCATTAAGCGCAGTGTTGAGCTTTTCATTAATGTTTATTTGATCAATCTTTTTACTCATCACGACTTCCTGCTTTTTCTTCGCCACACAGGTTCATGGATATCAAATGCACCCTGATAAGGTTCACTAAAATCACTTAATGATTTGAGTGCCTGATTCGCATTCCTATCCGATCTAATGAGGTAGCTTGTATAACCACAACGTTTTAGAAAATAAAGCTGATCCATAAGAATATCGCCTAATGCCCTAAGCTCATTTTTAAATTTAAAATTTATTCTTAATTGTGTGGCAATCGAAAATATTCTGCCATCAGCAAATTTATCAATATGCACGGCTATTAAGGGAAATTGATTAAGATCACCCAATTCATTTAGATGACTGCCAATTTCCTCATGTGATAATACCCAGATGGCTATTTCACCTTTATTTAATCGATCCTTTAATTCGTCTTTATGTAAAAGGTAAACTTTTAATGGAAGTATGATTTTTCCTGAGGAGGGTATTTGAGTCTCTTTGATTTGATCTAGTGTTGGAAAATCATCCCCAGTTAGTTTAAATAAAACAACCTTACCAGCTTGTTTTTTAACCTCCATATCGATTTTGGGCAGATCAATTTTTACCCAATCGTCATGAATAATTTTGTCTTTAACTATTAATTGCGAATTCAATTTATACCTCTTGTACTTGATAGACATTTTTCTTAAAAGGATCAAACCCTATGCGCTGAACACAGTCAATAAAGCGCTCATCTTCATGTCGCTCTTTAATGTAAACCTCAATGATACGTTTGATTACAACAGGCATTTCCTCCGCAGAAAAAGAAGGCCCAATCACTTTTCCAATGCTTGCAAAATTGCCTTGGTTACCACCTAAAGTGACTTGATACCATTCACTCCCATCTTTATCTACGCCAAGAATGCCAATATGACCCACATGATGATGTCCACAAGCGTTCATGCATCCAGAAATATTAAGATCAATATCTCCAATCTCATGTAAATAATCCATATCATCAAAAACTTGTTGAATTGAGTCTGCTATGGGGATACTTTTAGCATTCGCAAGCGAGCAAAAATCTCCACCAGGGCAGCAGATGATATCTGTGAGTAAACCCACATTCGGTGTGGCTAAATTATGGGCCTTTAATTTTTCCCATAACTCAAAAAGATCATTTTCCTTAACATCTGCGAAAATTAGGTTTTGTTCATGTGAAACTCTAATCTCACCAAAACTAAATTGATCAGACAAATCAGCAATGATTTTCATTTGATCGGAGGTGACATCTCCGGGGGCAACATTATAAGGTTTAAGTGAGAGGGTGACAGACCGATAACCCTCAACTTTATGTCCATGCGTGCACCTGAGAAGCCATTGAGTAAAAGGTTTATTATTTTGATGTTCTTCAAGTGTGTTTTTTATGTTTGTTTGATAGCTAGGCTCAGTAAAGAATTGTTTGACTCGATCTAACTCATCTTCCGTGATCGTATTTGGCCCATTTTTTATATGTTGCCATTCATCCTCAACTAAAGTTCTAAATTGGTCGATGCCTAGAGCTTTAACTAAAATCTTAATGCGTGCCTTGAAACTATTATCTCTTCGACCGTAGAGGTTATAAACACGAAGTATAGCCTCGCAGTAGGTTAAAACATGTTGCCATTCAAGCTTTTCATTAATCACAGTTCCGAGGATAGGCGTACGCCCCAAGCCACCACCAACCCATATCTTGGCCACAATTTTTTGATGTTCATCGTAATAGAACTCAATACCGATATCATGCGCCTGAACCACAGCACGGTCTTTAGTTGATCCAGTGACAGCAATTTTGAATTTTCTTGGAAGTAGAGCAAATTCTGGATGAAAAGTACTCCATTGCCTCATAATTTCTGCTATGTGACGCGCATCAAGGATTTCGTCCGGTGTAACTCCAGCAAATTGATCTGTGGTGATATTTCGTACACAATTGCCTGAGGTTTGGATCGCATGCATCTGCACACTTGCAAGTTCAGCTAATATTTTGGGGGTATCCTCAAGTTTGGGCCAATTGAGTTGTAAGTTTTGACGTGTACTAAAGTGCCCGTACCCGCGATCATACTTATCGGCAATATCAGCAAGTTTTCTAAGTTGTTTTGAAGACAATAAACCATAGGGTATCGCTATTCGAAGCATAGGTGCATGACGCTGAATGTATAACCCATTTTGAAGCCTTAACGGTCTAAATTCTTCTTCAGTCAATTCATTTTTTAGGAATCGATCAAGCTGATCAGTATATTGGGCAACACGCTCATCCACTATTTTTTGATCAATATCATCGTATATATACATTTGTTACCTTTAAAAATTAATAATTAACTTAATACCTATAAGAATCAAAATTATGACAAGAAAGTATCTTAATTTATTCTCATCAATTTTTGAGCTTAAAAAACTTCCTACCCAAATGCCTGGAATAGAGCCCAGCAGAAGTGTACCAAGTAAAATAAAATCGACATGACCTAAGTTATAGTGACCCAGACCCGCGATAAATGTAATGGGCACCGCATGGGCAATATCAGTTCCAATAATATTTTTTACAGACATTTTAGGATACAAGATAAGAAGCGCAGTGACACCTAGAGCGCCTGCACCCACAGATGTTACCGTTACCATGATACCTAAAAGGAGTCCCAATAAAATCGTTAAATGCCCAGTATTAGGATTATTTTTGATGACTTTATTTTTAGATCTCTCAATGATGATAGGCTGGGTTAAAACAGCAATGGCTGTAAAAATAAGTGCTATACCCAGACACATCTCGATAATATTCATCGTATTAGGTGAATCTAGATTCATTTGTTTGAGGAAGAAAGTTGTCAATATTGAAGCTGGGATACTGCCAAGCATTAATTTTTGCACAACATTCCATTGAATGTGGCCTAGCTTGCTATGTGAAATAACACCTGCAGATTTAGTGATAGACGCATAAAGTAAGTCAGTACCAATAGCGATAGCAGGATTAATTTTAAATAGCAATACGAGTAAGGGGGTCATTAATGATCCACCACCCACTCCAGTCAAGCCTACCAAAAGACCTACAATAAAACCTGATAATGTAAATTCCAAACCCATAATACGAATGCTTAAAATAGGGGTGAAATATATCAGTTTTTAATATATTATTCTAGTAATATTAAATTCTATTTATATAACTATAAGATATATGAAATTACAACAATTAAGATGTATTTTTGAGGTTGTTCAAAATGATTTTAATATCTCCAAGGCCGCCAACTCCTTACACACTTCGCAACCTGGGGTAAGTAAGCAAATACAGCTTTTAGAGGATGAGGTAGGCGTTCAGATTTTTCAAAGAAATGGTAAACGTCTTACGGGTTTAACTGAGCCAGGCCAGCAAGTATTTGATTCAATCGCAGAAATCATTCGAGAAGAAAAAAATATCAAGCGGGTATCTGAGGAGTATGAAAAAAAAGATACAGGGAATTTTACAATTGCAACAACGCACACTCAAGCCAGATATAAACTACCCAATGTGGTTGAAGAATTTGTCAAAAAATATCCAAAAATCAACCTTAATATTCATCAAGGTAATCCATCTCAAGTAACCGAGCAAATTGTCAATGGCGATGCTGATGTTGGCATAGCTACTGAATCGATTGGCCTGCATGACAAAATCTTTTGTATACCTTGTTACTCATGGAATCGAATTATCGTCATGCCCAAATCTCATCCTTTGAATGAGGAGAAGATTATCACCCTAGAGCATTTAGCGACCTATCCGTTGATTACTTATGATTATGCCTTTACTGGCAGCACGATCGTTTCAAAGGTATTTAAAGAATCAAATTTAAAACCCAACATCATGCTGACTGCTATTGATGCTGATGTAATTAAAACCTACGTTAATCTTAACTTAGGGATTGGTCTTATTGCGGAGATGGCATTTGATTCATCCAAGGATATTGATTTAGTTAGCCGTGATGTAAGTCATTTATTTCCCTTAAGTACAACTTACCTAGGTATCAGAAAAGATACATTTATCAGGGCCTCCACCTTTGATTTTATTAAAATGTTCACCCCTCAAATGAGTGAGCATGAATTACGACAATATTTACAAAATAGGCATGTTTAGTTAACCTGAATCTTTATATTAAGAGATTTATGCATGAAATCTGATATCGAAATTGCTCAAAGTATACAATTAGAGCCTATTGAGAAAATTGCAAAAAAACTTAACATTTCCAATGAAGCTCTTATTAATTATGGTCATCACATAGCTAAAGTTGATAGATCAAAAATCAATCTTAAAAAACGCTCATCTAAACTTATTTTAGTTACTGCAGTGAGTCCAACACCTGCGGGCGAGGGTAAAACAACAACCACGATTGGTCTTGCTGATGCTCTGTGTGCTGCAGGTGAAAATGCGCTTGCGTGTGTTCGAGAACCTTCTCTAGGCCCTGTTTTTGGGCTCAAAGGTGGCGCAACAGGGGGAGGGATGTCCCAAGCCTTGCCTATGGAGAATATCAATCTTCATTTTACGGGTGATTTTCATGCCATTACATCAGCTAACAATCTATTGGCCGCGTTAATTGATAATCATATCTATCACGGTAACGATTTAGGCATAGATCCGAATAAGATTACATTTAACCGATGCGTTGATATGAATGATCGATCACTCAGAAAAATTGATATCAATTCTGATCGATATCAATACAGAAATCGTTTTAATATATCTGTTGCTAGTGAGATCATGGCTATCTTTTGTTTAGCCTCATCGCTAGAGGACCTAGAGTATCGTCTAGGTGAAATTGAGGTGGCTAAGAATATTGATCCATCCAAGCCATCGATACTTGCAAAAGATTTAAAAGCGCAGGGCTCTATGGTTGCGCTTTTAAAAGATGCCTTTATGCCCAATCTTGTTCAAACCATCGCTCAAACGCCAACATTGATTCACGGCGGTCCCTTTGCAAATATTGCCCATGGTTGTAACTCATTTGTTGCGACTGAATTGGGTTTAAGTCTTGCTGATTATGTTGTCACAGAGGCGGGCTTTGGGGCTGATTTGGGCGCTGAAAAATTTATTGATATCAAGTGTAGAGCTACGGGTTTAAATCCAGACATTATTGTGCTTGTCGCGACTATTCGCGCACTTAAATACCATGGCGGGCTTGAGAAAGATGAGCTTAATGGTGAGAATTTAGTTGCCCTTGAAAAAGGTTTTGCTAATCTAAGTCGCCATATTAAAAACTGTAATGAGCATTACGGTAAAGAGGTGGTTGTGGCGCTCAATCATTTTGCGCTAGATACGGATCAAGAGATTCAATTTGTGCAAGATGCGGTTAAGGACTTAGGAGCCAGTTGTTTCGTATGTAGGCACTGGGCGGATGGCCCCAAAGGAGCAATGGATTTAGCCAATGGCATTATTGAAATGCTTAAATTAGCAGACAAGAAGCCCTTAAGGTATGTTTACGATCTTGATGCATCGCTGTCAGAAAAAATAGAGACCATTGCAAAGAAAATATACCATGCAAAGGATGTGAAGTTTGAACCTGAGGCATTAAAACAGCTCGAAGATCTTTCAAAAAAATACAATGATTTTCCGGTATGTATTGCTAAGACACCCTACTCATTCTCAAGCGACCCAGCCCAAAGAGGAGCCGCATCAGATCATACATTAGCTGTTAGGGAACTTAGGCTATCAAGAGGGGCGGGCTTTATTGTGGCTGTATGCGGGGATTTAATGACCATGCCTGGATTACCCAAGGTTCCAGCTAGTGAGCATATCTATGTCGACAAGTCAGGTTTTATTGTTGGTTTAAGTTAATATTTGAAAATACCTGCCAAAGAAGCTACATCAGAAGAATATTTAATAAATAAATCTAAGTTTATTGGCTTTGTTATTCCAGGTGACTTAAAAACACTCTTTCTGGATCGAATTCATGAGCTTCAACAAGATCATCATTCTGCAAATCACATAGCCTTTGCCTACCGAATAAAAACTGCTAATGGTATTGATGATTATTTTAATGATGCAGGTGAGCCATCAGGGACCGCGGGCAGACCGTTATTAAATATTTTACAAAATCAGAACTTAATTAATACTTGTCTTGCTGTTGTACGCTACTACGGAGGTGTTAATTTGGGAACCGGCGGCCTTGCAAGAGCCTACGCAAAAGCTGCAATCATGGCAATTGATCAATCAGACTTCAAAGAGTTTATTAAATTAAATTACTATAAAATAATATTAGAATACAATATGTTAGATAACTTAACTAATAAGTTACTTAAAGAAAATTCTGAGATTGTTGAACGTAATTTTGAAGAAAAAGTTGAGCTTATTGTTAAAATGAGTGATGAAGTTTTAAAAAAAATTTGCCATGAATTCCCATCAATAATTGTCTCCTCAATAGATCAATAAGAAATAGATTTGTTACTATAGAACATACTAATAGAAAGGATATTTTATGAAACTTGAAACTATTGCCCTTCATCATGGTTACAAATCAGAACAAACAACGAAGGCAGCCACCACACCAATATATCAGACAACCTCTTTTACATTTGATAATACACAGCATGGTGCTGATTTATTTGACCTTAAAGTTGAAGGTAATATTTACAGTCGTATTATGAATCCAACGAATGCTGTTCTCGAGCAACGTGTTGCTGAAATGGAAGGTGGCATCGCCGGCTTAGCATTATCATCAGGTATGGCTGCTATTACTTATGCCATACAATGCATAACTCGAGTGGGTGATAATATTGTCAGCACCAGCCAACTTTATGGTGGAACCTATAATCTCTTTGCACATACACTTCCTACCCAGGGTGTAGAGGTTAAAATGGTTGATGCCGCTGATTTTACTCAAATCGATAATGCCATAGATAATCATACGAAAGCATTATATTGTGAGACGATTGGTAACCCCTTAGGCAACGTGGTTGATATTGAATCGCTTGCTAAAATTGCTCATAAACATGGCATACCGTTAATCGTGGATAATACTGTAGCCACGCCTTTCTTGTGCAGACCTATTGATTTTGGGGCTGATATTGTTGTGCATTCCTTGACAAAATATATTGGCGGGCATGGTACCACTGTGGGTGGCATTATCGTCGATAGCGGTAAATTTGATTGGTCAAAGAATAAGGAAAAATTTCCAATGCTCAATGAGCCAGATCCCTCTTATCATGGGGTAGTTTATACAGAAGCGCTTGGTCCAGCGGCATTCATTGGTCGTTGTCGGGTTGTTCCTCTTAGAAATACAGGGGCCGCACTCGCAGCTCATAGTGCATTTCAAATTATGCAAGGGTTAGAGACACTCGGATTAAGGATGGAGCGACATTGCTCTAATGCCATTGCAGTGGCTAAATTTTTACAAGATCATGATAAAGTCAGCTGGGTAAATTATGCAGGGCTTAAGGGTGATAAATATCATGCCGTCTGCAAAAAAATAACTAAAGGCCATGCTGCTGGCATCATAAGTTTTGGTATTAAAGGGGGCAAGGTTGCTGGAGCAAAATTTATTGATGCCCTAGAAATGATTTTGCGCTTGGTAAATATTGGTGATGCAAAATCACTTGCATGCCATCCTGCATCCACCACTCATAGGCAACTTAATGAGAACGAATTAAGTTTAGCCGGAGTTAGTGAGGATATGGTTAGAATTTCAGTTGGTATTGAGCATATCCATGACATTATTGAAGATATAAGTCAGGCGCTTGATGCCTCGAGTTAATTTATGATTCTAGAAGGTATATTACTTGTTATTCTTGTCATTATCATAGTGCTTATATGGAAGGTATTTTTTCAAAAGAATGATGATGGCCTTAATCAAAAATTAGAGGATAAGCATCGCCAAATGATTGTGGATATCAATGATGCTATGAACAAACTTTCTGATCGACTCCATAACACCCTGTCTGAACAAGAAAAGTCCCAAAGTGAAACTTTTTTAAATGTTGCAAAAACATTAGCTACGATTGATGAGGCTCAAAAGAAGATTGATGGAATGATGACGAACATGGTCAGCTTACAAGAAATCTTAGGTGATAAACGATCTCGCGGCGTTTATGGTGAAATCCAACTGGAAGGCCTGATAAAAAATATTCTGCCCCCAGACGCTTTTGCATTGCAGCATACCTTTTCCAATGGAGTCAGGGTTGATTGTGTTTTAAATCTTCCTGAGCCTACAGGAACCGTCTGTATTGATTCTAAATTTCCCATGGAAAACTACCATAAGATGTATGATCAATCATTAGCTGAGTTAGATAAAACGGCCGCTAAGAGACAATTTAAGTTGGATGTGAAAAAACATATCAGCGATATATCGTCAAAATACATTATCCCAAATGAAACTTCAGATGGAGCTGTCATGTTTATTCCAGCAGAAGCAGTTTTTGCTGAGATACATGCTTATCATCCTGATCTCATTAAAGAAGCCATGAGCCGTCATGTTTGGTTGGTTTCACCAACGACATTGATGGCAGTCTTAAATACTGCTAGGGCAGTTCTTAAGGATATTGAAACTCGCAAACAGGTGCACATCATTAAATCTGAACTAGGCAAGCTGGGACAAGAATTTGACCGCTTTGATATGAGAATGAAAAAATTAGCCGATAATATCAATCAAGCCAATGATAATGCACAGAAGATTCATATCACGAGCAAAAAAATATCCTCAAGATTCAAACAGATTGAAAGGGTTCAGCTCGATGATAAAGGTGATGATCAGGTTGAATTTGATGAACCTGGTATAGATGAGGAAAAAGATGATTAAGATTCTTTTTTTTGCGAGTATTCGAGAGTTATTTAACCAAGAAAAGATTATGATTGATATTAATGCTTTATCAATTCAAAGCGCCGACGATTTAGTCAACTTTTATTCACAAAAAGAGGGCGGGCCATGGTCTGAATTAAAGAAAAGAAAAGCCAAAACTAAGGTGGCAATTAATCAGGAGATGCGTGAATGGCATACTGCTTTTAAAGACGGTGATGAGGTGGCATTTTTACCCCCTATTACAGGTGGATAGCTTAAAGTTTTTTATTAAATTATTATTTTAAATTATTGATTATATTATGATTAATTCTATAGAAGTAGCAAATACAATTCAGTTATCAGTAGCCCCAGCTTTTTTACTTACCGGTGCTGGTGCAATCCTAGCGGTTATGGCTAATCGTTTATCTAGGATTGTGGATCGCTTTAGAATTCTCAATGAGAGTGACATTAAAATTGAAGGTAAAGACAATGAATTAAATTATCTTCTTTTGAGAGCTCGCTGGACGCATTGGGCAATCGCATTAACAACGACCTCTGCTTTATTATTGTGCGTTGTGATTGCTGCTATTTTTATTTCGACTGAAATTAGTTTTAGTTTGCATCGTTTTATGGATTTCTTTTTTTCAGCAGCGATGATTTCACTCATTGTTGGGCTTCTATGTTTTTTGCGTGAGGTTCATTTATCAAAAAATGTTATTCGATTAAATAAAAAATAATTTTTATATGAGTCATAAAGCCGTAATAGTCAATACTGGGGGTGGTTACAACAATGTCAATATAGCTGATCGCAAGACCAGCGATCCTAGTGATTCTGAAGTTCAGGTCCGTATTCATGCGAATTCACTCAATTATCATGACTTTGCAGTGGTCAGTGGGATGTGGGGACCGACTGAAGAGCGCGTACCTATGGCGGATGGAGCAGGAGAAGTCATCAAAGTGGGCTCTAAAGTTAAAGACTTTAGCCCTGGTGATCATGTGGTAAGTACTTTTTTTCCTACCTGGATCGAAGGTCAACCTGAGGTTAATGGCTTTGAAACGGTGCCAGGAGACGGTGTCGATGGATTTGCGCAGGAATACGTCACCAGAGCAGAAACGTCATTCACACTAGCTCCTAAAAACTGGAGTCATATCGAGTCATCAACCCTCACTACTGCAGGCCTTACTGCATGGCGTGCCCTTTTTTGCGATGATCATATTGAGGCAAAAGATACCATTTTAATCCAGGGAACAGGGGGCGTTTCGATTTTTGCTCTTCAATTTGCCAAGATGGTGGGCGCTAAAGTGGTTGCTACCTCATCGAGTGATGAAAAGATTAAAAAGCTCAAATCTTTAGGCGCTGATTACACGATTAATTACAGAAAAAATAGCCAATGGTCAGAGGAGGTCTTAGAGTTTACTCATGGTAAGGGCGTTGATCATGTGGTTGAAGTAGGCGGGCCTCAAACATTAGAGCAGTCCATTATGGCATGTAAAATTGGTGGACATATCTCCTTAATTGGCATCCTAACGGGCCTTGAGGGCCCCTTTAATTTTATTAATGCCCTTATTAAACAAGTTACTGTTCAAGGTCTTATTGTGGGTTCTAGAAATCAGCAAATTGATATGGTGGCAAAGATTAATCAGTCACAAATGAAACCCATTGTTGATAAGGTTTTCCCTTTAAATAAGATTGTTGAGGCATTTAAGTACCAAGAATCAAACCAGCATTTTGGTAAAATTTGTTTAGAAATTTAAATTTATGAAAAAAATCATTATTTTTGTTTTGCTCATTGCCGCAACGGCTGCAGGAGGTTATCTCTATCTAAGTGAGAATTTAGATAATATTGTCAGAGATTTAATTATTTCAGAGACCTCAAAATTAACTCAATCCAAAGTTGAGCTCAATACTGTTGAGATTGATGTTAAGCAAGGCCGTGCTAAATTGAATAACTTTACACTACACAACCCAAAGCCTTTTAATTCAGCCTATGCCATCAAGATTGATGAGGCACTACTTGATATTGATCCAAAAACTATATTTGATGAGGTTGTGACGATTGAAGAAATAACGATTGATGAAATTGATTTAATTTATGAGCAGGGCGATAAAAATTCTAATTTTGATCAGCTTGTTAAGAATATCAAAAATCAACCGGAGGCTGACCAAGCTAATCAGTCCACCAATGATGAGAGTCAATCTTCAACTAACCAAGAAACCTTAAAAACAAAGGCTGAAAAGAAATTTATTATTAAAAAATTAAATATTTTAGACCCTGAGGTTGAAATTGCCATGACGGTATTGGGCGATAAACTTCTTGATTCGAACCTGCCAGATATTCGTATGAACAATATTGGTGTCAAAGAGGGGGGCGTGAGTGCTGAAAAACTCTCAGAAATATTGCTTAAAAATATTGAGGAACAATTAAAACGCCAAATTAGCTTTTCTGACATCGAAAAAAAATTACAATCTATTGAATTAGATATTGATGATTTAGAGGACTTAGAGGATTTAAAAAATCAAATTGAAGATTTGGATGAATTAGAAGATGATGTTAAGTCCGTCATTGATCAGTTAGAGAAAATATTTTAATTTTGCAGGCTTATCAAAAAAAAGGTTTTTGGATTGGCATTGCCTTATTTCTTGGCATTTATTTTTTACCTGCACCTATCACTATTTCACATGAAGGTTGGATAACCCTTGCGATCACTGCCTTGATTGCATCGTGGTGGTCAACGGAGGCGATACCTCTCCCCGTAACAGCGCTTTTACCTTTAATATTGTTACCCCTATTGGGTGTAAGTAATTTTCAGCAAGCAGCCATACCCTATGCGAATCAGAACATTTTTTTATTCCTAGGCGGTTTTATGATGGCTATTGGTATTGAGGTTTCAGGTTTACACAAGCGTTTTGCCCTCATGATTCTCTCTCACGCCGGCATTAGTAGCGCATACCTGGTTGGATCTTTTATGTTGGTTTCAGCCTTAATAAGTATGTGGATTATTAATACAGCCACTACGTTAATGTTGCTACCCATTGTCATAGCTTTGGCAGATACGGTTACTAAATCTGTTTCGTTTCAATCCAAACAACATAAACAAAACTTTCAGATTACTCTTTTGCTGGGCGTAGCTTATGCAGCAACGATTGGCGGTATGGCTACACTGGTTGGAACAGCTCCTAATATTGTATTTGCTGGATTTATGCGTGAAATTTATCATATCGATGTATCTTTTCTAGAGTGGATGAAACTTGGCCTGCCAATCTCTATGGCATTATTATTTTTGTGTTGGCTCTTATTAACCAGATTTATTTATCCAGCTCCATTTAAATACAATGCCACTGTAAAAAATAAACTAAACAAAATGTATGTTGACCTGGGCCCAATGTCGAAAGATGAAAGAAAGGTATCAGCAATTTTTTTAGTTACCATTTTTGCTTGGATTTTTAGAGGTTATATCAATGAATTTGAATTATTAAAAAACCTATCAGACGCCGGAATTGCTCTTATTTCAGCTTTAGCATTCTTTCTTATTCCCTCACAAAATAAGTCATCTGAATTGCTCACATGGGAGCAAGCAAAAAAACTTCCATGGGGACTACTTATTCTTTTTGGAGGAGGCTTGTCATTGGCGGCTGCTATCGTAGATTCTGGTTTAGCCATGTGGATAGGGCAAAATCTTGGCTTTCTCGATTCTTTTGCAACGCTTTTGGTCATTATTTTTATTGCACTGGTGATTGTTCTGTTAACTGAGATCACTTCTAATACAGCCACAACCATTACCTTTTTACCTATCGTTTCAGCATTAGGCATACTCATTGGCCTTTCACCTGAAATACTTTCTTACGTTGTCGTGTTTGCGGCTAGTTGTGCCTTTATGTTGCCTGTAGCCACGCCTCCTAATGCAGTTATATTTGGATCGGGACGCATTACCATTAAGCAGATGATACGTGCAGGCATCTTAATGAACATCTTAGGTGTTTTAGTGATTTCATTAGCAGTCTATTTATTTATCAATTAATTTTCTTGAGCAACTTAAGATAAAAAAAACCACCCGAAGGTGGTTTTTTATTATTCCTCATCTCCAGAGGCTTCATCACCATCTTCTGTTTCAGTGGTCTCTGTATCTGCGTCAGCACCATCATCACCCTCATGATGTTCAGCGTAAATATTAATTGAAAAAAGAAGTGCGAGGATTAATAAGAGTTTTTTAAACATATTTTTGTGTCCTAAAAAAAGAAATTAAAAATATGAATTTATCTATCTTCCTGGGAAGTTACATTCAATGTGAATTATTGAAGGGTAATTCTTGCGAATTTATTTAAATTCAAGAATAGAATATGCTTTTTTTTATAAAAAATGTAAAAAATTTATCAAATCTTAAACAGCTAGCTTAGTGCTTTAGCGATTCGACTCAGGGCATCTTTTAAATTTTCAATGGATGTTGCAAAAGAAATTCTAAAGTAACCCTCTGCACCAAATGCAGAGCCAGGAACGACAGCCACGCCAACCTTATCCAATAGATATTCTGAAAAAGCAAGATCAGTTGGCTCGCTTATTTTTTTTTGCTCAAAAAGTTTTTGAATCGCCTCACTTGCATCTGCAAATGAATAGAAGGCACCTTGGGTAGGAAGGCATTTGATGCCATCAATATTATTAAGCGCATCTAAGACAAACGTGTGCCTTTGCTTAAATGCAGCCAGCATCGGCTTGATGCAATTTTGATCACCATTGAGGGCAGCTTCGGCCGCGACTTGTGAAATCGACGTGGGATTTGAAGTCGATTGGGATTGTAGTTTTGCCATCGCAGCAATAATTTCTTGTGGGCCTGCAGCAAATCCTATGCGCCAACCTGTCATCGAGTAAGCTTTGGATACGCCATTTAAAACAATGACGCGGTCTTTTAGCTTTGGTTCGACCATGACAATATTAAAGAAGGGCTCGTCGTTCAGGTTAATATGCTCATATATATCATCAGTACCTATTAGCACGTGAGGATGGGCTAATAAAACATCCGCTAATTGCCTAAGCTCAGCTTTGCTGTAAACAGCTCCGGTAGGATTGGAAGGGGAGTTGATAATAAATAATTTTGTTTTACTACTAATTGCTTCAGATAACTGCTCAGCACTGATTTTAAAATTTTGTTCAATACCAGATTTTAAGACCACAGGCTTGGCCGCTGATATTTGAGCTATATCAGCATAGGATACCCAGTAGGGCGCAGGTATAATAACCTCATCCCCCTCATTTAATAATGCTAGGCATAAATTAAAGATACATTGTTTGCCCCCCACACCGACAATGATTTCAGACGTTTTATAGGTTAACCCATTGTCTCTTTCGAATTTTTTAACGATTGCTTCTTTGAGTGATTGTGTTCCTGATACAGCAGTGTATTTTGTAAACCCATCTTGGATGGCTTTGATTGCAGCAGCTTTAATAAAGTCAGGTGTGTCGAAATCAGGCTCGCCGGCAGCCAGACCAATAATATCTTTTCCTTCTGATTTGAGTTTGATGGCTTTAGCAGTGATGGCTAAGGTGGGCGATTCTTCGATACGATTAACGCACTGAGATAATACTGATTTTGACAAAATGACCCTAAGAATTAAAAAATAAAGATTGCCGTTATTTTACTTAAAAAAGAATTTTTCTTAAAGTGATCTTATTAAAGTTATCAATTCTTTTTGGCAATCAGTTCTTTAAGTTCATCTGCTCTAGCTGGATTCAGTTCTTCTAGTGTATGAAAAATCTTTTCGGCTTCAGCATCATGCCCTTGAATGTTCTCGATTACACCAATCCTAAACAAGGCATCGGAGTTATTTTCATCAAAATTAACTGCTTTCTGGTAGGCAGATTTGGCATCCTCATAGTTTTTAAGCATCTCGTTGGCATAACCATGTTCATACCATGCTTCGGTATCTGATGATTCCTCATTTACCCATTGTTGAGTAACCTGAATGAGTGAATCCCAATTTCTTTTGACCTTGGGAATTGCAATTTTAAGGAAGAAAGGTTTGCTATCTTCATCCTCCTCCCAAAGCGCCTTTCCTTGAACAGGGAAGGTTGTAGTTAATGGAAGGGATCTCACATCATTAATCCACTCTGCAGGAACTGAATAGTACGATCCATACCCTGTCGTTTTAAAAGTATTAATACCGACTAAATTTCCGTCCATGTCAAAAAGACCACTTCCGCTTGCACCTAATCGAAACTTTGCTGAGCTTAATATAATGCTACCCCCTTGTTTCATAGGGTACGTTGATATGACATAGCCTCCCGTGGTCAGAGGAACGGGAGCACCGTTAGAATGCCCAATGCCCACCAACTCTTGGCCCTTAACGAGGTTACGGCTATCACCAATAGGTACAGGCTTGCGATTCATATTAAATACTTCTAAAACACATAAATCTTTCCAATGATCGGCCTTGACACCCGTGATTGAAAATGAATATTCACCCTGTGAGACCCATGGTTTTTTTGTTTTTCTGAGCACATGACAATTGGTAACAACTTCGTTATCACCAATAATGACTCCTGAGCCGTAAGCTAATGAGCCATCATCTGCATAGCCACGAATCATGACATTAGCTACCCATGCATCCATAAGTTTAGCTTTGTCGTAAGCGAGTGCTGAATGATAAAAAAAAGAAACAATCAGAAGGTAAATTATTTTTTTCATAGGATGAGATAAATTATTGATATTTATCCTGACCGAGTCAGATCATTAAAGTTCGATAGCTGATAAAATAATTCTTTTTTTTAGAGTTTTTTTTGAATTTTACTTATCCCAATAGCCCATTTACCTTAGTGTCTGATTTCAATCCTGCAGGCGATCAACCTCAAGCTATTGATTTATTAACGCAAGGTATTAATGAATCTGAAAAGTTCCAAACGTTATTAGGCGTTACCGGCTCTGGGAAGACTTTTGCAATCGCAAATGTTATTGCACGTACGGGTAAACCCACGATTGTTATGGCACCTAATAAAACGCTAGCGGCCCAACTGTATTCCGAATTTAGAGAATTTTTTCCTCATAATGCGGTTGAATATTTTGTTTCTTATTATGATTATTATCAGCCAGAGGCCTACGTTCCAGGCAGGGATGTATACATCGAAAAAGACTCGAGCATTAATGATCACATTGAACAGATGCGATTATCAGCCACCAAGGCCCTTCTTGAGAGGGATGATTCCATTATTGTAGCAACGGTATCAGCCATCTATGGGATTGGTGATCCCGTCGATTATCAGGGCATGGTGCTTTACATGCAGGTTGGAGAAAAACTTTTACAAAGAAATATCATCCTCAGATTAGTTTCAATGCAGTACGAGAGAAATGATTTCGACTTCGCGAGAGGCACATTCAGGGTTAGGGGGGATGTGATTGATATTTTTCCTGCAGAGAATTCAGAAACGGCGGTTAGAGTCACGCTTTTTGATGATGTTATCGAGTCTTTGACTACCTTCGATCCATTAACAGGTCAAATCTTTGACAAAATAAAACGTTTCACCGTCTATCCATCCAGTCATTATGTGACCCCAAGAGATACGACCTTAAGAGCGATAGAGCATATCAAGGTTGAACTCAATGAGAGAATCAAGTTTTTTGTGGATGAAAAAAAATTAATTGAGGCCCAAAGGATAGAGCAAAGAACCAAATTTGATTTGGAGATGCTCAATGAGATCGGTTTTTGCAAGGGCATTGAAAATTATTCAAGGCACCTATCTGGAAGAAAGCCTGGTGAGCCACCACCCACACTCCTAGATTATTTGCCAAAGAATGCCTTGATGGTAATCGATGAGAGCCATGTAACCATACCTCAGATTGGAGGAATGTCGAAAGGTGATAGGGCGAGGAAGGATAATCTGGTCGATTATGGTTTTCGACTACCATCGGCCCATGATAATCGTCCCCTAACATTTAATGAATTTGAGTCCATTTTGCCCCAATGTATTTTTGTATCAGCAACCCCGGCCGATTATGAGAAATCCCATGCAAAAAGAGTTATCGAGCAAGTTGTGAGACCCACTGGCTTAGTGGATCCTGAGGTTGAAGTTAAAAAGGCCGATACCCAGGTGGATGATTTACTTGGTGAAATCAATCAATGTATCGATCGCGGTGAAAGGTGTCTTGTGACCACCTTAACTAAAAGGATGGCTGAGGACCTGACGGATTATTTAACCGAGCACGCGATTAAAGTAAGGTATCTGCATTCTGATATCGATACGGTTGAGCGTGTTGAGATTATTCGTGATTTAAGGTTAGGAAAGTTTGATGTTGTCGTAGGCATTAATCTTTTAAGGGAAGGTTTGGATATCCCCGAGGTTTCATTAGTTGCGGTACTGGACGCCGATAAAGAGGGTTTCTTGAGGTCGGAAAGGTCACTTATTCAAACAGCTGGTCGCGCAGCTAGAAATTTGAATGGACGTGTGATTTTCTATGCTAATTCTATTACTCAAAGCATGCAAAGAGCTATGGATGAGATGGTACGCAGGCGAGAAAAACAAATAGCTTACAATAAAGAGCATGGTATTACTCCAGCGAGCATTGTTAAGAAAATAAAAGACATCATCGAAAGTGCTGAGGATACAGAAGAATTTAAACGTCAACAGTCAGTTCGCAAAGAAAATCGCAAGTACGAGGATATGACCGAACCTCAAATGATCAAAGAAATTAATAAACTAGATAAAGCCATGCACAAAGCAGCTAAAAACCTTGAATTTGAGGAAGCTGCAAAAATCAGAGATCAAATTAAATACCTTAAAGAGCAAGTTTATGGCGCCAATATTCAAGACAGAATATAGCGCCTAGAACATTGATTTATATAAAAAACTCATTATAATTACATTTTTTTTAAATCCTTGTCTCACAACATTAAGTTTGGAGACTATAACCATGAGGAGATTCTATGCGTAACTACGAAGTAGTTTTCGTTGTCCATCCTGATCAAAGTGAACAGGTGCCGGCAATGATCGAACGACTACAAACCCTTGTAAAAAATCATAAAGGAAAAATCCATCGTCTTGAGGACTGGGGTCGAAGACAATTGGCTTATCCTATTCAAAAAATTCACAAAGCTCATTATGTGTTAATGAATATTGAGGTTACCCTCGAAGCATTAGCTGAGTTAGAAGAGAGTTTTAAATTTAATGATGCAGTTATTCGTCATTTAGTATTTGGAACTAAAAAAGCAATCACAACCGCTTCACCCATGATGAAAGAAGAAAAGTCTAAATCTTTGATTGGTGATAAAAAAGAGGAAAAGGTTGCTGAGGAAGAAGAAGCTTAGTCGTTGAATCAGTTTTCACTTTTAGGTGAGATCATTTTTGTTGGTGAGCTTCGTTTTACCCCGTCAGGTTTACCCCTTTTGGAGTTTAAGGTAAGACACGACTCATCGCAGGACGAAGCAAATTTAACTAAAAAAGTTTATTTAGAAATTAATTGTAGGGTGGCAGGAAGTTTAGCAAATACAAAGCTAAACCTTGGAGATAAGAGAATTTTTAGAGGTTTTATGCAAAATAGGTCATTAAAGTCTCAACAAATTATCTTTCATGTCACTTCCATTGAATAGGAGAAAAAAATGGCACGAGATATGTACAAAAGAAGAAAATATTGTCGTTTCTCAGCAGAGGGAATCGACCAAGTGGATTATAAGGATGTGGATCTTTTAAAAGATTTTATATCTGAAAATGGCAAAATTATTCCAGCCAGGATTACTGGCACTAAAGCAAGATATCAAAGGCAGCTTACGACCGCAGTAAAACGTGCTCGATTCTTGGCTTTATTACCATACACAGACAAACACTAAGAGGAGATTGATATGCAAGTAATTTTATTGGAAAAGGTATCAAATCTAGGTGATCTTGGTGATGTCGTTAATGTTAAAGATGGTTTTGGAAGAAATTTTCTTATTCCACAAGGCAAAGCTAAGCGCGCAACAGAAGCAAATAAAGCTGAATTTGAGGCTCGTAGGGCTGAACTAGAAAAACAACAGGCAGCCTTAATTAAGGCGGCTGAAAAAAAAGCCAAAGATTTGGAAGGATTTAAACTTGATGTTAAGCAAAAAGCAGGCATCGATGGTAAGTTATTTGGCTCTGTAACTAACATTGATATCGCAGAAGCTTTAACTGCTGCTAAACATGAAGTTGAAAAATCAGAGATTAGAATGCCTGATGGTCCAATTAAGACGACAGGTGATCATGAAATCACGATTGCATTACATCACGATGTCACTGTGCAAATCATGGTTTCAGTGACCGCTGAAGAGGCATAAAAATTTTTTAATTTTTTAGGCTGCTATTTAAGGCAGCCTTTTTTTTATTCGCTATAATCTTAGCTATGGCTGACGATCAAATTGATAACTTAAAAGTACCCCCGCACTCCGTTGAGGCAGAACAGTCTTTGTTAGGTGGCTTACTCATTGATAATGAGGCTTTAGATAAAATCGCTGACCTTATTAATGAAGTTGATTTTTATCGCTATGACCATAAATTAATTTATCAGCATATTTTTAAGGTGATTGAGAGCAATCAACCTGCAGATATTGTCACAGTGGCAGAATCTCTTGAAAAGAGTTCTGAGCTCAATAATGTGGGCGGTCTTGCATACCTTGGATTGCTTGCAGAAAATACACCCACATCGGCTAACATTCGTGGTTATGCTCAAATTGTTCGTGAGAGATCAATTATGCGAAGCCTTGTTCAGGTCGGCTCAGACATCGCTGAAAGTGCTTATTCACCCCATGGCCGAGATGCTCAACAACTTCTCGATGAGTCTGAGGCAAAAATCTTTCAAATTGCAGAATCTGGAAAAAGAGATAACTTAGGATTTTCTGACATTCAGTATCTTTTACCGCAAGTCGTAGAAAAAGTTGAAGAGCGAATGCAAAACGACAGCGATATCACTGGTGTTGCGACCGGCTTTACTGACCTCGATAAAATGACCTCTGGATTGCAACAAGGTGATCTAATTATTATAGCTGGCCGCCCATCCATGGGTAAAACCTCTTTAGCCCTTAATATGGCAGAGAATGTTGCCATTGATTCAAAACTACCCGTTGCAGTGTTTTCTATGGAAATGGCCTCATTGCAACTTGCAACCAGACTTATTGGTTCTGTAGGTAGGGTAGACCAGCATAAAATGAGAACCGGTCAATTGGATGATAATGATTGGGAAAAATTAACTGATTCATTAGGTCAGCTTAATGAAGCACCGATTCATATTGATGAAGGTTCTGGGCTTAATACTTATGAAGTCAGAGCACGTGCTCGACGATTGCAAAGACAAGTTGGTCAATTAGGTTTAATCATTATTGACTACATTCAGCTCATGTCTGCCCCTGTGGGAAAACAAGCTGAAAATCGTGCCACTGAAATTTCTGAGATCTCAAGATCGCTTAAATCACTCGCAAAGGAGCTTAAGGTTCCGATTGTGGCTCTTTCACAGCTTAACCGAAGTGTGGAGCAAAGAATTGATAAAAGGCCTGTGATGTCTGACTTAAGAGAGTCCGGCGCGATTGAGCAAGATGCTGACGTGATTATGTTTATATACAGGGATGAGGTCTATAACCCTGAAACAGCTGATAAAGGGTTGGCTGAAATTTTACTTGCAAAACAAAGAAATGGTCCTACTGGGATGGTCAAATTAACCTTTATGGGTCAATTTACGCGCTTTGAAAATTATGCGAATCCAGGTTATGACCTTGGCTATTAAGATATGAGACCTTTATCAGTTTCTATTGATACTCAATCCTTAAAAAATAACCTCAATATCGTAAAAAAATTCTCACCCAATTCAAAAATTATGGCTGTGCTTAAGGCTAACGCCTATGGTCATGGCTTAATTGAATGTGCTAGAAATCTCAATGCTATTGATGGTATTGCTGTTCTTAATTTATCTGAGGCCATTGATTTAAGGGAGCATGGATTTGAGCACAAAATACTTTTGCTTGAGGGTTTTTTTGACAAGTCGGAGATTGGTATTGCATCTAGAATGGGGATTGATAGTGTGGTCCATTGCCATGAACAAATTGAAATGATTAATCAAGCAAAACCTAAGAAACCTTTAAACCTCCATTTAAAATTTAATACGGGTATGAATCGCCTGGGTTTTCCAGTTCATGACTCAGCAAATCTGATAAATTCTTTGATTCAAAACCCACTGATTGGCGAAATAACGCTGATGACACATTTTGCTAATGCTGATGAGGCTGCTGGCATCTCTGATCAAATGAATCAATTTCATCATATTCCTAATGAAATAAATTTAGAGAGATCGTTAGCCAATTCGGCTGCCATTATTAAATACCCTGAATCACATTATGAGTGGGTCAGACCAGGTATTATGCTCTACGGAGCCAGTCCTTTTTCTGCAACAAATGCTTCAGAATTTAAACTTCAACCTGTTATGTCGTTAACATCAGAAATAATTGCAATTCAAGATATCAACGCGGGTGAATCGGTTGGTTACGGATCTTCATTTATAGCCAAGAAAAAAACAAGAGTAGGGGTGGTGGCTTGTGGTTATGCCGATGGGTATCCAAGGCAAGCAAATTCAAAATCACCTATCTTAGTAAATGATAAAAAAACACATTTGTTAGGTCGTGTCTCTATGGATATGCTTTATGTGGATATTACTGATATTTCCGATGCGAAAATTGGTTCCTCAGTTGAGTTATGGGGAAAAAATATCAGTGTCGATGAGGTTGCAGAGTGCTCAGGTACTGTTGGCTATGAGCTTTTATGTGCGATCTCTGCATCGAAACGAGTACCTATGAGGTATGTTGATGGCAAAAAGTAAAGTAGCCTATCATTGTTCAGAATGTGGAGGTCAATCGACCAAATGGCAGGGGCAATGTCCGCATTGTTTTGCTTGGAATACTCTCGAAGAAGAAATTATAGAGACTAAAACAACTAATCGTTTCTCATCCATAACAAAATCGTCTGGACTTCAAAAACTCAATGAAGTTGAGGCTGAAATTATTAATAAAACAAGTACGGGACTCAAGGAGTTTGATCGTGTTTTAGGTGGAGGGTTGGTTAAGGGGGCAGTGATATTGTTGGGGGGTGATCCAGGTATTGGGAAATCTACTATTCTTCTTCAAGCGCTAGCAAAGCTAACGTCGCAAGCAGAGCCTGTAAATGTTCTTTATGTTAGCGGTGAAGAGTCTGCTCAACAAATTGCACTAAGATCAAGAAGGCTTGAGTTAGAGGTTTCTGATATAGCGATATTATCTGAAATTAACCTGGAAAAGATTATAGCTAGCATTGAAAAACATCATTCTAATGTTGTGGTTATTGATTCAATCCAAACGGTCTATTCTGAAGAATTAAGCTCCGCCCCAGGATCTGTCACTCAGGTAAGAGAGTGTGCCGCTCAACTGACACGTATTGCTAAACAATCCAATATAACCTTACTTTTTGTGGGCCATGTAACGAAGGAAGGAACATTGGCTGGCCCACGTGTTTTGGAGCATATTGTAGATACAGTCTTATATTTTGAGGGTGATCCTAATTCAAGTTTTAGGATGATAAGGGCCGCTAAAAATCGTTTTGGAGCAGTCAATGAATTAGGTGTTTTCGCTATGACTGAGAAGGGTTTAAAAGAGGTATCTAACCCTTCGGCCTTATTTTTATCACATCATCATGAAAATGTTAGCGGCTCATGTATCACAGTAACTCAAGAGGGAACCAGGCCGCTTCTCGTTGAGATCCAAGCGCTTGTCGATACGTCACACAGCTCTTATGCAAAGCGACTATCAGTTGGTTTAGAGGGTAATAGATTAACACTTCTTTTGGCCACGTTGCATAAGCATTCAGGCATAGTTTGCTACGATCAAGATGTCTTTGTAAATGCCGTGGGTGGCGTAAAAATATCAGAGCCTGGTGCCGATTTGGCTGTATTGTGTGCGATTGTGTCCTCTTTAAAAAATAAACCTATTGATCAAAAAACCATCATTTTTGGAGAAGTGGGTTTGGCTGGCGAGGTCAGACCCATTCAAAGAGGGCAAGAGCGTTTAAAGGAGGCAGCAAAATTAGGTTTTACCCATGCCATTATCCCTAAGGGTAACAAACCTAAACAATCCATTGATAATATGAAAATTGATGCCATTGAGAGTCTCTCTCAAGCCCTAGATAAAGTTTTTTAACGAATAATTCTAATATTCATAATCGTCGCTAAGACAATAAAAAACTTTCTTAGAGGTGGAAGTAGGGTTTTTATATTGAGAATATTTTCTGGTTGGTTATTACGAATTTCATGTAACAGGCAATAATAGATATTCGCCATGATAATACCTGGTTTTTGTTGCTTCCTATCTTCAGGCGGTAAATGATCAAAGGCTAATTTATAAAAATGTAAAGCCTGAGCAAATAAATGGTCAACCAATTCTTTCATTTTGCTCGTTTTTTTATAGGACAAGAGCTCATTTTCAGTAATATTAAACTTTTTTAAAATATCCAAAGGAACATAAATGCGACCCATACGGGCATCCTCGCCTAGATCCCTGAGAATATTTGTTAATTGAAGGGCAATGCCTAAGTTGTGAGCGTATTTAATTGTTTTATTATTTTCAAAACCAAAAATTTTTGCTGATAAAATGCCAACCACAGATGCGACCCGATAGCAGTAAAGCTGTAATTCCTTAAAACTATCATAACGATTAAAATTTAAATCCATCTCCATACCATCAATGATCTCCAAAAAATATTCTTTATTAAGATTAAAAGTATCAATATGGGGAAGTAAGGCTTTGGTGACAGGGTGCTGAGGGTTATGGTTGTAAAGCCTTTCGATTTCAGCTTTCCACCACTCAAGTTTTGCTTTTCCGACTTCATATTCTTTGCATTCATCTGCTACATCATCAACTTCTCTGCAAAATGCATAGAGTGCATTAATAGCTAATCTCTTATTCGATGATAAAAGTAAAAAACTTACCGTAAAATTTGAATGGCTTGCTTTTACTTTCTCTAAACAGTATTGGTCATAATTCATATGATAATAATGCCCTGATTCCCAAGAGGCTCCAATCCAACTTTGAAAGGCGTGGCGCATTGATGAAAAGATTTTGTTTGTTACTTAATTTTTTGATGAGCAGATCACAAGCTAGGAGTAATAATTTAATTTGAAATTTTAATCGTCCATCTAATTTTTTGATTAATGGTTTTCCTTTGTTTAAATAATTTTTAATTAATCCTAGCCATTCAGTTTTGAATAAATCCCAATGATTATTAAAATTAAGATGTTTAATATCTTCTTCTTTTAAATTAAATTTTTTAAAATAATTTAAAGGGATGTATACCCTACCTTTTTTATAATCTTTTTGAATATCTTGCACCATACCAATCATGGCTAGTGCAATGCAGATATTGTTTGATAGAGATATATTTTTTTTTGTATTTTTATTAAAAATTGTTAAGACCATTTCTCCAGCTGGACATGCCAAAAGATGACAATATTGAATAATCTCATCAAAACTTTTATAACGAGTTTTTGATAAATCTTGATAAAACCCTCTCATAAAATTTTTAAATAAATTAATATTTAAATTGTATTTAATTGACACTTGTTGAAGATTAATAAAAAGTTTTGGTTTATCATTTTTAGTAAATAACTCTTTAATATTTTTTTGATATTCATCAAGTATTTTTTTTCTTTGATCAACTTTAAAATTTTCATTATCAGCAATATCATCACATTCTCGAGCAAACTGATAAAGTACTAAAATATCATTCCTCTCATTCTTTCTGAGAAACAGGGTGGCTACAGGAAAATTTTCATGATAACTTTTTTCTGTAAGTGATTTTTTGAGCATTGTATAATTCATCTAATCACAAGTATGACATAGGTAATTTTTTTTATGATAGGTCTGATTGGTGGAACTGGCATTGATAAAATCAAAGACGTAGAAATTTTACGTCAAGATGATATTAATACCCCTTATGGAAAGCCCTCTGAAAAGCTATCTTTTTTATCCTATGATAATCATGAATTTATTTTTTTACCCCGTCATGGTGAATCTCACTCGATACCTCCACATAAGATTAATTATCGGGCTAATATTTGGGCGCTTAAAAAACTTGGTGTAGAACAAGTTTTTTCAATTGCAACTGTAGGGTCTATAGACAGAAAAGTTAAACCTGGTGATATAGTCATCCCAGATCAGATTATTGATTACACTTATGGTAGAGAGCATACTTTTTTTGATGGTGATCTAAAGCCTGTTGAACATATCGATTTTACTTATCCTTTTTCCGAAGAGCTTAGATCAAAAATAATCAACTTAGCCAAAAAACGTAAATCAATCTTATAGAATCAGGTACTTATGCCGCTGTTCAAGGCCCAAGATTAGAATCAGCTGCAGAAATTGACCGTTACGAAAAAGATGGTGCCAGCATAGTTGGCATGACATGCATGCCTGAAGCGGCTTTAGCAAAAGAGCTTGGCTTAGAATATGTTGCTATATGTCCTGCAGTCAATTATGCAGCTGGCAGAGCGGATAGCAAAAAAGAGCTATCTCATCAAACAATCGTTGCTAATTCTGAAAAAATAATGGCTAAAGTTGTTAATTTATTTATTCATTTTTTAAGAAACAATGGCGATTAAAGAAATTCTAAAAATGGGTGACCCTAGACTTTTAGAAAAGTCAAAACCCATAAAAGATCTAAATG
>VMBT01000198.1_pt1 | contig 40923 bp, 40 predicted proteins | sample 4404301 | NCBI WGS metagenome assembly VMBT01 (sample SAMN12238535, study PRJNA552566) | marine metagenome | isolation source: Coastal seawater | place: USA: coastal Georgia, Sapelo Island | collected 2008-08/2009-08
TAAAGCCGTCTAAAATTTTTGTGTATTTCTTTTCAAGATCATCATTCCAATCACCGGTTTTATTAACCTCTTCCCAAACATCTTTATGTTTGGATTTAAAGTAATCTCTAAGGTTGTCTTCAAAAGATTGCATGCGCTCTTTCTCAACATTTTTCAGGTATTTGTATTCAATAGCAAATAAGACAATAGATATACAAGCAACTGATCTTGGTGAAAACTGCTTTTGTTTTAATAATTCTGTGATTCTTTGGCCGTCTTCAAGCTGTTCCCTAGTTGCATCATCAAGATCGGAAGCAAACTGTGAGAACGATTCAAGCTCTCTAAATTGAGCTAGTGCTAACTTAACACCACCACCAAGTTTCTTAATAATTTTAGTTTGTGCAGCACCACCAACCCTTGAAACAGAGATGCCAGGGTTGATAGCCGGCCTTATGCCTGAATTAAATAAGTCTGTCTCCAAGAATATTTGTCCATCTGTAATTGAAATAACATTGGTTGGAATGAAAGCAGACACATCACTTGCTTGAGTTTCAATAATAGGTAGAGCAGTTAAGGAACCTGTTTTACCTTTGACTTTGCCTTCAGTAAAACGCTCAACGTAGTCTGGGTTTACTCGAGCTGCTCTTTCCAGCAACCTTGAGTGCAAATAAAAAATATCCCCTGGGAAAGCTTCACGCCCAGGAGGTCTTTTTAAGAGCAATGATATCTGTCTATAAGCAACAGCGTGTTTGGAAAGGTCATCATAGATAATGAGAGCATCCTCACCTCTGTCTCTAAAATATTCTCCCATAGTGCAACCAGAATAAGGTGCAATAAATTGAAGTGAAGCAGCTTCAGCGGCTGTAGCAGAAACCACAATAGTGTTTTTTAAGGCATCTGCCTCTTCTAGTTGGCGCACTACTGTTGCAACTGTTGATTGTTTTTGGCCAACTGCAACATAGACACAAGTAATGTTTGAATTTTTTTGATGAATAATGGTATCGATAGCAATAGCAGTTTTTCCTGTTTGTCTGTCGCCAATGATAAGCTCACGCTGTCCTCTACCAATTGGCACCATCACATCAATAGACTTTAATCCTGTTTGTACTGGCTGATCGACAGACTGTCTATCAATAACACCTGGCGCAACAACTTCAATTGCAGAAAAACCATCTGATTTAATTTCTCCTTTGCCGTCTAAGGGTCTTCCAAGCGCATCAATTACCCTCCCTTTGAGGCCCTCACCAACAGGCACCTCGAGAATTCTGCCAGTTGTTTTAACTTTTTGTCCTTCTTTGATGTGCCCTGCATCACCAAGCACAACAGCACCTACAGAGTCTGTCTCCAGATTAAGGGCCATTCCTAGTGTTCCTTCACCAAAATCCAATAGCTCACCATACATAGCTTCTTCAAGACCATATATTTGAACAATGCCATCAGCTGTTGAGATTACTTCACCAACATTTGCTTCAGCTTGTGCTCCCTGGAATCCATCAATCTTCTTTTGAATGATGTTGGAAATCTCTGAGGGGTTAATTTTTGTACTCATTTTTTCTCCTTTAATTAATAAGTGTGGTTTGTAGACCGTTAATTTTGTTGTTTATGCTTAAATCAATTTCACTATCTTTGTATTTAAGGATTATTCCACCTAAGACGTTGTCATTAATTTCGTAGCTAACAGGGGTTTCAGTTCCAATGTTCTCTCTAACGAAAACATTAACCTTGTTTTGCACCTCTTCGTTTGGTTTTTTGTTAACAAATACTTTGACAGGGATGTTATTAAGTTCTTTTTGAGCATAAGTAACGAAGTATTCAAATATCCCAGGAAATAACTCATATCTATTATTGGCATCAATGGTTTTGATGAACGAAGTTAGCTCCTCTGATGACCCAAAAAGATCTATGGCAAAGCTAAGTTTCTTGTCTTTAGAAATTGTTTTGTTTTTGAAAAAACTGCTTAAGCTTCTGGTGTTTGATTTGGTGTAGCTTTGGAAAAGCTCAATAACCTCAGGCACATCTGCTCTATTAAGAGATCTAAAAAGGCCTTTGGAATATACCTCAAACAATTTATTCATTTTCTAAAGTCATTTAGGCTTTCTTTAATTGTGTCATCGTGGTCTGTAGATGAAACCTCTTTTGAGACAATTTTTTTCACGGCAGCCATTACATTAACAGCGAAATCTTTTTCCAAAGATTTTTTGGCATTTACAACTTCTTTGTCTATTTCTGCTTGAGCAGAGTTTACAATTCTGTCTTTTTCTTCGTTGGCTTTGTTTTTTGCATCGTCAACTATTTTGTCGGCCTGCTGCTTGGCATTATCTAGAACTTTTTTAGCCTCTGACTTGGCAGATTTGACCATAGAATCAGCTTCTTCTTGTGCTTTTATAATTTTCTTTGCACTTTCTTCTGAATCTTTAAGCCCTTGTTCTATTTTCTCAGCTCTCTCTTCCATTGCAGCCAACAATGGTGGCCAAACAAATTTCCAACAAAACCAGACAAATAGCCCGAAAGCTATCATTTGCCCTAAAAGTGTAGCGTTTAAATTCATTGTTTATGCAACAAACAACACGTAAAAAGCCAAACCAACAGAAATCATTGGCACAGCATCAACCAAACCAATACCTAAAAAGTATGTTGGTCTTAGTTGGTCTTCTAGTTCTGGTTGTCTTGCAATTGACTCGATTAGCTTAGAGCTTAATACTCCTGCGCCAACTCCAGCTCCAATCGCTGCCAAACCAAACATAATTCCTGCTCCGATAAATTTTGCAGCTTCTACATCCATATTCACAACCTCCTTAATGTTGTTCAAATTTTTCGTGTGCCATATTCATATAGACCACCGTAAGCATCATAAAAATAAATGCCTGCAGCACCACTATCAAAATATGAAATATTGCCCAAATCAAACTTAGTGTTATGCCAGCCAAGTTTAAACCTATGCCTGTTAAAGTTAATTCTGCAAGATTAATGGATACCATGCCAGCAATCAATAAAAATATCATTTCTCCTGCATACAAGTTGCCGTAGAGTCTAAGCGCCAAAGAAAGTGGTTTAGCTATCAAATCTATTATTTCAATAAAAAGGTTGGCTGGCAGCATCCATGGTCCGAATGGGTGCAGCGATATTGATTTGATAAATCCGATAAAGCCTTTGGATTTGATGCTAAAAATCAAATATAAAACGAAAACTGAAAGTGCAAGTGCTGCGGTTAGGTTAAGATCAGTGGTTGGCACAACTTTTAGGTATGGCACACCAAGCAGCTCTGCAGGATAAGGTATAAGATCAACTGGAACCAAATCCATAACGTTCATTAACAGAACCCAAAAAAAGATTGTTAAGGCCATAGGTGCTATCAAGGTATTTTTGGCCGCCTTAAAAGTTCCTTTAACTACTCCATTAATGAAATCAATCATCATTTCAATAAAACACTGAAGTTTGGTTGGGCTCTCTAAAGAAAAGTTTTTAGCTGCTCGAGCAAAAAGAAATACAAATATGCTACCCAGCAAGATGGAGAAGAAAAGGGTGTCTATGTGGAGCGCCCAAAACCCCATCGCCTCGACATCTGTTTTGTTGTTAGCAAGATACCACCCATCTTCAGTTAGGGTTTCTTTGCAATATTTGCTGCCATCATAATCCATTCCTTTGTCTTGGCAGTAAGTGTCTTTTTCGGCGGAAGAATCTCCTTTGGCATAAAACTTTCTTTCATGTCCCTCGGGCAAAGGGCCATACACCAAATTTTGTAAATGGTGGGCTAAATATTCTTGAAAAGTACGTCCCGAGCTTTCAGATGCCATAGGTGCGGTAATTTTAATGTAATTTTAGTTATGTTTACAGGGTTAAATAGAAATTTTCTCAATGATTCCATCGAGCTCGTCGTATGAGTAATATTTTATAGTTAGTTTTCCTTTGCCCTTTTTGTCATCAATGGTAACTTTGGAGCCAAGCTTGGAGCTTAATGCAGACTCTAGATTAATTTCATCCCTTGTTTTTTCTTTGTTGGTGGTTTTTGTGGGTTTTTCTTTTAAGAGATTTTCAAGAGCTCTTACTGATAGGTTTTCTTTTACAATTCTTTCAGCTAAAGCTTCTGCCTTAATTGTTTCAAGGCCAAGTAAAACTTTGGCGTGACCCTCGGATATATTCCCAGAACTAATTTCTTTTTGTATTTTCTCTGACAAAGTTAACAGCCTCAATGAATTAGCTACTGAGCTTCTCGGCTTTCCAATGCTTTTTGATAGTGCTTCTTGGGTATATTTAAATTCCTCTTTCAGCCTTTGGTAACCCCTAGCAACTTCAATAGCATCAAGATCCTCACGTTGTACGTTTTCAAGAATGGCAATTTCCAAAGACTTAGTGTTTGAGGCTTTAGTGATCGAAATTGGTACTTTTTTTAATCCAGCAATTTTTGCTGCTCTTAGTCTTCGCTCTCCCGCTATCAACTCATAACCCTTAGTGGTCTCTCGTACTACTAGGGGTTGAATAATTCCATGTTCTTTAATGGAGCTTGCAAGGTCTTCAAGCTTTTCATCATCAAAAAAAGTTCTTGGTTGGTATTGGTTTTCTGAAATTTTTGCAATTAGTGCTTCATTGGTTGCTTCAGTTTTTGTTGTCTTGATTGGTTTTTTCGTTGTGGGTGTTTTTTTTACATCCCCCAACAAAGCTTCAAGCCCTTTATTTAGTGGTTTTTTTCCTGCCATTTTCAAATTTTCTTATAAATTCGCCAGACAAACTTAAGAATGCCTCAGCACCTATAGACTTTATATCATAATCCAGTATTGATTGACCATAGCTGGGAGCCTCTGCCAATTTGACATTTCTTGGAATGATGGTGTTGAGAACTAGATCTTTGAAATGGCTCTCAAGCTCTGAGGAAACCTGGTGTGTGAGATTGTTTCTCCAGTCTGCCATGGTGCGCAATATGCCAGCTATTTTAATATTGAGGTTTCTAGCTTCGTTTAGTTGGTCTATTGTGGATTTAAGTGTTACAAGGCCTTCTAAGGCGTAATATTCACACTGTACAGGTACAAGAACATTCTTACAGTATTCCATCGCATTAATTGTTAAGAGGTTGAGAGAGGGTGGGCAATCAAAAATAATGTAATCAAAATCTTTTTTATTTATTTTAAGGTTGCTTGAAAAAAACTTTTCTCTTTTGTTGGTGTTTTCAATAATCTTTTCAGTTGCGACAAGATTTGAGTTGGCTGGAAAAATTTTATAGCCGCCTGTAGCTTCTTTTATATAGTCCGCCAGCGGTCCGCCTTCTTCAAAATATTCATATAGTGAGCTTTCTGAGTTCTTTGGAATGCCTGCTGCTGAAGTTGCGTTGCTTTGTGGGTCAGCATCAATCAACAAAACTTTGCGTTTTACCTTGGCTAGTGAGGCGGCAATATTTACGGCTGTGGTGGTTTTTCCAACCCCTCCTTTTTGGTTAGTTATTGCAATTTTTACTGTCATAGGCTTCTACAACACACATTTCTCCAAGGTTGGATTTATATGGGTATGTTTTGTAATGATATAACAAAGGTTTGGCTTCTAATATCTCTAGGTTTGTTTTTTCGTCGTTCTTTTTTAGAAAGAGTATATTTTTTGGTTGTTTTTTCCCGATTAGTTGCAGGGTTTTAACAATGGAAGAGAAGGCTTTACATACCAAAGTGTCTGACGTAAGTATTTTAATGTTTTCTATTCGGCTGTGTTCGGCTGTTGCATTTAAAATTTCATGCTTTGAAATAAATTCGTTTTGAAATTTAACTTTTTTTCGGTTGGAGTCTATATTCCAAACTTCCCTGCCTGAAATAATTGCCCATACAAGGCCTGGTATGCCGGCACCAGAACCCACATCAATTATTCTTTTGCCCAAAAGCTTCTCACACACCCTATAGGCCTCTATACAATCATCAATTTGCTCGTTAAAGAATTTGTTTGTTTCGCTATAGCCTGTCAGGTTGTGCTTTTTTGATTCTGTTATTATTTCCGACGCCAGACTGTTTAGTTTGGTCTTAGGTAGCTCTGATAGCATCTAATTTTTTTAAGTGTATTGAAATAACATTTAGTGCTGCCGGGGTTATACCTTCGACTAAAGAGGCTTCATAAAGGTTGTTTGGTTTTTGTGTGTTGAGCTTTTCTTGCAGCTCTCCTGAAAGACCCACAACTTCCTTGTAATCAAAAATTAATCCCAGCTGAAATTCCTCTAAATTTCTCATCTTGCTGATCTCTCTGTTTTGTTTTTCAACATATCCGGAGTATCTAACATCGTAATAAACTTCTTTAAATAGTGGGTTTGGTTCATTGATCAGTGATTTGATTTGATTTTCTGAAAAATCATTTCTTTTACAAAGCTGCTCGGCAGTTTTTGTCTCATTGTTTATTTTGGTTTTTGTGTTTTTTAGAGTTTTTAGTATCTTGTTTTTGCTTTCCTTTTTTTGATAAAAAACACCTTTTCTCTCTTCATCAATAATGCCGAATTCCTCTGCTTGATTAAACATTCTTTCGTCAGCATTGTTTTGTCTTAACAAAAGCCTATGTTCTGCTCGAGAGGTAAACATTCTATAAGGCTCACTTACTCCAAACCGTGTTAAATCGTCTACCAATACTCCCAAATAGCTTGTTTGTCTTTGGGGTATCCAGGGGTCTTTTTTGGTTACATGTAAACAAGCATTAATGCCTGCAACAATACCTTGTGCCGCTGCTTCTTCATAGCCTGTGGTGCCGTTGATTTGACCAGCCAGATAAAGGTTTTGGCTTTTCTTAAGTCTTAGGGTTTTTTCAAGATTTCTGGGATCAATATAATCGTATTCCACTGCATAGCCGTACTGATGTATTTCTGCATTCTCGAAACCTTTGATTGAACGAACATATTCAAGCTGAACATCGCGTGGTAAGCTTGTTGAAATACCATTTGGATATATCCAGTCTGAGTTAAGGCCCTCAGGCTCAACAAAAATTTGGTGGCTGTCTTTTTGAGAAAATCTTGTTATTTTATCTTCGATTGATGGGCAGTATCTTGGACCAACGCCACTAATTAAGCCTGAATACATTGCAGATCTGTTTATATTTTCTGCAATTATTTTATGGGTTTCTTTGTTGGTTTTTGTGATGTGGCATATGGTTTGTTCTGGGTGTTTGTTTTTATTCGTCAAAAATGACATAAATAAACCATCTTCACCAGGCTGCTCCTCCATAACTGAAAAATCAATTGTTTTTCTTGATAAGCGAGGGGGAGTTCCTGTTTTTAGTCTGCCTAGCTTTAAATCCTTGTTATAAAAAAACTTTTCTAGGCCAGCAGCGTTCTTCTCATCAATTCTGCCACCTTTTCTTTGGGTGTCTCCTATAAGAATTGAGCCATTCAAGAATGTTCCTGTTGTCAAAACGAATGCCTTAGCGTGATATATTCTGCTGGCTCCTGTCGCTGCTATTACCTCACCATCCCTTTCCTCAAAGTCTATAATTTCATCGTCAAATACTTGCATGTTGGTTTCTGCTATTTTCTTTTGAATGGTTTTTTCATAAAGGTCTTTGTCTGTTTGTGCTCTTGTTGCTTGAACTGCTGGGCCTTTTTTCTTGTTAAGGGTTTTGAACTGTATTCCTGAAAGATCAGTTGCTTCACACATATATCCTCCAAGGGCATCAACTTCTTTAGCTAAATGAGATTTACCAATTCCACCCACTGCCGGATTACATGACATTCTTCCAATCTTTAATTTATCGAGTGTCACAAGAGCCACACTTAAACCAAACCTACAACCAACAAGTGCTGCCTCAACACCGGCATGCCCTCCTCCTATTACTAATAAATCAAACTTATTATTCATATTATGTTTATTGTTTTTATTAAAGAGCCCTCTTTTTGTGCATAACTTGAGAATTATATATTTTTATAAGCATTTCAGACAAACCAAACCATACAAGTTAAAGGTGTATAACCTTTAGATTATCAATGGCTTCATTGTTGATAAAATGTTGATAGAAAAGAACTCACAATTAATCCACAAACAAACTATTTACCTATACAGAAGTTTTGAAATATTTCATCTAGGATTTTTTCGTTACTAAAGTCTCCATAAATATCTTTGATTAGTATTAACACATCCCTCAAGTCTTGAGCTGTTTGTTCGTAAAAATCATCACCAGACCTTTTTTCTGAAAGTTTTTGAACTGCTGCTGACAGGTTTTTATATATTCTTTCAGACACCAGGTGATAATTACCACTTGGTTTTAATCTTTTTTTAATCTCCTCCACCAATAAGCCTACCCCCTCACCAGTTTTAGCAGAAAGCTCTATATCACAAACCTTGGCAGCTTTCTTTTTTATTTTGTCTACCTTGTTGCCCACCCAAATTTCACAATTAGGCCTCCCTGTTTCCAGACCACCCAAATCACTGACCCAAACAACAATATCTGCATCTTTTATAGCTGCAGATGTTCTTTCGATACCAGCAAGCTCTATCTTTGAGGTTGTTTCTCTAACACCAGCAGTGTCATCAATTTCAACTTCTATGCCATTTAAATATAAATCTCCCTTAACAACATCTCGTGTGGTTCCAGGATTGCTTGAAACAATTGCTATATCACTATTAACCAAGCGGTTGAAAAGAGACGACTTTCCAACATTAGGCCTCCCTGCTAAAACAACCTTTGGTTTTAAATGCTTCTGAGATATTGGCCTGTAGTTCACAAGAATTTCATCCAAATTGTTACAAGCACGATCTAAACCGTTCAAGACCTCTTGTGCGCTGACCTCAGACACATCCTCCTCATCAGAAAAATCAAGCTGTGTCTCTACAGACACCAGCAATTTTTCACAAACAAACAGAGATTCCATAATTTTTTTAGCTAACAAACCAGAACGAAAAGAATCCATGGCCGCAAGATCATCCAAAGACCTTGCTTCAATCCCAAGAGAAATTGCCTCAGCTTGGTCAAGCGTTATCTTCTCATTTAGATACGCTCTTTTACTAAACTCTCCTCTTTCTGCCTCTCTTATACCCAAACCCTCCAACCAAGAAAAAATGGCCGAAATAATTATTGGGTTTCCATGACAGTGGATTTCTACAACATTCTCTCCAGTGTAAGAATTAGGAAAAGGAAAAAATAAAAAAAGACACTGATCAGAAAAACTCTTTAACTTTAAAGTTTTTACACAAAGACCTGCCGATTCATTGTCAAAATTAACATATGATACAAGCTCTTTTGGAAGAACTTTTCCGCTAACTCGTATTACAGATATAGCCGACCTGCCTTGGGGTGTTGCTAGGCCGCATATTGGATCGTTATGGGTGTTAAGAGCCACTTGAACTGGATTCTATTCTACCCATGATTATTACTTGAGGCACAATAGATAAAACCATATTTACAACCGAATAGATAACCACACCAGCAGGCATAAACAAAAATATAACAGTAATCATTGGTGGAAAAACCACCATCATTTGTTGTGCAATTTGTGCTTGCATGCCCTGAGTTTGTGGTGGTTTGGGCATCATTTTTTGCGATGCATACATCATCAGACCCATTAAAACTGGGGCAATAAACAGAGGATCAGACTCTGCCAAGTCAGGTATCCACAAAAAAGACTCTCCTCTAAACTCGAATGCTTCTCTAGTAACCCAAAACATAGCAATAAATATTGGAAGCTGGGCAAACAGAGGTAGACAACCAGCAGCGGGATTAAATTTCTCTTTTCTGTATAAGCTCATCATCTCCATGCCAAGTTTTTGCTGGTCGTTTTTGTAGGTTTGTTGAATTTCCTGCAGCTTAGGCTGAAGCCTCCTCATTTGAACCATAGACTTAATTTGCATTATTTGAAGAGGCGACAAGGCAAGCTTAAATAACACAGTCAACAAAACTATAGAGACACCCCAGTCTTGCACAAAACCATATAAAAAGTTCATCACCACTATAAAAAACTCCCCTATACCAAATACAAAACCTAGATCCAGGTTGTATTTAAAATGAGGAGCAACCCCTTCAAGAACCTCTTTTTGTTTTGGACCAAGAAAAAGACTGGTTTTGTTCATATACTCACCACTTGAAGAGGCGACCTGTTCTTCAAAACCAAACCTATAAACACCACCAGAATCTGCAGGATACATTGATATTTTCTGCATATTTTCTTTATCAAAAACAGAGACAACAAAGTGTTTTTGAGAGTGTCCAACCCAGTGTCCAAGATATTCTTTTTTTGTTTTAATGAATGTAATTGATTCATCCTTAAAAGCATCTTCGCTTGTACTAAATGCTAAATGATCTCTTGAAAAAGAGGTGCCATAATCTACTGATTTTTGTCCATTACGGTAAAAGGTTTTAAAAAAACTAATAGAACCATAACTAGGAACCGCTAATTCTAGCTCATCAAATATTTCTAAAACATATCCATCTGTAAGGCTAAATGTTTTTCTAAGCTTGTTGTTAGCAGAATCTTCAGACACCAACACCAGGCTATTTGGAGTAAGATCTTCTAAGGCATAAGACTCAGGCGAAAAACCAGAAACAGAAGTTTTGAAATAAAAGGTTAACAGCTCATCGTCTGACATTAGCCTAGTCTTATATAAGCCCTTCCTTTCATTTTTTTCTGCAAGAAATACCTCTTTAATAGACCCATCAGTTTGATCAATATAAACCTCCAACAAGTCATTGGAAATTTTTTGATATTGGTTGTCGGCCGTTTGCACAGCAAGAGAGGTGTTGAGTTTGTTTTCTTTGTTGATGTTTTCCCAGTCAAAAACCAACAACAACACAAAAACAAAAGTTAATGATAAAAATACAACTCTCGGATTAAACATTTTTAAAATAATTTTCCAGGATTTTTTCAAAACCCACCAAATTAGCGTTAAATTTTACCAAAAAATGTCTGTTAAAGGGGCCATCAATCGATTTTCTATAAATTTCTTTTACCACCCTGCGTAGCTGATTTCTTTTTACCGAGCTCCCGATGATCTTTTTTGGGATTGATACCAAAATAGCGCCTATTTCAACATTGTCAGACTTATAAACAACCAATCCATCACAAATGTTTTCTTTGTTCCATGAAAACATTTCTTTAGAAATTTTCTTTAGTTTATTTTTCTTATTAAGAGCTGGTGCTTCAGGCATTTACAGCTATACAGAAAGAGATTTCCTTCCTTTTGCTCGCCTGCTAGAAAGAACAGCCCTTCCGGCTTTTGTTGACATTCTTTCTCTAAAGCCGTGTGTTCGCTTTCTTTTTATATTTGTTACTTTAAGTGTCCTTTTCATTTTTTATCCACAGGTTTTTAACAAAAAACCAATATATTTGTTACATGTTTTAAAAAGCTTAAGTATTATAAACTTATCGCGATGTCTAACAAGCTTTCTACAATAAATATTTTTAACAAAGGCGTGCAAGAGCTGCAAAAACAACTAAATTCTACTGAATTTAACTCTTGGATTAAGCCTTTAGAGTTTGATTTAAAAGAAAACAACTTCAACATTTATGCCCCCAACAGCTTTGTAGAAGATTTCTTTAAAGAAAAGTATCTACCAGTAATTACAAACTTCTTAGAAAACCATATCGGTAGAAACAAGTTCATCTTGAATGTATCGGTTAATGAAGATCAACCAAAAACACTAAACACTACAGGGTTAAACAGAAATTATACTTTTGATACTTTTGTCGAAGGTAAGTCAAACCAGGTGGCACTTGCGGCAGCAAAACAGGTTGCAGAACAGGCAGACAATACTGAGTACAATCCACTTTTCTTATACGGAGGCGTTGGGCTTGGAAAAACCCACCTAATGCATTCCATAGGAAATAGCCTGCTACAAGAAAGACCAAACGCAAAAATATGTTATGTTCACTCAGAAAGGTTTGTAAGCGACATGGTGAAAGCCTTACAGCTTGGTGCAATAAATGAATTTAAAAAATTCTACAGAAACCTCAATGCATTGCTTATTGATGATATTCAATTTTTTGCTGGCAAAGAACAATCACAAGAAGAACTTTTCCACACATTCAATAGCCTTATAGAGGCAGGCAATCTTATGATTTTTTCATGTGACAGATACCCCAAAGAAATAGAAGGCCTAGAAGAAAGGCTTAAATCAAGGTTCGGTTGGGGCCTTTCTGTGGTCATTGATCCGCCAGCCCTTGAAACAAGAGCGGCCATCTTGCTGAAAAAAGCAGACGATATGAATCTCAACCTTCCTGATGACTGTGCCTTTTTTATAGCGCAACAAGTTAAGTCAAACGTTAGGGAGCTTGAAGGTGCACTAAAAAGAGTTGCTGCTAATGCTAAGTTTGCCAAAACAGAGATTGACATTAATCTAATTAAAGACTCCTTAAGAGACGTTTTAGCCATCCAAGCGAAAATGGTCACGATTCCAAATATACAAAGGGTTGTGGCCGATTACTACAACATTAAAATGAGCGACCTTCTTTCAAAAAGGAGAAATAGATCTATTACTAGACCAAGACAAATAGCTATGGCCCTATCAAAAGAGCTTACCAATCATAGCCTGCCTGAAATTGGAGAAGCTTTTGGTGGAAGAGACCATACCACCGTTATACACGCTTGTGAAAAAACAAAAGAATTAAAGCTATCAAACCTTGAAATTGATGAAGATTATAGGAAACTAAGAAGAAGTTTATCTGCTTGATATGAAACTCAGTATCAATAAAGAACAAATAATCACCCAACTTCAATCACTAGCAGCCGTCGCGGACAAAAAACAAACACTTCCAATTTTAAGCAATATTTTAATAAAAGCAGATGAAGAAGAAATCACCCTCAAAAGCACTGACTTAGAGGTTGAGCTCGAATTTGTAATTTCTCACAAAATTGAAATCACTGGAGAGATAACCGTCCCAGCAAAAAAAATCGCAGACATTATTAAAGAATTGCCAGATGGACAAATCAATTTTGAATTAAATGAAGATGCCACAAAGCTTTTAATTAAATCTTCATCAGGAAGATACAATCTTTCAACAATCCCAGCATCTGACTTTCCAGACTTTGACGTCGTAAAATCAGATCAAATTTACAACATAGCATCAGAATCACTTATAACTCTGATACAAAAAACTTCTTTTGCCATGGCTAACCAAGATTGGCGACATTATTTAAATGGTTGTTTATTTCAAAAAAGCTTAAATGATCTAGTTATGGTCGCTACAGACGCCCATAGGCTCGCAACATACACACTACCACTGGAGCAAGAAGGTGAGTTCTCTGGAATAATTCCAAGAAAAACCATCATTGAACTTTTAAAAATACTGCCAAAATCAAATGAAGATATTTCGTTTTATATTAATGCAAACAATATTGTATTTATGTCTAAAAATTTTACATTTAAATCAAAGCTTGTTGATGGGAATTATCCAAATTACAACCAAGTAATACCAACTGGAGAAGGCCTGGAGATTACTGTTGATCGTAAACAGTTGCTCGATACTCTTTCTAGGGTGTCGGTGCTATCAAGTGAAAAATTTAAGGGGGTAAAATTAAATACTAAAGGTGAAAGTTTGGACGTTTCTGCTCACAATCCAGAGCAAGAGTCGGCTGAAGAGCTTGTGCCGCTACTTAAAGCAACCGAAGGCTTTGATATTGCATTCAATGTAAATTATCTTAGAGAAGTTTTGGCTAGCATCGAAGATGAGAATATCTCCCTAATAAGTTACGGCCCAGACAAAAGCGCCATTATCAAAAGCTCAGACCTTGATCAAACACTTGTTTTAATGCCATTATTGCTTTAATTGATAATTAAACAACTTAAAGCATCACATTTTAGATCTTACGAATTACTTGATATCTCTATTTCTTCAGGGATCTCTTTGTTTTATGGTGAGAATGGAGCTGGAAAAAGCACCATTTTAGAGGCTATACAACAAAACCTGACTGGACGCAGTTTCAGAACCCTAAACACCAATGAAATGATAAAAAAAGATAGCTCACAATATAAGATAAAGGTATTGTTCAACAACAATGAGTTCATACAATCAGAAAAATTACACAATAAACATGTAAAATATATAAATTCCAACAATAAAACACAAAAAATTAAAGATTTATTAGAAGATCATCCATTATGCTTGCTTGAAAGCAATGACTTTTTCTTTAATTCATCAAATCCGGAGAAAAAGAGAAGTTATTTAAATAAAATATTGTTCTACGTAGAACAAAATTTTACAGAATCCTATAAAAAGCTAAAAAAAATACAAAAACAAAGAAATCACGCGTTAAAAAAAGGCTCTTATGAAGAAATAATGCTTTGGACAGAGCAGCTTTGCGATATTGAACCCATTATAACCAAACAAAACAAATTAATTATTTCTGATATAAATATGCGCTTTAAAGATAGTGTTCTTGTGCAAACTTTTTTAGATAAAAACAAGTGGATAGAAGACGTTGAGATTGTCTACAATACAGGCTTTGGCAATGATGTTGACCTAAAAGATGTTTTAAGCACAAACCTTGAATTAGACAAACTTCTCAAAAGAACAAACAAGGGGCCTCATAAGAGAAATTTCATTATCAAAACTAACAATGAAGATGTAAATTCAAGGCTTTCAAGAGGCCAGCAAAAACTTTTGTCAATTATTTTACATGTACTACAAAAAGAAATAATTGATGCACATGTAGAAGCTGATACATTGCTTTTATTAGACGATATTTCATCAGAATTAGACAGCGATAATTTAAAAATAATGTTAAAATACTTACTGGAACATACACAGCAAACACTTATGACTTCTATCACCAACACAGCGTTTAGCAATATAAAGGAATTACAAATGTTCCACGTAGAACAGAAAGAGGGGATCTCATATGTCAGATAACAACTACGATTCAGGAAGTATAAAAGTACTAAAAGGTTTAGAGGCAGTTAAAAAGCGCCCTGGCATGTATATTGGAGATACAGATGATGGGTCTGGTCTTCATCATATGGTTTTTGAGGTCTTAGATAATTCTATAGACGAAGGTCTGGCTGGATATTGTAACCAGATAGATGTTGTAATTCATAAGGATGGCAGTTTATCAGTATCAGATAACGGCCGAGGCATACCTGTAGACATGCATGAAGAAGGAGTACCTGCAGCGCAAGTCATTATGACCACATTGCATGCTGGTGGTAAGTTTGATGAAAACAGTTATAAGGTATCTGGTGGGTTACATGGGGTCGGAGTGTCAGTTGTTAATGCACTTAGCAGTAAATTAATTTTAGAAATTGACAGAGATGGCTCAACATACCGTCAAGAATACGCTGATGGAGAGCCTACTACTGAACTAAAGCCTGTTGCAAAAAGTGACAAAACAGGCACAAAGGTTACATTTTTGCCGTCTAAAGATACGTTCTCTCACATTGTTTTTGATGTAGAGATACTAAAAAAACGCATTAGAGAGCTTTCATACCTAAACTCTGGTATTGGAATAACTATTTTAGATGAAAGAGATGGTAAGAAATACGATTTTAAATCTGATGGGGGCTTAATAGAGTTTGTTAAGTACCTAACTGGAAAAAAAGAGACTGTAGGGTCTTCTTTTTCAGCGAATGCCAATGTAAAGGGTATGGGTGTTGAGATTGCAGTGCAATGGACAACAACCTACAGAGAAAACGTTCAATGCTTTACAAACAACATTCCCCAGGTTGATGGCGGTACGCATTTAGCAGGTTTCAGGGGCGGCTTAACAAGAGTTATTAAAAACTTTATTAAGAAAGAAGACTTAATGAAGAAGAAAGAAATTGAAATTACAGGTGAAGATGTAAGAGAGGGCATGGTTGCTGTAATTTCATTAAAAATGCCTGATCCCAAGTTTTCATCGCAAACAAAAGATAAACTAGTGTCCTCTGAAGCAAGACCGGCAGTAGAAGCCTTAATCAATGACTATTTCATGGATTACTTGCTAGCCAACAAGCAGCAGGCTAAAGAAATTTTAGGGAAAATACTAGAAGCAGCATATGCAAGAGAAGCTGCACGAAAAGCCAAAGAGATGACAAGAAGGAAAGGGCTGTTAGATATTGGAGGGCTACCAGGCAAGCTAGCTGACTGTCAAGAAAAGGATCCATCACAATCAGAAATATTTTTGGTAGAGGGAGATTCTGCTGGAGGATCAGCTAAACAAGGTAGAAATAGGGCATTTCAAGCAATTTTACCTCTAAAAGGAAAAATAATTAATGTGCAAAAAGCACGACTTGATAAGGTCTTAGGTTCAAATGAAATTGGTACTCTAATAACTGCACTAGGCACAGGTATAGGTGTTGATGAGTTTAGTTTAGAGAAGCTTAGATATCATAGAGTAATAATTATGACCGATGCCGATGTTGATGGATCCCATATTAGAACTCTTTTGCTTACATTTTTTTATAACCAAATGTATGACTTATTAGAAAAAGGTCATATCTATTTAGCGTTACCTCCTTTATATAAAATTAAAAAAGGGTCAAAGATTTACTACGCCAAAGATGAAGATGAAAAAGATGATATCTTGAAAGAGATTAGATCTGATAGCTCAGATAATGCTAGAGCCCCTGAAATACAGAGATACAAAGGTTTAGGAGAAATGAATCCAGAGCAATTATGGGAAACAACATTTGACCCACAAAACAGAAGGTTAGTTCAAATTACTTTAGATGAAGCAAGAGAGGCTGTTGAAGAAATTTTTGAAACACTTATGGGCGATGAGGTTAAACCTAGAAGAGAGTTCATAGATGATAACGCTCTTAGAGCCGAAAACGTTGATATTTAAAAATAATTAAGAAAGTATTGTTCTATATTTTCCTTGGGTATTCTTTCTTGATTCATAGTGTCACGATCCCTTACGGTCACAGAACCATCCTCTAAGGATTCAAAGTCAACTGTAATACATATTGGTGTTCCAACTTCATCATGTTTTCTATAGCTTTTACCAATGTTGCCAGTATTTTCTAGCAACACTCTACCAAGTCCCTTTGATTGCAGCTGCTTCTTAATATTTTTTGCTAACTCAACCATTTCAGGATTATTTTTCTTAAGCGGTATTACTGCGGCCTTTATAGGAGATAGGTGAGGCTTAAGTTTCAAAACCAACCTACTAGAATTTTCTATTTGTTCCTCATGATATGCTTCATTAAGAACTGCTAGAACTGCCCTATCAACGCCTGCTGATGGTTCTATTACAAATGGAACTACCCAATCCTTCATATGCGGCTCTTTAATTGCTAGCTTTGAGTTTGAATCATTATTATGTTTAGTTTTTGCACATATATTTAGTTCATCTTGATTTTTGGAGTGTGAACCAAGGTCAAAATCAGTTCGGTTTGCTACACCCTCAAGTTCTTCTGTTCCGTGTGGAAACTTATACATAATATCAACGGTTGCCTTTGAATAATGCGCAAGCTCATCCTCTGGAACTTCATAAAGCTCTAAATTATCTCTTGATAAGCCTTGCCTTTCCCACCAATTAATGCGCTCTTCAACCCAAAATTTATGCCATTCTTCATCTTCACCCGGAGTGACAAAAAATTCGAGCTCCATCTGCTCAAACTCCCTGACTCTAAAAATAAAACTTTTGAGAGTAATTTCGTTTCTAAAGGCTTTCCCAATTTGTGCGATACCAAACGGTAAGGATCTAGATGTTGAATCAACTACGTTTTTAAAATTAACAAAAATTTGTTGAGCTGTTTCGGGCCGCAGGTAGGCGAAAGAAGAACCATCATCAATAGGGCCAATATTGGTTTTAAACATTAGGTTAAACGGTCTAGGTTCAGTTAAATCATTGGATCCGCAGCCTGGACATACTTTTTTTTCTAAATGGTCCTCTCTCCAGCGAGCATTACAATTTTTACAATCAACCAATGGATCAGTAAATGTCTCTTCGTGGCCAGAATAATTTAAGACTGTTTGTTTAGTTAATATAGAGGCATCAAGACCTTCAATATCATCGCGCTCATAAACAAGTTCGCGCCACCAAGAGTCTTTAATGTTCTTTTTTAACTCCACCCCCAAAGGGCCATAGTCATAAAGTCCTTGAAGACCACCATATATTTCATTAGATTGAAATATAAACCCCCTTCTTTTACATAAGGAAATCAACTCATCTATAGTTTTTGCAGCCATTTAAATTCCTAAACCTTCTAATTAAAGCTATTCTATTACTTTAAAAATGTTTCTCATACTTTTTAAACTAATTTCTATTTTTCCACCCTTTATTTTAAAAGCTGTTTCGAGCTTTTTAGCTCAATGTCTGATAATTTTCAATTTATCTCCATATAGAATTACTAAAAAAAACATAAACCACTGCGGCTTTAAAGACACAAGTCTTGTTAACAACAGCATAAAGATGACAGCAGAAACATTCCTTGAATACCCTTATCTATGGGGCAACCCAGAAAACCATAATAGATTACTAGAACACAATAAAGAGTATCATCAAATATCACAATCGGAGAGACCATCTTTAATATTTACATTACATATGGGTTGTGTTGATGTGATGCTTTTTCATACCTCGAAAAACATATCAGACTTAAATATTATTTACACCCCAGCAAAAAACAAAAATTTTGATAATGTTGTTCGAAAAATACGCCAGTCTATGAAAGCAAAACTTCACCCTGCAAATATCAAGGGGATGAAAGAATTATATAAAAGTTACCTAAATGGTGAGAATGTCATTGTTGCTTGTGATCTTGTTCCACACAACAGAGGAACTTACTCAAAACTATTTAACAAACCATGCTTTAGCATTGACCTAATCGAAAAGCTTTCAAAAAAAGATACTCATGACCTACATTTTGTTTACTTAACACACGGCAATAAAAAGAAATACAAATTTAATCTAGAAACTATTAATAGACCGATCTCAACAGATGAAATGAACATTTTTTTTGAAAAAGCAATTTCCAAAGCACCAGAGCTATATGGCTGGGAGTACAAAAAATTTAGAAAATTAAAGGGAGAAAGAAAAAATATCTATTAATTTTTCCAAAAAGAAGGGAAAAATAATATTAAAACACCAAACAGCTCTAACCTCCCAACAATCATTGCAAAAGCCAGAGTATATTTTCCAACAACACCTAGCGTAGAGTAGTCATGAGTAAACTCACCCAAGCCTGGCCCCAAATTATTAATAGCTGCAGCAGTTCCAGAAAATGCAGAATAAAAATCAATACCCTGAAAGAGCAAAATAAATAAGAAAACTAAGAAGAATGTTATATATATAGCTACGAAAGAAAATACAGCCTCAATTTGAGAACTAGCCACTTTCTCTCCACTTATTTTTGTAATGTTAACAGCATTGGGGTGCATTAATTTGGTTATATTGTTAAACCCTATCTTAAGTAACATAAAAACTCGCCAAACCTTCATGCCTCCACCAAATGAGCCTGAACAGGCACCAATGAATGAAATAATAAAAATATAAAATGGCATAACTGTACCAAGGTCATTTAGTGGAACCAATGTAAAACCAGTAGTGGTTATAATTGATACCGTTTGGAAGACCCCATATCGCAATGATTCGGACAGACTAAGATTTTCACGGAAAAATAAAATTAGCACCGACATAAGAACAGAAAAAATGACAATAAATTTAAAAAACTTAAACTCATCATTTTCTCTGTAGTACTTAAGTGATCTTTTAAGAATAGATATAAAATGAAGACCAAAGTTTGTTGCCGAGAGGAGCATAAACACAACAGCTACAACCTCAACTGCCTGATTATTAAAGTGACCAAAGTTGTCGTTGTAAATTGAAAAACCACCAATTGATACTGTGCTGAATGAATGAGCGAAAGACTCAAAAATTGTCATGCCAACAAGCCAGTAAGACAATGCACAAAGCATGGTAATCACCAAGTAAAATTTTAAAAGAGATCGTGCAGTTTCTTGAAGTCTTGGTGAGAAGCTTTTTTCTGCAAAGCCAGCTGTTTCTGCCTGTAGTATTTTAACACCACCAGAAATAGCTGGAATAATTGCTATAACTATAATGACCAGCCCAACTCCACCAGCCCATTGCAACAATTGTCGATACATCAACATATAGTCAGGCAAAATAGCAAGATTCGATATGCTGGTAGAGCCAGTTGTTGTTAAACCTGAAACCGCCTCAAAAAATGCGTCAGAGCTAGACATACCAAAACCAATAAATGGAATAGCAGCAACAATAGAGACTAAAACCCAACTTAAAAAAGTAATAATGAACCCATCTCTTGGTGTGTAGTTAAATTTTGACCGTCGAAGTGTAAAAAAAATAACTAAGGAATAAATGCAACCCCAAAAAACAATTGAGCCTAAAATGGAATCTGCTGAACCACTATGCAAACTTAAAAGGTAAGAGGGTAAGCCAACAAATAATGAGAAGAACAGCGAAATTGGTCCCAAAAACCTTAAAACCTTAAGCAGGGTTGTCATTTGTACTTATTATAAAATGAATCAAAGACAGATTTATCTTTATAGAAAATTAATAAATGATCTCTCTCTTGAATTAGGGTTGAGCTGTGTGCCATGATGGCTTCATCATCTCTAATCAAGCAAGGGATATTCATATCACCATTTAAATTCAATTCCTTTATTGATTTTCCAATTAAATTTTTTATTGATGAATCAACATTGAGCTCCATTACTTCTGCAGCCCCCTTTTTTACTTTATGAGCATTAAATACTGAGCCTTTTCTGATGTACTTCAAAATATGTGAAACAGTTATTTGAACTGGAAAGATAATAATATCTAAATCGTTACCTTCTACTAGATCAAGGTATGCCTCTTTATTAACGATAGTAATAGTTTTCTTTGCCCCAAGTTTTTTTGCCATCATTGAACAAAGAACATTGGTCTCATCATCCTGCGTTACAGCAATAAATACATCGCAGTTTTCAATATTTTCACTTGCTAGAAAATCTTTATCTGCAACATCGGCATTTAATATGAGAACTCCATCAAGGTCTTCCGAGCTTTTTTCACACTGAGCGGCATCTTTTTCAATAACTTTTACATTAAAATCATCGTTTGTTTTCTTAGCCAATGATTTGCCAAGATTGCCGCACCCAGCTATATAGATGTTTTTGTACTTATCTTCTAGCTTTTGAAGTTCTCTTGTCACATCTTCAATGTGGTTTTCATCAGCAATAAAATAGACCTCATCTTCTTCGTTAATTACTGTATCCCCATTAGGGATAAGGAACTCATCTTCTCTATAAATAGCGGGTATTCTCGTTTCATAATCAGGCAGATCATTTTTTAGTTCCTTGATCTGCCTTCCAACTAAAAGACCAGTTTTTTTTGCGTAAACACTTACTAGTTTTGTCCTATTTTCATCGAAATCTAAAACTTCCAAGGCACCTGGATGCACCAAGAGGTCTTTTATCTCATTTGTTATTAAGTCTTCAGGATTGATAAAGTAATCAACACCACTTGCAATTTTATTGCTAATGTTTGTGTAAGTAGACCCAGTAAGCCTACAGACAATTCTTCCGATTTCAAATTGCGATCTTGCAACAATTGAGGCGAGGATATTTGTTTCCTCGACATCAGTTAAGCACAATAATAGAGTTTGGCTATCAAGGCCGGCTTTTGATAGGGTTTTGGGGGACGAAGCATTTCCATGAATGGCGATAATACCTTCCTTGCCTTTTACTTTATCAAGGTTTTGTTCATTATTGTCTATTACAATAATGTCATTTTCTTCTGAAGAAAGTTCATTAGCAACGCTGCCACCAATTGAACCTGCTCCTAGTATAACTATTCTCAAGCTAGCATCTCCCTTGGAGAAATTATATCTCTTTTTGCATTAAACAGATCATTAGAGTCAATTGGTTTTTTTCCAGGAAACTGAAGAGACTTAATTTTTATAATTCCATTTGAACAAAAAACATCCAATGATTTGTGGTCGAATTTAGCAACACAGCCTGGAGAGCTAACAACCCCAGGAATAAACTCTATATCTAAAACCTTAACCAATTCACCCCTTATCTCTACAGAAGATTGAGGCCATCTTTTAAAAGCATTAAATTGATGAATTATGGATTCACCACCCATATTTAAATCAATCACCCCATCAGACTTTATTATTTTTCCAGCATAAGACACTGCAGATTCATCTTGTGGCACAGGAGCCAAAGAGCCATTTACAATATTTGATATAACTTCATTAAGATTGCTTATTGATTCTTTAATGAGCATTGTTTCAGTCTGAAAAATATCTTTTCCATTGAGCGGTTGTTTCAATTGTTTGTATATTGGCCCTGCATCCATTTGACTAATAAGCTTCATGAAACTCACTCCTGTTTCTTTATCGCCATTTTGTATTGCTCTTTGCATTGGTGATGCTCCTCTCCATTTTGGCAATAAAGAAAAATGCACATTTAAACAACCATTAAGAGGGTAATTTAACATCCACTCTGGAATTATTTTTCCGTAAGCAACTACAACCAATAGATCAATTTTAAATTTTTTAATTGCTGACACAAACGATGGATCATCAAGTGAATTTGGTTGAAAAACTGGTGCATTAACTTTGTTGCCAGCAAAAAGACTTTCCTCAGAAACCAAACCTCTACCTATTGGCTTAGAGGGCTGGCTAATAACAAATTTGATATCGTTTCTTTCTGATGAGCATAGCTCATTAAAATGTTCAAATGCTAATTGGGGCGTTCCAGCAAATCCAAGTTTAATTTTTGTTTGTGACATCCTTTTTCTTAACAAGCTTATTTTTGATTCTGTCTCTTTTTAATGGCGACAGATAGTCAACCATAAGCTTGCCTTCTAAATGGTCGATTTCGTGTTGGACACATACGCTTAGAATGCCTTCTGCAATGACTGATTCATGTTTGCCTTCAAGGTTTTGGAACCTTAATTCAATTTTTTTTGGACGATATATCTCTTCATAAAAAGTTGGAATTGAAAGACAGCCTTCTTTATATTGTTCAATTGTTTCATCTAAAACGCTAAATTCTGGATTAACTAAAAATAGCGGCTCATTTTGTTCCTCAGAGACATCAATAACAATAAGCCTTTTATGAAAATCAACCTGTGTAGCTGCTAAACCAATACCATTTGACTCATACATTGTGAATAACATGGCTTCAGCCATCTTTTTTAACTCATCATCAAAAACATCTATTGGCGTTGCCTTTTTTCTTAACCTAGGGTCAGGAAATGTTAATATATTTAGCTTATTCATTCTGTAAATTATAGTTTTAAAACATATGGAAAAAATAGACGTTGCTGTAATAATGGGGTCAGATTCTGATCTCGAACTGGGAAAAGCCAGTATAAATGCTTTAAAAAAATTTGATCTTTCAGGAGAGCTGAAAGTTATTTCTGCACACAGATCTCCCGACGTGCTGGTTGAATATCTTAAATCCTCAAAAGAAAGGGGTTGCAAAGCGTATATTGCTATAGCTGGAATGGCAGCTCATTTAGCAGGAGCAATTGCAGGACACTCAGCAAGCCCGGTGCTTGGAGTGCCTTCAGCGAATAGCTCACTTGGAGGCTTAGATGCAATTCTTTCTACCTTGCAAATGCCTTCTGGTGTTCCAGTTGCCACATTTGCAGCAGGGAGCGCAGGTGCAACTAATGCAGGGATTTTTGCTGCTCAAATGTTAGCAGCTAGCGACCCAACACTTGCTGATAAAGTACAAGAGTTTAAGTCTGAACTTAGAGAAAAAACCATTGAAAAGGATAAAAACCTAGATAGAGATTGAAATTTACACAATCTATTTCAGAGGCGGCAAACTGGATTAAAGAAGGCCGTATCATCTGTTATCCGACTGAGGGCGTTTGGGGAATAGGTTCACTGAATGAGCCTGAATTAATAAAAAAAATTGGGAAAATAAAGCAGAGAGATCTCAATAAAAAATTTATTCTATTATTTGATAGTTTAGAGACCCTAGGCAGCAAATATAGGATTGAAAAGAAATATTTAAAAAGAGCAAAAGAATACGAATACAGTTTTACTACCATTGTATTCCCAACACCAGACGGAGATACAGTGGCTGCAAGAGTGCCAAGCTTTAAGACACTAAAACAGCTCCTAAAAGAGGTTGGCGAAGAAATTATTTCAACTTCTGCAAACATTTCTGGTCAGAACGTCTGTAAAAACATCACTGAGATAAAGGCTTGTTTTGGCAGTGGGGTTTATGGAGTCTTAGATTTAGAGTTGCAAGGCCAGACAAAACCTTCAACAATTATTGATATTAAAGAAAATGAAGTTATTAGATAGAAATAGGCTCATTGGTGAGAGTTTTAAAGGCTTCCAAGATGTCTTGCTTGATCGATTTTTTCTAAAAGAAGAAAAGTCAGCATGGCAAATGGACAGCTGGACCAAAGAGAATTTGGGTGAAGGGCTTTCAGCTGTTGTTGATGGCGGGAATTTTTTCAACAAAGTGGGCGTAAACTATTCTAAAATTCAGGGAGAATCTTTGCCTGCTTCTTCTGTTGGAACCAATGATGAGTATGAAAATAAGCCCTTTTTTGCTACAGGCGTATCAGTAGTCTGTCACCCTGACAATCCGAACATACCTACAGCACATTTAAACGTAAGATATTTTTGTGTTTTTGAAGGTGAATCAATATTGGGTGAATGGTTTGGTGGCGGTTTTGATCTAACCCCTTACTTTCCATTTAGTGAAGATTGTGCGCTATGGCACCAGTATGCTAAAGCTGCATGTGACTCGACTAATGACAGTTACTATGAAAAATTTAAAAAAAATTGCGATGACTATTTTTACTTACCCCATAGAAAAGAACATAGAGGAATTGGTGGTATTTTCTATGAGCAGCTTAAGTTTTCAAACCACAAGGAAGGACTAAAATTTTCTCAAGATGTAACCAATGCATTCATAGACGCGTATATCAAGATCATTGAAAAAAGAGAGAGTTTAACGTTTGATCAACGAGATAAGGAATTTCAAAAGTTTAGGCGTGGTCGTTATGTTGAATTCAATCTGCTTCATGATCGAGGCACGTTATTTGGTCTTCAATCAGGTGGCAGAATTGAATCGATTTTAATGTCTCTTCCAACAGATGTTTCTTGGAGATATAGATATGAAGATAAATTAACAGATAAAGAGAAAGAGATTTATAAATATATTACGTCCACAAAGGAGTGGTGTTAGATGAAAAAGTTGGGCGTTTTGGGGAGAGGTATATCATATTCCCTATCACCAGAGATTCATAAAAGTTTTGCCAAAGAGCATGGAATAGATATTGTTTATGAAATTTTTGATATTCCTACTGACCCAATAGGCTTTATTGAAAATTTTTTTAAGCAAGGTGGCATAGGCTTAAATATTACAAAGCCATACAAGGAAATAGCTGCTAAAAAATTTTCTAGAGATTTAAATTCCGTAAACTGTTTGTACGGCAAACCAATAAACTCATCATCGACTGATGGTGCAGGACTTATAGCTGATCTAAAAAGCAAAAATATTGAAACTCAGGATAAGAATATCCTGGTTTGGGGTATGGGGGGAGCTGGAATCTCAATTGTAAAAGAGCTTTCACAAAATCAAATCACTTTTATTGCAAACAGATCCAAGGAAAAGTTATCAATGATTCATAATTCATTTTCTAATGTCGAAGAATATGCCAACCAAGAGATAGACCTGGTAATCATGTGTGTACAAGATATAGATCAAAATACAGAAAAGCAGATCAAAAAAATCAATTTAAGCAAAGATGCTTACATCTATGATATCAACTATACAGGAAATACATTTAGCGCAATTGAGACATTGGAACTTGTGCCTAAAGGCCGAATTTTTAATGGTCTGGGCATGCTTGTCGAACAAGCAGCAGAATCATATAGGTTATGGTTTAATTATTTACCTTCGACTGAAAACATAAAAAATTTGCTCAATGAAAGATTATAAATTTATTGCTGGAGCCTTGTGTCCTCAGTGTGGAGAAATAGATTCAATTGTGCTCAAAAACGATGATTCTGAAATTAAGTGCATTTTGTGCAACTATTTTAAAATGAAAGACCATAATCAAATTGAATCAATTAAAATAGTTAACGACGACTAGACACACTATTGATGTGGTTTATTGCTCGACATTAGCATTATTTATAGTACTATATGGCGTACATGAAGAAAGAGCTTGGGCTTTTAACACTTTTAACATTACCTTTTATCTCATCTGCCGATTGGCTGGATGTGAATATGCCCGTCGGTGTCACAGATATCAGCGAAGATGTCTTTGGCCTTCACATGCTTATGTTTTGGATAATGATTGCCATTGGTGTAGTCGTTTTCGGTGTTTTATTCTATGCAATGTGGAAATACCGCAGGTCAAACAATAAAACTGCTGCTGACTTTGAAGAAAACCACAAACTTGAGATAGCTTGGACTGTTGTACCAACTATTATTCTTATTCTAATGGCTTTGCCAGCATCAAGCCTGTTAAAAAAAATGTATGACCATGAGGCAGAAGAAGGTGGTATTGATATTCAAGTCATAGGATGGCAATGGAAATGGCAGTATAAATACTTGGATGAGAAAGTAGGCGACAAACCATTAAGTTTTTTCTCAAACTTGACCACACCAGCTGATCAATATGAAACGAACCAAGCAACCAAAGGAGAGAACTACTTATTAGAAGTTGATGAAGAAGTTGTTGTTCCTATTAATACACCTATAAGATTTTTAATAACAAGTAACGATGTTATCCATTCCTGGTACATGAGTGATTTTGCAGTCAAGCAAGATGCTATACCAGGCTTTATTAATGTAGCCAAAACCACCATTAATGAGCCCGGAGTTTATAGGGGGAATTGTACAGAGTTATGTGGCGAGCGTCATGCTTACATGCCTGTAGTGGTAAGAGCTGTTACACAAGATGAATACCAAGAATGGCTGCAAAGCAAAAAAGATGCTGCTGAGCAGATTGCTTTCTTAACAGAAAAAGACTGGACACTTGCAGAATTAATGGAACAAGGTGAGGAAATTTACAACACAAGGTGTGCAGCATGTCATCAAATGAATGGACAAGGCATTCCAGGTTTCTACCCAGCACTCGCAGGCAGTGATCTTGTGCTTAATGACAAGCCAAAGCATATTGAGATCCTTATGGAGGGTGTTAGAGGTAGCCAAATGCAATCATTTGCTGAACAACTCAATGAAGTTGAGATGGCTTCAGTGATTACTTTTACAAGACAGGCATGGGGGAATGACAGAGCAGGAGACGGAGAAATAGTTATACCAAAAGATATTGTTGAATATAAGCAAAAAGATAGCTAAGGAGAAAAAATGAGTGCAGTAGTTGAGAACCACGATCATCATCACGGACCAAAAAAAGGTCTTTTAAGATGGCTATTTACCACAAACCATAAAGATATTGGAACTCTATATCTTTGGTTTAGTTTCCTAATGTTTTTGACGGGCGGTGCAATGGCAATGGGCATTAGAGCAGAATTGTTTGAGCCAGGATTGCAGCTAATGGACCCAATCAGGTACAACCAATTGGTCACTATGCATGGCTTGATCATGATTTTTGGTGGTGTCATGCCAGCGTTTGTTGGGCTTGCAAACTGGTTAATACCTATGCAAATTGGAGCACCAGATATGGCGCTGCCAAGAATGAATAACTTAAGTTTTTGGTTACTGCCTTCTGCATTTACCATACTCTTATCAACTGCTTTTATGGAAGGGGGCATGCCTGGTTTTGGTTGGACTTTTTACGCTCCCCTATCAACAAACTATCCAAACATAGCTTATTTTGTCTTTGCGATTCATATCATGGGTATTTCCTCAATAATGGGGTCCATTAATGTAATAGTAACAATCATGAACATGAGAGCTCCTGGGTTAAGTCTCATGAAAATGCCTCTTTTTGTTTGGTCTTGGCTAATAACTGCATATTTGCTAATAGCGGTAATGCCGGTGCTAGCCGGTGCGGTAACAATGTTGCTGATGGATGCTTATTTTGGCACATCTTTCTTTGATGCAGCAGGTGGTGGAGATCCCGTATTATTCCAGCATATATTTTGGTTTTTTGGACACCCAGAAGTCTACATTATGATTTTGCCAGCTTTTGGGATTACATCACATATCATTTCAACATTTTCAAGAAAACCACTATTTGGACATTCATCAATGGTATATGCCATGGTTTCGATAGCTGTGTTGTCTTTTGTTGTTTGGGCGCATCACATGTTTACAGTTGGTATGCCTCTTGTTGCTGAATTATTTTTTATGTGGGCAACAATGTTAATTGCTATTCCTACTGGAGTTAAGGTTTTTAATTGGGTTGCAACTATTTTTAAAGGATCAATTACTTATGAAACCCCAATGCTTTTTGCCATAGCATTTGTAGTTTTATTCACCATTGGAGGCTTTTCTGGATTAATGCTAGCCATTACACCTGCAGACTTTCAGTATCACGATACCTATTTTGTGGTAGCTCATTTTCACTATGTTTTAGTGCCGGGTGCTGTATTTTCTATTATGGCAGCGGTTTATTATTGGTTGCCTAAGTGGACCGGAAACATGTACGACGAAAAAATGGGTAAGCTTCACTTTTGGCTCTCATTCATAGGTGTCAATGTAACATTCTTCCCGCAACACTTTGTTGGTTTAGCTGGAATGCCAAGGCGATATGCTGATTACGCACTTCAGTTTGCAGAATGGAATGCCGTTTCATCTATTGGCGCATTCTTATTTGGTTTTTCTCAGCTTTTATTTCTATATATTGTCGTAAAAGCAGTTATGGCTGGAAAGAAAGCCACTCCTCAAGTTTGGGATGGTGCAAGAGGCTTAGAATGGACAGTAGATTCGCCAGCTCCATACCATACCTTTGAGGTTCCACCGAAGATTACTGAGCAAACAAAACTATGAGAAAAGCATTTGTTGGTTTAATAGCAGCAACACTTTTCATGTTTGCGTTTTCCTTCATGCTGGTGCCTTTATACAATGTTTTTTGCGAAGTCACAGGTTTGAATGGAAAAATATATGGACCATCAGATTTTTTTAAATCCGAAAAAGAAGTTAGAGAAAGAAATGTCAACATTCGTTTTTTAAGCCAAGTAAATGAATCGGCTCCTGTAACTTTTTATCCATCATCAGAATCCCTTGAAGTTGTAACAGACAAAGTCAGCAAAACATCTTATATAGCTCGCAACAACACAAACAAAACACTAACTTTAACAATTGTGCCATCTGTCTCGCCTGGACTAGCAGCTGAGCAGGTAAAAAAAATTCAATGTTTTTGTTTTGAAGAGCAAACTTTAGCTCCGTATGAAGAACAAGAGTGGCCAATTAGGTTTTATGTTGATTCAGAGCTTAGAGACAATGTAAATGATATTTATTTGTCTTATACTTTGTTTGAAAATAATAGAGAGAATTCAATGGTAATGCATCATGACAGCTAAAACAGATACTCATCAAAAATATTATGTGCCTGAAGAAAGCAGAATACCTATAGTATTCGCTTTTGCAGCTCTTCTAGCAGGATTTGGTGCAGCTAATGCAGTGGCCGGGTATGGAACAACAATGCTTTACGTTGGGCTGGTCGCAGTAATATTTACACTTGCATTTTGGTGGTCAACAGTGACCAAAGAATCACAAGCTGGGCTAGATACCCCTCAGCTCAATAATGCCTACGTTTATGGAATGGCATGGTTTATATTTTCAGAGGTAATGTTCTTTTTCGCCTTCTTTGGAGCTTTATTTTACATTCGTTCATTTGCAGTCCCATGGTTAGGGGGAGAGGGTGCTAAAGGTATTGCTGGCGAGCTTCTTTGGCCAGAATTTGAGGCTACATGGCCACCCATGATCACTCCAGAACAAAGTCTTTTAGGTGAGAATGCTGCAGTTAAAGGACCAGATGAAAATATGTATTTGCACAGCCTTAGGGATATAGGTTCTTGGCTTCCATTGTGGAATACAGTGGTTCTTTTAAGCTCTAGTGGAACAGTGCACATTGCCCATATGGCTTTAAAAGAGAATAACAGAAAAAGATTTAACTTCTGGTTGGGAGTAACTGTGACATTGGCATTTATATTCGTCATTTTACAGGCCGTTGAATATTACGAAGCATACAGCCATTTAGGCTTAACACTCGACTCAGGAGTTTATGGAACAACCTTCTTCATGTTGACAGGTTTTCATGGAATGCATGTTTTGATTGGTGGAATATTCCTTCTTACACAATTAGTAAGATCTTCAGGCTATAAGCATTTTTCAGATAAAGAGCATTTTGGTTTTGAAGCAGCGTCTTGGTACTGGCATTTTGTTGATGTAGTATGGGTATGTCTCTTCTTGTTTGTTTATATTCTCTAACCCCACGGGGCATTGTTTCCAAGCTGTCCAGTGAACAGACCATAACCAACCAAGATTAAGAGAATTGCACCCAATGTTACTCTGAACCCCAGACCATAGAGAATTCTTTTTTTGCCTGGGTTCCCTCTATCAACAAAAAGAAAAACCAAGCTTGACGCTAGACTTATGAGTATAAGAATTACTAAAAGAATAATAATATTTTGTAACACACAGGTATTAAAACATAAATGAAAGGGTTTAAACGCAAGATTTTAATTTTTACCTTTATATTTATGCCAATAACATTTTCACTTGGCTTATGGCAACTTGATAGAGCAGATGAGAAAAGGAATATTTTAGCAACATTTGACCAGTTGGTTACTAAAGCACCAGCAAATTTAGATGATGAATTGCTAAATTGGCAGCCTATCACGGCACAGGGTAGGTATACAGATCTAGTGCTATATGAAGACAATGCGCTCTTAGATGGAAAAGCAGGCTTTAGGGTTTACCACCTTTTTGAAACATTGGATGATAAATACATTTTTATTCACAGGGGTTTCGTTGAAAGACAGCAAATAAAAAATGACCTACCCTTAGTCAGCATTCCTCAAGGGGATTTTGTGCTTACTGGCAATAAACTAGAAAAAAACAAAAACCCTTTTGTACAAAATACAGCTGAAGAGAATCCACTTATTATCCAAGAATTTAGCCTAGATCAAATTGTCGACAATTTTAATTATTTAAAAAATAAACCAGTCTATGCGTTTTTGTTTAATCTAAACCCTTCTGATAAAAATAAATTTAAATCTATAGAAAAGCCCATAAATATGACAACAGAAAAGCATTTAGGTTATGCCATTCAATGGTTTGGTCTATTTGCTATCTTATTCATTATGACCTTAGTAATAGGATTAAGAAAAGATGAAAAATAACAAATGGCTAGCATTGATAATTCTAATTACACCTCTTGTGGTGCTAAGCCTCTCAACATTAACATTTTATTTTGGCTACAAGCCTGACTCCTCATCAAACAATGGTGAGCTAATATATCCACACATCGAAACAGATGGCGTTAGATTAAAAGAAATATCTGGTGAGCCTTTTAGCTTTAAAAAAGGGAAATGGTACTTAATATATTTTGATAACCTAGAGAGTGTCTCTGAAAGTGAAGAGACATATAAGCTTTTATTTAGCTTAAATACAACACTTGGTAGAGAAATGAACAGAGTTAAACGAGTTGTAGTTCTTGAGAATAAAATAACCTCTACCAAACAAAAAGAGCTGATAGAAAAATTTCCAAGTACATTTTTTTTAGTAGATACGGATAGGATTTTAGAAAGTAAAATTTCTGCGAACAGACCAAACCCTTATGAGAGCCGATCAATTTATTTATCTGATGATTTTTCAAACATAATGGAAGAATTCAAGACAGATTTAGAATTTAAGGAAATATTTGAAGATTTAAAAACCCTATTATGAATACAATTAGAATACTTTCAGCATTTGGAGTGCTGCTTGCATTTGTTGTTATAGCTCTTGGAGCCTGGACAAGGCTTGCTGATGCTGGCCTAGGCTGTCCAGATTGGCCTGGCTGTTATGGTTTTGTTACATTTCCAACAACAGCGTCTGAAATAGCACAAGCTGAAGCTCTCTATCCTGACAGTCCTGTTGAAATAGATAAAATTATTCCTGAAGTTGTGCACAGATATTTTGCTGCATCTTTAGGCTTGCTGGCTATTGTGATTTTATTTTTCTCTCTAAAGAACAATAAACACATAAAGCTATCAGCAGCTTTGCTTACCGTTATTATTGGTCAAGGAATCTTTGGGTATTTGACTGTTAGTTTAAAACTATACCCACTTATAGTTACTGGCCATCTTTTTGGAGCGATGATAGTTACATCGATTTTTTTAATAATTTTTCTCAACACATCAAATTATCAATACAGCTCTAATGTTTTAAGATCAAGAAGAACATTGATTTATATTGGTGTTGGGCTCGTTTTAGGACAGATTTTTCTTGGAGCTTGGACTTCGACAAATTACGCCGCGCGAGCATGTCTTGACTTTCCGCTTTGCCAAGGCCAATTGATTCCACCAACAGACTTTTCAGAAGGGTTTAATTTTTTTCAGTCATTAGGACCTAATTATTTATTTGGTCAGTTAAGCAATGAAGCTAGGGTAGCAATTCATTTAACACATAGGATTGGTGCTATTATTGTGTTGCTCTATTCAATTTTTTTGGCTACCAAAATCTATTCAAAACAGACAAAATTATTTGTTTTTACATTTTTAGGAATCTTGGGCATTCAAATATTTTTAGGAATTAATAACATTCTAAGCTCTTTGCCTCTATGGAATGCTGTTGCTCACAATATGGTTGGAGTAATGTTGTTTTTGTGGTTTGTTGTTATGATTTATTTTAGTTATAAAGGGAAAAATGAATCTGGCAGCATATCTTGAGCTTTGTAAGCCGAAAATTGTTCTAATGCTTGGGCTAACTGCACTGGTTGGCATGCTTCTTTCTGTTAATTTTTATACCAATATTCTTCCTGGCCTAATCAGCCTAGTTGGATTTATTCTTTTGGCATCTTCTTCCGCCGCATTCAATCAAATTTTCGACAAAGATTTAGACAAGAATATGGTTAGAACTAAAGACAGACCCGTTGCTTCGGGAGCGCTTAAATTGTCTCATGCTTTGGTATTTAGCTTTCTTCTATTTTTAAGTGGATGTTTTTTATTGTACCAATATTCAAATATTCTCACCTTATCCTTGACTGTATTTGGCTTTGTGTTCTACGGCATTATTTATACATTATTTTTGAAATGGTCTACACCTCAAAATATTGTAATTGGAGGCTTTTCTGGGGCCTTGCCGCCATTAATTGGTTGGACAGCAATTAATAATGAGATTTCTTTAATGCCAATAATATTGGTTGCGGTGATATTTTTGTGGACGCCCCCACATTTTTGGCCCTTAGCAATTCACAGAATTGAAGACTATAAAAAAGAAAAAGTGCCAATGATGCCAGTTGCTAAAGGCATCAAAAGAACAAAGGTTGAAATGGTAATTTACGCTCTATTATTAACAATTACATCTACAACCCCATACTTCTATGGGCTAGCAGGGGAAATATATTTTTTTAGCACACTTGCATTGAACCTAATATTTTTATTTCTTTGCTTTGGCTACCTAACAGACCAAGAAAATAAAAAGTCTATGCAAATTTTCAATTTTTCAGTCTGGTATATGTTTCTGTTTTTCTCTATGACTTATATAGACTTTTTAATCTACCTTGATGTCTAAAAATCTTCTCGTTTCGCTGTTAATACTACTGGTTATTTTTTTAACAGTATTTTCAATGTATAGAATCACTCAGCCGCGAGTCTTATCAGAGGAGGAAATGAAGGTTAATGGTTTCGTTAAGTATGGTGATAATCAAGAAGTTAGAATATTTGACTTGGTTGACCATAATGGAGAGCAATTTACCAACCTACAGTTAGAAGATAATAAAATAAATCTACTGTACTTTGGCTATACAACTTGTCCAACTGAGTGCCCAGTAATGATGTCTGTTATGAAACAGGTTTATTCAAAAATTGAAACAAATGAAATTGCGTATTATTTAATTAGTTTTGACCCGGAAATAGATACAAAGGATCAGCTGAAAAAATATGTAACTGCTTTTAATGAAAATTTTATTGGGATAACAGGGGATTTATCTGAAGTATTAAAACTTGGGTATCAACTGGGAGTTGAAAAATTAGCCCCAACAACAGACCACATGAACCACAGAGTCATTTCACATACCAATCATCTTATTGCTATCAATTCAGATGGAAAAATTCTTGGAATTTTTCGAGGACCATTTGATAGCAGCAGTATGTCGCTGGTGCTTAAATCTCTTTTGATAACAAATTAAGCAATAAGCCAGAAAATAAGCCAACCAACAATAAAGCCTTCTATCCAGGCATACCACATAAGACCATAGTGGTCTAATCCAAAGAAATTCATAAAATCTTCAGCAATCTTTTTATGCCATTCAATGAATTTTTTTATCATTATTGGTTTACCAGAACGACCTTTCCTTTAACGCCCCTATTTCCTATCATCTTAATAGCCGTAACTGCATCTTTCATTGGAAAGGTTTGGGATATTAGTGGTTTAATTTTTTCTTCAGACACCATTTTATTTAGAGTGTCTATATTGCTTTTATTAATCTGTGGTTCTAGGCCAGTAAACGTTCCCCAAAAAACTCCACAAATCGAAGCACCTTTTAACAATGTAAGGTTTAAAGGAATTTTTGGAATTTCGCCAGCAGCAAAACCTATTACCAAGTATCTTCCTTTCCACCCAATTGATCTAAAAGCTGGCTCTGCATAACAATCCCCTATTGGATCAAATATGATGTCGTAGCCACCCTTAATGCTTTTTGACTTTAGATCGGCTGAAAAAGCTTTTTGTGCATCTTTGTCTAATTTTTCTGATCCATATATCACTACTTCATCTGCGCCGTATTTTTTACATATCTCACCTTTTTCATGATTTGATACACCAGCTACAATTCTTGCACCATATGCTTTGGCAATATCAATTGCTGCCAACCCGACACCACCAGATGCTCCCAAAACTAAAACTTCATCACCCTCTTTAATCGAGCCTCTCTGTACTAGTGCATGAAAGCTTGTGCCATAAGCCAATTGATATGAAGCTGCTACTTCAAAAGACATCGTATCTTCCATAGCAAATACTAAATTTTGATCTAAAGCAATTTCTTCAGAGAATGCTCCAATTGCCGACATAAAATAGACCCTATCTCCTGGTTTATGTTTTGAAACATCGGACCCAACGCTTTTAACTACGCCTGCTCCTTCATTGCCAGGCGTAAAGGGCAATGGAGGCTGAAACTGATATAAACCTTGAACTATAAGAAAATCAGGGAAATTTAATGCGGCTGCTTTTATCTCTATCACAACTTCATTGGGCTGCGGACTTAGATCATCTGTTTCTTCCCAAACCAAGCCATCAACTGGACCGAAGTTCTTGCATACTATACGCTTCATTTTGTCTCCTCTCTAAACTTTTTAATGAACTCATCAAATTCTAACTCATCAGATGACAGATGAGCTTGAAAATTATTTATCGAGTTTGTTTTTTCCTCTTCAAATAATTTGTACAACTCCTGATTATTTTTCAAAGAGACATGCTGGGAGTGTTCCATGATTAAGCTAATTATGTTGCCGTTTTTAAGAGTTGATTGAATTACTTGAGTTGAGATGGGAAGATGATTTCTATTTTCAAATTCTTCAAACATTTGATCATATGAGTCTTCATTAGACACATCTTTTAAGGAAGCTCTTAAAGAATTTAAAAAATTACTTGTCAGTTCTTTAATATCAATTTCTGTAATTTCCGCATTAAAGCTATCAATTAAGTTGCATTCTTGTCCTACTTCCGAGGCTCTTCTTATGTTTTCTTTAATAGATTCAATTTCAATGGACGATATAGGCGGTGAGTCACATACTGCACAATAAAAGATAAAAGTCTCCCAAAAGAGCAGATCATTTTGAGTTATCCCAATTTCAGAAAAAGGATTAAGATCAATTGATCTTACCTCTAAGTAATCAATTCCAGTTTCCTGTAGCTGCAAATACTGTCGCAGGTTGGTTTGTTTTGCCTTTGGTCTAATATGGTTATAGAGTTCGCTCTCCATTTGTATAGTTCCATTATTAACCTGCTCATACTTTTCACTGGTTGAAGAAATGTGGGAGAATTTTTCATTAGGTGTATTCATATATTTGCTCAATATTTCTAAGTACTCGTTGAGGCTATTAAAGGTTATAAAATTTTTGTCTTGTTCTTCAGAGTAGTAGCCAAGCCTACTAACCCTTAACGAAGTTGACTTAGGAAGATAACAATTTTCATCTCCTAGTTTTTCAACATGAAGATCTCTGCCTTTAAGAAATGAACAGTGTGTTACTGGAGAAGATCCTGTAAGCCTAAGTGCCAATGGAAATAGGCGCATAAAGTTTCTTGCTATCCCTAAATAAAATTCATTTTTACTAATGCCTATGTTTTTTATGAAAGTCTCTGAAAATGAAATATTAAAATGGATGCCTGCAGTGCTTTGCATTTTGTCGCCATAACGATTTCTCAGCCCTAGGCGGTACAAGAAGGCGAGTTTAGATTTATTTGTGTTTCCTGCAACAGGCAGAGTGATAAGCTCTTTATTAAATACAGGTGGCATTGAATAATTCCAAAGAATATCACCATCTAACCTTTTCTCCACATAGCTATGTAGTTGCTGTAAAAACTCAAATAATTCATGGTTATTATCAAAAGTAGGGGTAACGAGCTCAAGATGAGGCTCAGAATAATCTAAAGTAACAAACTTATTAAAGTGATGGCTGCCTAACGATTCTGGAAAGCCTTTATTTGATATTTCACCTTTTGCATTTGAGCGTAGATTTTCTTTTTCTACACCTCTAATTATTTTTTTATCAGAATTGAGAAAGGCGCCAATTCTAGACTGGCTTGGATTAATCATTCTAAGTAAGTTTTATTGAGGTCCTGCGGCAACGATCTCTTCAGCCACATTGTATTTCTGAAAATTTTCTTTAAATCTTGAACAAAGCTTTTCACATTCTTGATCGTAATCTTGGTCAGAAGACCATGTATTCCTTGGATTTAACAAGTTTTCATCAACTCCGTCAATACTATTTGGAACACTAAGATTAAGTTTTTCCAGTTTTGTCACATTATCATGATCAATTTTATTTTCTTGGATAGCAGCGATTATTGCTCTGGTTGTTGGTATTGAAAATCTTTCTCCAACACCATAGCTTCCTCCAGTCCACCCAGTATTCACTAGATAAACTTTGGTGTTATTTTTTCTAATCCTTTTTATGAGCAAGTCTGCATACTCACTTGCAGGCCTTGGAAAAAATGGAGCCCCAAAACAGGTAGAAAATGTAAAATCCATGGATTTAGTGCTACCTATTTCTGTTGAACCAACTTTGGCCGTGTATCCACTTAAAAAGTGATAGGCAGCAGCGTTTTCATCAAGCAAAGATACAGGAGGCAGAACTCCTGATAAATCACAGGTAAGGAAAATTATATTATCTGGTTCATCACCTTCATTCTCTGGAACTGAGTTTTCAATAAAATCTCTTGGGTAACAAACTCTGGTATTTTCAGTGTACTTATCATCATCGTAGTCTGGAACACCTAGATCATTTGTTACAACATTTTCTAATACGCTTCCAAATTTAATGGCGTCCCATATTAACGGTTCATTTTCTTTGGATAGCTTAATGCATTTTGCATAACAGCCACCTTCAAAATTGAATACTGTTCCATCACCCCATCCATGTTCGTCATCGCCGATTAGATTGCATCTTGGATCTGCTGAAAGTGTTGTCTTGCCTGTACCTGAAAGACCAAAGAACAGTGTTGTCCTTTTATCTTGTGTTTGATTAGCAGAGCAGTGCATTGGCAATACACCCTTTTCAGGTAATAAAAAGTTTTGAACTGAAAACATCGACTTCTTCATTTCACCAGCATATTTCATGCCCGCGATAAGAACTTTACGCTTTAGAAAGTTGATAATGACACAGGATTCAGAGTTGGTATGGTCAATTTCAGGGTCACAAACATAGTTTGCAGCCGAAAGTATTTTCCATGTTTCTTTCTGCTCGGAATTGAATTCTTCTGGGCTAATGAAGATCAGCTTAGAAAATAGAGAATGCCATGCTAATTCAGTTTTAACTTCCACAGGAATGTAGTGGTCTTTATTTGAGCCAACGTGAACTTTTGAACCAAAATGGTCTTTATTGTCCAGGTAGTCCGAGACTTTTTCCCATAAGGCATCAAAATGGTTTGGGTCAAATGGTCTATTTACGTCGCCCCAATCAATTTGATCGCTTGTGCTACTCTCTTTAACAATATACCTATCGGCTGGACTTCTCCCGGTTCGGCTGCCAGTTAAAGAATTAAATGCTCCATTGGCAACTAGCTCACCCTCACCGTTCTCTACAGCACGTTGGATTAATTTTGTATTGGATAACTCTAGTATTCTAGACATCAGTTATATTTATGACCCTTAAACATAATCAGGGAGTATCTTACCAACATTATTGTTAAGATTGAAGAGAAAAATATACTTGACCATTCTGCGATATTCAAACCTAAAAACCACCATTGTTCTTCGGCACATTTACTGCTTCCTAAAAATACTTTTTGAAGACCCTCAAAGAAAGGATACAAGGAAAATATTGCTTCAAAAGGCATATCACATAGCCCCAATGGCAGCTCATCTTTGGGTAGATTTTGAAGGTATACTTGTCGAAGGCCCGCACTTAGTCCAAATAGAACAAAGCCCATACCAACCACATCAAAAAGCACTTTGAGTTTTGGAGTTACCATCTTAAAAAGGTAGATAAGAAATATAGCTTGAGCAGAAAATTTTTGTAACAAACAAAGGTTACATGGCACCAATCCTTCTATATTCTCAAGATACCATTGACTGATCACAACAATTAAAGATGCAACGGTAACAATAAAGTTAAAATAGCCCTCAAAAATTACTTTCATAATTAAGTATTATATATAGTGTCATATGATTTTTAGACCAGACATAATTTTAATTGATGGCTCTTCATACATTTACAGGGCTTTTCATGCATTGCCACCTCTGACAACTAGCACAGGCAGGCCAACTGGAGCTACCAGAGGTTTTGCATCAATGCTAAGAAAGCTTATTTCAACATATCCTAATGTACCGATGGTGATGGTATTTGATGCAAAGGGAAAAACATTTAGAAGCGACTACTACAAAGACTACAAAGCCAATAGGCCACCAATGCCCAATGAGCTTAGATCCCAGATTTCCGATATTAAAGAATTAACTAAGCTATTCAAGCTACATAGTGAAGAGGTTGTTGGGGTCGAAGCAGATGATGTAATTGCCACACTTGCTAAAAGTTTTGGTAGCAAGCATAAGGTTTTAATTTCATCACCAGATAAGGACCTAGCGCAACTTGTAACAGACAAGGTCATTCAACACAATTCTATGAGCGATGATTTTTTCGATGAAGCTAGGGTCTTGGAAAAATTTGGCGTTATGCCAAATCAAATCAACGAGCTTTTAGCGCTGGTCGGAGACAAGGCAGACAACATTCCTGGAATTACTAAAGTTGGACCAAAAACAGCAGCCAAATGGCTTAATGAATTTGGGTCAATTGATGCTTTGATTGATAGCATTGATCAAATAAAAGGTGTAGTGGGTGATAACCTGCGCAACGAACAAGAATACATCAAAAGAAATCTATTTTTGGTTTCACTGAAGGAAGATCTTGACTTAAAGTTATCGATACAAGATGTTTCTCTGCCAGAAGCAAACAATAGTGAATTAATAAACTTCTATAGAAGTCTGGAATTTAATACCTTTATTGAATCTGCTGCGCCTGCTGCCGAAAGCTTAACCTACAAGACCATATCCAATGCAAATGAGCTTGAAGAATTAAAACAAGAATTGGAAGATGCTGAATATTTTTCATTTGATACAGAAACAAGCTCTCTTAATTTAAGTGAAAAAAATCTCGTTGGTCTTTCTTTTTCAGCTAAGAAAGGAACTGGCTCATATATCCCCATAAACCACACAGAAACAACCAGTCTATCCGAAGCTGAGGTAGTGTCTTGGTTGAAACAGTTTCTTGAAAACAATCAAAGAAAAATGATAGGCCATAATCTAAAGTTTGACCTTGCTGTATTAGAAAACTATGACATTTCACTAAATAGCTTCTTAGCAGATACAATTTTAATGTCTTATGTTTTCAATAGCACCGCATCTCGACACAACCTCGATGCATTAGCTGAGCACTATTTATCTCGTAAAACAATTAAGTATGAGGATGTTATTGGCAAAGGGAAAACAAAACTCAAGAACTTTTCTGAAGTGCCAATAAAAGAGGCAACAAATTATGCTGCTGAGGATGCAGAAGTCACCTTATGCTTATATGAGACTTTGCTGAATAAGTTAACAAAGGAAAACAAGCAACTGCTAGAGACAATTGAAAATCAATTGGTTTTTGTATTGATGCAGATGGAAAAGACAGGAGCTTTAATCGATCAAGCACACCTTAATAGATTGTCGAATGAATTTGGTAGCAAACTTATGAAGTTAGTAAAATCAATTCATGATAAATGTCAGACGGTATTTAATTTAGATTCCCCAAAGCAATTGAGCGAGGTTTTGTTTGATAAATTAGGCATATCCACCAAAGGTCTAAAAAAAACAGCTTCAGGCTACTTTTCTACATCTGAAAGTATTTTGCAGAGACTTGCTGAGGAGAATCAAGTTGTTGAGGACATACTCGAGTACAGATCATTGGCTAAATTAAAAAGTACTTACACTGATAAAATCTCTGAAATCTGTGATCATAATTCAAGAGTCCACACATCCTATCATCAAGCAGTTACGTCTACGGGGAGATTATCCTCCTCTGAGCCAAATTTACAAAATATACCCATAAGAACTAAAGAGGGAATAACAATTAGAGAAGCATTTGTAGCTCCACCTGGCAAGAAAATCCTAGCTTTGGATTATTCTCAGATTGAATTGAGACTTATGGCTCACTACTCAAAAGATGAAACTATGGTCAATTCATTTAACAATGATGAAGATATACACAAAAGAACTGCGGCAGAAATTTTTGGTGTTCCGCTTGAACAAATAACAGCTGACATGAGAAGGCAGG
>VMBT01000199.1_pt1 | contig 40448 bp, 28 predicted proteins | sample 4404301 | NCBI WGS metagenome assembly VMBT01 (sample SAMN12238535, study PRJNA552566) | marine metagenome | isolation source: Coastal seawater | place: USA: coastal Georgia, Sapelo Island | collected 2008-08/2009-08
TGAAGAGGATGTTGAAACTGCTGCTGAGACAGTAGAAGAAAATACAGAAGCTGTTGAAGCAACTGAAGAAGTTGTAGAAGCTGAAGTAGAAGAAACACCTGAAGCTGAGGCTGCAGAGGAGCCGGCTGAAGAAGAAGCAGCTCCTAAAGTGGAAGAGCCTGTAGCAGAAGCCGAAGTTGAAGCAGAAGCTTCAGAGGAAGCGACTGAAGAGGAAGAGTCTACTGAAGAAGAAGATGCTTCTGAGGAAGGCGAAGGTCAGGACGAAGAAGAGAAAAAAGACTAATAGTCTGAATGCATAAATGAAAGGGAAGTTCCATTGAGCTTCCCTTTTTTGTTATTCGATTTTACATTTTTGTATATTAACGGAAAGAAAAAGCTATGAAACGAGAGGTTTTGGAACCCATGGCCATCGAAGAGGACTTTCTTCCTCTAAATGGTACGGATCACATCGAATTCTACGTAGGAAATGCCAAGCAAAGTGCATATTACTATCAGAAGGCCTGGGGATATGAACTAGTGGCCTATGCCGGTCCTGAAACAGGTGTTCGGGATCGCGCTTCATATGTCTTGCAGCAGGGTAAAGTGAGATTGGTGCTTACCACATCCTTACTCCCAAACTCCGACATTTCCCGACACCAGCAGGAGCACGGTGATGGCGTGAAGTTCTTGTCGCTGTGGGTGGATGATGCCACCAAGAGCTTTGAAGAAACTGTCAAGCGCGGTGCGAAACCATATATGGAGCCGACGGAATTTTCTGATGAACATGGCAAAGTGGTCATCTCTGCCATCCATACCTATGGGGAAACCGTTCACAAGTTCGTTCAACGCTCAGAATACAATGGCGCATTCCTGCCAGGGTTCAAAGAACCCCTCAATAAAATCAAAGTGGAGCCTGTGGGCTTGAAGCACATCGACCACTGCGTAGGTAATGTAGAGCTTGGAGCCATGAATCAATGGGTCAACTTCTACGAAGACGTTTTGGGCTTCCGACTGCTGCTTACCTTCGACGATGAAGATATCAGCACCGAATACAGCGCTTTGATGTCAAAAGTGGTTTCCAATGGGAACGGTTACGTAAAATTCCCGATCAATGAACCCGCAGACGGAAAGAAGAAGAGCCAGATCGAAGAGTATCTCGACTTTTACCAAACTGCCGGTGTGCAACACATCGCCATCGAAACCGATAATATCATTGCTACTGTAAGTGAACTTAGAAGAAGAGGGGTAGACTTCTTATACGTGCCGGATAACTATTACGATACCGTATTGGACCGGGTAGGAGAGATCGACGAAGAGATCACCGCATTGAAGGAACAGAATATTCTGGTCGACAGAGACGACGAAGGTTATCTACTACAGATCTTTACGAAGCCTGTTGAAGACCGCCCCACTCTTTTCTACGAGATCATTCAGCGAAAAGGGGCGAAGTCCTTTGGAAAAGGAAACTTCAAAGCCTTGTTCGAATCGATCGAACGCGAACAGGAACTCAGAGGAAATCTCTAGGATTCTTCCCATCAAATACAAAAGGCTCAGCATTTCGCTGAGCCTTTTGTTTTAAGTGTGGGTTTTTCGTAGCCTCAAGATTAATCGTGAGGCTACCTCACAATAACTATACGCAGTCTTGAGCGTGTTTACCCGCCTCTGGCGGGAGCGAAGCGAACGGTGACTACAATCTGTCGCGGATATTTATCCGTGATAGATTGTGAATTCATGGTATGTGCACAGAACTGTCTCGGATGAATATCCGCGACAGTTGAGTCTCTTGCTTTTTGGTCAAAGGCCAACGCTCTTTGTGCTCTTTGTGTCTTTGTGGTGCGGACAACTACCGCAACAAACAAAGCCTGTTAATGGACGTAGTCACCGCTCATTTCATTCACTGAAGACTACGCCCAGTCGCTTGCTATTTGGTCAAAGGCCAATGTTCTCCGTGTACTCTTTGCCTCCGTGGTTCAAAAAAAGCTACAACAAAAAAGGCCCAGTACCAACTGAGCCTCTTCCATTGCTGATTCAGAATTACTTCTTAAAGTAACTGAAGTCGTGACCGCTTTTCAGTTGGATCACCACTTCGTAAATGAGTTTGATGACCGCATCCAGATCGTCTTTGTGGATGGTCTCCACAGTAGTATGCATGTAACGCAGAGGCAAAGAGATCAAAGCGGATGGAACGCCTTCTGCGCTGTATGCGAATGAATCCGTGTCCGTTCCGGTTGATCTGCCCGCAGCAGCTCTTTGGAATGAGATCTTTTTCTTCTCCGCCACCTTTATGATCATGTCACGGACATTGTTCTGTACAGCAGGCCCGTATGTGATCGATGGTCCACCGCCACATTTGGTTTCACCCTGTGTTATCTTGTTGTACATCGGGGTGGTTGTATCATGAGTTACGTCTGTGATGATCGCTACATCCGGTTTGATGCGACGAGAGATCATCTCTGCACCGCGTAGACCGATCTCTTCCTGAACAGCATTGACCACGTAAAGAGTGAACGGGATCTCATTCTTGTTCTCATGGATCAAACGCGCAACCTCAGCGATCATGAAACCACCAGCGCGGTTGTCAAATGCACGACCGGTGAGGAAGTCTTTCCCAAGCTCCATTACATCAGCATCGAATGTGGCAACGGTACCAACATGTACTCCTTGCTTCTCCACGTCTTCTTTTGAGGTGGCTCCAATATCGATGAACAAGTTTTTCAAACTTGGCTGCTCTTCCTTAGCGCGATCGCGCACATGGATAGCCGGCCATCCAAATACGCCTTTCACTACTCCTTTATCACCGTGCAGGTTCACCCTCATACTTGGAGCGATCTGATGATCGGATCCTCCCAGGCGAGTGACGTACAGGTATCCTTCCGGGGTGATGTAGTTCACGAACCATGCGATCTCGTCGGCATGCGCTTCGATGACCACTTTATAGTCTTTACCCGGATTGATGATACCAGCTACAGAGCCATATGCATCGGTGATATGCTCATCCACGTACGGAGTGATGTAGTCGAGCCAGATCTGCTGGCCGGACTTCTCAAATCCCGTAGGCGATGCGTTATTCAGATATTCCTCCAGGAATTTTTTGCTTTGCTTTCTCATAGGTTCAAATAAACAAGCTTGCAGCTGTTTTGCCTAGTATGTGGATTAAACTTCTTCTGCTGTAGTGTGAACTGTTCTAGCCGTTCCAACCATGCGCTTCACCCAGAAAGTCAAACGATCACTCAAAAGGTACATCACAGGTACGATCACCAAGGTAAGGAATGTCGCGAAGATCAATCCAAAGATCACTGTCCAGGCCATAGGGCCCCAGAAGTCGGCATTGTCACCACCGATATAGAATTGAGCATCGAAATCGCGAAGCAGCGACCCGAAGTTGATATTCATTCCGGTAGCCAAAGGCAAGAGTCCAAGTACAGTTGTGATTGCAGTCAGAAGCACAGGACGCAGACGTGTCCGACCTGCCTCTACGATAGTACCCACAATTTCATCCATAGGCAATCGAGCGTCCTTGTCCAATCCCAATTCTACCCTCTTTCTTTGTCGGAGCAGAATGGTGTAGTCGATAAGTACGATTGCATTGTTCACTACCACACCGGCGAGTGAAATGATACCGATACCACTCATCATCACGGAGAATGGCATTCCCGTCAGGCCGAATCCTAGGAATACACCGATGGTACTGAAGACAACCGAGAACATGATGATCACAGGTCCGATCACACTGTTGAATTGCGTAACGATGATCAGGAAGATGATGAACATGGCGAGCATCATGGCTCCCATGAGAAACGCAGTTGATTTACCCTGCTCTTCCTGCTCTCCGGTGAACTTGAATTCGTATCCTTCTTTCTTCGGGAAATCGCTGAGCAGCTGCTTGTACTGACCAACGATCTCATTGGCGTTGAATCCTTCCTCAACTTCTGAGAAGATCGTGATCACCCTGTCCATATCCAGACGTTTGACCGTTCCATATGTGCTGTTGAACTCGATGTCAGTAACGGCAGAGATTGGCACCTGACTGATCTTGCCACTCGCCATGTCACGGAAAGTGATATTCGTATTCAGAAGATTGTTCAGATTGTACCTGTATTCATCCTTGAAGCGCAGGTTGATCTCATAATCGTCCTCGCCATCTTTGAGTTTGCTGATCTCTTTTCCTTGATTGGCTACGCGAATGGTGTTGGCAATATCCATCGTCGAAACATTGAATCGTTTCGCTGCTTCGCGATCGATGTTGATCTCCAGCATCGGTTTGCCGAGCTCGAGATCAGTCTTGAGCTGATCTACTCCCGGGATGCGCGCTTCTTCCATTTTGCGCTTTATCTGCTCCACATAGGAGATCAGTTCTAGGTAGTTTTCTCCTTTAACCTCCAAGTTGATCGGTTTTCCAACCGGTGGTCCCATATTGTCTTTACCAAAGGTCAATTGTGCTTCCGGGAAGTCGGCACAGGCCTTTTTGATCCGCGTCATGAGTTCACTGGTCGTCGTTTCAGAAAGGAAAATCCTTTCCTCATAGTCAAGAAATGATACAGTGATCCTTGCCTTATTCGGAGATGAACCCTGCTGCACACCTTCATTCGGGTCAGCAGTTTTTTCTCCAACCTGGGCGAGCACAGCTTCAACGATCACGCTATCACGCTCCACTTCCTTGGAGATGCGAGCTTCCAGTTCTTTTGTGATCTCATTCGTCTTGACGATGTCTGTGCCCAGCGGAGTTTCGATGAATACGTTCACCATTCTAGGCTCATTATCCGGGAAAAATACAATGTTCGGCTCGCCACCGAAGTAAAACCCTAGGGCGAAAACCAACAGGAACAACGTAGCAATGAAGTACGCAATAGGTCGCCATTTTGTGATGGCAAATTCCACACGTCGACTATACCACGCTTCGATCTTTGGCATCTTGGTATTCATGAACCAGCGTCCAACCGGAACCATGTAGAAACGATTCACCAAAGAGAACAATACTCCCACGTAGAATAAGGACCCCATAAAGCGCATGTTACCGGCACTGACACCTTCAGCGCTGCCTGCTGCTGCTTCTGTCATTCCCATGAATTGGAATGCAGTTCCTACAACTGCGGCCAGAATGATCCTGATCCAGAATGATCTTGCGCCGCGTTTCTTGGGATCTTCTACTCGCATGTGATCAGCCGTAAGAACCGGGTTGACGACCAAAGCAACGAATAGTGATGATGCTAGTACGATGATCAGTGTGATCGGAAGGAACTTCATGAATTCACCCATGAGGTCTTTCCAGAACAAGAGTGGCACGAAAGCGGCCAATGTGGTGGCAGTCGAAGCAATGATTGCCGATGCGACTTCACCTACTCCTTCTTTTGATGCCCGTTCGGCATTCTTGCCTTTCTCAGATCGCAATCGGTATATATTTTCTACCACAACGATCCCATTATCTACCAGCATCCCCAGTGCAAGAATGAGTGAGAACAACACCATCATGTTCAGAGTATTACCTCCAAAGTTCAGTAGTGCGATCCCCATGAGCATGGAGAGTGGAATGGCAATTCCCACGAACAAACTGTTGCGAAGTCCAAGGAAGAAGACTAGAACTCCCACAACCAACAGTACCCCCATGATGATACTATTTTCCAGGTTGTTCACCATGGATCGAGTGAATTTCGATTGGTCATTGGTGATCAGCACATTCAAATCCTTAGGGAAAGTAGAGGCTTGAGCTTTTGCGATGATCGCTTTTATCTTATCGGAAGCATTGAGTAGATTTTCTCCACTCTTTTTCTTCACATCAAGTGCAACAACCGGTTTCCCGTCGAGACGTGCAAAGCTTGTTGGTTCCTTTGGGCCAAACGTTACTTCACCGATATCTCGCATGTAAACGATGTTCTGGAATTCATTCTTGACGATCACATCCTCTATATCACGGAAGCTTTCAAACTCCCCTTTGATACGAATGTTCCTGCGCGAAATGTCGCTGCCATCTACACTTCGAATATCACCACCCGACATGGTAACGTTTTCACCGGCGATCGCGCGCTCCACGTCTGTAAGCGTGATTTCCAGTGCTTCCATTTTGACACGGTCCACACTGACTTCAACCTCATCCTCGCTGAGTCCGGTGATGTCAACTGCCGATATTTCCTGCAGATTCTCGATCTTCTCTTCGAGGTACTCCGCATATTCCTTGAGTTTTGCTTCCGGGTAATCGCCGTACACGTTCACGTTCATTACCGGCATCTCGGAGAAATCAAGCTCCATGATGTTGGGGTCTGCCGGCAGATCATTTGGCAGATCAGCGTCGGCTCTGTCCACCGCATCTTTTACTTCCTGAAGCGCTTCGTTGCTTGGAACATCAAGATCGAATTCAGCTACGATCACGGAAAAATCCTGGATCGAGGTTGAACTCAGCTTTTTGATCCCGTTGATCGTATTAAGCTCTTTTTCAAGCGGTCTTGTGAGCAAGTTCTCAATATCCACCGGAGAGTTACCTGGATAGGCTGTATTCACGTAGATAGTAGGTTGTTTGATCTCCGGAAAACTCTCCTTCGGCATCGTATTATACGATCTCCATCCTATGATGAGGATGATGAAGATCATCACATATACGCTGATCCGATTATTTACAGACCAACTCGAGAGTTTGAACTCCTTTATTATCTCTTTCAACTTTGACATTTCGTGACGATTATTTGGACGTGATGATCTTAACTAGATCTCCCTGAATGACGCTGTTGTATCCTTCAGTGATCAGCATAGTTCCCGGTTCTAATCCGGATGAGATCACCGTTTCTGTGGCGAACTGCTCTTCGATCTCCACGAAGGTTTTTTGAACTGTAAGATCTTCATTGACCGTAAGCACATAGTCTCCTTTGCCATCATTTCGGATAAGACGGGTAGGAACCGTGATCGCATCTTCTTTTACGTAGTCGCTGGCCGTGATCATGGCTAAGAGATTTGGCTTGAGCATACTGCTCTTATGTGAAGGCTCAATGATGATAGTGTAAGTTCGATTGTTCGCATCAATCACACTTCCAACCGCACTGATCTTCTCTTTGGTCGTTAGATTCAAACTCGGGTAGAACACTTCTACGCTTTGTCCCTTGCCGATATTCTCAATATACCGCTCCGATATGTTCGCCTTGATCTCCACATCCTGAAGATTCACCACACGCATCACACCCTGACTTCCTATACTTCCAACGAGCTGGCCGACTTTTGCCATCACCTCATCAACGGTTCCGCTGATCGGCGAACGAAGGTCGAACTTGCCCAGCTGGACTTGAGCCGCCATCAGACTTTTTTGCAGAGCTTCGTAGTTCGTTTTCGCCTGGAGGTATTGGATCTCACTTCCTATGTTTTGATCCCACAGTCGCTTTTGCTTGTCATAATTCGCTTTAGCAAGCTTCAGTCGAGCTTCCAGTTCTGCAATTTGAGATGCAGCAGCACGACCATCGAGTGAAACGAGCAACTGGCCTTTATATACGCGCTGACCTTCACGAACATGGATGGCGGTCACGGTGCTTGGTACTTCCGGATTGATGAGCACGTTTTTGTCTGACTCAACTAGTCCTTGGAATACCACCGGATTCATGAATTCTTTTGGAGCGATCGTGTCGATCTGCACGGCAATACCAAGATCTTCTTTCGTGGTATCGAGTTCCGCGATCTCGTTTTCGAGTTTATGGATCTCGTCTTTCAGTTTGGAGAAGGTTTTTTTCTTCTCTGTGAGTTCCTTTTGCTTCTGCTCCAGTTTTGAGCCGGTATCGGAACATGCGAGCAGACCCGCTGTGATGAACAAGGCAATGATCAGGTTTTTCATTATCGTTTTGTTTGGGTTGTGTTTGATGTGTTGTTGACTAAAGGGTGCCAAGAGCCATTTGTAACTCTGTGGCGGCTACCATGAATTCGTAAAGTGCATTACTGTATCTTATCTCAGCTTGCGTTCTGTCTGATTCGGCTTGAGCTAGTTCCATAGATGAACCTACACCTTCTCGGAACTTGATCTCGGCAACGCGATGTATCTCACGAGCCAACTCACGACTTTCCTTTTCATTCGAAAGGGTACTCGAAGTAGTGGCATACCTCAGTTCCGCCTGAGCCACTTCGGTATAGATCGCATTCCGCGTATTATTTAATGTATTCTTATCCTGTTCGAGTTTGATCCGTGCTTCCGAGATCTTCGCTTTCTTATACAGACCGTCGAAGATCGGAATGCTCAGATTCAGGCTATAAGTTGTACCCGGATACCAGGTTTTCCCCAGATCCGTGAATTCCGCCTGACTGGAAAAGGAGTTCTGTTGATGGCTGACGTTCAGATATAAGTTAGGGACGTAACCTACCTTGTATCTACGCACGTTCAAGCTGTCGAGCGCGATCTGCTGCGACAGGATGTCGTATTCCACACGATTCTCAATGTTGAATCTCTCGGCCTGCACCATGCCATGGCCGTTTTTGAATCGTTCCAGATCGCCGTCCAATTTTATCGGCGTTTCTACCGGCATGCCTATCGAGAGCTTGAAGACCATTTTCATAAGGTCTCTCTGACCTTTTAAGTTGTTCACCTGAGTAGCCAGTGTGGAACGAGTCAGTTTCAGGCGGTCTACATCCAGTTTTTCAACCATTCCCGCTTCGTACATCTGCTGGATGTCTCGAAGGCTCTTTTCCACCGTTCTCAGGTTATTTACTACGAGTTGGTAATTTTCATTGGCGATCAAGACACCGTAGAATGACTTGGTTACTTCAGCAGTGATGTCAACTTCTTTCTTTTGTTGAAGAAGTTCGCTCATATTCACATACTGCTTGGCTGCTTTCAACCCTAAAAAGAACGTTCCGTCAAAAACCAGCTGTCGCATACTTACCGATCCGGTCATCATGGACGGCGCACCGAATTGGACCTCCTGAGGAGCACCTAATTGTATGGGACCGGATGGGATAAGACCCTCCTCCATGAGAACGCCATAGATGGCAGGGGAGAGAAAGTCAGGTAATTGCTGTGCTGCGATCTGAATATTGTGAACAAAGCTCGCATTGGCATTGACTTGAGGAAGCCCTGTTGCAACAATGCTCTTGACTGTCTGCTCCGAATACTTGACATCCAGTTCAGCATTCTTAAGTGCAGTGTTATGCTCCTTTGCATACTGAAGTGCTGCTTCCAAGCTCAGGAAAGTGGTATCCTGAGCCTGCACCACTGTGCCAACTATAAGCAGGATATAAAAAATGATGCTTTTCTTCATTTTTAGATTGCGTTGAGTAGTTCGTTATGTGTGATTAAATAGTCTTTGCCTTTTTTACTGACCACGCCATTGAGGTGGTAGAACATGGCCTGATGGACAAGATCCCTGAATCGGAACCGACTCAGTGGGAATAGCTCTGTATCCGAGATGCTCTCGATCAGTTTGATGTACAATCGAGCCACGATCATTTCGTCGAGATCCTCCCGATACCAACCGGTAGACTTGCCTTCTTTCATGTTCCGCATGACCTCTTCATAGATGTGCTTCGAGCGAAACTCTTCAAAAACCTTCCAGGATTGTGGGTAGTACTTCTGTAGATCATAAATGAGCGATGAATGCACATCTCTCATGGTGATCGCAACTTGATGTGCAAGATTCAGCATTTGCTGAACCGGATTCTCTCCGGATGTTAGGCACATGTCGCATGAGAGTTTGTGCCCTTCAATAAAAGTTCCAACAGCAGTGTTAACCAGCTCCTCCTTGTCGTTGATGTACAGGTAAAGTGTTTTCTTGCTGATGCCCAATTCACGGGCGATGTCATCCATACTCACACTCTTGATCCCAAAGCGCATGAAAAGCTTCATGGCTTCTTCAACGATCTTATCTCTTTCTTCTTGATTCATTTTCGGGTGCGAATGTAGCATTTTGCACTACGGAAACTTTAATTAATCTTAAAGTTTCCACGGTTTTTGTGTTTTTATCGATGAACGGAACAAAAGGCATGGATTAAATTCGGCCACTCAAAAGGGTATTTATATGTACTTGATCGGAATAGCAGGAGGAAGTGCCTCGGGTAAAACGACCTTTATCAGGGAGTTGCATCGTCAATTCAACGATCAGGAAATATGTGTGATCAGTCAGGATCATTACTATAAGCCGTTATCCGAACAAGTTGCCGACGAGAATGGTGAGATCAATTTTGATGACCCAAACGGAATCGATTTTGGTCGGCTGAAGCGCGATATCCGCGCATTGAAGCGAGGCAAAAAGGTCGACATCGTAGAATATACGTTCAATAATCCCAACAAATTTCCACAGCCGCTCACATTCCATCCGGCACCCGTTGTCATCGTCGAGGGTTTGTTCATCTATACAGACGAACAACTCGGAAAGTTATTTGATCTGAAATTGTACATAGAAGCTGATCTAGACGTCATGTTGCAACGCAGAATGGAGCGAGATACAAAGGAGCGGGGGATGAATAAACAGCAAGTGCACTATCAATGGGAAAACCATGTTTTACCTTCTTATGAGCGCTTCTTATTGCCTTACAGGGAACATGTCGATATGGTCATCTTGAACAATACTCATTTCAAAGAGAGTCTGAAGGTGGTAGTGAACCACATTGGATCGGTGATGGAAAACGCTCAATGACAGATTTGTCGCTGATTTGAGCTCGTTTCGAATTCCCTTGAAAATCGCTGTTCAGCTAATTGCTAGTTAGCGAATTTCCGCTTACTTTTGCGGACTTTCTGAAAAAGGAAAGCAATAGGAATTAATTACGAATGAAGAACAAAGGATTTATCAGATTCGTCACTATCCTGCTCGCGATCGTGAGTGTTTATCAGCTCTCTTTCACGCTGATCACAAGGAATGTTGAGAAGGATGCGAAGGCATATGCACTTGAAAGTGGCCAACGCTACAAAGATGTGATCGATTCACTGCGCGGAGTTGAGGTATACAACCTGGGTGTCGCTCAGTTCAGTTATCAAGAATGTAAAAAACGAGAGATCAACCTCGGTCTTGACCTTCAAGGTGGAATGAACGTTACTCTGGAAGTGTCGGTGCCAAGCTTGGTGAACTCGCTTGCCGATAACGATGAGGATGCTCAATTCCAACAAGCGTTGACAGAAGCGAGAAAAGAATATCTCGGACAACAGAACTTCATTGATCTGTTCGCTTCGAAATATGAGAATCTGAATCCGGGCAACGGTCTGGCAAGGATCTTCTACCGCAAAGAGCGTAAAGAAGCACTTCCTAACCAGTATAACAGTACGAACAAAGAGGTTTACGACTGGCTTAAGTCAGAAGCAAACGCTGCTTTGAACAGAACATACGAGATCGTGAAAACGCGTATCGACCAGTTCAACGTGGCTCAGCCTAACGTTCAATTGCTCGATAACGGTCGGATCTCAGTGGAACTTCCGGGGGTTGATAATCCGGATCGTATCCGCGACATTCTTCAAAGTTCAGCACAGCTCGAATTCTGGCAGGTATATCGCAACTTCCAGGCATTTGAATTCCTGCAGGAAGCCGACAAGATCATCGCTGCTCGATTGGATCTGGAAAGTGAAAAAGACAGTACGGATACTGAAGAAGGCACCGGACTGCAACCGGCAGATATTGAAGATAACTCATCCGAGTTGGAAGCAGTTACCCTGGAGCCGGTCGGTGGTACAGAGACTGTCGACACAAACGGTCTTACTTCACCGGATACGAATTCACTTGCTGCTGCGGCAAATGATACTTCTGCAACAGACACTGCTCAGCAGCTTTCTCGTGAGGAATTCCTCAAGCAGAACCCACTCGTTGCTCGCTTGATCCCTAATGCGGATCAAACCAATAACCAATGGAATCCTTCAGCACCTATCGGATATGTTGCGAAAAAAGATCGCGAATTCTTCGATCAATGGCTGAACGATCCTGAAGTAAAAGACGCACTTCCTGATGACCTGAACTTCCGCTGGAGTTATAAACCAACTCCGGATGGTAGCTTCTATATGATCTATGCTCTGAAGTCATCTCTCGATAATCGCCCCGCACTGGAAGGAGACGTGGTAACGAATGCTCGTCCAACTCTCGACAACGTAGGACGCTACAAAGTATCGATGAGCATGAACAAGCAAGGTGCAAAGGAATGGAGGATCATCACGAGCAACGCCAAGGATAATAAAGATCCTATCGCGATCGTGCTCGACTCAATGGTCTACAGCGCACCAGCTGTTCAGGACGAGATCCCGAACGGTCAGTCTGAGATCAGTGGAGACTTCAGCGTGGAAGACGCAGAAGACCTTGCGAACATCTTGAAAGCAGGACGTATGGATGCTCCTGCACATATTGTAGAAGAAAGTGTAGTTGGTCCTAGTCTTGGCCAAGCTGCGATCGACGCAGGTTTGTTGTCGCTCGTGATCGGATTTGTACTCGTGATCGTATTCATGATCTTGTACTATGCGAAAGCAGGACTTTATGCAGTAGTGGCACTTCTCGCCAACTTATTCTTCATCCTTGGAGTTCTCTCCGGATATGGAGCTGCCTTGACGCTTCCTGGTATGGCCGGTCTGGTACTGACTATCGGTATGGCGGTGGATGCCAACGTGCTGATCTTCGAACGTATCAAAGAAGAACTGGTAACAGGAAAAGGCTTCAAAGCGGCAGTCAAGAATGGTTATCGTGCGGCGTACTCATCGATCATCGATGCGAACATCACCACGCTTATCGCGGCCATGATCCTCATGTCCTTCGGAAAAGGACCTGTTGCAGGTTTCGCGATCATCCTCTTCATCGGTATCCTGTCGTCGCTGTTCACAGCCATCTTCCTGACACGCTTGTTCGTAGAGTGGGATATCAAGAAAGGAACTGAAACACCATTCTCCACTGCGTTCAGTAAGAATATCTTCTCGTCGTTCAACTGGAGCTTTATTGCAAACAGAAAGAAATTCTACATCGTATCGTCGATCATCATCCTTGCTGGTGTTGGTTCGTTGTTCACGAAAGGATTGTCGACGGGAGTTGACTTCAAAGGAGGCTGGTCTTATGTGATCAAACTTGATGAGAATGCAAGTACGGAAGATGTCCGTTCGGCGATCTCAGAAGTTATTCCTGAAACAGTTGAAGTAAAAACATACGGAACCGGTAACCAATTCAAGGTTACTACTTCTTATTGGATCAACTCACAAAGCGCAGAAGCCGGAACAGAAGTGAAGGCAAAACTTCTCGAGGGATTGACGAAATTCAATGCAACAGACGATAACGTTCTGTCCGAAAGTAAAGTAGGACCTACCATTGCAAAGGATATCAAGGTTGATTCAACCTGGGCTATCGTGTTGTCCCTCATCGGTATGTTCCTTTACATTGTGGTACGATTCCGCAAATGGGGATATGGACTCGGAGCGACTATCGCTCTCTTCCACGACGTATTGATCGTATTCTCGATCTACTCGATCTTCTACGGTATCCTTCCGTTTACCATGGATATTGACCAGGCATTCATTGCGGCGATCCTTACGGTGGTTGGTTACTCGATCAACGATACCGTGGTTGTGTTCGACCGTGTTCGTGAATTCCTTGGTTCCCACAAGTACGAAAAGGATTCTGCCGGTGTGATCAACAACGCGATCAATCAGACATTGAGTCGTACGTTGGTGACGTCACTTACTACGTTGCTCGTAGTTGTGATCCTCTTCACATTTGGAGGAGAAGGTCTGAAAGGATTTACATTCGCCCTTCTGGTCGGTGTAGCTGTCGGAACCTATTCATCTATCTGTATCGCGACTCCGGTCGTGGTTGATATCACTACAAAAGACAAAGGCAAATAATTCAGCCTGAATCATAACAGAAAAGGGATCTATATTTGAAGGTCCCTTTTCTGTTTATGGTCTTTGGCCCTTAGTCTTTAGATGAAGATTCCGACAGGATTTAAGCACTATGCGATTGCTGATCCTGCACATCTGCACATAAAAAGCGTGCTTCTTAAACACAACATGAACAGGAAAGGTCTCGGAATCTGAACCCAAGGATCTAAGCCAATAGCTCAAAAGCTAAAGACTAAAAGCTAAAGACTAATAAGTATTGATCTTGATCCGCTTGGAGATCTCTTCGACGTCACCGCGGAATTTCTTATCCGTATCGATGAGGTCATTCACCGTTTGGCAGGCATGGATCACTGTACTGTGATCACGACCGCCGAAGTGCATTCCGATCTTTTTAAGCGGAGCCTTGGTGAGCTGCTTTGCAAAGTACATGGAGATCTGTCTCGCTTGAACGATCTCGCGCTTACGTGTTTTGCTCTTAAGCTGATCTACTGTCAGAGAGTAGTAATCGGAAACCAGTTTTTGGATATACTCGATGGAGATCTCTCTGGATGCATTCTTGACGAAGTTCTTGATCATCTTCTTCGCGAGTTCCAGATCGATATCCTTGCGATTGAGAGATGCCTGAGCCAGCAAAGAGATCAGAGCTCCTTCCAATTCGCGAATATTCGAGTCGATGTTGTGGGCCAGGTATTCGATGATCTCACTATTGAGTTGAATACCGTCCTGATACATCTTGTATTCCAAAATATTGATCCTCGTTTCCAGATCGGGAGTCTGCAGATCCGCAGAGAGTCCCCACTTGAATCGGGAAAGCAGTCTTTCATCTAGATCCTTCAGATCGCGAGGTGCACGATCGGAAGTGATGATGATCTGCTTATTGTTCTGATGCAAGTGATTGAAGATCTGGAAGAAGATCTCTTGAGTTTTTTCCTTTTTAGCAAAGAACTGCACATCGTCCACGATCAGGACGTCGAGCAGTTGATAGAAATTCAAGAAGTCATTGTTGTTTCCATTCTTGCAGGAATCAACATATTGGTTCACGAATTTCTCTGAGGAAACATATAACACCGACTTGTTCGGAGATACTTCCTTGATCCTGTTGCCTATGGCGTGCACCAAGTGCGTTTTCCCTAATCCAACTCCACCGAAGATCATCAATGGATTGAATGCAGTACCACCAGGTTTGTTGGCAACAGCAAATCCGGCAGATCTCGGCAAACGGTTGCAATCACCTTCGATGAAATTGTCGAATGTATAGTTGCGATTGAGCTGACTGTCGATGTTGAGTTTTTTCAGACCCGGAATAATGAACGGATTGTGAATGTTCGCATTCACGTTCAATGGAGCACCCACTTCGTTCTTGTTGTTGTACGGAGTATTCCTGGTCGGAACATTGATCGTATAAGCACGAGTGTTTGAGTTAGCGCTGTTGTCAACAATGATGTTGTATTCGAGCTTTGAGCCCGGACCTAATTCTTTTTCCAATGCCTTCTTGAGAAGAGTAACATAATGTTCCTCTAACCATTCGTAAAAGAACTGACTTGGTACCTGGATCGTCAATACCTTATCTTCAACCTTGATCGATTTGATCGGTTCAAACCAAGTTTTGAAGCTTTGAGGATTGACATTGTCCTTAATCAATTTCAGACAATTACTCCATACCTTATCGTGTTCTAAGGACATAGTTTTTGATTAAAAAATAGGTTTGTTGACAAGTGGTCTGAGGGGTGTCTTATTCCCCTTACGACGAGGTAAAATTGTTCAAAAAATAATTAGAAAAAAAATTTGAAGTACTTGACTTTTAACAAATTTTTAACATAGTAGAATGCGGGTTTGCGGCGGTCGAAATCGTATGTGCCTCATAATCAATTTTTCCTAAATTGATACCTGCCCAACCAGTTTGACAAACCCGGATATTTTTTCCAATTTTATTTTTCAAAATCACCGGTTCCCGGAGAAAAGTATGTGTATGTCCACCCAAAATGAGGTCAATGTTCTCAGAATATTTCGCCAAATGAACATCGGAGACTTTGTCGGAACGATACTCATAACCTAAATGCGACAAGCAGATCACCAGATCGCATTTTAGTTTATTTTTAAGGTGATCAGCTTCCCGATTTGCAGCAGCTATTGGATCTGTGTAGCGAGTTGCGCCGAAGTGTTCTGCCGGCACAAGGTTCTGTAAATCAATGCCTACGCCCAGAACTCCAATCTTCCATGGACCTTTCTTAATGATCGTTGAGGGTTGGAATTTATTCTTTAAAATGGTGCTGCTGAAGTCATAATTGGCAGTGAGTATCTCAAACCTTGCATGCACCAGCTGCTTGGCTAGTCCATCCAAACCGGCATCGAAGTCATGGTTGCCCAAGGTCACAGCGTCATAACCCATTGCACTCATCAACTTGAACTCCAATTCACCACCGAAGTAGTTGAAATAGGGGGTGCCTTGGAAGATATCTCCTGCATCAAGCAGGATCACATTGGATGAATCATTGCGGACTTTTTCGATCAGTGCTGCGCGCTTTGATGCCCCACCCAATCCTTCATATCTACCTCCGTCCATTGGGAACGGATCGATGCGACTGTGCCAGTCGTTCGTATATAATATGGTAAGTCCGCCCAGGGCCTTCCCAAAACTCCAAAGAGGACTTCCACCGACTGCGATTCCCGCACCGACTTTTACACTATTGCGTATGAAATCCCTTCTATTCATTTCCTGATCTTATTATATTATTAATATCAGCATCCAATGGATGGTCCTTGTCGCTGTCATTGATGAATGCATTCATGAAAATATCGCGGATCAGAATTCCCTGCAGTCGGATTTGTCCTCCATGCTCTGGTGCTGAACGGAAAACTGTATAGTGATCTCCTCCATTTGACAGGTAATTCGAAGTGGCGATTCGGATCATCTTCTGACCCTCACGAAGCGGAAAATGAAACGTGCCTGATGAATCTCCGATCTGAAGATATCCTTCGTCCCGGATCCAAATTGGGTCACCACCCTTAACGGCGATGATTCTGGCTAGCTCAGGAAGTCGTTCTATTGGTAGATCCACAATGGCAAGTTCGTTGTCAAATGGCATGAGCTCGAAAACCTTCGACCTTGTGATCACACCTGATGGAAGTGGAGTTCTAAGTCCACCGTGATTCATCACAACCATATCGAGTTCAGGTTCGATGGTCCTAGCATAGTCGAATACCATCTTGGAAGTCAGATTTCCTAGCAGCCCTTCCGGTCTGGACTTGACCATAGCTCTGGCCAAATACCCAACCGTGTCGGTCATGGTCAATTCCAATTCATTGCGATACGGAGTGATTATGGCATCGATCTCTGCTGAGTGCAAGACTACAGACGTGTCGAATTGCTTCAGTTCCCCAGATACATATGTAGGAGTTAAGCGAGACTTACACGAAGTAATAAATATTCCGAGGGCCAAACCGAGCAACCATAAATTCGAGTGAATTGTTGAGCGTCGGTATGGTTGTACAGATGTCATATTGATCAGAGCACAAGCTCGATCTCTTTTTTCAGAAAGTCAATGGCTTCTTTGTTCGACTGATCGTTACGCTTGATAAGATCAGAGAGTATGGCCTTACCAAGATCAAGTGCTGTTGAATTCTCATTCATATCCTTGTAGGCATTGTTGATCTCAGTGAGCAGGTTTTCTATCACACGAGTGATGATGCTCCATGCCTGATTGCTTACATAGATCTGTTGAGCAACGTTATGTGCAAATTCTTCTTTGACTGTTCGCTCAAGCAGACTTTTGAACTCAATGGCATTCATTGCCGGATCACTCAATCGCATGATAAGCGCATCGGGTTTTAGTCTTTCCATTAATATGGTCAAGCGTTCGTATGCTTGAAGCTTTAAAGGAGTGAGTTCAGCTCGGGACTCGATCCGGAGTTCTAAAAGTTTTTTCTTGTAATCCTCTTCGAGAAACTTTCGCAGAGTGAGGTATGTGACCACAAAGACCACAATAGCCGGGATCGTGAAACCGAGTAATCGGAGGAAGAAGTCCAGGGTATTGATCTCGAGAAGTATATTCATGTCAGTAATTCTGTAACTCGATTAGGTCGCCCAAAATTACAAAGCGATGGGCAAAAAAAATCCCGCTTTGCAGCGGGATCTTATATTTTGGATTTCGAATTATTCTTCGTGGAAGACTTCGAGGTCAACATTCACTTTTACTTCTTTGTGAAGGTCGATCTCCGCTTTGAATGTGCCAAGCTCTTTGATGTCACTTGCGATATCGATCTTCTTGCGGTCGATGTCATATCCCATGTCTTTCAAAGCTTGAGCGATCTGGATCGTAGTAACAGATCCGAAGATTCTGCCATTCGAACCGGCTTTAGTACCGATATTCAATACAGTTCCTTCCATTTTCTCAGCTAGTGCTTTCGCATCGGCCAAACGCTGCTCTTCTTTAGCTCTGTTCTGCTTGATCTCTTCTTCGAGAACTTTCAGAGCTGATGGAGTAGCAAGTGAAGCCAATCCCTGAGGTATCAGATAATTACGTCCGTAACCATCTTTCACGTCGACTACGTCATTGCGATAGCCGAGCTTCTTTACGTCGTCTTTCAGTATGATCTTCATGATTCCCTCTTTTAGCTTATTTCAATTGATCACCAACGAATGGAAGCAGAGCCAGGTGACGAGCACGCTTTACGGCTTGAGCTACTTTTCTTTGGTATTTAAGTGAAGTTCCCGTGAGTCGACGAGGAAGGATCTTTCCTTGCTCATTGACGAATTTCAACAAGAAATCCGGGTTCTTGTAATCGATGTACTTAATGCCGCTCTTCTTGAATCGGCAGTACTTCTTTTGAGTTTGCTGAATGGGACGCGTGTTAAAGATGTAGTTCCCTTTTTTTCCTCTCTTGCTCATGATGTCGCTTCTTTTTCAGTTTTAGACTTCTTGAACTCTCCGTTTCTGCGGCGCTCGTTGTATCGAGCAGCATGCTTGTCGAGACGGATGCTCAAATACCTCATCACTTGCTCATCACGACGGAAGGCAAGTTCCAACTTGGAAACAAGGTCACCGGGAGCGTTGTACTCAAAAATGTGATAGAATCCGGTCACTTTTTTCTGAATGGGGTAAGCGAGCTTGGTCAAACCCCAGTTTTCTTCATGGACGATCTCTCCTCCATTTTCTGTGATCAGCTGTCCGTAGCTCGAGATGGCATCTTGCATCTGTTTTTCAGACAGCACGGGTGTTAGTATGATCACAGACTCGTACTGATATTGTTCCATTTTCCTATTTTGGATTTTAAAAGTCGGCAAAAATAAGAAAAACAAGGACTCCAGCCAAGAAAATTCGGGTCTCTCTAAAAGGCTTTTTCCCAGTGTTTCAGGCGGTATTTGCCCGGTCCACCAATAATCGTTACCAGATCGAATTGAACCGTCTCTAAATGAGGGCTTTCCAGGAGCAGATTCTCAGCAGCGTTTGAGAGAGTCTCGATCTTATGTAACGTGAGTTTATCCTCCGGGTTCCCATATCGATCCGATGCAAGGGTCTTCACCTCTACGATCACGCAAATCCCTGCCACGTCTGCCAGGATATCAATCTCACCCTTACCTATAAGGATCCTCCGACCTACAATATCATAACCGCAACGCTTTAAATAACGTGCCGCTATGTCTTCACCCCATTGTCCGAGAGCTTTTGGGGCGAGCTGGGTAGACATGAGTTGATGTTTATTGAAGTTGTGTGATCGCGAGCCAGGCCATGAGTCCCGGTCCGATCTTCAGGGCTTCTTCGTCGATATTGAAGCGAGGCGTGTGCAACATAGCATCAATTCCCTTGTCACGATTCCGCGTTCCAAGCCTGTAAAACGTAGCCGGAATCTCCTGAGAGTAAAATGCGAAGTCCTCTCCGGCTGGCCAGATCTCCAGATCAACTACATTTTCCTCACCGACATATTCTACCGCTGCGCTTCTCATGGCAGCGGTGATCGCTTGGTCATTTTTCAAGTGAGGATAGCCTTTGCGTACTTCTACCTCGCACTTTGCACCCATCGATGTGACTATACCTTCACAGTATTCCACGATCAGTTTATGTGCCCTTTCACGCCACTCCTCATCAAAAGTGCGGAATGTTCCCTGCATATTCACTTCATCGGGGATCACATTTGTGGAACCGTAGCCTTCAATTCTCCCAATGCTCAATACACTGGGCATGGACGGCTTGGCATTTCTGCTCACCACCTGCTGAAGTCCGGTTATAAGCTGAGCTGAAATGGCTATCGGGTCGATATTCATGTGTGGATGCGCACCATGTCCACCTTTGCCGATCACTTTGATATAGATCTCATCGGCAGATGCCATATACATACCGCTTCTGAATCCGATCTGTCCGGCATCGAGTAAAGGCATCACATGTTGCCCAACGATGGTGCTCACATCCGGATCTTTCAAGACACCCTCTTTGATCATCAAACTGGCACCTCCGGGAAGCTTTTCCTCTCCCGGTTGGAATATCAGTTTCACACTTCCTTCGAAATGCTCGCGAAACTGGTGCAAAATGCGCGCTGTTCCAAGTAGTGAACTGGTATGCACATCATGTCCGCATGCGTGCATGACTCCGACATTTTGTGATTTGTACTCTACGTCGTTCTCTTCCTGAATTGGCAATGCGTCTATGTCCCCTCGCAGTGCAATCGTCTTCTTGTCAGGATTCTTTCCGCGGATCATCGCCACCAATCCGGTGTTCGCACAGGTCTTGATGTCATCGATCCCGATCTTCTCCAACTCACTTCGAATGAAGGACTGAGTCTCCGTTTCCTCGAAGGAGAGTTCCGGATTTTGGTGCATATGTCGCCGGATCCGGATCACGTCTTCTGCGATCTCGTTAGACAGAGCTTTGATGTCGTCGATGAGCATTCGACAAATATATGTAGGTTAGAGGGGAAAGGAGATAGGGAATAGGTGTCGGGGATCGGGTATTGGGTTTCGGCGCGAACACTCCTTAGCTATATTGGTGTACGAACTCTGTGTTCTTTGTGCCTTTGTGGTTTAATGAAGTGTAAGTTTACAGTGTAAGGGAACAGGGGTGACGCCAGACTCTGTTTCTCAACTCAACTCCTTCATTTCCTCCGTGTCTCCGTGGTTCATAAAAAAGTGCGAGTGAGGAGTATGAGTGAACAGGGGCAACCAAGGATAAATTTCTGAGCACAATTCTAATTCTCCGTGACTCTGTGGTTCAATTTATTTCTCAACGAAAAGTATCAACACCAAATGGTCTTCATGCACAAGTCTATTTAATTTGTAAGGATGATCCCACGTCATACCATAGATCAAATTTTCGGTGCCGCCAATATTGAGGAGGTCGTGGGAGAATTCGTAAAACTCAAGCGAGCCGGAAAGGATTTCAAAGGCCTGTGCCCATTTCACAATGAAAAGACACCTTCTTTCACTGTATCGCCCAATCTAGGGATCTACAAGTGCTTCGGTTGCGGTAAAGGGGGAAACGTGGTTGACTTTGTGATGGAGCACGAGAAGCTTACCTATCCGGAAGCGCTTCGAATGCTTGCCAGTCGCTACCACATTGAGATCGAAGAGGATTATTCAAACAAAGAAGAGTTATCCGAGCAGGTCATGCTCCGGGAAGGGCTCTATTCTGTTTTAGAATTCGCTCGAAAATTCTTTATCGAGAAACTCAACGAAGGTGGCGATGCCAATATCGGAAAGGACTACTTCCGCGAACGCGGTATCAATGATATCACATCCGACGATTTCGACCTCGGATATGCCCCTGATTCCTGGCGCACTTTTACCGAGTATGCCTTCAAAAACCAATACGAGGCTGATATCCTCCTGAAGGCCGGTCTGATCAAGAAGAAATCAGAAGCACCGGAAGAAAGTACCGACACAGCCGACTATTACGATGCCTACAGACATCGGGTCATTTTCCCGATACACGCTCCGAATGGTAAGGTCATAGGTTTCGGTGGACGGCAACTAAACAAAGAAGAGAAGAGTCCCAAATACATCAATTCACCGGAGAGCGAGGTCTATCACAAGTCCAGCGTGCTTTACGGCTTGTATCAAGCCAGGCATGATCTCCGTCAGCGTGACGACTGCTTCCTGGTAGAAGGATACATGGATGTGATCACCTTGCACCAAAGCGGGATCAAGAATGTGGTCGCAACTAGTGGAACGGCACTCACCAAGGATCAGGTGCGACTGATCCGGCGCTTCACGGATAACGTTACCCTGCTCTATGATGGCGATAAGGCAGGATTAAAGGCAGCACTTCGAGGATTGGATCTTCTCCTGGAACAAGACCTCAACACCAGCGTGGTTGTGTTCCCTGAGGGTGAAGATCCCGATTCATATTGTCGCAAACTAGGCGGACAAGGTCTTGATAATTTTATTACGGAGAACAAGAAGGATGTGATCCTTTTCATGTCGGAGCTGCTCCTGGAAGAGCATGGGAACACGCCTTCAGGGGTCAGTGCTACTGCTCATCACATCGTTGAAACACTCAACAAGATTCCTGATTCGATCAAGCGCAACGAATACATCCGTCTCGCCGCAAGGAATCTAAATATCGATGAAGAAGTCCTTTTTGCCGAAGCACGCAAGCAAGCCGGTAGGAGAACTCCAACTCAACGCCGTCAGCAATCACAGAAACAGCTGGGTATGCTGCTGCCTCGCGTACAGAAGGATCCAAAACAGATCAAGGAAGAAGGTGACAAAGAGTGGAAGTTGCTCGACAGCCTCATTCGGTATTGCGAATTGCCCTTCGACGAAGACCTCGATGTGCCCGGTTATGTGTTCCATGAATTTCAGGATGACGAGTACGCCTTCGAGAATGCCGTGGTTGGACGCATCATTCTGGATGCAGCCGAGTTATACAACAAGACCGGTAGGCTTGAACAGGCATTTTTTGTCCAGCATGAACTCGCTGCAAAGCGAGCCGCCGACGTCCTAAGCAGAACCTATGATCTAAGCCCACTTTGGCGTGACCGTTATGAGATATCAGTCAAAGGAGAAATGGACAATTATCAGGAAGAGATCGAGAACAACCTCATGTATCTGAAGTTTTACAAGACTAACGAGATTCTTCGTCGCATTGAAGTCGAACTTCAAACATCCCAGGGGGGATCTGAGGAGCAGGAAGTGCTTATGAAGCAATACAATTCCTGGCTGAATACGCGCTCTCAGATCGCTGATCATCTCCAGATCGTGACCAGCGGACACAAGAGCTTGCTAAACTAAGAGCACCGACTGGATTTTCTGTGCTATAATCCGATAGGCTTTTCTAATTTTGAGGCTTCATTCAAAAGGAATGTTTAAGCAGTTTCTATATTACTGGTTGCGGATCACCCTTTCAGTGGTGAATCGCATCTTCTACCGCAACATACATATGGTAGGAGAGGAGAACCTGCCTGCCAATAAGCCGGTGATCATTGCTTCAACCCATACGAATTCATTTTTGGATGGTGTGATGATCATGTCGCTCATCGAACGGATGTCCTATTCACTTGCTCGAGGAGACGCTTTTCTGAATCCAAAGTTCAATCGTATCCTGCGTTCAATGAATCTGCTTCCCATCTTCAGGGCTACGGACGCTGACCCGAGGGAGAGCGTTAGGAGGAACAATGAAATGTTCGATGAGACTTATGAATTGTTGCTCAAGAACAAGGCAGTGATCATATTCTCGGAGGCGATCTCAGTGCCTGAGAAGAAAGTTCGAACCGTTCGAAAAGGAACGGCTCGCATGGCCGCTGATATGATGAAACGGTCGAACATGGAGATGGACCTTCACGTGGTCTCTCTGGGAATGAACTACGGTCATTTCCGCGGTCCGCGAAAATCATTGACGCTCAAATTCGGTAAGGCGATCAAGTTGAGCGAATACATCGACGAAATCAAGAATACCGAAGCCAAATTCGTCAATCATTTAACTAAGAATCTTCAGGTGGAGTTCAACAACCAGATGGTGATCGCACCGGAAGGCCAGGAAGAAACTTTTGACGAACTATTGCACATCGCTGCAAGCGAACATCCCATCGATCCGCTCATGCAATTCGATCGTTCGGAGCGAGAATTCAGGTTTGAGAAAGAGATCGGAGAGGTGGTTGCTCAAGAAGGCAATAATGCTTTGGAGCTCACGAGCAGCTATTTAAAAAAAAGGAATTCTCTGGGCTTGACCGAGTACAAGCGATATAACTCAGGTCAAAAGTGGTTACAGTCTATTCATTTCGTTTTGACGATACTGCCTTCCTTGCTGACCATGATCCTTCACGGATGGATCATGCCTATGGCAAAAAGAATGACTCCCCAGAAGATCCAGACTCCTGTATTCTTCGATAGCGTGTATATGGGCATCATCCTGTTGGGCATGTATGCGGCAGGGTTGGTGTTTTTCCCGATATCCTTCTTCGTTTATGGTTGGGGAGGTGTCCTTGTCTACTGGGTCCTACGTTGGTCTCTACCTGCCTATTACCAGAATGCAGAATTATGGTCCAATTGGTCTGTGAAAAGGAAGTGGAAGCAACTTGAGAAGAAGAACTCTTCCATGTTTGCGGAGCTCGTCGGATTAAGACAAGAGATCCTTGAAGCCTCCATTCCTGCTAAAGATTAGAACACATCTAAAACCTATCTTTGCGCCGCAGATGCAGAAAGTGGCGTTCTATACACTCGGGTGCAAGCTGAATTTTTCAGAATCTTCCGCTATGGCTTCTGCTTTGGAAAAACATGGGTACGAGTCCTGTGATTTCAGAGAGGGTGCTGACGTGTACGTGGTGAACACCTGTTCAGTCACGGAAAACGCAGACAAGAAATGCCGCAAAGTCGTGAAGGAGGCTCTCAAAGCTAATCCTGACGCTGAAGTTGTGGTGATCGGATGTTATGCTCAGCTCAAACCTCAGGAGATATCTGAGATCCCCGGTGTGAGTCTGGTTCTTGGGGCCGGAGAGAAATTCAACCTGTTCGAACACCTTTCAGAACTTAAAACGAATGAGAAGGGGCGCTACATTCGGGAGAATATCAAGGAGACCAACGTCTTCGTTCCTGCTTTCTCCGGAGAAGATCGCACCAGAACTTTTCTGAAAGTGCAGGATGGATGTGACTATTTCTGCACGTTCTGTACGATCCCTCTTGCCCGAGGAAAAAGCAGGAGTAACACCATTGAAGAAACTATTGAGTTCGCTCGTGAAGCGGCCTCTGGTGAAAGCCGCGAGATCATACTCACAGGTGTGAACCTGGGTGATTTTGGTGTTCAGAATGATGAGAGCTTCTTCGACCTGATCACCGAACTTGACAAAATTGAAACCGTTGACCGGTTTCGCATATCCTCCATCGAGCCAAACCTGTTGGAAGACAGGATCATTGAATTCGTTGCAGAATCAAAGCGATTTGCCCCGCACTTTCACATTCCGCTACAAAGCGGATCCGATGAATTGCTGGAAAAGATGCGCAGGAAGTACAGGAGGGAGCTCTATACAGAGCGTGTGCGTCGAATTCGGGAAACCATGCCTGACGCTGCAATAGGAGTAGATGTGATCGTAGGATTTCCCGGAGAGACGGAAGAGAAATTTCTGGAGACATACGAATATCTGCGCGATCTGGATATCAGTTATCTGCACGTGTTCCCATACTCTGAGCGAGCTAATACCACTGCTAGAAAAATGTCCGGAGTTGTTCCGGTCAAAGTGCGTCACGAACGAAGCAAGATGCTGCGCATTCTGAGTGAGAAAAAGCGCCATGCATTCTACAATTCGCAGATCGGTAAGGAAGCCAAGGTCCTTTTTGAGCAAGAAGAGAAAGGTGAATTCATGTACGGGTTCACTGAAAACTATGTCAAGGTCTGTTTCCCTTATGATCCATTACTGGTCAACGAAGTAGTCGATGTAGTCATCGGTGACTTCGGTCCTGATCAAACGATGGAATGTGATATTAAAATTGAAAAACCACTGGAACACGCATTGTGATCCTATAAACCCAACTGATCCATGTACCCAAACTTTTTCCATTTATTCAAAGACCTGTTCGGAGTAGAGATACCGGCTTTGGTTTTCGTGAATACCTTCGGTTTTTTCGTGGCATTGGGCTTTCTCGGCGGCAATTGGTTGATGACACTGGAGCTTCGGCGAAAGGAGATAGAGGGTGTTCTAAAGGCACGCAAGATCAAAGTGGAAGTTGGAGGGAAGTTGTCGATTCCTGAACTGATCGGTAATGGCTTGGTAGGTTTTATCATTGGTTGGAAATTTGTTTACCTCGTCATGCATGCAGGCGAATTCTTTGATGATCCACAAAGTCATATTTTGAGCGGAGAAGGATCTGTGGTTATGGGGATCGTCATCGCTGTTGCAGCAATGGCGTGGAAGTATTTCGACCATAAGAAAACGAACTCGAAGTATCCGGAGAAAACCGTGATCGAACAAGAACGACACCCTTATGAGATCATGGGTACGTTGACCCTTATCGCTGCGGTCGCAGGATTCATTGGAGCTAAAGTATTTGATCACCTGGAACATTGGGATGACTTTGTGCGCAATCCTTTGGGAGCATTTTTGGATCCGTTCAGTGGGCTTACTTTCTACGGTGGCTTGATCGTAGGAGGTGCTGCTGTGTTATGGTTTGCCAAGCGCAATGGTGTTCACTGGCGTCATATTCTCGATGTTGGAGGTCCGGCTATGATGGCTGCATACGCTATCGGTAGGATCGGATGTCACATGAGTGGAGATGGCGACTGGGGAATCGTGAATCAGGCATCCCGACCCGGAGCACTCTCATGGCTTCCGGATTGGTTGTGGTCGTACACCTACCCGAACAACGTAGCCAGGATCTGCGATCCATTTACCGGTGGTCGATGCGGAATGGGCGAAGAAGTGGTGCTTAGTGCAGGTGTATGGCCCACACCGCTTTACGAAACGATCGCATGTGGTATCCTTTTCATTGTTCTGTGGCAGATGCGCAAGCGCATTAATGTATCAGGAGTATTATTCAGCGTGTATATGGTTTTTGCGGGACTCGAGAGATTCTTTATCGAAAAGATCCGCGTCAACATTGAATATCACATTGGTTCACTGGATATCACTCAGGCGGAGATCATATCCGTTGTGATGATGCTGGTGGGCTTATTCGGGATCTGGTATTTTCGCAAGGTCGGGAAACCCAAAACTTCCCAACCCGAAACCTGATATCTGATACCCGCCCTCGGCGGGAAACCCGCCTTACATATTTCGGCGATACTGACCACCCACTTCAAACAAAGCGCTGGTCAGTTGACCCAATGAGCAATACTTCACGGCTTGCATAAGCGATTCGAAGACATTCTCATTTCGAAGGGCACTTAGCTGAAGATCGTTCAAGGCTTTTTCTGCTTCAGACGCATTGCGTTCGTGCAGCTGCGTAAGTGTGTTGATCTGATCCTGCTTTTCTTTTTCCGTCGCCCGGATCACTTCCTTAGGTAGGATAGTAGGGCTTCCCTTGTCGTTCAGGAAGGTGTTCACTCCGATGATCGGATACTCCCCCGAATGCTTGAGGGTTTCGTAGTGCAGACTTTCTTCCTGGATCTTAGAACGCTGGTACATCGTTTCCATAGCGCCAAGTACACCTCCGCGTTCTGTAATGCGGTCGAATTCACTCAACACAGCTTCTTCCACCAGATCCGTAAGCTCCTCGATGATGAATGAACCCTGCAGCGGGTTCTCATTCTTAGCCAAGCCGAGTTCCCTGTTTATGATCAACTGTATCGCCATAGCTCTGCGCACTGACTCTTCTGTCGGTGTGGTGATCGCTTCATCGTAGGCGTTCGTATGAAGTGAGTTACAGTTGTCGTAAATAGCATAAAGAGCCTGCAAAGTGGTGCGGATATCATTGAAGTCGATCTCCTGGGCATGCAAGCTGCGACCAGAGGTTTGAATATGGTACTTCAACATCTGAGCACGAGGATTCGCATTGTACTTGTAGCGCAAGGCCTTTGCCCACAGTCTTCGTGCAACCCGACCGATCACGGCATATTCTGGATCCAGTCCGTTGCTGAAGAAGAAGCTCAAATTCGGACCGAACTTGTCGATGTCCATTCCTCTGCTGAGGTAGTATTCTACATACGTAAAGCCATTGGCTAAAGTGAATGCCAACTGCGTGATCGGATTGGCACCCGCTTCTGCGATATGATACCCTGAGATCGAAACGCTGTAGAAGTTCCGGACATTTTTCTCGATAAAGTACTCCTGAACATCACCCATCAGTCGAAGTGCAAATTCCGTAGAGAATATGCAGGTGTTCTGTGCCTGATCTTCTTTCAGAATGTCGGCTTGGACGGTTCCTCTAACGATCGACAAGGTCTCTGTCTTGATCTTTTGATACACATCAGCGTCAAGGACCTTATCTCCTGTCAACCCTAGGAGCATGGTTCCCAGACCATCGTTACCATTTGGCAGATCTCCAATATACTTTGGCTGCTCGGTGCCTTTGTCCTTGAAGATCTTCTTGATCTTCTTTTGAACTGATTCTGTCAGTCCGTTTTCGTGAATATATTTCTCACATTGTTGATCAATGGCTGCATTCATGAAGAAAGCAAGAAGCATAGGTGCCGGACCATTGATGGTCATGGATACTGAGGTCTTCGGGTGACACAGGTCAAATCCCGAGTACAGCTTCTTGGCGTCATCCAGACAGCAGATGGAAACCCCACTATTGCCGATCTTACCGTATATGTCTGGCCTATGGTCAGGATCATTCCCGTAGAGGGTCACAGAGTCAAATGCTGTTGAAAGTCGCTTTGCAGGCATATCCAGACTCAAGTAGTGGAATCGTCTGTTCGTACGTTCCGGGCCACCTTCTCCGGCAAACATTCGCGTTGGATCCTCTCCTTGTCGCTTGAATGGATACAGACCGGCTGTATAAGGGAATGAACCCGGAACATTTTCCTGCAAGGTCCACATGATGATGTCTCCCCAGGATCGGTACTTTGGTAAAACCACCTTCGGGATCTGATTGTGGGAGAGTGACTCAGTATGCGTGTCGATGCTCAGCTCTTTCCCACGGACTTGGAAGGTGTATTTTTCTGCTTTATATCTTCCCCTCGTTTCCTCCCAACTGCAAATGATATCCCAGTTGATGGGTTTCAGTTCTTTCTTCAACTCATTGAACCGATTGATCAAGGTAGATTGAACCTCATCCTTGGAAGACGCATCAGAATTGGAAAGGAGGTCTGGACCGCCCATGGTCTTCAACGTTTGGCAGATGGAGTACATCTGATCAGCGATTTCCCCTTGCTTGAGCGCCTTTTCATCGTACCTGCGATTGTTCTCAGAGATCTCGCTCAGATAGCGATTGCGCTTCGGAGGTATGATATAGATCTTTTCAGATTCGTCCGTGGTCACTTCCAATGAACTCTCGAATGGTTTATCAGATCTTTCCGACAGCGTTTCCAGCAATCGGAGATATAATCGGTTCGTTCCCGGGTCATTGAATTGACTGGCTATGGTTCCATATACGGGCATGGAATCCACATCCTTGTCGAATAGTTTTTGATTGCGCTGATATTGCTTTTTAACATCACGCAGAGCATCCATTGCACCACGCTTGTCAAACTTGTTAATGGCGATGACATCCGCATAATCAAGCATGTCGATCTTCTCAAGCTGGGTGGCAGCGCCATACTCGGGAGTCATCACATACAAGCTGGCGTCGCTGTGGTCTGTGATCTCGGTGTCACTTTGGCCAATCCCGCTGGTTTCGAGAATGATCAGATCAAAGCCGGCCACTTTCAAAATGGCCAATGCATCGTCGATATGCTTGCTCAGCGCCAGATTGGCCTGACGTGTAGCCAGTGATCGCATGTAGACACGTTTGTTCCGTATGGAGTTCATACGAATACGGTCACCGAGCAAAGCCCCACCGGTCTTCCGTTTGGATGGGTCCACCGATACGATCGCGATCTCCTTGTCTTTGAAGTCGAGAATGAACCTTCGAACGAGTTCATCCACCAAACTTGATTTTCCCGCTCCTCCGGTACCGGTGATCCCGAGAATCGGAGTCTGAATTGATTTGGCTTGTTCCTTAATTTTTTCAAGCCCATCATGATTTTCATCGGGGTAATTTTCAGCGGCAGATATGAGACGTGCTATGTCGCGTTTATTCTCTCTGCTGATATTCTTTAGTTCACCGTTCAGTGATACACCGAGCGGGAAGTCAGATTTCTCTACCAGATCATTGATCATTCCCTGCAGACCCATGGATCTGCCATCATCCGGGTGATAGATCCTTGCGATCCCGTATTTATGCAGCTCCTCGATCTCCTCGGGAAGAATAGTTCCACCTCCACCACCGAAGATCTTGATATGTGAGGCACCTTTTTCCTTGAGTAGGTCATGCATGTATTTGAAGTACTCCATGTGCCCACCCTGGTAGGAGGTGAGGGCAATGGCGTTGGCGTCTTCCTGTATAGCAGTTTCAACCACTTCCTCTGCGCTGCGGTCGTGCCCCAGATGGATCACTTCACAACCCGTGGATTGTATGATTCTGCGCATGACATTGATCGCGGCATCGTGCCCGTCGAATAGAGATGCGGCAGTAACAATTCGAACCTTGTTCTTTGGATGATAGATCTGAACGTCCATATGAATATATAGCGGTGGACAAAGATATTAATATATGCACGAAGCCGGGTAAATAAGAAAAGGGCCTTGCGGCCCTTTTCCCCTCATCATGTGAATTTACATGGTTAACGTGAAGTAGTACGTTACATGTCTATAGACCCCGGAGGGTAAATTCCATGTATTCTCTTTCATGTGACACTAATACACCCGGATGAAATCCGTAGAGGAATAAACTCAACATATGTGCCAATTGATCGGAGTTTTCTTATCCGACACAGAAGTGTTTAATAAGCGCTTACTAGACAGGCCTTTGCGACTTGAAAATTTATTTCATGGATCTGAGTTTCAAGCCAAACATTCATAGAATCGTCTCATAATTGGAAATGCTTCCATAAAATAGATTCACATTCTCACGTATGTGCTACTTGATTGTTCAGGAGTGCGTTTATTTTTACGACCTCATGTACGAAACTCAGATCACACTCGGATCCATCGGTCGGGGACTATTCGGATTGGCGGTTCTGATCGGACTGTCATTTCTTCTCAGTCGAAACCGTAAAAAGATCGACTGGCGCCTCGTTGGAACGGGTGTCGGTTTGCAATTGCTATTTGCAGTGCTCGTATTTTATGTGCCCTTCGTGAAGGATTTCTTCGCATTTTTTGCCAGAGCATTTACGAAGGTAACATCATTCACTATGGAAGGGTCAAAGATGCTGTTCGAAGGACTGTTGAACACGGATAGTCTTGGATTTCTATTCGCCTTTCAGGTACTGCCGACTATCGTATTCTTTTCTGCGTTGACATCCCTGCTCTACTATCTCGGCATCCTGCAGATCATGGTGAAGGCCATTGCCTGGATCATGAACAGAACCATGCGTTTATCCGGTGCGGAAAGTCTGAGCGCTGCTGCCAACATCTTTGTTGGACAAACAGAAGCTCCTCTCGTCGTCAAACCGTATATCGAGAAGATGTCCCGCTCAGAGATCATGTGTTTGATGAGTGGTGGTATGGCAACGATCGCAGGGGGTGTGCTCGCTTCATACATTGCACTGCTTGGAGGAGCAGAGCCGGAAATGCAAGTCCTATTCGCAAGGCACTTGCTCACTGCAAGCATCTTGTCTGCACCGGCGGCTTTAGTAATTTCCAAGATCCTGGTACCTGAAACGGAAGATGTCAATCGCGAAATGAAAGTCAGCGATGAGAAGATCGGATCCAATGCGTTGGAAGCCATCACTAACGGTACATCTGAAGGATTGAAGCTTGCCATCAACGTAGGAGCTATGCTTCTTGTCTTCACTGCATTTGTGGCCATGTTCAATTTTATTTTGTCCGACTTTATTGGGGCACGGACCGGTTTGAACGACCTCATTCGTGAATCGACCAACGGGAAATATGATGGTTTCAACCTTCAGTTGGTAATGGGGTACATTTTTGCTCCATTGGCTTGGATTTGCGGTGTTTCCGGTGAGGATCTCATTACTGCAGGACAGTTGCTGGGAGAAAAGACCATACTGAATGAATTCTTTGCCTATGCGAGTTTCAGCGGGATGAAGAATGCCGAACTGTTCACAGATCCAAAGTCCGTGATCATTTTGACATATGCGCTGTGCGGATTTTCTAACATCGCCTCGATCGGTATTCAGATCGGGGGAATAAGTACCATCGCTCCGAACCAAAAGACGACCCTTTCCCAGTTGGGAGTCCTTTCACTGATCGCAGGAACCGTGGCTTGTCTGATGACAGCAACCATCGCCGGAATGTTCTATCAATAGTCATGGAGAATCGATCGCGCCTATATGGAGATGGATTTTTCGAGACCATCCGTCTGCGGGATGGCGAGTGGCTCTGTCTTGAAGAGCATCTCATTCGAATATTAGCCGGGATCGACGCATTGAGCTTTACAACAACTCATGTCATAGATCTGAAGTGGTTGGAAAGTACTCTCAACAAAGCTTTAGACTCATCTGATCAACCTTCTGAAAGTGATCTTGTTGTGCGACTCGACTTCTTTACGACAGGACAGCGAGGATATGTGGTTCAAGATCACACGATGCATGTTGAGGGTGCCGTAAGCTCCATTGACCAGGCAGCTGATGGTGTCTTCCCAAATAAAGATGAGAAGCTCGATGATCTACTCAGTCGTGTTGCAGATACCGATGCACTGAAATATGCAGAAGCTTCAAGTGTAGCTAAAGTATTCAGCCCAACAAGCCACCTCAAGTCTACCTCGGCTATTACCTATGTCAGGGCAGCAAACGAATGCTCCGAACGTTCACTTGACGACCTGTTGATACTCAATGACAAAGGCAGAGCATGCGAATTCATTTCATCCAATCTCCTTGTTTTGATGAATGGGGAATTGTTTGCCGTACCCGGCACTGATGGGCCGATCGAAGGTACTATGATCGCATACCTCAGGAAATTTCAAGAAGTGAAGTTCCGATCTTTTCGATTGGACCAGTTAGCCATGGCTGACATGATCATGCGGTGTAATTCAGTCAGAGGAATTCAAAGGATGGTGCACGTTTGATCAGCGTGCAAGAACCTCAGCCATTCGCACCAATTCATAATTGACGCTTTTGGTGTTCGTGATAGCCGTGTCAAACGGAGTATAGTTCGGACTGCCGTTAATAATACCAACTGCAACGTCTTTCAACCCTTTCATGAGTCCATGTACTGCTTCATACCCCAATCGACTGGCAAGAATGCGATCGCGTGCCGTTGGGCTTCCTCCTCGCTGAATATGTCCCAGAACAGTGGTCCTGATATCCAGATCCGGATGTAAGGTTCTCAATCGCTCTGTTAATTCCTGAGAGCCACCGATCTCGTCACCTTCTGCAACGATGATGATCGAGAAACTCTTCGAGCGCTTGTCACCTCTGTTGAAGTGTCGCATGATCTTCTCCACATCATCCCTATCTTCCGGGATCACGATCCCTTCAGCTCCTCCTGCGATACCCACATCCAGGCCTATGAATCCGGCATCGCGACCCATCACTTCTACAATGAATACGCGATTGTGAGAATCGGCAGTATCCCTGATCTTGTCGATCGCGTCCAGGGCGGTGTTGATCGCAGTATCATATCCGATTGTGAAATCGGTTCCATAGAGGTCATTGTCGATGGTTCCCGGAATTCCGATACACGGAATACCATACTCTTGTGAAAGAGCCAAGGCGCCTGCATAGGAACCATTTCCTCCAATACAAACCAAAGCTTCAATTCCCCTTGCTTTGAGGTTCTCCATGGCCTTGGAGCGTCCTTCGGGAGTTCTGAACTCTTCACAGCGTGCTGTTTTCAGTATGGTTCCTCCCAACTGCAGGATGTTCGCCACGGACCGACTAGTCATATTGACCATATCGTCTTCGATCATCCCTTCATAACCACGACGGATACCGGTCACTTTGATCCCGTTATTGATCGCGGTACGCACAACCGCCCGAACACATGCATTCATTCCGGGGGCATCCCCACCCGACGTATAGACTCCAATTCTATCCATAGACATTTCTGAAATGCTAATTTAGCAATGCATAAAAAAAGCCGCTCTTCTGAGCGGCTTTTTTTTTAAAATCTTATTCAATTTAGATGTCTTCAGCAGCAAGCTTCAGAGTAATACTGTCGTCACCTGAGCTGATAGATACGATCTTGATCAACACAGGGCGGCTGTTGCTGGAAACTGGTGCAACCACGTATACATCGTTGGTCAATACCTGAGTAACCTCGACATCAGCACTGCTGTTATTGTTCAATGCGTCGATCAATTCCTGAGAATCGGTCATGGCATCAAATTCGCCGGAAGTCAAAGAAGTCTTACGGATCTTGGTCTCGTTACGAGTTCCCCAAGTTCCAACTCCGCTAGCTCCATCCAAAATAGTTGAGGCATAGTTGCTGCTTGGAGCACAAAAGATGTCTCCATCAGTGTCATCTTTCACATAAATGAGGTCAACTTTCGCTGAATAGGTTTTGGCATCTCCCAGCAAGTAAACGAGGAATTCGCTCAAGCTGTAAGAGGAACCTAATGAGGAGTTATCCTGATTACCAAGACTCACATCCACGAAACGGATCGGTTCTGGTTGCTTGGTTCTCGTGATCTTGATCTCCTTGGTTGTCGACAGACCGTCTTTGTCAATCACGGTGAACGACCAAGTTTCTGTTCCAGGAGTAGTTTGAAGAGTAGCCGTATAGTCCACTCTCAAGTCTGTGTCGTTGATAGTTGAATCACAAATGGTGCAATTCGCAGGAATCAATTGACCTGAGCCGTCGAGGCTTACTCGAATTTCCAATTTGTCGATCTTCACATCATGTGTTGCCACAATACCTACTTTGAACGTAGAACCTGCAGGTAGGGTTGCGTCAGTTGCTGTGTAACCGGCATCTCCAAGGAAGTTCAGTGTTGGTCCCGGATTTGGATTGTCGTCTTCCGAGGTTGTACATGAGTTGAATAGCGTGGCACTGCTCACTGCGAATGCCGCCAATAGGAATAATCTTAGTTTCTTCATTTGATGAAATTCTTTGTACTTCAAGTGTATGGATACAAAAATACGATGAACGCAGTCATTCGTATTTGTGCCCTACAAACTTACTCATTTATTACATTTGACCTCTTTACCAGAAATTAGAAATCATGGGGCTTAGTCCGTTAGATTGGATCATCATCATTACGTTCATTTTGTTCTCGATCGGGATCAGTTGGCGCTACAAGAAATTAGGCGAAAGCGGATTGTCGGGATTCTTTCTGGGAGGCAGGAATCTTCCGTGGTATCTGGCAGGGTTGTCTATGGTCGCGACCACATTCGCAGCCGACACTCCTTTAGCCGTGGCCGAATTGGTTGCACAAGGAGGAATCGCCAAGAACTGGCTGTGGTGGAATGCCCTGGCCGGAGGTGTTCTCACCGCAATTTTCTTCGCACGACTCTGGCGAAAGTCCGGTGTCCTCACCGAAGTCGAATTCATCAATATCCGATACAGCGGAAAAGGAGCGCGATTCCTTAGAGGATTCAAAGCCGTGTACCTTGGGATCTTCATCAACGCCATGATCATTGCCTGGGTGAACCAGGCTTTCATCACCCTGTTACAGGTCTTCTTTGACATTCCTTCTGATCAGGTACTTTGGTATGTGGCCGGAGGAATGCTTCTTATCATGTTCTATTCAGGTCTGAGCGGTTTGAAGGGAATTGCGGTCACAGACTCCTTTCAGTTCATCATAGCCATGCTTGGCTGTATTATTCTCGCGATCATAGTTCTGAACAGTCCGGAGATCGGTGGGGTAAGCGGCCTGAAAGCAAAGCTTCCTCCGGCGGCATTCAATTTCTTTCCAAGTGTTGGAGACAGCGGAGCAGTTGCCGGATTCGGAATGACGGTGGCGACCATGTTCACCTACGTTGGGGTGCTTTGGTGGAGTTGTTGGTATCCCGGAGCTGAACCAGGAGGTGGAGGGTACATAGCCCAAAGAATGATGAGTACCAAAGGGGAGAAGGATTCGGTTTTTGCGACTTTGTTCTTCCAGTTTGCACACTACTGTTTGCGCCCCTGGCCATGGATCATCGTTGCGCTTTGTGCACTTGTTCTATACCCTGATCTTGATGGAAGCGAGCAGAAGTTCGGATTCGTGATGGCTATGAAGGATTTCTTACCTTCGGGACTACGCGGCATGTTATTGGTCGCTTTTCTCGGTGCGTATATGAGTACGATATCCACTCAACTGAACTGGGGTGCGAGTTATGTTGTAAATGACCTGTACAACCCGTTCATCAAACCTTCGGTGAAAAGCTCAGGACTCGGGGATGTTGCCATTAGCCGTATTGCTACTGTGATCCTAGGAGTCTTAGGAGTATATATTACCAGCTTTGTCGAGACCATCACGGGCGTGTGGGAGTTCATATTTCAATGTGGAGCCGGTCTGGGACTGGTCTTGATCGTGAGATGGTTTTGGTACAAAGTGAATGTGTGGGCAGAGATCTCTGCCACCTTGGCACCTTTCGTTGTTTATGGAGGCATATACTTGAAGCGACTTCAATTCAATGCTCTCCACGAGGGCCTTGCCAGTGAAGAACTGCAATCTCTCCAAAACGAGATGTGGTATTTTGATTTTGGAAGTGGGGTGCTCCTTTCAGTTTTGGTCACGACCATCGTTTGGGTGAGTGTTGCCTATTTGACTCCACAAACCGATCCTGAGAAACTGCGTAGTTTCTTCGCAAAAGTGCGCCCGGCGGGTTCTTGGGGAGAGTTTGGCACTGCTGATAATAGCAATGTATTTCCGTTGATCATCGCATGGATATGCGCAGTGGTAATGATCTATGCCATGCTCTTCGCTTTTGGCAAGATCATCTTGTTCACATTATCCGATTCCATACCATATATCATCGCATCAGTTGTGGGATTCATTGGGTTCCGATACTTTGCCGGAAAGGGTGAGTTATTCCGTTGATCGCTCTTGGCATAGCTATTGACATTATGTGAGCAGACCTCTTTTTACGAGAGAGGTCTGCCAAACTGACAAACAAGCACATGTTCGAAAACAGCGAAGATCAATTCATAAATATGGGTCTACTCGACGAGAAGGGAATGGACAATGCAGAGTTCGTGACCCTGGGAATCGATGAAGACGAGAAAGAGGAGTGGAAAAAGGCACCGAAGGACTTGCCGATACTCCCTTTGAGAAATACAGTTCTTTTCCCGGGAGTGGTCATTCCTATATCTGTAGGAAGATCCAAATCGATCAAACTCATCAACGAAGCCAATGCCGGCTCAAAGCTCATCGGTGTAGTGTCTCAAAAGGATGCGTCCATTGAAGAACCGGAACGTGAAGATCTGTATGATATCGGGACCATGGCTCGCATCATCAAAATGATCAAATTGCCTGATGGGAACACAACTGCCATCATACAGGGTAAAAGCCGATTTCATCTCGACGAATTCACTCAGGATGAGCCTTTCTTCAAGGCTACTGTTACACCAATTCTCAAGAAGGAGGAAGAATTAACTCCTGTTCTGGAAGAAATGGTAACGGATGTGCGGGCAATGGCTGAACGGATCGTGGAATTATCACCGAACATCCCAACTGAAGCAAACCTAGCCTTGAAGTCCATTGAGAGTCCGAACTTTCTGATGAACTTCATTTCGAGCAACCTCAACATCGATCCCGACGAAAAGCAGCAATTGCTCGAAAAGACCGGATTGGAAGAACGAGCGGTTTTGGTAAAGCAGCACTTGGTGAATGAACTGCAAAGACTTGAAGTCAAGCAACAGATACACTCGAAGGTTCGTACAGACATTGACAAACAACAAAGAGAGTACTTCTTGCATCAGCAGATCAGAGCCATTCAGGAAGAACTTGGTCAGGATAGTCCGGATCAAGAGATCGAAGAGCTGAGGGCGAGAGGAGCCAAGAAGAACTGGAGCAAGGATATAGCCAAAGCCTTCAACAAAGAACTAGACAAACTCGGACGAATGAATCCCGCCACTCCGGATTATTCGGTGAGCATGAACTATGCTGAGCTTCTGCTGGAACTACCATGGAATGAATTCTCCAAGGATAACTTCGACCTGAAGAAAGCGGAAGAGATACTCGACTCCGATCATTTTGGATTGGAAAAGGTCAAACAGCGCATACTTGAGTACCTGGCGGTGCTCAAACTAAAGGGGGATATGAAAAGCCCGATCCTTTGTCTGTTCGGACCTCCGGGTGTTGGTAAGACCTCTTTGGGTAAATCCATTGCCGAAGCGGTTGGTCGTAAATATGTGAGGATGTCTTTAGGTGGCTTGCATGACGAATCCGAATTGCGTGGTCACAGAAAGACTTACATCGGTGCCATGCCCGGACGTATCATCCAATCCTTAAAGAAAGCTCAAACGAGCAATCCGGTTTTCGTCTTGGATGAGATCGATAAGATCGGAAGTGATTTTCGCGGAGATCCTTCTTCAGCTTTGCTCGAGATCCTGGATCCGGAGCAGAACAACGCATTTCACGACAACTATGTGGACCTCGATTATGATCTGAGTCGCATCATGTTCATCGCTACCGCGAACCGACTGGATACCATACAGCCGGCACTGCGCGACCGAATGGAGATCATCGAGATCAATGGTTATACCCAGGAGGAAAAGGTGCAGATCGCCAAGAAATTCCTCATCCCGAAACAGCGCAAAGCACATGGTCTCAAAGCCACCCAGTTCGGATTGAGCGATAAGGTCATTGCCCGCATTGTCGATGAATACACACGAGAATCGGGCGTTCGTGGTTTAGAGAAAAGGATAGCAGCTCTCGCTCGCCACAGAGCGCAGCAGGTAGTGTGGAAGGATGACTATAAAAAACAAATGTCTCTTGAAGTGGTTCTGGATGTTCTTGGAAGTAAGCGCCTCGAAAAAGAGGTACATCAGGACGTGGATGTGGCCGGTGTGGTCACCGGACTAGCCTGGACATCTGTGGGAGGAGAGATCCTATACGTAGAGAGCACTCTTACCAAAGGAAAAGGTAAGTTGACCCTCACGGGACAGCTTGGCGATGTGATGAAGGAATCAGCGATGACGGCAACCACATATCTCAAAGCTCATAGTGATAAACTCGGCATCGATCATCGTCTGTTCGACAACTACGATGTTCACGTGCATTTCCCTGCAGGGGCTGTTCCAAAGGACGGACCGAGTGCCGGGATCACGATCCTGACATCGTTGGCTTCTTTGTTCACTCAACGCAAAGTGCGTTCAAAAATGGCAATGACAGGTGAGATCACTCTTCGAGGCAAGGTATTGCCGGTAGGAGGGATCAAAGAGAAAATGCTCGCTGCAAAGAGGGCAGGTGTGAAGAACGTGGTGTTGTCGAAGAGCAATGAAAAGGATGTGAAAGACATCGAGAAGCGATACGTCGACGGACTCAACTTCATCTACGTAGAAAACATGATGGATGTACTGGACTATGCGCTGTTGAATTCCAAGGTTAAAAACCCACTCAATCTGGAGATCCCTGAGAAGAAATGATCGGCTGAATCCGGAACTAGATCCAATAAAAAAGGCTCGTGATTTTCACGAGCCTTTTTAGTTAAACTGATTCTTATCAGTTTGCTTCTGTATTCTGGTTGCTGAACGCATCCATGTCAAACAACAATGTGAAGCGCAGAGTATTCTGCAATGGGTGTTGTTGCTCAAATGAACGCAAGTACGCCATATCGAGTCCAAATACATTGTAACGGAGTCCAACTCCGAGTGTCATGTATTTACGGCCTCCTTTGGTGTCGGCTTCATTGAAGTATCCCGCACGGATAGCGAGTTGATCCTGATACCAGTATTCCATTCCAACGCTCCAGATCCACTCTTTGAGCTCTTCCTGGAATCCTCCGGGAGCATCTCCCAAAGAGCTGAACATCCCTGAAAGTACTGGATCATCAGCCGTTTGCCAAGTATCGATCACGCGACTACCATCGTCGAATATCGAATCTTGTCCCTGGCTGTTCTGAATGTAAACTGGCTGAGGGGTAGGAACCATGAGTTTGTTGAAATCCACACCGAAACCGATCTTGTTATGCTCGTCGATCTCTGTTTGCCAGTATGTACCTAAACGAAGGTTGATAGGGATGAAATCTCTCTGAATATCAGATGTATAGGTGATCTTGGAACCCATATTCGTGATGGCTGCACCAATGGCATATTTCCAATCACGGTTACCCAATTCAGCTTCGTCGTTCCAGTAAGCACCGATGTCACCGGCAACGGCTTGACCAGGCTTGATATCGACACCGTTATAGACTCCTCTGGAGACCAAACGACTATTGATATATCTCAGTCCGATACCCAGACCAAGATTGTCAGACAAGTTGAGTGAGTATGCCACGTCGAACGAGAATTCACGGGGCTCATCGCTTCCTGTGGAGTTCCCTTCTTCGTCTGTAAACTCGATCGTACCTAAACTGAAATATCTCAGTGATGCTGCAATGGCACTTCGATCGTTCTGCCCAACCTTCATATATCCCGACAAATGGTAGAACCAAATATCCGGAACAAGCTGCTTGAGCCAAGGGGCAGCGCTAAGCGACATACCGCCTTGCTTCTCAACGAAGGAGAGCTTTCCAGGGTTCCAGTGTACGCTGTTCGCGTCCGGATCCGTGGCAACTCCGATATCACCCATCCCGGCCGCACGTGCGTCAGGAGTGATGGTGAGGAA
>VMBT01000200.1_pt1 | contig 40409 bp, 44 predicted proteins | sample 4404301 | NCBI WGS metagenome assembly VMBT01 (sample SAMN12238535, study PRJNA552566) | marine metagenome | isolation source: Coastal seawater | place: USA: coastal Georgia, Sapelo Island | collected 2008-08/2009-08
GTATATTTTTTATAGTTTTCTTTGCAATAGTTTTCTTTGCTCCAACTGGAGGCGGATACTTCATCGAAAAACCTAATTTTGAAGAAGCAGATTTTTTGAAAACACCTGAACATATTGCACCTGTCTGGTATTACGCACCTTTTTATTCAATATTAAGAGCAGTAACTTTTGGAATACCTTTCTTGGGAATAACAAGTAAGTTCTTAGGCTTTATAATTTTTGCAGCAAGTATTGCAATTCTTTTTGTGGTGCCATGGCTTGATAGATCGAATGTTCAAAGCATTAGGTACAAAGGGATCTACAGTAAAGTTGCAATGGTTTTATTCGCTGCATCATTTGTGACGCTAGGTTATCTTGGAACGAAGCCAGTTAATGAACTGAGAACCCTAATTGCACAAATTTGCACAGTATTCTATTTTGCTCCATTTATTTTGATGCCAATTTATACCAAATATGAAAAAACAAAAGAGGTGCCTGAGAGATTATGAGATTCTTAATAACCTTATTAATTTTTATTACGCTTGATTCTTTTGCTGCAGGTGAAAACAAGTGTGGCAGTCTTGAAAAATGTGACGAATATTCTGCAACAGTGCATGATACTTATTCACTGCAAAGAGGCTTAGGAATTTACATGAACTATTGCTCCAGCTGTCACACATTGAAAATGCAAAGATGGAATAGGTTGCAAAGAGATCTTGATATCCCTGAAACAATCCTTCTTGAGGATTTAATTACAACACCAGATACAAAAGCTTCAGACTTTATGTCATTTGGTTTACCAGAAGTGTCGCCTATAGGTGCACCGGATCTAACACTTAGAACAAGAGTTAGGGGGGAAGATTGGATTTATACTTATCTAAGGACGTTCTATAATGACCCAAATCAACCATCTGGAACCAATAACCTGGTTTATGAAGGCACATCAATGCCTAATGTTCTTGCTGGGCTTCAAGGCAGCCAAGAACTTGTTGGGAAGGGAAAATTAAAACAAACAACACAAGGAACTCAAACAAAAGAAGAATTCGATGAATCTATGAGAGATCTTGTTAACTTTTTAGCTTACGTAGCTGAGCCAGCAAGAGTAACAAGAGAAAAAAATGGTTTTTTTGTAATTCTATTTTTTATAGTTTTTACAGCAGTAATGTGGTTACTGTATAGAGAATATGCAAAGGAGATTAAATGATTTTTTATTCTGAAGAAAAAGGCCATTATAGCCATATGGTTAGATTAGTATTGGCTGAGAAAGATATTTCATGTGAGATTAAGGAATTTGATCCAGCTGAAAAACTCCCAGAGGAATTGCCAACTTTAAACCCTTATAACAAGCTTCCTGTTCTTGTTGATAGGGAAGTCACAATTTATGAGCCAAGAGTAATTTTAGAATATCTGGATGAAAGATTTCCTCACCCACCTCTTCTACCAATATACCCAAACAATAAAGCGGAGTGCAGGCTCTTAATTCACAGAATAGAAAAAGATTGGCTACCAGTAATTGATAAAATGATGAGCCCAAAAATTAGTCAAAAGGAGTTTGATGCACAAAAAAAAGAATTGGTTTCTTTAGTTTCAGGCATTGTTCTTGTGTTAAAAGAAAAACCATACTTTATGAGCGATGAATTTACACTTGTGGATTGTTATATGAGTGCAATCTTATATAGGCTTCCATACTTAGGTGTTACAACTCCTAATTCAAAATCATTTGAAAGTTTAAGAAAGTATCAGGAAAAACTGTTTTCTCGACCTAGCTTTGACCTGTCACTGACTGATGCAGAAAGAGATTTAAAGTATTCTTTTAATTAAAATAAGAGCTGGCTTTAAGTTGCCCATCAACTAACTCATAAGTTGCTAGGTACCCCTTAAATTTACCCTCAAGGTTATTGCTTATTGCAAAAGCTATCATCATTGAATCAAAGCCCAAACTAAAACTTCTGCTTTTAGCTAAATCGTACCCATATTTATTTGTATAAGTGTGATCAACAAGCTTGATATCGTGTAGCTCAATCTCGTTTGGATCTAAAGATTCCTGAAGATTAGATGTTAATGAGATGATTTCATAATTAAGCCCGTAATTAAACCTTACCAAAGATGCAAGCCGATACAGTTCTGTGGAGTTTTCTGGGAAAACAATAATATGATTGAAATCATTACGCGCCCTTGGAACAAAATTTACCTTTGCAAAACTTGCTTTATCTATTTTGTTAAATCTCTGTTTGCTTTCTGAGACATCAAGAAAATTTTCAATTCTGCTTTCAGAGTCAGATGAAGCATCAATTGTAATTGCATCACGATCTTCGCTGAACCATGATTTTTTGAACAATTGTTCACCTTCACCCCCACTTGATTTACCACTTATTATTCCAACTCTATTAATTTCAGTTTCTTCTAGGTAATTTGTTAAAGCAGATATTTGTGGCTCATTATTTAGCGAAAGATAATAATTTTCTTGCGCTTCATTTAACATCAATGCTCTATCCTTAACGAGCAGACCATCTGTCTTTGAAACAATTTTTTTATTTATTGGGCCAATAAGAAAATTTTTATTTGCCTTCCTCATATTTAGTTCATTTTGGTTTGTAAACTCAATTTTGTTACCTATGCCAAAATGTTTTATTGCTGAAAAGACTCCAATTTGAAAGTAATTATTAAATTCTTGATAGTCCTTATAATCTGGTAGTGCAAATATATATGAATTGCTAAATGATAGATCCTCAGAATCAAAATTTATCTCAGTTAGGCCTGTAAATAAAAAGCTTTCTTCTTCAACAAATATTACCTCAGATTTTTTTATCTCCACAGGAGATGCACAGCTAATAATTACTAGTAAATAAATTACAATATAAAGTATTCTTGAAATCATGACTTTCTATATTATACCTTCTCCAATTGGCAATCTTGATGATATTACCATCAGAGCAAAAAAAATTTTGAAGGACATAGATTTTCTGGTTGTAGAAAATAAAAAAGTTACAAGTAAGCTTTTAAGCGCTCTTGATATCAAGAAGAAGAAAATAATTACTTACAACGATACATCGTCAACTAAAGACAGAACTAAAATAATCGAGCTTATTAAAAAAGGTTTAACGGGTGGTTTGGTCTCTGATTCTGGGACGCCTCTTATATCAGATCCTGGCTTCAAGCTAATATCAGAAATAATTAAGAACGATTTCAGATTGATATCGTTGCCTGGCCCAACATCTGTAATTACTGCTTTAGCAGGCAGTGGCCTAAGTACAGATAATTTTCAGTTTTTAGGTTTTTTCCCTAGAAAAAAAATTGAACAGAGCAAGATATTAAAAAAAATAAAAATGTATGAGGGCACTTCCATATTTTTTGAGTCTCCAAAACGTCTCTTAGCAACATTAGAGGTTATGCAGGCAAACCTTAATAACCAAACAAAGATTTGTGTAGCCAAAGAGCTAACAAAAATACATGAAAGCTATATACGTGGAACTTTTTCAGAGGTTTTAAGTTTTTTTTCTAAAAACCAAGAAAAAATAAAAGGTGAATTCATTCTGCTGATTGATGTAGTTCTTGATTCAATTGACATAAATACTGCAGATGAAATTTTTGAAATATTAAAAAATGATTTAAGTATCAAGATGATATCAAAATTGGCATCTGGCATAACTGGACTGAGCAAAAATGATCTATACAAAAGATTCTTGTCATTATCTAAAAAGAACTGATAGTATATGCAACTGAGTTGGTCGAGCTATCGCTTAATTTTAAGAGGAAAGTCCGGACTTCAAAGAGCAGAGTGCCAGTTAACAACTGGGGGACGTGAGTCTACGGCTAGTGCAACAGAAAGTATACCGCCTCATTGAGGTAAGGGTGAAATGGTGAGGTAAGAGCTCACCGCCTAATTTAGTTTAGGGCAGTGTAAACCCCACTCGAAGCAATGCCAAATAGAGATTGAATTATGTTGCTCGCATACAATCTGGGTAGGCAGCATGAGTGTCTTGGCAACAAGGCACCTAGATAAATGATGGCTAAAACAGAATCCGGCTTATAGACCAACTCACACCTGTCCTATAAAATTCTATTTATGACATGGCAAATTCTTGACCAAGAATATGAACAGGCAAAAATTGCCGTAATTGGCATTGGCGGAGGCGGAGGCAATATGGTTAACCATATGATTAACTCTGGGATACGTGGAGTTGATTTTATTTGTGCAAATACTGACTCACAAGACTTAAGTAAAATTCAAAAAGCAAAATTAATTAAACTCGGCAATGATCAAACAAGAGGTCTGGGAGCTGGGAATGATCCATTGCAAGGAAAGTTGGCAGCAGAATTAAGTCTGGATGAGATTGAAGAATGTCTTAAAAATACTGAAATGGTATTTATTACAGCTGGAATGGGTGGTGGAACAGGAACAGGGGCAGCCCCTGTTATTGCAAAATTAGCAAAAGATATGGGAATACTTACCATTGGGGTAGTAACCACTCCATTTAAATACGAAAAACAAAAAAGAGCTGATCAAGCTGAAGCAGGAATTCAGCAGCTATGGAACCATGTGGATTCAATTATTGAAATAAATAACGAAAAGATTTTTGAAACATTCCCTAGAAACACACCTTTTAAAGAAGGCTTGAATGCTGTCAATAATGTTCTTGTAAATGCTGTAAGAGCTGTTACTGAAGTAATACTAAATCCAGCAACGATGAATGTAGATTTTGCTGATGTAGAAGCAGCAATGTCTCAAGGCGGGAAAGCAATAATGGGCTATGGGCAAGGAAGTGGTGTTAATAGAGCAAAAGAGGCAGTTGATAATGCACTAAACAGCCCATTTTTTGATAAAGCTGAAGTTAGGAATGCAAAAGGTTTAATAATAAATATATGTGGCTCTTCCTCCATAGGAAATGAGGAGGTTAAGGAGATCATGGAACATGCAGGAAGCATTGGTGTTGATGGCGTGGAAGCTATTCCTGGTTTGACCATTGATGAGTCATGTGAAAATGATATCTTTGTAACAATAATAGCAACTGGCTTGAGGAGATTTGATTTAGATGGTTTTCAGGAGCGAGTTCTGAGGCCAGTAAGTCCAATTTCAGCAACAAGACCAGTATCAGATGGGTATGTTGATATAGGAAGCATCGAAACTATCAATATTAAAGATACTTTTAGGAGACTGAATAATTAAACATTTTCCAGTTTTGCTTGAGGAGTCCATATCTTCCTTAATTACCAATCAAAATGGTATCTATGTAGATGGAACATTTGGTAGAGGCGGGCACTCTAGAAAAATCCTTGAACGTATATCATTAGATGGGTCACTATTTTCATATGACTTAGATCCAGAAGCAAAACTAGAAGCTCAAAACATAAATCATTCAAATTTTCACTTCGTTCATGATAACTATAGAAACATACATCTAAATTTTTCTGACAATTCTATTGATGGCGTACTTTTAGATTGTGGCGTGTCTTCACCTCAACTTGATAATCCTGAAAGAGGTTTTAGTTTTAAGGATAATGGTCCATTAGATATGAGATTTAATCCTAAGGTTGGTGTTTCCTGTGCTGAAATAGTAAATACATTTGATGAAAAAGATATCTCAAAAATATTGTGGGATTATGGGGAAGAGAAAGAGTCAAGACGTATTGCAAAAGCAATTGTAGATCGAAGAACTGTGAAAGGTTTTACAGATACCAAGGATCTTTCAGAACTTATATGCTCAGTTAAAAAAAGAAAAACTAAAAAACACCCAGCAACAAAGTCATTTCAAGCTCTAAGGATTGCAGTAAATGATGAGATAGAGAGCTTACAAGACTGCCTGGTAAATTTGAAAACAAAACTAAAAAAAGGAGGAAGAATAGTCATTATTTCATTTCATTCTCTTGAAGATAGAATTGCAAAAATTTCATTTAAAGAGGAAGTTAGTTTTATTGAAAAGAAAATCCCCTTAATTGATGATGAGCCTATGAAAGAATTTAAAGTCTCTAAAATCATCTATCCTGATGAACAAGAATTAAGTAATAATATACGATCAAGAAGTGCAAAAATGAGAGTTATAGAGAAATTATGAAAATCATAGATGCAGTAATTATTTTTTTATCCTTAATTTTTTTAATTTTAAGTTTTTTGAAAGTTTTTTTAGTCTTTGATTACAAAAGAAATTACATTTATTTAGACGAAGTTCAAACACAAATTAATCTTCTCAGCAGTCAAAATACAAAACTTAAGGTTGAGATTTCATTAATACAGTCATCTCCGTATATTTATGAAAAAGCGCTCGAAATTGGGATGATAGAACCAGAAATTAATAATGATTAAACTAAGGTTTGTATTTTTAATTGTATTCGTATTTGTAATTCTTATTCCCATCCAACAATATTTAAATCTAAGTGAGCAAAGAGATTTGTTTGTCGAAGCAAGCCAGATCAGGAGCCAAAGTAGTGAAAAAATTATAGCTCCAAGAAAGACCATTGCTGATAGAAACCAGAATGATCTAGCAATTAGCATTCAAAGACCAACTTTAATTTTTAAAACGGATGCTGACAAAGAAAAAATTATAAATTTTGCGAACGATAATTCTAAAATTATCTTTTTAAATGCAAATAAAAGGCTCTATTTTGAATCAAATATTGATCAAAAATTTATCTCAGAAGCCCGGGAATTTTGTGGCTGCACAATAATTAGAGAGGATTTGTTCAGGAGGTATTACCCATATGGCTCAATTGCGGGGACGGTAGTAGGTTTTGCAGGAGCAGATGGAGGTCTTGATGGAGTTGAGGAGCTATTTAATTCTTCTTTAGATGCTGAAATTAAAGAGGATTTCTTTATTAGAAGTGCAAAAGGTCAAAAAACATTTGGGAATTTGGAATCATTTGACTTAGAAAAAGAAAAACTAACATTAACTCTCGATATTACCTTGCAGTACAAACTTTTTGAGGAGCTTAAAAAAGCGATTGTAGACTCAAAAGCTGCGGGAGGTTTTGCCTTAATAATGGATTCAAAAAATGGTGATATTTTAGCTATGGCTAGTTACCCATCCTTTAACCCAAATAATTCGTCTAGAGTCTTGAAAAGGAATAGATTAATGGAAGATTTCTATGAGCCAGGGTCATTAATAAAGCCATTTACAATAGCAGGCGCTTTAGAAATGAAGCTTATAGAAAAAGATACAGTTATAGATACAAATCCAGGTTATGTAACTCTTTCAAACATTAGAAGAAGTGAAGCTGGAGGTAAAAACTTTGGTGAAATTATGCCTGATGAAATTATTTATCATTCTTCTCAGGTTGGAACAGCAAAAGTAGCAATTAAGTTTTCTGATGATCAATTAAAAAATAACTTAAGAAGGTTTGGATTTGGAGAATTCTTAGAGATGGATTTATCTCTATCTAATCCAGGCACTATTCTAGATGCACCTAAGCTTTATGAAATTGATAAAGCATCAATGGGATACGGCTATAGTCTTGAAGTAAATTCATTACAAATAGCTAGAGCCTATAGTGTCTTTGCAAACAAAGGATTATTGATTGAACCTAGAATATCTATTGATGATAGCTTCCAACCGAAAAAAGTCTTAGATGCTGAAATTGCAGATTATGTATTAAAAGCTTTGCGAGACACTGTTTTAATTGGCACAGCATCAGATTTAAGTAAAAACTCAGTGGAAATTGCAGGAAAAACAGGAACAACAAATAAATATATTCAAGGCGAAGGGTATGCTCAAGGAAGATATCAATCAAGCTTTGCTTCAATATTTCCTTATTCTGATCCGAAATACATAATGATAGTGACTATAGACGAACCTGATCCAAATAAATATTTTGGAGGCGACGTTTCAGCACCAGTAGTAAGTGTGATGGCAGAATTTTTAGAAAGATTAAAATATTTATGAAAAACCCATTGAAACAAGATTTCCTTCAAAACAAAAAATTTACTTGTAATACAAAGTATCTGCAAAATGATGATGTATTTATTTCTATAAATGGAGGCTTTAAGTATCTTGATGAAGAGACATTAAAAAAAGCCTCATGCATTATTTTAGATGAGCATGATGATTTTGAAGGCCATGGCAAAATAATTAAGTGTTCTAAACTTAATGATAATTATTTGCTATGGTTGGACGAGTTATTTTCAATTGATCATAGTCAGTTTAATAATTTTTTTGTAACTGGAACCAATGGCAAAACGACAACTACCCATTTTTTGAGTGACATATTATCAGCAAATAATATAGATCATGGTTCAGTTGGAACATTGGGAACATTTATAAACAAAGAGTTGGTCTTTCAAAACCAGTTAACAACAGAAGAGCCTACTTACATTCGAAGCTTTCTTGATGTCTGCAGTAAAAAAAATATTGATAAAGTTCTTTTTGAGGCCTCATCAATAGGCATTGACCAAGGCAGACTCGATGGTATGCCAATAAAGCATGCGGTTTACCTAAATCTTTCTAGGGATCATCTTGATTACCATCGAAATTATGAAAGTTATTTGCAGGCAAAAAGGAGGCTAATTGAAAATGAAGAACTAGAGACTTTGGTTTTCAATGCTGATCAGCCTGAATTTATCGATTCTTTAAGTAACTCAAATGCAAAAGATGTTTTTCAGATTTCGAATAGGAATAAATCAGCAGATATCTTTTACGAAATTAAAAACTGTGACCTGACTGGAAATATGAAATTCATAGCTCGAACACCATGGGGTGAATTCGATGCAGAAGCGAAAATATTAACAGAATATAATATTTTTAATCTCTTGGCCTCTCTCCCTTATTTCTATTCAGTAGGTGGCGACGTGCCAAGTTTTTTTCAGTCTTTATCTTCTTTATCGCTTCCTGAAGGTAGGCTTCAAAAAATTAATGAAAGGCCAATTTATATTGATTATGCACATACACCCCATGCTCTTGAACAGGCGTGTAAATCATTAAAAAATCAAGAAAACAAATTAATTTTAGTGTTTGGAGCAGGTGGAGATAGAGATACTGGCAAAAGAAAGCAAATGGGCGAAGTAGCTGATAAATATGCAGATGAAATTATTGTAACAAGCGATAATCCTAGAAACGAAGATCCTGCAAAAATAGCAGATATGATCATTGAAGGCATTTCAAAAGAATCAAAAATACATATTGAGCTTGATAGATCTAAAGCAATCAGTCGAGCAATTGATAAAATGGACGGAAGAAGCACGCTATTAGTGTGTGGCAAAGGCCATGAAAAAAATCAGATTATTGGAAATAATAAATTCTTTTTTTCAGACAAAGAGGAAATCATCAAATGTATAAATTAAATGGTTTTAGAGATTTAGAGCAAATAGCAAAATTTTTAGGATCAAGTGCAACAAATAATATGGTCATAAATGAAGTTGTATTTGATTCAAGACAGGCAAAAAAAAATTCATTATTTATCCCGCTTAAGGGAGAACAATTCGATGGCGAAGAATTTGTACAAGACTGTTTAAATCGTGGAGCTGCATGCTTGTCTATAAATTCTCATGAAGGGGCAGTTATTCAGGTCCCAAATGTATATACAGCACTTTTGAAATTAGCTCAGCAAAAACTTGAAAATCTCTCTCCAGTAACTTTTTTTATAACTGGAAGTTATGGAAAGACAACAATTAAAGATATGTTGAAATTTTTTATCGGAGCGGATTGTCATGCTACTAGCTCGAATGAAAATAATGAATTTGGTATTCCATTTACTATCTTAAGTATGCCAGAAAGCGCAAAGTTTTTGGTTGTTGAGTGTGGAGCAAGAAAGCAAGGGGACTTCGAGGAGATATCTAGTATCTTAAAATGCGATGTCTTCATTTTGACAGGTATTGCAGGCAATCATTTGGAAACGTTTGGTTCTATAAAAGAAATAGAAAATACAAAATTACAACTTAGGCATTCGTTAAGAAATCAAGCTAACTTTATTGATGGAAGAATCATTCAAGAAACCAATTATGAAAGGTTTAATAAATTGCTTGTCGAACAAGCCTTATCATTAATTAACTTAGAAAAAGAGATTCATAATGATGATTTTGTTCCATCTTCAGGAAGAGGAAATGAAATGCAATTATATGAAGGAAAAATTATTGATCACACATATAATGCCAGTCCCCATACTATGATCTCAACTGCTAGCAAGTATGACCCTAAAGAAACAATCCTAATTTTAGGAGATATGGCAGAACTTGGTGATACAGAGGATAAACTTCATCTTTCAACTTTAAATGAGCTGAAGGAATATCAAATATTTGTTACAGGGAATATATTTAAAAAGGTATTTTTAAAAGCTGATTCTAAACAACTAACTTATTTTCAAGGTATTAAAGATTTTCCAAAAGATATTTTTGTGAAATTGCTCAAAGAAGGCAAAAACTTATACTTTAAAGGTTCAAGGTCGAGTAAAATGGAAAACTACATCGAAGCTTTAATAAATGATTGAATTTTTTTTAAACTTTCTTCCTGAAAAGTCGCCATTCCTCAATCTTTTCTCATACTTGAGTACAAGAACTATTCTAGCAACACTCACCGGGTTAATAATTGTAATTTTTTGTGGAGATTATTTCATAAACAAGATTAGATCTTTGCAATTCAAGCAATCAATAGGTGATAGGGGGCCAGAGAGCCACAAAGCAAAAGATGGAACACCAACAATGGGAGGTTTGCTTGTAGTCGGTGCTGTCATATTCTCAGGATTGCTTTGGGGTGATTTAAATAGCAAATATATTTTAATTTCTCTTTTTTGCTTAATATCTTTTGGCTTAATTGGCTTTGTTGATGACTACAAAAAGATACAAGAAAAAAACTCCAAGGGAATCTCATCGCAAACAAAACTTTTTTATCAGTTCATAGCAGCATGTGCTATTTCATTAGCGTTATTCATGACAGCTTCAAGTGAAGCAGAGTACTCCTACATTGTTCCTTTCTTTAAGGATGTATTTTTAGATTTTGGTTTTTGGTTTGTATTTATTTCCATATTTATTCTTGTTGGTAGCTCAAATGCAGTTAATTTAACAGATGGCTTAGATGGTTTGGCTATATTGCCTGTAATCATAATCACAGCAGCTTTGGGAGTTATTGCTTGGGCTTCAGGCAACGTTATTGCAGCAGATTATCTTTACATACCATTTGTTGAAGGAACTGGTGAATTGCTTGTTTTATGTGGAGCAATGGTTGGAGCAGGTATTGGTTTTCTATGGTTTAATACTTACCCAGCGCAAATATTTATGGGGGATGTTGGATCTTTATCTATGGGCGCATTTATTGCATTAGTAGCCATTATAGTTCGACATGAGATTGTTTTTGCCGTGATGTCTATGGTATTTATCATGGAAGCAATGAGCGTCATTTTGCAAGTCTCATCCTTTAAATTACGAAAGAAAAGAATATTTAAAATGGCACCTATTCATCATCATTTTGAATTAATTGGCTGGAAGGAACCAAAAATTATTGTTAGGTTTTGGATATTAACTTTTATTTTTGTTCTGATAGGCCTCTCTCTGTTAAAAATAAGATGAAAAAATCACTTATCCTTGGTTATGGTATAACAGGGAAATCTTTTGAAGCGTACCTCTCTAAAAGAAATATAAATTTTGATATTTTGGATGAACAAAAAGGTTTTATTCCTGATAATTTTACCAACACCCAAAGTTTTTTTGATATCTATGATTCAGTCTATATCTCTCCAGGCATAAATTTTAAAAAATTATTTCCTGAAGTTGCATTAGAGCAAATTAATTTTATAAGTGACCTAGATATTTTTTTTAAAAAAAATAGTTCCTTCAAAATAGGCATTACAGGAACAAATGGAAAAAGTTCTCTTGCATATTATCTAGAGCAGTTGCTAAATAAAGTTTCATCAGCGATAGCTTTGGGCAATTATGGGAATGCCTTGCTTGATAACTTAGAGCACACTAAAAAATACTCTGTTATTGAGGTTTCAAGTTTTCAATTAGATAAGATGAAGGAAAATAACTTTGATCTTACGGTTATTACAAATATTCAAAGAGACCACATTGATTATCATGGCAGTTTTGAAGCTTACAGAGAATGTAAGCTAAAAATATGTCGTGATGGAATAAAAAATTTAATAAGCGATGATGAAACTGATTTATCTAATTTAGCTTTTCAAGTTTTTGAATATTTAGAGCCCAAAGCCAACCTAGATAGCTTTGAGCTTAAAGATCTTCCACATAGATTAGAAGAATTTAGAACAGGATTCATAAATGATTCTAAATCAACTAACCTTGCTTCACTTGAGTATGCATTAAAAAAAATAGATTTTATGGGGAATTTAATTATGTGTGGGGATCCTGCAAAAGAGAGTTACTCAAACCACAATATTGAAGGCCCAAAAAAAGTTTTAATCTTTGGTAGGCATGCTAGAGAAATCGAAAAATTAATTCTCCATGATCATAAATTAGTATTTGAGACCCTGGATTCGTTGTTAAGATATCTTTTAGAAGCGAAAGTTGAAGGAGATGTTTTATTTTCTCCTGGGCATCCAAGCGGAGAAGACTTTCAAAACTTTGAAATACGAGGAAATTCCTTTAAAGAAAAAGTAAATGAATACTTTAGCTAAACCAAAAGAAAATTTAATTGACCCTCTAATTCTTATTCCAATTCTTTTGCTGACATCAATAAGCGCACTTTTTATTTTTTCAGCATCAAATGTTATTGCCTCTGAAAACTTTAATAACCCATTTTTTTTTATTGAACGACAAGTAGTTGCTTTTGCACTTTCTTTGATAATGTTTTCAGTTTTTTTATTTATTCCAATTTCTTTTTATAGAGAGAATGGGCTGCTTTTATTTTTTTTATCTGCCATTTTATTGGCTTTAGTTCTTATCCCCGGAATAGGAAGAGAAGTTAATGGAAGTAGGAGATGGTTAGATTTAGGTTTCATGAATATGCAACCTTCAGAAGTAGCTAAAATTTTTGTTCCAATATACTTATGCGGCTATTGCTTAAGAAGAAAAGAACAGCTTGAAAGCTCATGGCGAGGTTTCTTAAAGCCAATTGTAATTACATCTTTAATAAGCTTATTGTTATTCTTTGAGCCAGATATTGGTGCAATGGTAGTCATTTTTGCTATTGGTATTGGCATATTATTTATTGGCGGAGCAAAGTTATCACAGCTAGGAATTTTAACTATTATTTTCGTGACATTAGTTTCCATTTTTATTTACTTTAATGCAGAGAGACTTGATAGGGTACTGGAATTTTCAAACCCATGGGACAATCAGTATTCTTCAGATTATCAGCTAATTAATGCGTTAATTGCTTCAATACAAGGTGGTTTTTTTGGTCTTGGCATTGGGGAAAGTACCCAAAAATATTACTTTCTTCCAGAAGCTCACACTGATTTTATTTTTTCGATTTATATTGAAGAGACAGGAATGCTTGGCTTGATAGTATTACTTTCAGCTTATTTAATCATACTTGGACGTTTGTACTTTTTGGCAGACAGGTCAATGAAAAAGAATTTTTACTTTAATAGTTTATTAATTACCGCATTTGCTCTAACTTTCTTTATTCAAACAGCCTTAAATATTTTTGTTAATCTTGGTTTAATTCCAACCAAGGGCCTTGCCCTTCCATTTATAAGTTACGGAAGGAGTAGTGTTATTATGAATTTTATAGGGCTTGCAATCATGCTACGAGCAAGCTGGGAATTTAGAAATAATATAAAATGAAAATAGCAATATTTGCTGCTGGCACAGGCGGCCATATTTATCCAGCGCTTTCAATAGCAGAAAATTTTAAAAAAGATGAAGTTCTATTCTTTGCGTCAAATCGAGAGCTTGAAAAGCAAATATATGCTGTGTCTGATTTTAAAGTCATTCACTTAAAAGTTAGTGGGTTTCGTGGAAAATCCTTACTTGAGAAGATTTTTTTCCCCTTTAATCTCTTGATTAATCTTTTCAAAGTAATTTATGAATTGATTAAATTTAAACCAGCTAAATCACTTCTTATGGGCGGATACATTTCTGTTTTAGGATTAATTGCTAATAAAGTTCTATTAAAGCCCATCTTTTTACATGAACAGAACTCCATAATGGGGAGCGCCAATAAAATGGCATCTTCTTTCACAAAAAAGAACTTTACCTCTTTTCCGATAGGCATAAAGAATGAAAAAGTAATGGGAAACCCCATTAGAGGAAATTTCTGTAATCATAACTACTCAAGCCAGTTAACTAAAACCAAAGTTTTGGTTCTCGGTGGAAGCCAAGGGTGCAAATTTTTTAATGATAATCTGCCAGCAATTCTGCAAAGCTCTGAAATTCAAGAAAGGATAATTTTTCAAACAGGCAATCAGTTTTCAATGGAGAATAGCCATAAAATTGAATACAAAAAATTTATCGATGACATTCCAAAACTATTTAATGAGACAAAGTTCGTAATATGTAGATCTGGTGCAGGCACAATTACTGAGCTTCAGGCATATGGAATGCCTGCAATACTTTTTCCACTACCAAACTCTATTGATGACCATCAAAAAAATAATGCCTTAATTTATGCAGAGGGCAATGATGCTTTTATTTTTGATGAATACAATTTTGATCCAGAACATTTTTTGCAAAAGCTGAATGAATTTAATTCTCTAGATCTCAAAGAATTAAGCAAAAAAGTAAAGAAAGATTTACACTGTGAGGCAGCACTCAATATAGCAAATGAAATTAAGCAAAATTAAAAACATACATTTCGTAGGCATTGGAGGAGTTGGCATGGTCGGCATAGCTGAGATGCTTTTAAATCAAGGCTTCACAATATCTGGCAGTGATCTTGTAAAAAATAAAAATACTTCACGACTAGAAAAGATGGGCGCAAAAATTTTTCTTGGGCATAATAAAAAAAATGTTTCCGAGGCTGATGTAATTGTCTATTCATCTGCAGTTGTGAAATCTAATCCTGAGATAAAAGCTGCGGAGATGCTCAATAAAACAATAATTCCAAGAGCAGAAATGTTAGCAAGCTTAATGAGGGGGTTTCATAGTATTGCTGTTGCTGGTTCCCATGGAAAAACATCTACAACAAGTCTTATCTCAAATATTTTTATTAAAGCAAACCTTGATCCTACTTTTATCATTGGAGGGAAGATTCTTGGCCAAGAGTCCAGGAGCATTTTAGGAGCAAGCGATTATATAATTGTAGAGGCAGATGAAAGTGATGCATCCTTTTTGCACCTAAATCCAGAAATAAGTGTTGTTACAAATGTAGATAATGACCATTTAGATTTTTACGAAAACGATCCATCAAAATTACAAAAAACATTTCATCAATTTCTAGAAAATCTTCCTTTTTACGGAACTGCTGTAATTTGCATTGATGATGAAGGCGGTCAGAAACTATTCGACGAATTATCTAGGCCAAAAATTTCATATGGTTTCAAGAAATCAGCAAATTTTTATATCAAAAATTTGAAGCAGTTGAAAAACTATCAAGAGTTTTCGGTAACAAATAATTCAAATGGCAAAGAGGTGCGTTTGAAACTCAAAATTCCTGGAAAACATAATGCATTAAACGCTACCGCAGCATATATTGTTGCAAAGCAAGCTGGAATTAATACAAGAATTATTAAGGACTCTCTTTCATCTTTTGGAGGAGTCTCAAGAAGGCTTGAAGAGAAAGGATCTCTAAAGATCAACAATAAATCAATTACCTTAATTGATGATTATGGACACCATCCAACTGAAATTACTGCCACAGTGGATGCATTAACTGCTTCCAATAGAAATAAAAAAATTAATATGATCTTTCAGCCACATAGGTACTCAAGGTCCTCATTATTGTTTGATGATTTCATTAAAAGCTTATCAAGTTTAGATTTAGTAATTTTGATGGATATCTACTCTGCTGGTGAACAAAATCTTAAGGGAATTTCTGCATATGACTTTGTTGACGCCCTTAGAAAAAAAGGCACAAAAGCGCTCTTTGCAAAAAATTTAAAAGAAATTTCTTCAATACTTGAAAGTGAGGTAAAAGATGGAGATATTTTGGTAACTCAAGGTGCTGGAAATGTTGTAGATATTTCAAATTCACTTAAAGCTTTATATAAATGAAAAATGTAATTGTACTTTTTGGTGGAGATTCTGATGAAAAAGAAATATCTAAGCTATCTGCTGATTCAATAATAAATAATATTGACACCACAAAGTTTGATGCACAGTTATTAGATTTAAATAATCTAAATTTAAAAGAAGTTGATAAAGAGACGGTATTTTTTATCGCCGTTCATGGATTTGGTGGCGAGGATGGGCAAGTTCAGGATTTGTTGTCGAAAAATGGATATAGATTTACAGGTTCAGACTATGAATCTACAAAAAAGTGCTGGGATAAGGTTTTATCCAAAGAGATTCTTATCCAAAACAATATTAACACCCCTAAATTTATAACAATCGACAAGAATGAAGATTTAAATTTAAATGATGAATTCTTTTCTGAAATAACAGAATATTTTGTGAAGCCAGCAATGAATGGGTCTAGTCTTGGTGTTTCAAGGGTAACCAATATAAACGATCTTGAATCAGCAGTTAATGATGCCAAAAAATTTTCTGATCAGGTAATCATTGAAGAGTGCTATGGTGATGCTGAATATACAGTTGCCATCCTCAATGGTATCGCTTTAGAGCCTCTTGAGATTCTGCCCGATCCGAAACAAAGCTTTTATGATTACGAAGCAAAGTATCTTTCAGGAGAAACAAAGAAAGTTGAGATTATTGATAAAGCACTTGCTAAGGAGCTTAAAGCCATGGCAGTTAAAGCCTTCTATAGCCATGATTGCAATACATGGGGTCGTGTAGATTTTGTCACAAAAGGTGAGTCTATTGGTGTCTTAGAAATAAATACTGTTCCAGGTTTTACTGAAAAAAGTTTAGTACCACTTGCAGCAAAAAAGTCTGGAATTAATTATCAACAACTTATTACAGAAATAATTGAAGACGCACTATAAATTTATACTTTCCGCTTTCTTGCTCTCAATCGTTTTTTTGAGCCTACAGCTATTCAATAAACCAAAAACAAAAGTTCTTAGATCAATTGATGAGCCATTTTGTAAATTATGCATGTCTGAGCTCAAAGCAAACTTTTATAAAGATTATGAATATGAGAAATACTTGAAATCAGCTAGCTGGATAGAAACAGTGAATAAAAGAAATAAATTTTTCACTATGGAATATGAGGTAACTCTCAGACAGCCTGAGTTTAAATTCAAAAACGGTCTTTATTATGATAAAAATCTAGAAATTTTTTTTCATCCCACAATTAAAGAGCTTCCAGCCTTAATCTTTGATGCAAGCTCGTTGAAATCAAATAATTTCAATGAAGCACTTTTAATAAAGACTAGTATTGATGGCTTAAAGCAAATCGAATACTCAAAAGTCTCTGGATGGACAATCTATCTCAATTCACTGGTAGTTAGACTCGGAAAGAATGAATTAGAAGAGAGATTAATTAAATTGAATGTTATTTTAAGTGATTTTGAAAAAAATAATTTAAAGAATAAAATTCTAGATTTAAGGTACCAGAATGGTTTCTCGGTTACACAAATATGATTTGTATTATAGATCTAGGCACATCTAAAGTAAGCTCAATTCTAATTGATGATGCTGCAAAGATGACAGTAAAAGCTTTTTCTTCTGTCGAGACCCAAGGCATAAAAAATGGATCCATTATAAATATTGGGGCAACTTCTGATTCAATTGCTGATTCAATACGAGATCTTGAGATGCAATCCGGTGAAAAAATAAAAGAAGTAAATGTTGCCTTTTCTGGCGAACAAATTTCTAGTACTAATTCAAATGGGCCTGTGGTCATTGGGCAAAAAGAAGTCACTGCCTCTGATATACAAGATGCTTTAAGAATATCCTCTACCATGAAAGTTCCAAGCGATAAAACTTTGCTGTCAGTTATGCCAATAGAATACATAGTTGATGGCCAGCCTGGTATTTCTGACCCTATGGGTATGAATGGTGTAAGGTTAGAGGCTCGTACTCATCTTGTTTATTGTTCACAGAATACAAAAAATAATATTTCAAAATGTGTCGAGGAAATTAATAGTCTAAAAATAAACAAATATTTTTTTAATCAACTTGGTGCAGCAGAATGCACGTTAACAAAAGACCAAAAAGAACTTGGCATTTGTTTGATAGATATAGGTGCTGGCACAACTGATTTAACTGTGTATAGAGGTGGCTCTATATGTTTCTCAAAGGTCTTGCCGAATGCTGGTGACTACATTACAGAATCAATTGCCGTCAATCTTAAAATACCATCTTACCAAGCTGAGGAGATAAAGAAAAAGTACGGTTGTGCTGTTGCGGACTTGGCCTCTGATGAACAATTAAAGATTACAGATGTAAGCAGCGGAAATGAAACCACTGTTTCAAGAGTTGTTCTTGCCGAAATAGTTCAACAAGCACTTACCAATATCCTTAGATATTGCATAAATACTATAGAGGAGAATGGTCTAAAGGAACATATTCCAGCAGGATATGTAGTCACAGGAGGGACAGCAAATCTTGAAGGCATTAAAAAATTAGGTGATCAAATGACGCAATCAAGCTTCAGTATTGGGTTGCCAATAATAAATCGACCTCAAAAATCTGATCAATTAATTAAACCACAATTTAGTGCAATTGTAGGCCTAGTTCATTTTTATGCCCAAGAACAAAATAAAGAGTTTACCTTTAATCAAAGCAAGGGTATCATAGGCCAGATTGTTGAATGGATTAAATCCGAATTATGATGCAAAACTACGAATTAATGCTCTTACTGAATCCAAATGCTATGGATGAAGTTGATGATTTTCTAAAGGGCTTAGAGGATATTATCAAAGGAGATAAAGGCGATTTAGTTGAAAAAAAATTGCTTGGAAAAAGACAACTTGCATATCCAATCAACAATATGAATTATGCTAACTATGTCCATTTGGACATAAAAGTGAATTCAGAAACACTTACAACGCTTGAAGAAAAATTTAGGTATGATCAGAATGTGTTTAGACATTTAACAGTAAAAATTGCGAAATGACTGAAGATAAAAAAATTAACATAGATTACAGAGACCCTGAATCTCTAAAACAGTTCGTATCTGAAAATGGAAAAATACTTTCATCAAGATACACAAGACTGAACGCTAAAGATCAAAGAAAACTTACAAAAGCAGTTAAAAAGGCAAGAATACTTGGTTTTTTACCATTCACAGATAAGCACAAAATAGAGGAGAACTAATGAAAGTAGTTCTTGTTACTAAAATTAAAAATTTAGGTGATATTGGTGACATTGTTGATGTCAAAGCAGGCTTTGCAAGAAACTTCTTACTTCCATATCATAAAGCTCTTCCTGCAACAGATGCCTACATTAAAGATTTTGAGGAGAAAAAGGAAGAATACCTCAAAAAAGCTCAAGATGAGCTTTCATTAGCAGAAGCAAATGCAATCGCCCTGGATAAAATGAGCATCTCAATTTCTGCAAACGCACAAGAGAGCGGTTCTCTTTTTGGTTCAGTAGGAATTACAGAAATCTTAGAAGCAATTCATGCTGAAGGTCATGATTTTGTTAAAAGAGCATCTATTATTATGCCAACTGGTCCGATAAAAGAGGTCGGAGAATTCGAGGTAAACGTTGAACTTCATCCAGAAATAGTTAAATCTATATCTATAGAAGTAAAAGCAACGTAATGCCAAGTAACATTGAAGTAGAACAAGCCGTATTAGGGGCATTGTTATTATCCAAAGAAAAATATCCAGAAGTTGATGCATTGATCAATTCATCTGACTTTGAATCTGATTTACATAAAGAAATTTACGATTGTATTAAAGAGCTTGCCGATCAAGGCAAAGGCATAGACCATATAACAGTTTCAAAACTACTAGAAAGAAAAAACTCTCTTCAAAGAGTAGGGGGAATAGACTATTTAAAAGAACTTCAAACTATTCCAATTTCTGCATTGGCAGCTGACAGTTATGCAAACCTAGTCAAAGACCAATCAATCGATAGAAATCTCAAGAAAGTGCTTGATGAATTAATGAAAACTGTTTCAGATCCCAAAGGAAAATCAAGCGATGAACTGCTCAATGAAGCAGAGGCAAAAATTTTTGAATTATCAGAGAATAGATCAAAAACAGATTCCTTAAAGAAAATTGAGGAGTTTGTAGGAACTACCCTTGATAAGCTTGAAGAACTTTCCAAAAAACAGGGAGAGCTTATCGGCTCATCCTCTGGATTTAAAGCCATAGATGGGGTTACACAAGGACTGCAAGACGAAGATCTTATAGTTATAGCCGGAAGACCAAGTATGGGTAAAACCTCACTTGCTATGAACATTGCAGAAAATATAGCAAAGAATGATGATGGTTGTGTTGCTGTATTCAGTCTTGAAATGTCATCTCAATCACTCACATCAAGAATGCTAGCTTCAATGGCTGGCATTTCTCAAAGTAATGTGAAGACTGGAAATCTTACAGATAGACAGTGGGAGAAGCTTATACAACAAGCAAAGAAACTTGAGGAGATGAATATATTTATTGATGATACGCCAAACATATCTCCTATGGAAATAAGAGCAAAATCAAGAAGACTAGCAAAACAATACCGAAAACAAGGTGGAGTAAAATTAGTTGTTGTTGATTATATTCAGTTAATGCAAATGCCAGGAAGAACGGAAAATAGAGTAAATGAACTTTCTGAAATTTCTAGGGCCCTCAAATATTTAGCAAAAGAAATTAATGCTCCTGTAATTGTTTTATCCCAGTTAAACAGAGCAGTTGAGCAGAGGCCTAATAAAAGACCCCAGATGTCTGATCTAAGAGATTCTGGTGCAATTGAGCAGGATGCTGATCTAATTTTCATGCTTTATAGAGATTTTGTTTATAACAAAAATGAGGAATGGAAAAACGTTGCTGAAGTGAGATTAGTTAAACACAGAAACGGTCCAACCAAGGATTTACTCTTATCTTTTAGAGATGAACTGACCAGGTTTGGTGACCTAGCTCCAGAAGTTATGAACAGTTATGCGCAAGACAGAACTGCAGATTAACCTTAAGTCCATAAAGGACAATCTTAACCAAATTAAAAATTACACATCTGCAAAGATTCAAGCTGTTGTCAAAGCAGGCGCATATGGTCTGAACTTAAATGAAGTTTACAATGCTATTTCTGATGATGTTGAGTCTTTTGCTGTTATCACTCTTAAAGAAGCGAAAGCATTAAGGGAAATAACAGATAAACCCATACTACTATTTCAAGGAGTTCATGAAACCAAAGATTATTCAGATGTCGAAGATTTAAACCTTGATTTTGTAGTCCATTCTCCATGGCAGTTTGATGGAATTGAAAAATTTAACCTTTCAAATTCCAGAATTTGGCTAAAAATTGAGACTGGCATGAACAGGTTCGGCCTGCATGAGCAAGATTTTTTAAAGATTTATAAATCACTCAACAAAGAAAAATTCGCTGAAGTTATATTGATGTCACACCTAGCTTGCTCTGGCGATAAAAATAATGAATCTAATCAAAATCAAATTGAGAATTTCAAAAGAATTACTCATAACATGCCTGAAAGAAAAAGCCTTGCAAACTCTGGTGCAATATTTAATTTCCCAGATGCACATTTTGATATTGTAAGACCCGGCATTGCTCTATATGGAGGTAAATATCTTGAATTTGGCATTAAGCCCACCACTAAACTGAGATCAAAAATTATTTCAATTAAAGATATAAAAAAAGGAGCTAGTGTTGGTTACGACATGGCATGGACTGCAGAAAAAGATACCAAAATTGGAATCATAGGAATTGGTTATGGAGATGGATTCCCTTATGTACATAACCCATTAAATGTTTCGATAAACAACAAAACCTTTCAGACTGTTGGAAGAATAAATATGGATGCAATAACAATAGATCTTGATGGTGATGAATCAATTAAAATTGGAGATTGGGTAGAGCTTTGGGGATTTAATACAGACTTAACAAGTTTTTCATCTGAATTTGAGAGCATTTCATACCGTTTATTAACAAATATCTCGGGTAGAGTGGATAAAAATTATTTAGAATAGCTTAAGGATTTTATTTTGCTCAAAGACACTAGATATATTTTTGTCACAGGAGGTGTTGTTTCATCTCTAGGGAAAGGAATCACTTCAGCCTCAATAGGTTCAATTCTTGAATCAAAAGGATACAAAGTCTCAGTAATAAAACTTGATCCTTATTTTAATGTTGATCCAGGTACAATGAGCCCCTTTCAACATGGAGAGGTTTTTGTAACAGAGGATGGTTCAGAAACAGATCTTGATCTAGGTCATTATGAAAGATTCATAGACCATAAGTGCACAAAAGATAATAATTTCACAGCAGGTAAAATTTATTATTCAGTTCTTAAGAAAGAGAGAAAGGGAGAATATCTTGGTAAAACAGTTCAAATCATTCCTCACATTACAGATGAAATAAAAAATAGAGTTCTAGCTGCTTCATCTAATTGTGATATTGCTATTGTGGAAATTGGGGGAACAGTTGGCGATATTGAGAGCCAATCATTTATTGAATCAATAAGGCAGTTGGGTCTCGAATTAAAACCATACCAGACAGCCTATTTACATCTCACCTATGTACCTTTCTTAACAAATGCCGGTGAGCTTAAAACGAAACCAACACAACATTCTGTTAAGGAATATAGAACTTTGGGGTTGCAGCCAGATGTTCTAATTTGTAGGTCTGAATATGATGTACCAAAAGAAAGCAAAGAAAAAATAGCTCTTTTCTGCTCAATGCCCAATGATGGAGTTATTTCGCTTCCAAATCTAAAGACGATTTATCAAGTACCATTAAGGTTAGCTGAAGAGGGTATTGATAAAAAATTGACTGAAATACTCCAGCTTGATAAAAACAAGCCAAAACTTAATGCTTGGAAAAAAGTTGTCAAAAGAAAGCTTGATCCATCAAGCGAAATCAACGTTGCATTTGTTGGAAAATATGTCGATTTAAAAGATGCATATTTCTCTTTAATTGAGGCGCTAGATCACGCAGGAATTCACAATGATGCAAGAGTAAACCTAAACTTTATTAATTCTGAAGAATTAAACAGTAAAAATTATCACAGAGTGCTAAGCAAAGCTGATGCAATATTGGTGCCAGGTGGATTTGGTGATAGAGGAATTGAGGGAATGATTCTAGCAGCAAAATATGCAAGGCAGAAAAATGTGCCATATTTCGGAATTTGTTTAGGGCTACAAATAGCAATTATTGAAATGAGCAGAAACTTGCTTGGTCTTAAAGATGCAAACAGCACAGAATTTAAATCAAAAACACAACATAAAGTTATTTCGTTGGTAACTGAATGGAAAAATAAAGATGGAAGTATAGAGAAAAGATCAAGAGATTCAGAAAAGGGCGGAACCATGCGTCTTGGTGCACAGAATGCAACTCTAGTTAAAGGATCTTTAGCTCAAAAACTCTATAAAAAGAAAACAATCTTTGAGCGTCACAGGCACAGATATGAAGTAAATCCTGATTATGTTGAATCATTGGAAGCAAATGGATTAATGGTTTCAGGAAGATCAGAATTTAAAAATTTAGTTGAGATTATTGAGTTAAAAGACCATCCTTGGTTTTTGGCTTGCCAATTTCATCCAGAATTTACATCTAAACCTAAAACCGGTCACCCTTTGTTTAACGATTTTGTTTCTAAAGCAGTAGAATTAAAGGAAAAAAAATGAAAACAAATAATTTAACTATTTCAAACGAAAGTAAATTAACCATTTTTGGGGGTGTGAATGTAATAGAAAGTGATGATTTGCTTTTTGAGGTCGCTGATAAGTTTGTGGAATTATCTGAAAAACACAGTTTCAACTATGTCTTCAAGGCATCTTTTGACAAAGCTAATAGATCATCGCTTGACTCATTTAGAGGTCCAGGTATGGAAAAAGGGCTTGAGTCACTTCAAAAAGTAAAAGATAAATTTAATGTTCCAATTATTACAGATATACATGAGCCAGGTCAGGCCGATCCAGTTGCAGAGGTTTGTGATGTAATTCAAATTCCAGCTTTTTTATGTCGCCAAACAGATTTAGTTGTTGCTGCAGCCAAAACAAACAAAATTATCAACATAAAAAAACCTCAATTTTCCTCTGCAAAAGAGATGTTTCATGCAGTGAAGAAATGTGAAGCAGCTGGAAATGGAAATGTAATCCTTTGTGAGAGAGGTAATATTTTTGGATACAATAATTTGGTAGTAGACACTTTAAATTTTCAGCTACTTAAACAGTCAGGCAAACCAATATTTTTTGATGTAACTCATGCTTTACAGCAACCAGGGTTATTGGAAAAGAGTACTGGTGGAAGAGGGCAATATGTGTTTGATCTTGCTAAAGCAGGCGTTTCACAAAATATTGCTGGGCTATTTCTGGAAACACATCCTGATCCAGATAAGGCTAAATGCGATGGGCCTTGCGCATTGAAATTATCAGAGCTTGATGCATTTTTAGAAAAAATATTTGCATTAGATAAATTAGTCAAAGGACAATTATGAAAATAAAGAAAATAGATTCTCTTGAAGTTCTAGATTCAAGAGGAAGGCCAACAGTATATTCAAATATTCATTTAGAATGTGGAGCAAAAGGTTCTGCAATGGTTCCAAGTGGTGCATCAACTGGATCTTTAGAAGCCCATGAACTACGTGATGGTGACAACAGGTACTTGGGCTTAGGAACAAAAAAAGCTGTCGCATCCATAAAAGAACTTAATGATCATCTTGTTGGTCAAAGAGCAGAAGATCAACGATCAATTGATGAGATTATGATTGATGTTGATGGAACAGCAAATAAATCAAATTTAGGTGCAAATGCTATATTAGCAGTCTCTCTGGCTACAGCTCGTGCAGCTGCAAACTCATTAAATATTCCTTTATACGAATATATGAATATAGCTTTCAAGAGCAGTTATGAAGAAAATTGTGGGATGTCACTTCCTAAACCTATGCTCAATATCTTTAACGGCGGAGCACATGCAAATAATAGTATCGACATTCAGGAATTCATGATTATGCCATCTGATAATTTTTCATTTAATGAAGGGTTGGCGAAATCTACTGAGATATATATGCACCTCAAGAAAAACTTGGCAAAAAAAGGTTTTGCAACAACTGTTGGGGATGAAGGTGGTTTTGCTCCAAATTTTGATTCTAATGAACAGGTAATTGAAGAGGTTGTAGCAGCGGTAGAATCTGCTGGCTTAGAATATGGCAAAGATATCTTTTTAGCACTCGACTGTGCATCTACAGAGCTCTACAAAAACGGTACATATGAGATTAGTGGAGAGAATAAAATTTTAACAAAACCTGAAATGGTTGAGTACATAAATGATCTAGTATCAAAATACGATATCAAATCTGTGGAAGATCCTTTTGACGAGCAAGATTGGGAATCATGGAAAAGTCTCACAGCCCTTAACCCAAATGTTCAAATAGTTGGCGATGATATCTTTGTAACACAGAAAGACTTGCTTAAAAAAGGCATCGAAGAGAAGGCAGGCAATTCTATTCTTATAAAATTAAACCAAGTTGGCACTCTATCTGAAACCTTTGAAACTATTGCTTTGGCAAAAGCAAATGGTTTTGGGACAATTATTTCACACCGTTCTGGAGAAACAGAGGACACCTTTATTGCTGATCTTTCTGTTGCGGTGGATGCTCGTCAAATTAAAACTGGGGCACCAGCGCGATCAGATAGGACGGCAAAGTATAATAGGCTTCTGATTATAGAAGACGAACTTTATCCATGAACCTTAAAACCACACTAAAAATATTTGCAATTGGAATTTTAGTAGTCTTAATAGCACTTCTCTCAGTTGATATTTTTAATGGTAGCTTTAGTTTTGAAGAAAAAAACAAACTTGATAATCTTGTTGATGCTAAAGAAATTGAACTTACTCAGATCTACAATGAAAACCAGAATTTAAAAGATGAAATAGAAACAATAAAAGATGATGATGAGTATGTGGAGCACATAGCCAGAGAGAATTTTGGATTAATAATGGATGGGGAAGAATATATAATTGAAGATCCAGAGTAACAAAACATACTTAATTATCCCTGCAGCTGGTTTAGGCACAAGATTTAATTCTGATTCACCAAAACAATACACCAACCTAGGCAGCTTAACTATTTTGGAAAAAACTATTGAATGTTTTGTTCACCACGATGATTTCTCAGAAATCATTATTGCGATTAATAAAGATGACAAATATTTCAATGATCTTGAAATCGCAAAGCATGAGAAAGTAACGCGAGTTATTGGAGGAGAGACTCGTGCTGAATCAGTGTTGGCTGCTTTAAAAACAATAAAAGATAACTCTGTTGTGATGGTTCATGATGCAGTAAGGCCATTTATTAAAAGCTCAGAAATAAAAACAATGATTAGTTCATTTGGAGCAATGGATGAAGATATCTTGATTTTTGGCATCCCGGTATATGAATCTCTAAAGCAAATTGATAAAGATAGTTTGTTTGTAAAGAAAAGTGTTGATCGAAATAAATACTATTTGGCGCAAACCCCACAGATTACAATGTCGCAATCACTGGAAACAGCTATTGAGCTATCTTTAAAAGAAAACTTTGTGCCTGGAGATGAATCGGAAGCAATAGAGCGTGCTGGCGGCAAAGTAAGATTTATCCAAGGTTCAAGAAAAAACATAAAGATAACAGTTGAGGAAGACCTTAATACTATTTTAGATAATGAAAGATTAGGTAATGGTTTTGACAGTCATCGCTTTAAAGATGGTGATGGTCTAATGATTGGTGGTCTTAAAATTCCCTATTCAAAGTCATTCTTAGCACATTCAGATGGTGATATCGTATTGCACGCCATCATAGATTCAATGTTTGGGGCTTTAAGCCTTGGGGATATAGGTCAGCATTTTCCAAATACTGATGAGTGGGAAAATTGCAGTGGAAGTAAAATGTTTTCAATTGCTTACAAGAAAATCAGAGAAAAAGGATATAAATTAAAACAATTAGATATAATTGTTATCCTTGAAGAGCCAAAACTCTTGGCCTACAAAGATCAGATTATAGAATCAATATCTCAAATTACTGATTTAGATAAAGATTTAATTGGTTTTAAAGCTAAAACCTCTGAAAAAATGGGCTTTATAGGAGAAAATGAAGGTGCTGCTTGTATGGTGCTTTGCAGATTACAAAAATGAAAATATTAATTACAAATGATGATGGGATTGATTCTCATATTACAAGAGCTCTACATGAAAAGTTAAGCGAGAAGCATGATTGTACGCTTATTGCCCCTGCAAAAGATAAAAGTGGACAAGGTGCAGCTATTACATTGAGAACTTCTGTCGAAGTAACTAAATTAGATGAGCAAATATATTCAGTAGATGGAACACCTGCAGATTGTGTATTTATGGGTTTGATGGCAATTATGAAAGAAACACCAGATATTGTGGTCTCAGGTATAAATAAGGGTGCAAATATGGGTGATGATGTAATTCATTCGGGTACATTGGGGGCTGCCTTTACTGCAAGAAAGCTTAAATATCCTCCAATAGCATCATCAATTGCTGGCAGATCATTTGAACATTTCGATTCATCAATTTTAGCAACTGAAATGATGCTCAATTATGTTGTTGAAAACTACAGCGAAGAACCGCATGAAGGGATTGTTTTCAACGTTAATGTTCCAAACTTACCATTTACCGAGATAGAAGGATTTTCATTTACAAAATTAGGAAATAGAGGAATTCCACTCGCACCAGAGTTTAAGGAAGAGGATGGAAAAGCAACATATAAAATTGGCAAATCTGGCACTCCAGTAGGTGAGCTTGAAGGGACTGATTTCGAGTCAATTAGAAGCAATAAAGTCTCGGTTACTCCACTTTACTGGAATATGACCAAACTTGATCTCATAAGAGGCAAACTGCCAAATGAGTAAATTTTTTCAAAGGTTCTTAGCAGGAATCTTTATGGGCTTTGCTGAAATAACACCTGGCATTTCTGGAGCTACAATAGCAGGCTTATTTAATGTCTATAAAGATTTTGTTTCTGTACTTACAGCTTTTAATCCAAAAAACATATTAGATAAAAATGAAAAGTTTGTTAGCAACCTTAACCTCCCTTTTATTTTTCCTTTAATTTGTGGAATGGGCATTGCTGTCTATGCCGCATCTTTTGCGATTGATTATTTGATATCAGAACACCTTTTTATTTTTAAAGTTTTTCTATCCTTAATAATGGTTATTGCTGTAATAAAAAATTGCGCATTCGATCATGAGATTAGAGATGCTATTAAGTTTTTAAGGGGTTTTATATTCGGTTTTTTAATAGCTCTAGCTATCGCCCTGACTTTGATCGAAATGAATTTCAATAATTCTATTCTTTTAATAATTGCAGGTTTTTTAGCTTTTTCAGCTTTTATCTTGCCTGGAATATCAGGATCTTTAGTGCTCTTGCTATTAGGGTCGTATCAGTTTGTGATTTCAGCAATTAAAATTCTTGATGTGATAGCGCTTTTACCTTTTATCCTTGGAATGGCCATATCCTTTCTTTTTCTACCTACTGAGATTATGAAAAGTTTTAAAGCAAATGAGATTAGAACAAAGGTTTTCTTTTCAGGATTAATTTTAGGTTCAATTCCTGCAGTGTGGTTGCACCTTCACTAACGTTTCAATAAATTAAATTTATCTTTTTGATTTTTATATTTTTCGGCCTGAGGAAGGGCATCTTTTTTTTGGGTGATATTAGGCCATTCTTTTGATAACTGCTCATTTATCTCAATGAATTTAATCTGATCGGCTGGTAGCTCATCCTCTGAAAAAATTGCATCAACTGGACACTCTGGCTCACAAAGACCACAATCAATACATTCATCAGGACTTATAACTAAAAAGTTTTCGCCCTCGTAGAAACAATCAACAGGGCAAACTTCAACACAATCGGTGTGTTTACATTCAATGCATGAGTCAGTAACTATAAATGCCATGAAAGTATTCTACTGTAATTAAGTTTATTTTGATTTTGTTATTACAAAAGAAAATATAATATTTATATAGACTTGAAAAAAATTATATGATCTAATACTGTATATACATACACTATAGGAAAAAACTATGTCTGATTCAAAAAAACAAACACTCGATAACGCACTTAAACAAATAGAAAGCCAATTTGGTAAAGGCACAATAATGAAGCTTGGAACAAGAGAAACTGTAGAAGTTCCATCTATTGGTACAGGCTCTTTTGGTTTAGATAAGGCTCTTGGAATAGGTGGCCTTCCAAAAGGAAGAGTAGTTGAAATATACGGGCCTGAGTCATCTGGTAAGACAACATTAACTCTGCAAATCATAGCTGAATGTCAGAAAGCTGGGGGCAGTGCAGCATTTATTGATGCGGAGCATGCTTTGGACCCAGATTATGCAAAGGCATTGGGAGTTGATATAGACGAACTACTACTTTCCCAGCCTGATACTGGCGAACAAGCTCTTGAAGTTACAGATATGTTGGTGAAAAGTGGAAGTCTTGATGTAATCGTTGTAGATAGTGTTGCAGCTCTGGTACCAAGAGCTGAGCTAGAAGGAGACATGGGAGATTCTCACGTAGGCTTACAGGCCAGATTAATGTCTCAAGCATTACGAAAAATTACTGGAAGTATCCAGAAATCAAATACCTTGGTAATTTTTATCAACCAAATAAGGATGAAGATTGGCGTAATGTTTGGCAATCCCGAAACAACAACAGGTGGTAATGCTCTTAAATTCTACTCAAGTGTGAGGCTTGATATTAGAAGAGTTGGAGCAATCAAGGAAGGAGACGAAATTGTTGGTAATGAAACTAGAGTAAAAGTAGTTAAAAATAAAATGGCTCCTCCATTTAAAGTTGTTGATTTTCAAATCTTATATGGCAAAGGCATCAACAGATTTGCTGAAATAATTGAGTACGCTGTTAAAAAATCAATTATTGAAAAATCAGGTTCTTGGTATAGCTATAATGGCGATAAAATTGGACAAGGTTTAGCTAAGGCGTCTGATTTCCTTAGAGAGAATCCAAAAATTCTTGAAGAGATAGAGAAATCAGTTCAAGAAGCCTAATTCTAGCTATTCTCAATTATATAATCATCCACAACTGCCTCTAACACTGTTAGGGGCAGAATTCCGTTCATCAAAACAGCTGAATGAAAATCTTTAATATCAAACCTATTGCCTAACTCGTTTTTGGCTCTTTCTCTTAACTCTAATATCTTTACCCTTCCAATCATGTAGGATGTAGCTTGTCCAGGCCAAACAATATATCTTTCAATCTCTGATTGGGCCTCACTTCTAACTTCCCCAACATTATCCATCATATAAACTATAGCTTCTTCCCTAGTCCATTTTTTTGCATGAAGGCCTGTATCAATGACTAATCTTGCGGCTCTAAAGAGTTCTGATTGTAATGATCCTATCATCTCAAATGGATCATTAATCAACCCAGCTTCTATTGCTAATCTTTCCGCATATAAAGCCCACCCCTCTGAATATGCTGAAGTTCTATAGCCAAACTTATTCCATAATGTTTGATTAGGGTTTTCTTGATTTAGAGCTATTTGCATGTGATGGCCAGGCACTGCTTCATGAAATGAAAGTGCAGGCATCTTAAATGTTTGAGTGGCATTAATGTCATATAGGTTGGCATACCAAACCCCAGGTCTTGAGCCATCTAGTGATGGGCCTCGATAATAGCCTCCCGCGGCACTTTTTTCTGCAAAAATAGGAACTCTTTTTACTATTACTTCAGCAATGGGAAGTTCATTAAAGTACTGAGGTAAAATTTTGTATGTTTCATTTTGTATTCGTGTGTATTCATCAAGAATAGCTTGTCTGCCAGCATCTGAATCTTCAAATAAAAACCTAGGATCATTATTTAGCTCATCGTAAAGAGTCGCCAAAGGTCTCGATACATCATAACCCTCTGCTTCAAGAATGCTTCTGATTTCTGATTGAATGCTTTCTACGAGTTTTAATCCTATTTCATGGATTTCATCTGGAGAATAGTCTGTAGTTGTATAGATCTTAAGTCGATGCTTGTAGTAGTCTTCTCCATTTGGCATGCTCCATACCCCATCATGCTCTCTTGCATTTTGGGAATGAAGCCTAATGAGTTCTGTCAGTTCTGTATATGTTGGTTTGAAACTTTCATTAATTGCCTTTTCCAAGTTTTTCAATAAATCATTAGCCTGAGCCTCATTGATACTTATTTCAGCAATTTTATTTTTAAAAGATGAATATAGAGGATGATTAAGAGTATCTGTGCTTGTAAGAATTTCGAGCTGAACTAAGGACCTTTCATAGACAAATTTTGGAGAAAAGAGACCTCTGTCGGCTCTTAATTTCTCAACTTCCATCAGTTCATTTATAGCTTTTGATATACCGTAAACTCGCTTTATGTAATCTTCAGCATCTTTTTGATCACCAATTCTATGAGTGTCTGTCATAAAATCTACGAATCCTAAATGAGATCCATAGAACTGAATAAAAGGACCTTGGTGATATTCAAAAGATTCGAATTGTCTTTTTTGATTTTCTGCAGAAAATTTTGCGACCATTAAATTTAGTTTCGCAGACCTCTCCAATGAATTCGCATCAAATGAATTTAGTCTTCTTTCATACTCGAGGAAATCCTCGTAGGCATCTTCATTCGCCTTAATAGAGTAGTCATCCCATTTTTCATTGTGATTTGTTAAGAAATCAAGATCATCAAGACCAAAATTAGTCAGTGATTCAGGGCTTTTTAAAGCAGATTCAATTATTTCGTTATCCAAAAATTTATCTAGAGAATTGGTGGCTGGAGTTGCTAAATCTTTTACTCCTTGCTTCATGGCTGCTTTTGCAAAGAAACCTGGATTAAAAGAAATTACAATCAAAAAAGCTAATAAAAGTGACCCCAAAAGAAAGCCACCTATTGAAGTAAAAAATTTCATCATTTAAGTTCCTCTAAAATATGTTTTATTTCATCGATTGAAAGTTCAGTTTTTGTTTCTTCTGTACGAGAGCTAAATTCATATTTACTGTTATTAAAATTATTTGGACCAATAACTATTGAGAAAGGTATTCCAAGCATTTCGTGTTCACCAAATTTAACTCCAGCTCTAATATCTCTATCATCAAGCAATACGTCATGCCCCGCTTTACTTAAAATTTCATAAACATTCTTACACTCTTTTAAAATTTCATCTCTTTTTGGATCAAGACAAATAATATTGATATGAAAAGGAGCAATAGGGTAAGGCCATATAATGCCTTTATCATCATGATTTTGTTCTATCGAAGCTGCTACAATTCTAGATACACCTATTCCGTAACATCCCATAAAAAGTGTTTTTTCTTTCCCTTCAGCATCTTTAATCTTTACATTCATTTTTTCGCTGTATTTGGTGCCAAGCTGAAAAATATGACCAACCTCTATACCTCTTTTTACACTAAGTTTCCCTTTTCCATCAGGGGAAGGTTTGCCATCTAGTTCTGTTGGGTCTTTGTCATATTCTAGAACTTCAACATTTGCTGCGAATTCACTACTATCGCTTATTGCCAAAAGATCTTCACCAGAATCAGCAAGAATATGAAACTCCTCACTAACATCTCCCCCAATATTCCCAGCATCTGCCTTAACAATTCTATATTCAAGTCCAATATCATTAAAAATAGATATATAAGCTTGCTTCATGATTTCATAGCTCTTTTCCATTCCTGAAGGATCAATATCAAAACTGTATGCATCTTTCATTATGAATTCTCTTGATCTCATTACACCAAACCTAGGTCTTATTTCATCTCTGAATTTAGTTTGAATTTGGTATAGATTTATCGGAAGATCTTTATAACTCATTGGATAGCTTCTGAATATCTCACAGACAACTTCCTCATGTGTAGGGCCTAGAACAAAATCTCTGTCAGATCTATCTTGAAATTTAAGCAGCTCTTTCCCATACTGATCAAACCTTTCTGACTCTTTCCAAAGCTCTGCAGGTTGAACCATAGGCATCAGTATTTCTTGAGCTCCTGATAAATCTAGATTTTTTCGAACAATATCCTCAACTTTTTTAACTACTTTTAGACCAAATGGAAGCCAATTATAAATTCCAGCAGCAGTTTTCTTAATCATGCCGCTTTTGAGCATCAATTTATGGCTTGCAAGTTCTGCATCTGATGGGTCTTGCTTGCTTGTAGGGACGAATAATTTTGAGAAATACACTATAATCTCCTCAACTAATTATATGGTAATTTAAAGAGATTATGCCCATTTACGAATATTATTGCGAAGTATGTAAATCAAATTTTGAATTAATTCAAAAAATTTCTGACAAACCCGCAAAAAAATGCATTAAATGTAACAAATCAACTAAAGTGGTAAAATTAGTTTCAGCTCCAGGTTTTAGATTGAAAGGTGGTGGCTGGTATGAGACAGATTTTAAAAGTGGATCAAAAAAAAATATCCATGATTCTGAAAATAAAATGACAAAAACTGGTAAAAAAGAGAATTAAAAATGAGAACAAATTATTGCGGTGAATTAGGAAAAGATTTTGCAGGAAAATCAGTGACAGTATGCGGTTGGGTCCATAGAAGAAGAGACCATGGCGGCGTTATATTTCTTGATTTAAGAGATACAACGGGTATGGTTCAAATTGTTGTAAATCCTGAACAGGCTGATTCTTTTACAATAGCTGACAACGTCAGATCAGAATACGTCCTTAAAGTTACAGGCCTAGTTGAAGAAAGACCTCAAGATTCAGAGAACTTAACATTAGCAACTGGCGAAATCGAATTAAGATGTGAAGAAATAGTTGTACTAAACACTGCTGAAACTCCAGCATTTCCATTAGATCAATCAAGCGATGTAGGTGAAGATGTCAGGCTAAAAAACAGAACCTTAGATCTTAGAAGACCAGAAATGCAAAATAATTTACGGTTAAAGTCTAAATTAACAAAAGCGATAAGAGATTACCTTGAAAGTGAATCTTACATGGATATTGAGACACCAATCCTAACTAAAGCGACTCCTGAAGGTGCAAGAGATTATCTTGTGCCAAGTAGAACAAGCCCGGGCAATTTCTTCGCTTTACCACAATCTCCGCAACTTTTTAAACAGATGTTAATGGTTTCAGGATTCGATAAATACTATCAGATTGCTAGATGTTTTAGAGATGAGGATCTTAGAGCAGATAGGCAGCCTGAATTTTCACAAGTTGATATCGAAGCTTCTTTCGTTGATGAAGCTGACGTTATGAATATGGCTGAAAGCATGATTAGATTTTCTTTTGATAAAGTTTTAAATATTGATCTTGGCGATATCCCAAAGATACCCTGGCATGAATCAATGAACTTATATGGATGCGACAAACCTGACTTAAGAAATCCGCTCATACTAAATGAGGTTTCTGAAGTGTTTTTAAGCGAAGAATTTAAAGTCTTCTCAGAGCCAGCGAATGATAAAAACTCCAGAATAGCAGCCTTGGTAATTGATAATGGTGAAGAGATTGGAAGGGGTCAAATTGATCGTTACACGGATTTTGTTAAGGAATTTGGAGCAAAAGGCTTAGCTTATATACGAGTAGATGAGCCGACTTTAGCAGGATTGAATTCTCCAATTATCAAATATCTCTCAGAGGAGTGCCAACAAAAACTTATTGAATCTCTAAATCTTAAAAAGGGAAATCTTGTATTTTTTGGCGCTGGAAAAATGAAAGTTGTTAATGACTATATGAGCAGATTAATTTCCAGAATTGGTAATGATCTAGGTTTAGTCAAAGAAGGATTTAAATCATGCTGGGTTACAGATTTTCCAATGTTTGAAGAAAATTCTGAAGGTGGGCTTACAGCATTACATCATCCATTTACAAGTCCTAAAGAACAGGATCCAAGTAAATTGAAAGATTCAGATTCATTAGAAATTAATTCAAAGGCATACGATATGGTTTTGAATGGTGTTGAAATTGGTGGTGGTTCAATTCGTATTCATGATTCAGAATTACAGCAAGAAATTTTCAATATTCTTGGTTTATCTAAAGAAGAGCAAAATGAAAAATTTGGATTCTTTTTAAGAACGCTGCAATCTGGATGCCCTCCACATGGTGGCATCGCATTTGGATTGGATAGGCTAGCAATGCTTATGGTAGGAGCAGAGTCAATTAGAGATGTAATAGCATTTCCAAAAACACAATCTGCACTTTGTCTCTTATCTGAGGCACCGGGCTCTGTTCCAGATGATAGTCTTGAGGAGCTTCATATCAAAAAAATTGAGGAGTAGTTATGGCAGGACATTCCAAATGGGCAAATATTAAACATAGAAAAGCAAGACAAGATGCTAAAAGAGGTGCTGTCTTTACAAAGATCATTAGGGAGCTCACAGTTGCAGCAAAAGAAGGTGGGCCTATAGTCGAGGACAACCCAAGATTGAGATTGGCATATGATAAAGCTCTATCAGCAAATATGGCCAAAGACACTATAAATAGAGCTATACAAAGAGGAGCAGGTGGTCAAGAAGGGCAAAATTTAGAGGAAGTTGTCTATGAGGGGTACGCACCCGGTGGTGTAGCAGTTTTGATAAAGACCTTAACCGACAATAAAAATAGAACTGTTTCAGAAATAAGACATGCCTTCACAAAGTATGGTGGCAACTTAGGCACATCAGGAAGTGTTGCTTATATGTTTGAGGCAAAAGGAAAGATACTTGTTTCTGCTGACTCTTCCAATGACGATTTTTATGAATTAGCTCTAGAACATGGAGCCACTGATTTAGTTGATTTAGATGAGGGTAAATCAGAAATAGTTTGTGATCCAAAAGATCTATCAAATTTGAAAGAGAAGCTCACAGAAAATGATTATGCAGTAGATGCATCTGAGGTTGTAATGGAGGCAGAAACTAACATTAACTTAGATGCAGAGCAATCGGAGAAAAATATTAAGCTTACTGATGTTTTGGAAGATCTGGACGATGTGCAGGAAGTTTTCACAAATGCTGAGCTTGATCAATCGGTGTTCTCATAATGACTATTAATCAAAGAAAAAAAGGCCATGACTTTGAACGAAAAGTGGCAAAAATGCTGCAAGAAGATCTTGGTTTGATAAAGCCAATCAGAAGAATACTTAACCAGTATCAGGAGAAAAACCATCCTGATCTAAAGCTTGGCCGGTGGAATATTGAATGCAAGGCGTACAAAAAAGGCTTTGAACCTGCTTCCGCATGGTGGGAACAGGTGCTTGGAGTTACTAGTGAAGGTCAGATACCAGTATTAGTCTATAAATTTGATAACAAACCGATTCGTATAAGGGTTCAAGCAAAAGTCTTAAACCCTGCTTTAGACAATGAAGATAAACTTCTAGACCTTAACTGGGATAGTTTTATATATTTGCTAAGAACACTATACAATGAAGATTTAGAGGAACACGATAAATGAATTTTGAAGGTTTAGAATTAATCTTGCAGGCATCTTTGCCAGTACAGATTATTTTAGCAATCCTATGTCTCGCATCACTTTTGTCTTGGGTTTTAATTTTCGAGAAGTATTTTAGCTTAACAAGATCTGTAAAATCTTCTCATGAAATAGAGGATAGATTTTGGGAAGGAGAGAAACTATCTGACCTTTATACAGATTTAAAAGAAAAGGAACTTGCTGAACTTGAAACCTCAGAACTAGTTTTGGTCACAATCTATGATTCATACAATAATAAAAAAAATGCTGATTCAATTGACTCAACAGAAAGGCTAGTTAGGGTTGTAATCAATAGGGAAGAAGAAAGACTTTCAAAGAATCTATCTTTGCTTGCAACTATAAGTTCAAGCGCTCCATACATAGGGTTGCTTGGTACGGTTATAGGTATCATTAACGCGTTCCAAGGATTATCAACTACAGCACAACTTACATTAAGCTCAGTAGCTCCAGGCATATCTGAAGCACTTGTTGCCACAGCTGTTGGGTTATTAGCTGCTATTCCTGCATTAATTGGATTTAATCAATTTTCAAAACAACTAGATAACCTATTAAATGGTTCTTTGGCGTTCGCTGAGGAGTTAATAATTCAAATAGCAAAAGATAAATAATGCTGCTAGAAAAAAGAGGAACTTCTTCCAAAAAAGTTATCAATGAAATAAACGTTGTTCCTTATGTAGACATAATGTTAGTTTTGCTAGTGATTTTCATGGTAGTTACGCCACTTGCTGTACAGGGCTTAGATATTAATTTGCCCAATACTCAAGCAGATGAAATTGAACTAGAGCAGTCACAACCATTTGTGATTGATGTAAATGAAAATGGAAACTATTTCATCGAAGAAGATGGCGATATTGTGCAGGTATCATTAGGCTTTCTTGAAGATAGATTTCAAAAAGTTGTGGCAACGAATCCAAATATTGAAATAATTGTTCGAGGAGATAGGGAAACTTCTTATCAAGCAATCGCAGATCTGCTCGGAGTTTTACAAGCTAATGGTGCTAAAAACTTTTCATTAGCCACTCAACCATGAGATGGTTGTCCGCAATAATTTTGTCTTTATTAGTCCATATTTTGATAATTTTTTCTTATTCTTTTTTTAGCTACGATAGCCCTAATGTTGAGGACAGAACAATCACTGGAATTAAGTTTTTAGAGCCTGAAAAAAAAGAGGAAACACCAAAAAGAGAATCAAAACAACTAAAACAAACAACCAAGCCAACACAAGTTAAACAAACAACAAAAACTGATCCTGTAAAAAAAATTGAAAACTTTGATAGCTACATAGCACAGGAAGTAGATCAAAAAAAGATTGCTCAAAATGCTGATATTGCAGAAGAGATTAGTCAAAAAATAATAAATGATCTTGAACAAATTTGGATTAAGCCAAATAACACTAGAAAAGGTATGTACGCAGAGTTTAATTTGCAAGTTGACAGATTAGGTAATATTAAAAATTTTAAGCTGATTCGTTCGAGTGGAAGTTCAGCCTTCGATAGAGCGGCAACCAGCGCAATAAATAAATATAAAAAAATTGCTTACCTAAAAGAAATTGATGATGATACATACAAAAGGTATTTTTCAAACTTTAATTTGAGATTTAAGCCAAAATGAATCGATTGCTCTTAATTCTTCTCTTATCTTTAACAGCTTCGGCTGAACTTGTTCTTGAAATAACTCAAAGCGCTAAACAGCCGATAAAGATTGCTGTATTGCAGAAAGATGCTAACACAGCAATAGGTGAAGATATTATTAATGTGATTAGAAGCGACCTTCAGAGAACTGGAGAATTTACAGTTTTAGGTTCTAGTGAGCTTTTAAGTGTTCCTAGCAACGAATCTGAAGTAATACAAAGGGATTGGTTGCTTTTGGATGTTGACTCAATAATCTTTGTTGAAGTTGTACAAGAAGATCTGTCTTTAAATATCGACTATTCCATTTTTGATGTGAGTTATAAACAAGTAGAAGAGCGCCGAAAAGTTTTAGGCATTCCAGACAGCATACGCCAATCAAGTCATTACGTAAGTGACGGAATCTATAAGCACTTTTACGGAATTGATGGAATTGCATCAACAAAGTTAATGTATGTCACCAAGAGTTCAGGTATTTATAGGCTGATAATCAGTGACTCTGATGGTTTTAATGAACAAGTTATTCTTAAATCAAATAAATCAATCATTTCTCCAGCTTGGTCACATGATGCAGAAAATATTGCGTATGTTTCATTTGAAAATAATAGGGCTCAAGTTTTTGTTCAAAACTTAGCAAGCGGCAAAAGGGATTTAGTTTTAAGCTCTAGATCAAGCGTAAGCGCACCTGCATGGTCACCAGATAATAAATATCTTGCATTAACATCTACCATGGATGGTAATTCTGAGATTTACCTAGTTGAAATAAAAAATAAAGAAATCACCAGACTTACATCTAATTTGGCAATTGATACAGAACCTGCTTGGTCTGTTGACGGAAAAAATATAATTTTTACATCTGACAGAGCTGGGTCACCACAAATTTACGAAATGAACGTAAGAACAAAATTAAAAAGAAGGTTAACAGTTGAAGGCACATACAATGCTCGAGCATCTTTTCTCAATAAAGATGAGATTATTTTTGTTCATAGAAATGAAGGTGATTTCAAAATTGCAAAGTTAAATTTAAGAAGTAGAGATTTAGAGGTATTAACTTCTACACAAAATGATGAAAGTCCATGCATTGCTCCGAATGGCAATGTTATACTGTATGCGACGAAAGATGGAAATACTTCTTACCTTGCTGGAGTTAATATAAGTAGCAAGGTCAAATTTAAACTGCCGGCATTGTATGGCGAACTTAAAGAACCATCTTGGTCACCATTTTTGAGGTAATTATGAAAAAAATAAACATCCTTATTTTCACGTTAGTTTTTATGTTCTCTTGCTCAACTGTTCCTGTTGAGGAAGTAGATTCACAGCAAGCCACAACTGTTGATTTAACATCTGATTCAGACACATCATCTGGGGCATTTTCAGATCCAATGAGCGATGTAGATATTGGTGAGCCTTATGTAAAAATTTACTTTGATTATGATCAAGATACCTTAAGAGAGGATGCTTTGAGCGACCTTCTTAAAGTTTCAAGACTCATGAAAGACAATCCAAAATATACTCTTCTTGTGGAAGGTCATGCAGATGAGAGAGGCACAAGAGAATACAATCTAGCTCTAAGTGAAAGAAGAGCAAAAGCAGTGGAAGATTTTTTATCAGCCTCTGGAGTGTCATCTTTTAATGTTGAAGTTGTGGGTTATGGTGAAGAAAAACCAGTTGATAATGGTTCAAATGAATCAGCATGGTCCCAAAATAGAAGAGCTGAACTTTTCTTTATTAAGTAGTGAGACTTTTAAGCTTATTATTTTTCTTTGCACTCTCGGTTTTCCCGCAAAGTGAGAGCGATAAAGAATTTATTGAGCTTTACCTGAAGATACAAGCCCTAGAAAAGGAGATAGCTTTATTGCGCAATGAAGTTGAAGTGCTGGAAGCTCAAGTGGATTTTTATCAGGACAGAAGCGATAAACGTCTTGATGACCTAGATACAAAATTACTTTCTTTAATGTCCGTTGATGATCTACAAAACTCTCCTGTTGTATCTACTGCTAATCAAACGTTAGATAATTACGAGCAAGCAATTGTTTTAATACAACAGGGAAGGCTTGATGAGGCATTAGGGGCATTGAATATTTTCGTGCAAAGTTCACAAGACTCCACGCAAACACCATTGGCGTATTTCTGGCTCGGTGAGATACATCTAAATAAAGGAAACCTTAGTGCAGCAACACAGAACTTCAATACCTTGCTTGGTCTATACCCAAGTCATTGGCGAATACCATTGGCAAAATATAAGTTAGGCACTATATATCTTGAGGAAGGTAATATGGAAAGAGCTAAAGCTCAGTTCCAAAGTGTTATTGATGATTTTCCTGAAAGTTCTGCAGCAAAAGCTTCCAGAGAGTCATTAAGTAGTCTAG